>Ga0137389_10003222_pt1 | contig 10092 bp, 8 predicted proteins | sample 15con2h14BmetaG_FD_104645 | JGI IMG/M metagenome (GOLD analysis project Ga0137389, IMG submission 104645) | Vadose zone soil microbial communities from Angelo Coast Range Reserve, California, USA - 15con2h1.4B metaG | ecosystem: Environmental > Terrestrial > Soil > Vadose zone > Saprolite...
ACTGATCCCAAGATGAAGAAGGGCGGAGAAGCGGGCTGCACCGCCAATTTCACGGTGAAAGAGCCGCCGAAGAATCCCCCGACCATGTCCTGCTCGGCGAATCCGACCAGCGTTCAGGCGGGCACGGCCTCCACCATCAGTTGCACCTGCACCAGCCCGGACAATGTGCCCATCACGGTGAACGGTTGGACCGCGAGCGGAGGCAGTATCTCGGGAAGCGGTGGTACTGCCACTCTGAACACGACGGGGGCTTCGGCCGGTCCGATCACGGTGAGCGCGACTTGTACGGACTCGCGTGATCTGACCGCCTCGGCTTCGACCCAGGTGACCGTGGAGGTTCCGCCTCCTCCGCCGCCGCAAGCGAGCAAGCTGAGCGAGTGCGAATACCCCAACCCCAAGAAGCCGTGGCGCGTGGACAACACCTGCAAGGCTGTATTGGACGACGTCGCGCAGCGCATGCAGCATGATCCCGACGCCAAGCTGGTAATCGTGGGTAACGCGGAGCCTACGGAGAAGCGCAAAAACCTGGCTGGGGAACGTGCGGTAGATGCAAAGGCGTACCTCTCAGGCGGCGAAGCCAAGCAGGCAATTGATGCCGGCCGCATAGAAGTGCGCACGGGCAGCGCGGGCACGAAGACCGCCGAGTTCTGGGTGGTCCCCGCTGGCGCGAAGTTCTCGGGCGAGGGCACGCAGCCGGTAGACGAGTCTAAAGTGAAAGCGATTCCGGATCACCCGGCAGCCGCCAAGAAAAAGGCTGTCAAACCAAAGGCTCAGTAACCAATTGAGAGACCACGGCCGTTCGGGTGTAACACGCTCGAGCGGCCATTTTCCTGGTCTGCCCTTAGGTAACTTGATCAGGGCGTGTTACGCTGTCACGCTTGCCCTCGAAGGAAATATCCTTTCGCCAGGGGCAAAGTTCACCTATGGTTTCGGCAGCAATTCGACACATCTCTTCTAAGTGGTTGATTACATTAACGGTCGCAGTATTCTGCGCCACCACGTTGTGGGCCGGGCAATGGGCAGTCCTGGGGCCGGACGGAGGGGACGTTCGGAGCCTGAGCTCCGATCCGCGCAATCCGGACCGTATTTTCTTAGGCACGAACACGGGGACCATTTTCTTATCCACCGATGGGGGTCACAATTGGTCGCGGTTCGCGCATTTGGGAACCGGGGATGACTATGTGCTCGACCACATCGCCATCGATCCGCAGAATTCCAAACATATGTTTGTCGCAGCCTGGAGCGTCGAGAATCAGCAGGCGGGCGACTTGTTCCGCTCGCATGACGGCGGCAAGACGTGGGAAATCCTTCCCGCCATGCACGGAAAATCCATCCGCGCCATGGCCATCGGTGCTTCGAACTCCAAAGTCCTGGCAGCCGGCACCCTGGACGGCGTGTTCCGCAGCAAGGACGGCGGCAACACCTGGGAACGAATTTCCCCCCCGAACCACACCGAGATCAAGAACATTGAATCCATTGCCGTGGATCCGAAAAATCCCGACGTCGTGTACGCCGGCACTTGGCACCTGGCATGGAAGACCGATGACGGCGGCGCGACCTGGCGTCACATCAACAAGGGCATGATCGACGACTCAGATGTGTTTTCGATCATTGTTGATAGGTCGAATCCTTCCGTTGTATTCGCCAGTGCTTGCTCTGGAATTTATAAGAGCGAGAGCGCTGGCGACCTGTTCCACAAGCTTCAGGGAATTCCGTTCACCGCACGGCGCACCCGGGTCTTGAAGCAGGATCCGGCGAATCCCGCCACGGTTTACGCCGGCACGACCGAAGGACTTTGGAAGACGATGGATGCGGGCAAGACCTGGAAGCGCGTGAGCAATCCCGAAATCGTGGTCAATGATGTGTTGGTCGATCCCCGCAACTCGAACCGCGTTCTACTGGCGACCGACCGCAGCGGCGTGATGGCTAGCGACGACGGTGCCCAGACGTTCACAGCCTCCAACCATGGTTACACGCACCGCTACGTCACTTCGATCCTGGCGGACAGAAACGATCCCAACACGATCCTTGTAGGTGTGGTGAATGACAGAGAGTGGGGCGGGGTATTTACCTCCCGCGACGGCGGACAGCACTGGCTGCAGAAGAGCGCGGGCCTGGGCGGCCGCGATGTTTTCGCGCTCCAGCAGGACAGCAATGGCGCGTTGATCGCCGGCACTAACCGTGGCATCTACATGTTGGACCGCAGTGCCAGCGAGTGGCGGCCGATCAACACCATCATCAACGAGAAGACATCGCTCCGCGCCGGCAAGAAGGGATCCAAGAAAACCTCAGTAGCGGCCAAGCCTGTAGTTCGCTCGGTTCTGGATGCGCGTGTGAGCGACATTGAAATCGCACCCAAACGCTGGTTGGCCGCCACATCGGCGGGACTGTTCACCAGTTCGGACCAAGGCAAAAGCTGGAGCGGTGGTCCGGTTATGGGCAAGAACGAATTCGTCTCGGTGCAAGCCAACGGAGACCTCGTGGTTGCCGCCACTCGCACCAACGTATTGTTTTCGAAAAACGGCGGAGCAAGCTGGCAGCAAGCCGGTCTCTCCTCTTACATCACGAGTCTCTACGGCGTGACGATCACGCCTGATGTGCAGATCCTAGTGGCATCCCGCGAAGGCGCCTTTCGCAGTTCCGACTCTGGGGCAACATGGGACCACATGCTGAATGGCTTGCCGGACAAGAACATCAGCTCGATCATATACGATCAAAGCGGGAAGCGGCTGCTGGCCACCAGCACTGCCACCGGGGTAGTGTTTGAAAGCCATGATGGAGGCCGAAGCTGGCACCGGGGATCCGATTCGGGGTATCCGCTGCGCCTCATCAGCGTGGTGCGAGGACGTCTGCTGGCGGCAACGCCGTTTGACGGTGTGATTGCACAGCCGGAAAGCGAAGCCAAGAGCGCTGCGGCGGGTGTGGCCGGCGCGTCCAACTAGCCGATCACCCAACGAAACTGTGTTAGAAATTCGCGGAGGAGAGGCAAAGCTGGCCGCATCCCCCGTGTTTCTTGAGGGACTACCTACCGATTCGCTAGAACCGAAATGTCCCTCAGTTTGAGCAGGTGCTCATCGGCCGTGACGAGCGTGAGCTCGAAAACCTTGGCTGTCGCCACCAGGAAATGGTCAGCCGGGTTGCGGTGGGGAAGCTGCACGCGGGCAATTTCTAGCGCTACATCTTGCGTGATAGCGGCTTCTCTCAACGGCGTTGCGCTCAGCTTGTGCGCAATCCAAGCGGCGACATCCTGGTCTAAAGTTATTCGGCCTTGCTGAACAAGTACGATTAACTCCCAAGTGCTGATGGGAGAGAGCCACAGTTCGTTGTTCGGGTCCGCAAGTTCCTTGAACACGCGCTGGGAAAGTCGTTTCCGGTCGACCAGGCTCCACAGCCAAATGTGAGTATCGAGCAGCAGTTTCATCAGCGCAGAACTTCCCAGTCTTCCTCATCGCTGGCAGGGGAAACGATGTCGCCGAGAATCTGCGCGGTTCCCTCGAAGGAGCCGATCCAACTCGCTGGTCTCTTCGGAGCCGGCGGTGGGACCACCTCAGCGACCGGTTCGCCGAAGCGCGTCACGAGGATGGGTTTCCCGGTCTTACGCACCCTTTCCAGAACCGCCAAACAGGTAGCCTTGAACTTCGAAATAGCAATTTCTTCCATAGCGCACCAGATTGCGCCATGGTCAATGACCATAGTCCACGCTAAGATAGAAGCGTTCCGGGCTTCGCAGGAACTCAGGAACTACTGGCAAAAAGTACACGTCCAGTAATCGGATTTCTTGGTAAGTCACTGATTTGTAAAGCTTGGGAGATGGCATCCCCCTTGCGGCATAGGAGCAGTGGTGGGTAGCAGGAGATCGTTCCATGAAGTGGTGTAAGGCAAAGAGTTTCGCAGGTTTAGCACTGGTATTGGCAATGACGGTGGGTTGCTCACGACAGCCGGTCCAGCAGGCGTCCGATGAGAACGCGGCAGGGGATCAGCAGTTGCCGTTCGACCGCGCGTCCGACAAGAAGGGGATTTCTCCTACCGGCTCGCTGATGCCGGCCGCGATCCCGGCTGGAACTCCGATCACGATCCGCTTGCAATCGTCTGTGTCCAGCACAGCATCTCACGCCGGCGACTCCTTCGAGGCGGTGCTGGATGAGCCCATCATTGTCCAGGGGCAGACCGTGGCGCCGCGGGGTGCAGCAGTTACCGGGAAGGTTGTGGACGCGAAGGCCTCCGGCCGTCTGCAGGACCCGGGCTACCTGCGTCTGACTCTGACGGACATTTCCGTAAACGGGAAGTCCCTGCCCATGCAGACCTCCAGCATCTTCGTGAAGGGCGGGTCGCATGAGAAGCGCAATCTGGAAATGATCGGCGGCGGTGCAGGAGGTGGGGCGCTGATTGGTGCGCTGGCAGGTGGCGGCAAAGGCGCCTTGATTGGAAGTGCGGTTGGCGCTGCGGGCGGTACGGGAGTGGCATATGCCACTGGCAAGAAGGACGTGGGATTTGCGGCGGAGCGGCGTCTCACCTTCCGCCTGACCCAGCCATTGCCCGTGCGGGGCTGATCCACACAAAGCTTCTGTTCCATGGGCGCAGGTCGCGCCCTTTTTTTGTCCTCTTTTTTAGTCCACAGCTGAATCTCCGCTGCGTGTTCCTCTGTCACAAGTCGATGTGACGGATACCCTTAGCACTCACAGCCACGCCGCCTACACTTCCCAAATGGGGAGCGCGCACAAACGTGGGGATGTCCCGCGAAGTTTCCCAATCCGGGAGGGAATCGGCCTTTCGTAACCGTCCGTCGGTGCGTTCCGCCTTTTCGAAAGTGCCGCCTGCGGCTGATGCTTTCGTTTGAAAGGCGGGCGGCGTCCCCAATCGGTAAACGGAAGGGCGTGCAGGCTATGAACGCAATTGTGCAATTTCAAGTGCGCAGCGATGGATCCCCGGATGCCACGCTGTTGAGCGCCGCAGTGGAAGCCTCTCCAGAAAGCCTGGCTGTCATTGAGAACGGCCACATCGTTTACGCCAACCGGGCATTTTCCCAGATGTTCGGATTCTTCCACACGCCGGAGATGCAAGGCCGCGCACTAGCGGAGTTCCTGCCGGAGGACTGCATCTCTGCTGATCTCGGCCCGGAGAGTACGGTCCGTAGTGAGACAAGTGGCTGCGGCCATCCGGCCTTCGAGTTCAGCAGTACGCGCCAGGATGGAACCCGCGTACACATCCGAACTTCTTGCACCGGCTTCCACGCAAATGGCCGAGATTTGTTGGTCATCCACACCCGCGATATCAGCGAACGCAAGCAGGCGGAGCAGCAGTTGCGCGAGTCGCAGAAGATGGAGGCCATCGGACGCCTGGCAGGCGGGGTGGCCCACGACTTCAACAATCTGCTCACCGGCATCATGCTCTACTGCGACCTGCTGATCGCCGGGCTGGGCAGTGATTGCCGTTTGCGCCGCCAAGCGGAGGAGATTCGTATGGCCGGCGTGCATGGCACCGCGCTCATCCAGCAGTTGCTGGCCGTGGGGCGGCAGCAGGTTGTCGAACGTCAGGTGCTGTCGTGGAATGACGCCATTTCTGGCGTGCGGAATCTCTTGGCCCGGCTGATCGGCGAAAACATCGAATTAGTGACCTCGCTGGCCGATAATCTGGCGCACGTAAGGATGGATCGAGCCCAGGCACAGCAAGTTATCCTGAATCTGGCGCTGAATGCGCGCGATGCCATGCCTGGGGGCGGCCGGATCACGCTGGCTACCCGAAACTGCGGAGATTGCCTCTCGACTCCCCACGAGCGGACGCCCGGTTCCGCTCCCTGCGTGGAGTTCACGGTCACCGACACAGGCTGCGGCATGGGAGCAGAAACACGCTCTCGCCTGTTCGAACCCTTCTTCACCACCAAGAGGCCCGGGCAGGGCAATGGCTTGGGACTGGTCACGGTGCAAAACATCGTGCAGCAGGAAGGCGGAACCATCGAAGTGGAAAGCGAACCGGGCAGGGGTACGCGAGTGTTCGTGCGTCTGCCGCGCCTCCAAGAAGAACTCGAAGCGCTTCCGCCTGCTGTACAGAGCAACCCATCACGTGAGGCACAGGAGACGGTCCTGCTGGTGGAAGAGGACTCCGCGCTGCGCAAGTCGGCCCGCAGGGTTCTGAGCGAAAGTGGATACCTCGTCCTTGAGGCAGCCAGCGGGCCGGAAGCCCTGAAGATCAGCCAGAACCATCGCGAGACGATTGACCTGTTGTTGGCAGATCTAGTAATGCCGGCGATAACGGGACGACAGGTTGCGCGGCAACTGCGAAAACTACGGCCTGACCTACGTGTGCTCTACATCTCAGATCGCGACCAGCAAACCGCAGAGAGCGCAGACCAGGAACCAATCGCCGTACTTCGAAAGCCGTTTGCGGGAGGTGCCTTGGTGCAGAAGGTGCGCGAAATCTTGAACGAAGAGCCGGCCCACGGATTGGAGGAAAAAAGAGGTGACCCATCATGACAACAGCCGCAGCTACCGCACCTAATCCCCCGCAGATCGAAGGATCGAACTTCCTCAACCTGATGATCGTGGACGACGAGCGCGCAATTCGTGAAGCCTGCCGCGAAATAGCGCAATCGCTGGGTTTCAATACCTGCGTGGCCGATTCGGCCGAACACGCCTACCGGCTGCTGGATGCGCAGGGCGTTGACGTGGTGCTGCTCGACCTGAAATTGCCCGGAGCGGGAGGCTTGGAGGCTTTGCATCAGATCCGGCAGCGGCGGCCGGACGCGTCGGTCATTGTAGTCACCGGTTACGGTACGGTGCAATCGGCGGTGCAGGCGATGAAAAATGGCGCCTATGACTATGTAACCAAGCCGTTCAGCATGGACGAACTGAAGCTGCTGCTGGAGCGGGTATCTGCGCATATGAAGCTCAAGACTGAAAACCGCATGCTGCGGGAGAAGATCAAATCCAAGCAGGGCTTTGGCAGCATCGTGGGGCGCGCGCCGGAGATGGAGAAGCTTTACCGGATCATCGCCAAGGCGGCGCACAGCGCGCACCCGGTCCTGATCCTGGGCGAAAGCGGCACAGGCAAAGAAATGGTGGCGCGATCCATTCACTTCTCTGGGCCATTCCGTGACAAGCCATTTATTCCGGTGGACTGTGGCTCCCTGGTTCCCACCCTGATCGAAAGCGAACTTTTCGGTTACGTGAAGGGAGCCTTTACCGGCGCAGTGCAGTCCCGCGACGGCTTGCTGGCCATTGCCGAAGGCGGCACCGTGTTCCTGGACGAGGTAGGAGAACTGTCGGTAGACCTGCAGGCCAAACTACTTCGGGCGATTCAGGAGAGAGAGATCCGTCCGGTAGGCAGCACCAAGCGCATTGCCATCAACGTGAGAATCCTGGCGGCCACCAACCGCGACCTGGAGCAGGCGGTAGCGCAGGGAACGTTCCGGCGCGACCTCTACTTCCGGCTGAACGTGCTAAGCCTGCGGATCCCCGCGTTACGTGAGCGGAGGCAGGACATCCCGCTGTTGGCGGCACACTTCCTAGAGCGGCTGTCACGAGCGTCCGGGCAGGAACGGACTCTGAGCGACGACGCGCTGAAGGCGATGCTGGCCTACGATTGGCCAGGGAACGTGCGCGAATTGGAAAACTGCCTGGAACGGGCCTGTGCTTTTAACACCGGGCCCGTGATCCAGGCCGGCGATTTACCTAGTGTCATCCACGGCGCCAACGGTAGCGCGCCCGTGGGAGGAGATAGTAGCGCCAAGATTCTTCCTATGGTGGAACTGGAAAAGCAGACCATCCTCAATACCATCGCGCAACTCAATGGGGACAAGCTCCTGGCGGCAAGACTACTGGGGATTGGCAAGACGACGCTCTATCGCAAGTTGAAGGAGTACTCTTCCCAAGAATAGGCTGAGATGCGGATTGCGCTTCCCGCGATGGGAAAAGACGAAGCGGGAACAAGCGTAAATAGCGCATTTTCAGTCGCCCAGAGCGTGGCCGGAGACGTGCAAGTCGAACCGGCATGATTCTAGTCGTCACTCCTTCGGCGAGAGCCGAGGATTGCGCCAAGGCGATTCGGGAAGCCGCTGCCGAAAGCGCGCAGGTGGCAGCCACGCTGCGCCAGGCGGTGACACAACTGCGCGCCCAGGAATATTCGGCGGTGGTGATCGATCAATCGTTGCTGGAGGCGGAGCCCGATGAAAGCGAGATGCTGCTGCAGCACATCGGGATGGCGATCCCTGTCCATGTAAACTTCGCCATTAGCGGAATGGAGCGCGTGCTGCGCGAGGTACGCGCGGCTTTGCATCGGCGCAAAAGAGAAGCCGCGGTTGCACGGCAAGCGGCGGAGCAGGCCTTAAGGAACGACCTGAAAGGAACAGTGACAGCCCTGTTGCTTTCCTGCGAAATGGCGCTTCAGGTACCGAATCTTCCTGCAACTGCGGAAGCCAAGCTTCGCGCGGTAGACAAATTGGCCCAGGAAATGCGAGGAAAGCTCCTTATATCCAAGTAATGCCGCCTCTTCGCGCAAGGTTCCAGCACGGGAATCCTGCGCTGCCCGGTTGAGCGTATCGTGAGCCGGATGCCAGCACACAACGTCGCTGTTTTGTTTCACATGACGTTAGTCTGTGCAACATTTTGCAGCGTCAGAATCGTGACCGCAAAAATCCTTCAACAACCTCTCCATTCCACAATACAATAGCGCGCGGCGCAGGGGCGGATGGCTCGTCCACTGCGGCTTTCGAGCGGACCCCAGGGGGAACCCAGTGCACGTTCTGGTGACGGCCGACACTTTGAGTGGCGTGTGGACTTACACGCGCGAACTAGTCACCGGACTTGTCAGCCGCGGAGTTCGTGTCACCTTGGTCAGTCTCGGCGAAATCCCCCTGCCACAGCAGACCTCCTGGATGGATAACCTGCACGGGCTGGAATATCACCCCACCGCGTTTCGCCTAGATTGGATGCAGGAAGGAGAGCATGATTTGAAAGACTCCTTCTCCTATCTCACGGCGCTGGTGCGGGAGCTGAAGCCGGACGTGCTGCACCTCAACCAGTTGTGCTACGGGAGCCTTCCGGTGGATGCGCCACGGGTCGTGGTTGCACACGGGGATTTGATCAGTTGGTGGAAGACGGTGCACGGTCACGAGCCGAAACAAAGCCGCTGGCTGCGCTGGTATCGGGAGCTGGTGACGCGGGGCTTATCCCAGGCCAGCGCCGTGGTTGCTCCCACGCGGTGGATGATGGACACGATTCAGGCCTGCTACACACGGCCTGGGCGCGGCGCGGTGATCTATAACGGGCGCAATCCGATCTCTTTCAACCCATATGTAAGCAAGGATGATTCCGTGCTTGTGGTGGGCCAGTTGTGGGATGCGGGCAAGCAGGTGTCCTTGCTGACCCAGCATGCCCACCCACTTCCGGTGTGCATCGTGGGTGCGGACACACCGGTTCCAACTCCTAAGATTCCAATTCGTGCCGACGTCAAACTCTCGACCGACAAAATGTGTGTTGCATTGAAAGGACCACAAACTGAAGGTCAACTGCGCACACTTTACAGCCGGGCTGCGATCTATGCTGCTACGTCGTGCTACGAGCCTTTCGGCATGGCGGCGCTGGAGGCCGCGCTCTCCCGCTGCGCCATCATTGCCAATGACATTGCCTCGTTCCGTGAGATCTGGGGCGATTCCGCACTCTACTTCCGCGCCAACGACGCGAGTAGTCTGGCGGAGGCGATCCGGCGACTGAGCGAAGAGCGGGACTTATGCCGTAGCTATGCGAACCGTGCCTATCAACGGGCGCGCTTATGCTTCACTGCCAAACGCATGACTGATGAATACCTCGGGCTCTACCAGAGCTTGCTCGGGGTGCAGTCTGCGGCAGCTTGAGAAGACCTTCCGGCTTCTAGCGACTAGCTCCTGGCTCTTGGCTCTTAGCCACTACAACTCTTTGATAATTGTCTTCCGCGTGGGCTACAAGCCGCGAGGAATCTGCAGTTGCTTGTCGCACACGCAAATGCGCATCTCGCGTAATGCCCGGAGCGCTAGAAGCCAGCCGCTAGAAGCTGGTATCTTCATCCTACGTGCTTAACTGCATTCCGGATGGAGGCTTCATGTCTGTAGTGAAGATCACA
>Ga0137389_10003224_pt1 | contig 10091 bp, 12 predicted proteins | sample 15con2h14BmetaG_FD_104645 | JGI IMG/M metagenome (GOLD analysis project Ga0137389, IMG submission 104645) | Vadose zone soil microbial communities from Angelo Coast Range Reserve, California, USA - 15con2h1.4B metaG | ecosystem: Environmental > Terrestrial > Soil > Vadose zone > Saprolite...
GGGCTACAAATTCGTAGGATGAGATGAACATGATGACATCGACCGAAGGAATGCTGGACATCAGGCAGAGCGCGCTCGGGAACCGCCTAGGGCGGGAGACGAAACGCGAAGGGAACGCGAGTCAAGGTTTGCCGGCCACGGCAAAAAGCGTTACGGCGGGCATCCAGTCGGTGAAGCAGGAACTGGATGCAGTGCGACGTGAACAAGCAAAGCTGCAGCAGGCTATCTATGAGGCGGCCCAGATTCAACGGAAGCTCTGCGCCCCGCGTGAACTCGTGTGGGGCGAGTTCGAGATCGCCGGCGAAATTTTTCCCGTGCGCCATCTCTCGGGAGACTTTTTCAAGGTGATGGAACTGGACTCCGCCCTTGGATTGACCGTGGGCGACATCGCCGGCAAAGGATTGTCAGCGGGAATTTGGCAGGCCCATCTGATAGGTTTGATTCGACGCTGTGCGCGAAGGCATTCGGACCCAGCTGCTGCCGTTGCCGAGGTCAACGCGGAACTGTGCCAGGATCAGGATGAGCCGCCGATCGCGGCGCTGTTCTTTGCCCGATTCGATCCAAAAGAGAATGAACTTGTGTACTGTAACGCTGGCCTGCCCGCTCCGCTGCTGCTGAGACACAACAAGACTGTGGAACGGCTGGAAAAAGGCGGACCGATGCTGGGTGCCCTGCAAAAAGCGGCGTACGACTCTGGGACCGTGCGACTGAATCCCGGCGATATGTTGCTCGCTTACTCCGACGGCGTGACGGAATGCCGGAATTGCGAAGATGAGGAGTTTGAGATGGGACGACTATCGGCGGCGGTGAATGCGGTCGGCGGCGCGAGCGCGAACCAAGTTCTCTTCTCTACGCTTGGGGCAGTGCTCGACTTCGCTGACGCGTGCCCACCGGAGGATGACTTGACACTCCTGGTCATTCGCCGACGCGAGGGCACCATGATCGAGCGGCCCCCTTCTCACAGCAAGGATTTTTCGGCGCCTCACCGTGTGGTGACTTCGGTCGTGCGACCGAAGAAAGCTGAACGGAGAGGAAATCGTTCCAAGTAGCTGAGCTGAGGCACACCCGAGCTCCCCGAGTTGGATCGTGCGGGCCCGGAAGTCGTGGTGTGCCCAAATTCAAGACAAAGGACGGGCGATGGCAACGAGAACGACTTCAATGTTCACGGAAGAAACATCGCTCTGCGCGGCGCTGAACCAATCGCTACAAACCGACCCCGAAGAATTAAGCACAATCTACGCGGATCATTATCGCCACGTTTTGCGGGTCTGCCGGCGTTTCTTTCCGCAGCCGCAAGACGCCGAGGATGCGGCCGCAGAGGTCTTTTTGAAGCTGCACAGGGTCCTGGAGACAAGAGATCAGGCCGTGCCCTTCCGCCCTTGGGTGTCGCAGGTGGCAGGCCGGCATTGCATTGATAAGCTGCGACGAAGAAAACGCGAGAAAGATTCGTGCGTGGACAGAGCCGACCTTAGCGAAGTCCCCGACTATTCAACTCCTTCGCCACTCTCCCAAGTTCTGCGCAGCGAAGAAGGGCTCGAAGTGAGGGAACAGTTGATCCGCTTGCCCAAGAAATTCAAGGTGCCGCTCGTGCTGCGCTACTACAAACAAATGAGTTACTCCGAGATCGCGTGCGCACTGAAAACGCGGCTTCCTGCGGTCAGGATGATGATCTTCCGAGCCAAAGAGCAACTGCGCCGCAATTTGCTACGCGAGCAGTCTGGCTAAAACTAGCCAACTCGGTGCTGGTATAGGGGCAGGCCACCTTCCGGGTAGTCGGCAAACCGGAACCTATCCATAAACGGCGTTCTAGGATCTATCCAGGGTCTCGGATTAAGTTGGTCGAATCACGGGCTATCGCCAGAGGCGCATTGGTCTGCGTGCGATTGGCGGGATACTCACCCAGTCTCTTTTGCCATGCTACCATGTTTTCAACAACTTGCGCGAAAACCGCATCAATACTGGCGATTTCTACGATCTCGCCCTTTTCAACTCTTTCAACCCTCCCGCATAAATAGTAGCCGTTTTGAAAGATTCCACACTGCCGGAAGCACAAGCACTCGCGCATTGTGGCGACGGAACTTCCGCGATCATCGTCTTCGTATGATCCTTTGGATCAGCGAGCACAAGATGAAAGTCATGGTCCCCTTTCGCTCCAGCTTCCTCCTTCCAAGCAATCAACACGGCTTGAATGGTGAACTGTTGATTTTCGATAGGAGCTACACGACTACTTTGGGGAAGGTGCGCTGGTGCTTGTTCCGAGGTCAATTTGGAAACGGTACTGCTTGTCGGCGTTGCCGCCGTCACAGCCGCACTGCCCGAGTCTGTCAAAGTTTTGATGCCCCACCGTTCTGTTCCGCAGTGTGTACCGCAAGAGCTTCCACTCGATTTTGGCTTATGTGGCGTTTTCTTTTGTGCGGCTGTCACCTTCGCAAACAGCACCAATGGAATAAGTACGAACAGGATCGCAAACCTGCGGTTCATATTTCCTCGCATTCCGGCATTAAAATTGCCCACTTTCCTAAGAACACCTGGTAGGAACCCGGAGCAACCCCAAGAGCGACCATGCGCAGTCAAAGAAATGGTGCGACAAACCGAGGATTCGTTTCAGAACTCCTTCGCGTAGGCTACCCCACTGGGGGAACCAAGCTGAATTCTACGTGGGCTCTGCCGACAAAATCGATAGCCCGATCATTTATGCTCGCTGGCTTGAATAGGATTTCTTCAACCGCTCGAACAGCAGCTTCATCGAGACCGTGCCCAAGTCTCTCGACAATACGAACGACTCGGGCCTTAGCATCGGCTCCGAACTGGACATCAACTACGACTTCGCCCTGAATTTTGAGACGAATTGCCTCCTCGGTGTAGATCGGAGTTGGTTTGGAAATGATCCGAACGGGCCTGGTCACTTCGCCTGGTTCACCGCTCCCATCGAATCCACCCAGGTACACTCCACGTTGTCCCTTGCGCCGACCTGAGCCAATGGGACCTTGGAAATTGGGATCGGGGTTCAAGAAGCCGCCAACCTGAATTTGAATCGTTGGTGTGGCAAGCGGCGGGACACGCGGCACGCTGACGCCCGTTCCGTTGAAAAGCTCAGAGTTGGAAATGAGTGGCAACGGATTTTCTTCGATGAGGGGCTGCTGAGAACCTTCCCCTCCCAAAACATTCTTAATCGGCGGCCTCGGTGCAGAGATCGTAACAAATGGTCGCTTTCCGAGGACCTTGGGCACTCGGCGGACGGTGGCCATCTCGTCTCTTCGCAGATAGATGGGTCTGATGAATGCAATCGGCACGATGGCATAACTCGGTGCCACTGTGTTGATTCCTATCGGCAACGTCATCAGCAAACCCACGAGCAACGATTGAAAGAGCAGGCTGCTACATAAGGACAAGCAAAGTTGCGACCTTGCTCTTCCGCAGAGCGGCTTTGACTCCTTGAGATCGCAAAACGCTCTCATTGATATTGAGGGATTCTTCCAGCCTGACACTTCAAAATGAATCGATCTATGCGTGTGGTGTTCTCCTCGAAACAGATAAGAGTGTGAGCAGATTCCGTGCCACACGGTTGTTCGCCCTATGGTTAGGTTGGCTACCGCAGGTCACTCCGCTTTTCTGGAAGTGAAACCGTCAGAACATCGAAAAGGGTGTTGTGAGATGCTTAATCCATTTCTTATAGTTTTGAATTTTGCGCTCGTTCTCACGGATTAGTATCAACGTGGCCCATCGGGAAGGGGCGGATCACTTACATCGGTGCGTGGTTCGACGATTCCTGGGGGCTCGCCGCCGCACAGTGAATTCGTTTCGGCATGATTTTCCCAAAACGGTCTGCTCATCTGTTGCATTTTGGTTCAGTCATTTTTGCAAGCCCCGCTAAAGCCTTTATATTGTTTGATGAGTTATGGAAAAGGAAACGCAAGGCATCAGAACGCACTCACTCGGGGTCCGGGTGATGTCTTATGACTTTGCGCAAGATCATTCCAATCTTGAGTTTGTATTTGTGTCTGTCCCGCTCGGCAGCAGCCCAGGACCCGGACTTTAACATGACTGTCCTCCCGATCACTGAGTTGACGGTGAATGTGAAGGTGAAGGTGAGGTTGTCTGGCCCCGCCGTAGACCCCGGCGTAGAAGTCGATTTCGGCACGGGCTTCTGTTTAGACCCTGAGTGTCGCCTCATCGGAACCAATTATCATGTCGCTATGCGGGCGCGGCCCCGCAAAATCAAAGGAGTCGAAGTCATCCAGCGATACCTCGCTACCGGGCCAGATGATGAAGGCGCTACCTTTAACCACGGACCCTCCATCGGCCCGTACACCCTGAGTCGGGACCTTGCCATCTTCGGACTACGCCACCCGCTGCCTCACCATCACGGTATTGCTTTCAGTCTTGACGATCTGGAAGTTGGGCAGGAAATAGACATCTATGGATATCCTAAAAAGGCCATCAATCCCATCCGCAGCCTCCAGCAGTTTCACGGTACGTTCAAGGGCAACACGACATCAGGACTCCTGGCCTTTGACTACAGCTTTCCCGAGGGTAAAGCAATTGACCCTGGGGCGAGCGGCGGTATAGTCGTTGACAGGAAAACTCAAAAGATTGTAGGTATTCTGAACGGGATGGCGAGGGACGGGGAAGCGATTGCGCTGGCGGTGCCGGTTCAAAACCTGGCCGACTTCGTGAGCAAAGTACAGCCTTTCCTAGCAAAGACAATATTTCCCACCACCAAGGATGTCTCACCAGTCTCGGCAGACTTCTATCCAAAGTTCGCACCAGCCCCTGACCTCTATCCAAAATTCGTCGTACCACGCCGTGCTGATGGGCTACAGCTCCGACCTGAGGAACCCTCTGAAGTCGGCGTGCTACGACAAAAAGCTCAACTTCTGGCAGATAGCATTCGCAATTTCATAGCAGTCGAGACCTTCGCTTGGGGTTCGGGAGACAGGGACCCTGATCTTGAGGCGGCGTATGAAGTTCGGATTGTCGACGGCGGGCAACGGTTCCGCAGTTATCCCGAGGGCAAGAAGGAGTTAGACCAGGTACCTTCTCCTCGGATGCCTCGTTCTGGTGGTTCGGTGACTTCCGTCGACGAATGGTCGCAATTGCCCAAGATGGTTGGAACCGCGTTCCGATTAAAAGTTCATCAAGCCCCGGACTTTGTTGTGAACGGGCGACGGATGAAGGTGTTTCAGTATTATGCCAGCGTCGAGGATAAATTGTGCCCCCTGCAACCCTTCGACGATTTTGGGTTCTTCATAGTCAGACACAAGACCGTTACCCCCGCATGTTACGGAGAAGTTTGGACGGACGAGGATACGAACATAGTGCGAATGTCGGAGCATTTGGAGCTTTCTGACAGGTTGAAGGCCTATCGAGGATGGAAGGACTATCAGGTTGTCCTTACCTACGGTTGGCTCAAGCGGGCGGATGAGCCTCCTCGACTCATCCCTCTCACCATTTATACACAGGCCGAGAACGACAAAAAGATTTATTGGTGTCGAGGCGCGTTCATGAACTACCAGGTATTCAGCAGTAGCGTAAAAATCTTATCTGGGAGTCTGACTCCATAGAGTACTCATCTGTTTCGGCCAACACTTACGTGGAATTGCTCCCTCAATCTATCAATCCCAAAAACACTACGCGGACAGCCTCGGTCCTTCAATTCCGATTCTTCCACAATTCCTTCGTCATCATTGCCCGCTCTGATTCCCGTTCCAGGTAGCGAGCCACAGCTAAACACTTCGGACACTTGTCTTCGTCAATGTGGCGCACGAAATCAGCCGCATTCACTCTCGCGTATTTTCGGCGGCACGGTAGTGGCTCTGGCGTGTTCATTAATTCGCAAACAGCAGTATGAAGGGCGCTCCGCCATTTGCGTGGGGTCATCCACCTTTCTTGGTTCCCTCTCCCCGGAGGTAGGTGGAGGAAACGGAGCGCCCTTATTTGTAGGGTGCCTTAATTATTCCTAAAGCCTACTATTGTCAAGCAGATTATTTTAGTGCGGATGCGGGAAAATACGTACGTAATTACCCGTAGGTAATTATAGATGTTGCGGAAACCGATAAAGTACCTTATATACGTTGTATCCGAAACTGGCTCTCTCGACCAAAGGTCGTGCCGATGGGTGACAAGGAAAGTGCCTGCCCAAACGTCTTCGAAGAGCAACAAGTTCCGACCGAAACCGCGCAATGTGATCTCGAATTGCAACAGTTAAGAAGCATATTGGATTCGACTGTATTTCCTGGTGGTTTGATTGGCTGTTCGCCTGCCATCCGCGCTATTCACCAACTGATTGCAAAAACGATTGACCGTGATTTCCAAGTCCTCATTCTGGGTGAAACTGGCACGGGCAAAGAGCTTGTGGCCGGTTGCATACACTATTCAGGCACGAGGAAGAGCAGCCCGTTTGTCGCCGTGGATTGTTCGGCTCTTACGCCAACGCTGTTTGAATCGGAACTATTCGGGTATGTCCGTGGGGCATTCACGGGAGCCGTGAGAGACCGCAAGGGATTGTTTCAGGCCGCTGACACTGGGACCATTTTCCTCGATGAGATTGGCGAACTTCCGAAGGAGCTGCAGGGAAGACTTCTGCGAGCGGTGCAGGAAGGACAGGTGCGCCGATTGGGTTCCACTGAAACATTGCCAGTTGATGTACGGGTCATTGCTGCTACCAATCGTGATTTGAAGCAAGCCGTCGAAAAGGGAGAATTCCGCGAAGACCTTTACTACCGCCTTAACGTATTCCAAATAACTGTCCCTCCTTTACGGCAACGCAGGGTTGATATACCACTCCTCGTAGCAGCATTTTTGAAAAAGTATGACGACCCAAGTCGCCCAATCACGGGTATAGCGAGAGAATTTTGGACAGAACTAATGGGCTATGAATGGCCGGGAAATGTCCGCGAATTGGAACATTTTGTTCGACGCTCTATTGCTCTCGGTTCGGGTCCAATTCTGCGTAATGAAGATCGCTGTATGCTTCTGCGGGTAACGGGCGTAAACGTAGAACGGAGACACGCCGAACCATTAAGTGTAATCGAAAGGCGCATGGTGCTGAAAGCACTAAGCGAAACTGGCGGAGACAAAATTACCGCCGCCCGGATATTAGGAATTGGCAAAACCACTCTCTATCGCAAGATCAAGACATACGGACTCAACTCTCGATTTTCAAGGGCAGGTCATTGCCAAGAGTTGTTGAACCGCGCCGTCGAACGTCAGTTTATCGAAGAGGAGTTCACCCGATGACACTAAGAACCACGGAAGTACCTCCCGACCACGCAGTAAGAGTGGAAGCCGATTCACTTTGTTGCCCTCGCTGCGGCTGCCACGTCCGATTGGCTTTGATTTTGGACCAACCAATTGATTATCCAGAGACACCGAAGACCGTCAGCGTTTGGACTGCTCCTATCCCTGACAAACCTCCGGTAAGCATCGAAGAGGAGTGTCCGCTGAAAACAGAAACGCTAAAGGAAATCGAGAAACGGTCGATATTGAGAGCCATGAAAAAAGCTGCGAATATCAAACTCGTTGCCGCGCAAATTCTTGGGATCGGTAGGACCACGCTGTACCGCAGGCTCAAAGAATATGGTTTTCAGACCCCAAGTGAGTGACAGGATTATTTTTGTATTCGCAGCACGTACGTAGAACTACGTACGCAGAATTACGGACGAGCGTCCACCCTTAAATCGAATGTTCGTGCGAACCTGAACAAAGGGTTTCGCAAGCAGCAGTATGAAGGGCGCTCCGCCAATCTGCAAAGGAGCATCCATCCTTCCTTACCCTCTCAGAGGTAGGTGGAGGAAACGGAGCGCCCCTTATTTGTAGAGGGCCTTAATATTCCTAAATCTGGACTATGTCAAGACAATAATACAGGGCTTAATCCAGCTCATGTTCTCCGGGGGGAGTTGCCTTCACTCGGCTAGGGAATCGATAGGCGGTTCGGGGCTAGCCCCTTGCGACTTTTTGAGCTAGGTGCAGCAAGAGTTTTTGGTCGTCAGGTTCCATTTTCGCAAGTAGCCTGCGCAACCTGGAAAGATAATCAGCTTCTTTGCCTTTGCTGCCCCACTCCTCGCTACTCGTCGGAAGTTTCAGATTGCGAATTGTTGCTGCTGCTTCGCCTTCATGAAACAGGCGGTACATTGGCACTTCTAAGGCTCGCGCCATCTTTTCCAGCGTCTCGATAGACGGAACTGTGTGTCCGTTTTCAACGCGGGAAATGTAACACCGCAGCAAGCCTGTCCGCTTCTCGACGTCGCCTTGCGAGAGTTGTTTTGATTCGCGCAATTCTTTCAAGCGATCTCCAATCACCATGATGGTCTCCTAAGATTTCGATTTGGCCGCAACTCTCTTCGTCGCTTCAGAGATGGCTCTTTGTCGCTCCAATGTTACCTCGAAACGTTGTTTGTGAACCTATCGACCTCCCGACTCGCCGGAATACTCTTTGAAAGAGGGGCCGGGCAGGCCTTTTTGAATGTGAGCGTTGCCAGTTTTTCGCGTTCCTTTTCAGCTTGCGCCTTCGTTGTGAAGAGGCGCGACAGACGGATAAATTCCCCGTTGCGATGCTCGTTCACAACCCATCGGCGCTTCGTTCGCTTTGCGGACATTTGGGAGAGTTATAGCATAGCTCCAAGAGGATTCTGGCGTCGTGTCACGCGGTTCACATCCACCACTAAGGGCATCCCATTCGGTGCGGATGGTCAAGCTGATAGTGGATGGATAGGTAGGACGGGTGGGTTGCCATGCGAGGTGAGCGACCGTCACCGGATTCGGTCGATACTCGGGATGGCAATCTCACGATGAAGGATCAGATGAAATGCAGCAGCGATAATCAGACTATCCTGCTACTTTCCTCGCTTGCGCCCGAACCTTCGCCCATCGCTTTTTTGCTGCCTTCGCAATCTTCGCTCTCCCAGCGGCGGACAACACGCGCTTCTTTACGCCCGTTATTTCTCTGTTCGTCGAATCGCCCAATGCTTTTGCAGCCGCTCGTACTCCATTCAATTGGTGCTGTAGCTTGCCTAACTGCTTTTCGAGTTTTCTCTCTTCACGCTTGATCGCTGCCAGGATGTCCATGAGTCCTCCGGGGATGAAATCTATCTCAAGACGGAGGCGAAGGACCAGACGTACAGCGAAAGGCAAGTAACTCAATTCTCTGAGTAAACCTTCGGCGTCCCACGTAAAGTTCTTGGTTTTGCCCCTGCGGTAATGGACACCCGTTCTCCCGTTTGCTCATCATAAATGACGTACTGGCCCGGACGTAATTTTGCGAGTGCTTTGATACGCCGTCTTGCAGCTTCAAGGGTTTGCGTCGACGCTACGAAACGTAGCTCTCCATCGTCGAGCACGTCGCCGAGTACATTGAGAATGCAAAAGGGCAGACTGTAGTGCTCCCCTCTAAAACCGGACACCTCATCTAGGTAGAATCAGGGCCTCCAAAACAGGAGGCAACATGGGCAGTAAACCACGCGTAGATCGATCCCCTGAAGAGAAGTGGCAGATTTTGCAGGAAGGCATCCAGAGTGGCAACGTCTCCGAGACGTGCCGGCGCTATGGCATTGCTCAGACGCTGTACTACCGCTGGAAGGATGAAGCGGAGCAGGGAGCCAAGGCAGCGCTTGGGGGGAGAAGCGCTGCCGCGGCGGAAACCGAGAAGGATCGGCGCATCCGGCAACTGGAACGGACGCTGGGGCGGAAATCGCTGGAGATCGAGATCCTAAAAAACGTCGTGGGGGAGTGAGCTGCGGTGAAGTTCACTCCCAGGCGCGCGAGATGGTAGCGTCGGGTTGCACGGCCACGCTGGTGGCCGCGACCTTGGCCATCAGCCGGTCGAGTTTGTATTACCGGGAAAAGCCGCGCGGCAGCCGGGCCGACCGAAGCTACGATGAGCAGATCGTGGTGGCGTGTGGAGAAAAGCTGGCGTACGGCTATCGGCGGGTGGCGTGGTGGCTGTGGCGAAAGAAAGGTCTGCGTGTGAATCGCAAGGGTGTGCTACGAGTGATGCGGGAACGCGGGTTGCTGGTGCGCTCGCGGCACCTGCGAGCACGCCGGAAGAAAGAGTGGGGTCGCGTGGAAGCCAGCGAGCCAAATCAGATCTGGCA
>Ga0137389_10003230_pt1 | contig 10083 bp, 13 predicted proteins | sample 15con2h14BmetaG_FD_104645 | JGI IMG/M metagenome (GOLD analysis project Ga0137389, IMG submission 104645) | Vadose zone soil microbial communities from Angelo Coast Range Reserve, California, USA - 15con2h1.4B metaG | ecosystem: Environmental > Terrestrial > Soil > Vadose zone > Saprolite...
CCCCATGTTCTCCCCTCAAGAAGTAAGAAATATCGAAAGCGCAGCGCAAAAGCGGTGGGGGCAAAGCTACCTATCCATCGAGCACGTCCCCGTTGAGTTTCGCGACCGCGTTCTTGCCAAGCGAGCCAAGCTACTTGGCTTCGTGGAACCCGAGCCTGTGGTCACTGCCAGAAGCAACTCGCTCGCGGCGATGCTCAGTCTCTAACAAATTTACCGCGCTCGTCAGCGGGTTTCGCGTGGCGAGGAGAAACAAAATCAGCAGTAAAGAAAGAACCAATCCATGGATTTCAACAAGCACGATAATTTCCAAATGCTGTCGCAGCTAGTCGCGGAAGCGAATGAGCTGTCGCAGCGTTCGAGCCTCACCAAGCAGCAGGAAAAGCGGTACGATTTTTGTCTCGCTGGTATCTCCCTTCTCAAATCTGGAGCGGCAAATGCCGAAGAATTTCGGCGCGCGAATATTAACGCGAAGCTGATTGAAGCGGGTGAGCGGCGCGTTGCCTTCACCGACCCGACGCTCCCGATTGAACGCCGGAAGTTGCTCGATGCCTACCGACAAATTGCTCGCGGAGTTGAACTGCGCGTGCTCGAAGCCGGAAATGGCACTGTAACCCACACAGCACTCTCTGGTGGTGGCGCATTCGTTCCCATCGAGTACTTCAATGGCGAGTTTCAGCACGCTGTTGCGACCATTGACCCACTCTTCGACAAAAATGTGGTCACGTATCTGGAGACTGAAAGCGGTGCAACCGCCGCCCTGCCTCTCACCAATGACACGGACACGGACGCGGTGGTCATCACCGAAAACACGAAGGACAGCGCAACTGACCTTGGTGCAATCACGCAGGCGCTGACTGATACGTTCTCGTATCGCACTCCGAAAATCTTCACCAGCATCGAGTTCAACCAAGATGGCTTGGCTGATTACAACGTCAATCTTCTCGAACGCTTTTTCGTCGAGCGCATTGCTCGTGGCGTTGGCGAAGACCTCATCGTTGGAAACGGCAGCGGCAAACCAAAGGGCTTGGTCCCTAGCCTTGAAGCCGTTGGTGTAATTCCGGTCACGGCGCAAGGTTCCAGCGGGAACGACGGCATCACCGGCAACAACGGCAGCAATTCCATCGGCTCCGATGACCTGTCCGCACTGTTTACCAGCGTCCAAGCTCGGTACCGCAGTTCACCGAAGGCCGCTTGGTTGTTCAATGACAACACCTTCCAATTCCTCGCGGGCCTCAAGAACAAATTCGGTGGTCTCGTATTTGACGAGTTGCGCCTTGAGAAGCCCACACTCTTCGGGAAGCCAGTCTATGTTTCCCCGAGCATTGCCAACATCGGAGCCGGGAACATCCCAGTTGTATTTGGTGACCTGAGCCATTGGTTGACCCGCCATGTGAAAGATTCCTCCTACGTTCGCAACTACCGCGAAATACCGGGAGCAGTTGAGTACGGTGTCACTGCATGGGCTGCTTTCGCACGCTACGGAGGGCAGTTGCTCATGTCAAACGGAACGCGCCCAGCCATCAACTACATCATCAATCACACGTAAGAATTAGCCGATTTCTCATGCGACCGAAAGGCCGAGTCTCTTCACAGGGACTCGGCCTTTTATTTCTTCGTAACACAGCCCTTTCAAATTGGAGGCCTTCATCTTGAAGAACCGCTGTGGCATAGCATCCTGCAAGAATAAGCCATCGAGATTTATCACCCTCAACTACCAACGTATTTGGGTCTGCTCCGAACATTTCACAGCTTTCAGCGCCGGTCAGCTGGAAGTTATGCAAGTTCAAAATCAAAGCTCGGTTTGGGAACCTGGAAGCGAAGCATTCGACCGCTACCAGTTTGACCACCGCATTAAATCGTCTACTCCAGAATCGCGTCTGGCTTATTCAGACCTAGAACGCATGAAGGTCCGGCGTGGTCCTGCACCAAGGCAAAGGCACTGGATTCCCACGTTCGCTAATGATGACAAGTTGCTCAGACTCGTCGTCGCACAGCGCATTTGGCGGTACGCTTACTTGGGAACCGGGCGAGTTCCTGACGAGTTAGCGAACGAACTGGATGCTCTGATTAAAGTCTCCGATGAAGGTACGAAGAAGTTCTTGGGCTTGCAATTCAATTCGCTGTACATGCTTGAATCTCAGTTCCGCCACAAAAGCGCGGTTGAGCACGCTGGCAACTACGTTTCACTCTTGATGAACGCCGCGTATAGAGCGTGGCGACTCCGGTGGAACTCGGTCGATGTTGCCGAGAGTCTCGGTCTCGCACCAAATCATGTCCGCCAAATCCTAGCTCGGCTCAGGTGGGCTGCAAGGTCGCTGGGTCTTACGGATGATATCAAAGTTCACACGTCAAAGGGAATGAAAAGAACTTACAAGCACAGGCGCGCTATGACCATCGGGAACCCCTATCCAATACGGGCGCACGAAGCATTAATTTCCACGACCGTTCACTAGCCGATTTTTCTCATGCGACCACCAAGGGGCTGGCCTACGGGCTGGCCCTTTTTGTTTCTCTAATCTCACGACGTAGTGAGAATGTGATGGCAAGAAGGGCAGCATGTGGATTGCAGCGGATGCCGTGGAGCGGGCAAGATGGTCGAAACCGTCAGTTGATAAACGCCCGGTGAGCCGGGGCCAATAAATACCCGTTACACAAAGGCGGGCTGTTGACACGGATTGACACGGATTGACACCCTAGCGGAAAGCTGTTATCATGCTTTTCGGGTAATCAAAACCGTAGGTAGGTTGTAAACCCTACCCCGAATAAGTCGAAAGCCACCCGCAGGTTACCCCGGGTGGCTTTACTCTTTTGGCCATAACTTCTTTCCCCTCCGGTGCTCCTTGATACCTTGCCTTTTCACGGTCATGGACGTGACCGGGAGCAGGTACTCGTCTTCACGCATGCACAGAAAGACCTTGAAGGGCGAACCTGACCGTTCATACTCCCGGATGAAAACTTCGTCGGCGGTTTTCTTGTCGTCGTATTCGTAGATTTCGTCCGGTTTAGCTATCAGTTCCGGGAGCCAGGAAAGCTGCTCTGCGCGCCGCCTGTCAATCGCAAATTGCCCGAAGCCGTCCTTTTGGGCGAGTATAGCGTCCTGCTCGGTTGCCATCTTGAAAGCAGTCTGGAACCCTTTCCGCAGCTTCACGAGATGGAAGAAGTGATAGTTTTCAAACAGAATCCGCTTCCCTCTCGGACACTCGTGGACACGCTTGACCAGAAGCCTTTGATACTGGTCGTATAAGTCCGCCAGTGATTCAAACGTGAGCACACTTGGAGGTGCGGCAAGTTCTATAGTGACGTCGGTCGTCACCTCTGCCACTATCTTCGTGTCAACAGCTGCAAGAAGCTCCTTTTCATCCTTCATGGACATGCTAGTCGAGACGTGGCTACCGTTTCGGCGTTCCCCCTTTGGTGAGAAGTTGAAATTCTAACAATCCCTCTTTTTCGTTCCAGTTTGCCTGAAAAGACTTCGTCTCTTTGTAGGGAAAGCCCACATGCTTGAGGAACGCGACTGCTGAAATACTTCCAACACCACCTTTGGGGCTATAGTTAACGTGGTAAGAATGCTCCTCGTTGTTCTTTACGGGTTTCAACCCAACCGTCCCTGCTTCCTGATTCCAGTACACCTGCAAGTACGCCCGTTTTTGAAAGTGGGCTATCGCAGTAGAGTTCACCACAAAATTCCCATACTTGGTGACACTGACAGCGGGTGGGCCCCCGTGTGTTCGTTTTCTGCTAAAAAGTTCGTACGGCATTTAGCCACCTCAATAAAACCGCTGACGAAGAAAAGTCTATCACGGTTCCCGATTGCCGCGCAAGTGGCATTGTGCGTGTCATAGGAAATCTAGATTAGTTTTCGCGTGACAACAATGCTGTTGACAGATTGACGGCGAACGAAACACGAAAGAACGTGTTCTTCTTATATGTAGTAGTAGTAGTAAGGAGTAGTCTAGAGTAGCTTATAGTAGCTATGAGTAGAGATGAGTAGTCTATAGTGGCGTAGGGTAGCCTATAGGCTAGGATTAGTGCTCGGGCGACTTGAGGTAGCTTCAGCGCCGAGACAGTTTCTCCATCACGGAACTGAGACAGCACCAGGCGTTGAACCAGCGGGTGGCGATGTGGCTCCATTCCGGCGCTGCCTGTAATCGCTTATATGCTTCGGCAAGTCGTACAAGTACATCAGCAGGAAGTCGAGGAACTGAACGATATCTCTGGCGTCCTGCGGGTCAGTTGGTGGCGCTTTCGGGTCCGGGTGTGCCGAATCATTTGCCAACTCACGTACTTCGTGTGACCACTCCCTCATCAAAGGATGCAAGATACCGTTGTTCGCAAGGTCCTCGATTTCAGCTTTCAGATTCTTGCCAGTGGCCCCTTTGTCGCGCATTGCAAATTGCAGCGCACTTCGCGCCATGACCGTGGCCGCATCCCAGTTCTCGCCCTTCACTGATTCCTTCGCTTGGACCCAAAATCGTTGTACAGCATCTGGCCAGTTCTCCGATGGGTCGGCTTTTCCAATCGGCCAAGGAAGAACATGAAAGCCATATAAACCGCCCCGCAACGAACGGCCAAATTCACTGGCAGACCACAGGACGTGGGCGAAGCCCATGCAATTTCTGCACTGGTACAAGTCAAAGTTCAGTTTCTTGGTAGAGTTCGCTTTCTTTTTCTCTTCGTGATGCGCTAATCCGAAATTTCCTTTCTCTCCGCAGAACACACACGTAAGGCGCCAGACTTCCATTCTGTCCCCGCTGAAGCCCATTCCTTCGCCGAGTTCCCACCAACTTTCCATATGCTTTCAGCCTACACCAACCACTGATGAAACAAAAAGGGCCACTCGTGGAAAACCCCGGCTAAAACTGCTCCGGGGTTGTCCTACCCTTAACTGCTCTGAGTTATCGCGCCGAATCAGCCGCCATTGAGCCCGCCGGGGACGCCACAGTGGTATCCACTTACTTCTTCTCGATAAAAATCCACTTCCCAGCTACGACCGTGCGAACCACTGTGGTCGTTTCTACCGTGACTAGCACTTCAACTGGCCTGCTCACTTGCCAACCAAGCCCTTCTTGACCCGGGCCGCATATTTGCGGTTACGTTCCCGGTAAAATGCTGCATGAGTTTTGCAGCAGCGGTTTCCTTCAACGTGTTTTCGCTTGCACCCCGCGTGAAGGCAAATACCCTTTGAAATCTTCGCCTTTCTGAATGCGACCCATTTGTTGACCGCTTTCATGGTGTGTTTCCTCCCTAAAGTAAACTATAAAGTGATAGGTACTGACACGACAATAGTACAGAAGTTTGACCTAGTACCATTGCCTTTGTTGACTGCTTCGAGTACTCTTCTGTTATCGGAACCTGTTGATTAGGTACCGTTCCCCGGAACAAAGTTCTCTCCACTGTACTTTTCCAAATCGTTTTATCACTTCAAATCTACGGGTGTGCCCAAACATGGATTGTTCTACGTTGTTTTGTGCCTTCTCGGGCTGTCAGAAACCGTTTCAGCCTACGAACAAACGCCATCGCTTTTGTACTTCGACGTGCCGGGCCGCGTCCCATTTCCTTCCTTTCAAACAAAGTGAAGAGGATAAGTGGACCGAGCTGACCGAGCGGAATAAAAAGTTTCGTTCGCGTAACCGTGACCGAGCTTTGGGCTTCGATGGGCGTTACGGTGGGTCCTCCAATCACACCTACTTAACTCCGCGCACCAGTGACGATGTGCTAGTGCAATGCTTGATAGGGAGGGTGTGATGAAAACGAGAAAACGATTTGAGCTAAAACTCAAGCGTTTTCGCGATAAGTACGGCGCTCGGTCGCTTGGCATCAACGGTTGGTCGGGTCCGGTTGCGCGTTGGGTTGGGCGCGTTTAGTTAGAGTTGTGTTGTCAAAATCAAATAGGAGGAAACAGATGGCTAAGAAACAGAAGGCGAAGAAAATGACGTTCGAGCAATGGCAACAGCTACCAGCAAGGCCGAAGGAGCCAGAGAAGCCAGCGCGACCGGAGAGGAAAACACTTGCAGAATGGAATCGTGCAGCCCGCGAAGGTGAGTTTGGGCCTGAAGAGTGGTCTTTAATCAGGCGAATGCCGAGAACGAAGAAAGGGAAGGTGGCGTGATGGCGAACGAAGACGAATCCATTACAGCGATGTTAGCGAAAATGCGAGCGAAGAGAGGATGGCCGCGGCTAGATACAGAATTCGAAGAGGTGCTGACGATAGTGATGAAGGAGGTCAAGACGCTGCACGCCAATGAACCTCTCTACCTCACGTTCGTAACGCCGCTCATCAGTGGCATTGAAGAACACGACATCAATCAGGTCTACTTTCTCGCGCTGCACGGTGCGGACGAACTAACAGAAGCCAATGTCCGCGCGCATCTTAAGGCTCTTCAAACTTTAGGCTTTGTGGCCGAGCTAGAGATGTGCGAGTGGACGCCCCACATATTGAGCAGACCTGAGTGGAGTCACCGTGTTGAGCACGAGTACGAATGGCCAGAGGAGCCGACTCAAGAGCCCGGAAAGAAAGTGATGTAGACCTCGGGGGCCGGGCGGCTTCACTCCGCTCGCCGCTCCCGCTCGTTCGTGCGCCGATACCTTGTGAACAGGCCCACATTTCAGTTGATAGCCCCGTATCCCAGTAGGGACGTGACCAAATAGTAGTTGTCGGAAATGGTTTCAGATGTTAAGGTCGGACCCTTACTACCACGGAAGCAGCACCTTCCCAACTGTTTTATCAACACGAATTCGACTTGAGGAGATACGTGTGCTCGGACCCATGAAAGATTTGGAAGTGTGTGCTCCGGCCGATGTTGTGAATACTCTCGTTGATGAAATCGATGGGTATGAGTCAAACGTCATTCGGCCGGGGCATGAGGACAAGGAGTCGACTCTAGTTGCCGTCTTGTTCGCAATTGCGGTGCGACTGGAACGGATTGCGACAGCCCTGGAGGCCAAGCGATGACATCGAAGATGTTGAAAGAGTTACAGGATATTTTTGCGGAAGCATCTCGAACAGAGATGTGGGGAACCGTTGAAATTGATTTTCAACGCGGACTGCCCGTAGTAATCAGGCAGACGCGAAGCAAGAAACTTTACGAAGAGATGGGGAACAACTCCAATGCCAAACCAGCCTACCGTTAACACGCTCGAGAATATCCCACAAGAACTTCGCGTTCCGGCGATGTGGCTCCAGTACTACCTGAAGCCGGACCCCAAGAAGCCTGACAAGAAGCCCACGAAGCATCCGTGTGTGAAGTACTCGACACCTGAATACCGCACCGCCAATTTGCGTTCCCTCGACCATCTCCTGACCCGCCCACAGCAAGCAGGCTTTCAACGGCTCGTGGACAAGGCTGAAGGATTCATCTTCGTTGACATCGACAAAGTTCGGAACCCCGAGACCGGCGACATCGAACCGTGGGCGAACGACATCATCTACGCGTTCAACACTTACTGCGAAGTTTCTGCTAGCGGAAAGGGATTGCATCTTGTTTGCCGGGGTGTGCTGGACGAAGACTTCCACATTGACCCACACCAAGTAGAAATTTATTCCGGCAACATTCCGAACAAGCTGATTGCCATGACAGGCGATACGCTAGACTTCAACGTCGCAATTCAGGATTGCCAAGAACAAGCAACCGAACTTATGGGGCGAGTGAAATCAGAAACTAGATTGGCTCAGCCCGAGCAGGAGATACCCCCGCCAGTAGTTCCGAAGAAGAGCACGACGTTTGTTGTCTATCCATTTTGGGCATGGGAGGGCACTCCTTACCATGACTTCGCTGTGGCCTGCACTAAAGGAAACCACATTCCGAAGAGATTTTTCGTGGAGGCGTTGAAGACCACTGTCGGCGCTATCTGTGGCCATCGGCTGCGGATACCAGACAGCGGCTTGCAAGCACGATTCTACACCGTGATGCTAACGAACGGCGGTGGAATGGGGAAAAGCACGGCGCTAGAAGCTGTTGCCCGACTCTTTGTGGGTACAGGTCTGGTCAATTCAGAGAGCGTCTACGAAAACATCGGCTGCTTTCGTGGCGGCTTTGGGTCTGGCCCGGGACTGCTGAAACGGTTCATGGATAGCCCCCGCGTCCTACAGCAGTATGACGAGCTTGCAACAATGGTCGAAAAACTGGGTATCAAAGGCTCAGGGCAGGGTTTTCTCGGCGCAATCAACACGCTGTACGAATCGGACATGTTTCCCTCGAACATCACGAAGGAAACCGACCTGAGCACGTCAACGCCACAAGCGGTTTTTAACAGCATTCTCGGCTGCAGCATTCAGGAGAAGTGGGAGGAAATGTTTTCGTCCACAAGTGCTGACAACTCTGGATTCTTCCAACGACTGAACATCGTTTACGCCGAGAACGTCAAGCTGGTAGCCCGCATCTACGAACCAGACCTTACTCAAATCAGCGAGGCTCTCGTCGCAAAGATAAAACCACTGGAAGCCTCTACCATTGTTCTGGACATCCTTCCATCGGCTCAGCAGATTCTTGATATTTGGTTTTCCAGCTTCCATGAAGAGACAAAGGGCCTACCGGGAGAGGTGACGGGCCGAACAAACGTCCTTGTCTTGCGAAACGCCATGCAGATTGCGTGGCTGTTGGGTAGGGCGGTGATTGATGACGACGCCATGCGCCGGGCGATAGCCCTTGGTGAATATGCATGGAGGACCCGCCTGTTGTGCCACGTAGCGCCCGGTAAGAATGACGTTGCCAAGCTACAGGGACAGCTCAAAAAAGTGTTGTCGGTAGAAAGCCCCCTGACACGAAGCGTACTCTCCAAGCGCATTCATGCCGAGCGACTGGGTTTAGAGCTTTTGAATAGGGCACTGGCGGGTGCCGAGACCGAAGGATGGATTTTTGTCGAACGTGGTGCGGCGTCAGCGACCAAAGCTGGATACCGCGGGGGCCGTAAGAGAGAGGTCATCCACTGGGTGGGGGAATAAATGGGGGAATTTATGGGGGAATTTATGGGGGGAAGAACCGATTTCGGGGGCTTTTACCGGGGGAAGAACTCATTTGGGGGAAGAACCAAACTGCCATATCAGTTCGTATTTTCAAACTGTTAGCCAGATATTACCCCATTCCCCCATTTCCCCCTCCGTGTGTGTGTGTGTGTGTGTGGTGGCGCGCTTTGTGGAAGAACTCAAATGGAGCAAAAAATGCTAGAGCAGCTTGAACCTGAGCGTTTGGAAGAGTTGATTGGAGACGACGAGAGAGCCGCCGCTTTCTTGGAGCAGCAGCTATCGTTAATTCGGCGTCGCATCGAATCTCGCCAACGACAGATACGGGAATTGACGGCTAGCCCCGCCAGAACCGCCGCCATTGTTCGCCAGTCCATCGCCACGAACAAGCCTAAGTATCCTGAAGATTTCTCCACGTTCAATGCCTACAGTCTCAGTGATGCTCTGCGCGGTCAAGGCGACAAACCCGCCGAGCAAGCTACCACCGGGCCAGAGACACTTGCCGAGCTTTTTAGCCGGCTAAACAACATGAGTGGTTGCGGCTCCGATTCTTCCGAGCTTTGGAAGCGGTTTACGGACTACCTGAATAACCACGGCACGCCGGGTGACTGGCTCGTCAGAAACGACCTGTGTAGAGCAACACACGCATGGGACCAGTTTGGAAAAGATGTCGCCGACCCCATTCTCAACCGTATGGAAGCGGATGGCATTATCGAAATGCGCTCGCAGCGGAGCGGCCTCCCTAAGCTAGTTCGCCTAAAGATTTCGTAGAAGCAGAACCAGAACAGTGTTCGCGAGAGGCGTGATACAGCTACCGGGCGCGAACCCCTCAGTTACTCCTACCCCATAAGCTGCAAAAGACATAGGTGCTTCCAGAGAAAGCGGAGTTGTGCCCCAGCATCGCGCCGTCGTATGTTTTACCCGCAACGCCGTTACCCACAGGCAGAAGAGGGCCAGTGGCGAAACGTCGGTTTCAGAAAGGCTGCTTTGTCAAAGAGGCAGACGGAAGAATGTACTCAATTTTCTACGACGATGTTGGGGGCAGCACCAAGCGGGTGCGTCAGTTTCTCGGCAGCCTTCAACAAACCTCCGAGCGTGCTGCTCGTCGAGAACACGACCGGATA
>Ga0137389_10003234_pt1 | contig 10075 bp, 12 predicted proteins | sample 15con2h14BmetaG_FD_104645 | JGI IMG/M metagenome (GOLD analysis project Ga0137389, IMG submission 104645) | Vadose zone soil microbial communities from Angelo Coast Range Reserve, California, USA - 15con2h1.4B metaG | ecosystem: Environmental > Terrestrial > Soil > Vadose zone > Saprolite...
CGGGAGCGACGCGGTCGCGGACGAGCTGCTTGATCTCCTTGATTTCCGGAAAGCGGCCGCGCTCCTTCCGCGACCAGATGACTTTCCCGTCGACGCGCACCTCAAACACGCCACCGGTGGCGTCCGGGGTGAGCGTGATGGAGCCAAGCTCCTCGGCAAACGTGGTCAAGAGCTCTTGTGCCATCCAGCCCGCCCGCAGGCCCCAGCCGCATAACCTGCAATAGGTGATCTCAATCATCGGGCTGGCGGGCATACGACCTCCTCGCGCGGTGGGTGATCTCGGCCGGCAGCAACGGTGAGAATAGTCCCGTTGGCGGATTCCATCGAGCGCAAATGTCTTGCCCTCGGACGGCTTAAGTCCCGCCGGTGCAACGACTTAGGCTAACTCGTTTTCTCCGGCTCGGGAGAGCGGGACGGCGCGCGCCGCCCGCGCGCCTAGGCGCGAATCGCCGCCGGCGCTATCAACTCTTCGACCATGCGCCGCCCGATTCGCATCCTCGGCATCGATCCCGGCCTCCGCCGCACCGGCTGGGGCATGGTGGCGAGCGACGGCAACCGCCTGCGCTTTGTCGCCTGCGGATCGCTCGCGACCGACGACAAGGCGACGCTTGCCGCGCGGCTCCTCGCCATCCACGACGGCCTGCGGCGGGTGGTCGAGGAGCACCTGCCCGACGAGGCCGCGGTCGAGGCGACCTTCGTCAACAAGGATGCGGCGGCGACCCTCAAGCTCGGCCAGGCGCGCGGCATCGCCATGCTGGTGCCGGCGATCGCCGGGCTGCCGGTCGCCGAATATGCCCCCAATCTCGTGAAGAAGACGATCGTCGGCGCCGGCCACTGCGAGAAGGCGCAGATTCGCATGATGATCGGCGTGCTGCTGCCGAAGGCCGATCCGCGCTCGGACGATGCGGCCGACGCCCTCGCCATCGCGATCTGCCACGCCCATCACCGCCGCAGCCCGGTGCTCGCGGCGGCGGCCCTGTGATGGTCGATGCGGCTCGCGGCGTGCCTTCCCCCACCCCACCCCTCCAGCCGAAGTCGGATGTTTCCGACTTCGGCCAGTTAATAACGTGGCCGAACTCGGGTAAACCCGAGTTCGGCTGCAAGCGGGGGAGGGAGCAGACTGAGCTTGCCGCTGGACTGATTCCGACTCGCCGGAACGCGCGCTAGATTGCGCCGGCGATCGCTTCGATCAAATAGGACGCGCATGATCGGCAAGCTCAAGGGTGTCATCGACAGCTACGGCGAGGATTTCATCGTGCTCGACGTCAATGGCGTCGGCTATCTCGTGCATTGCTCGGGGCGCACGCTGCAGGAATTGCCCGGCACCGGGGAGCCGGCGGCGCTGTCGATCGAGACGCATGTGCGGGAAGACCAGATCAGGCTGTTCGGATTCCTGACCGACCTCGAGCGCGAATGGTTCCGCCTCTTGCAGACCGTGCAGGGCGTCGGCGCCAAGGTCGCGCTCTCGGTGCTCGGCACGCTCAAGCCGCGCGATCTCGCCTCCGCCATCGCCCTGCGCGACAAGGCCATGGTGGCGCGCGCGCCCGGGGTGGGACCCAAGGTCGCCGAGCGCATCGTGACCGAATTGAAGGACAAGGCGCCGGCCTACGCCGACCTCGATCCGGCGGTGATCCGGCTGTCGGGCGCCGTCGAGGACAAGCGGGCGCCGCAGCCGGTCGCCGACGCGGTCTCCGCGCTGACCAATCTCGGCTACGGTCAGCCGCAGGCCGCCGCCGCGGTCGCCGCCGCGGCGCGCAGCGCCGGCGAGGGGGCGGACGCGGCGCGGCTGATCCGGCTCGGGCTCAAGGAGCTCGCAAAATGAGAGACAGGGGTCGATGCTGAGCGACCGGGACCGGGAGCTGATCGTCGCCGCGAGCGAAGCGATCAGGCGGCGCTATCGCTACGACTGGCAGGAGGTCGGGGCCGCGCTGCGCACGCGCGACGGCCGCGTCTATACCGGGGTCAATCTCGATGCCTATCTCGGGCGCATGGCGGTGTGCGCGGAAGCGGTGGCGCTCGGGCGGGCGGTGACCGAGGCCGGCGAGACCGGGATCGAGACCATCGTGGCGGTGCGGCACGCGGAGCCTACCGAGCCGGAGCAGGTCGTCGCGGTGGTGTCGCCGTGCGGAAGCTGCCGCGAGCTGATCTGGGACTACGACCGCAATGCGCGCGTGATCGTGCCCGGGCCCAACGGTCCCACCATCGCCGTGATCGGCGAGCTCCTGCCGAACAAGTACAGCCGGGAGCGCATGCTTTGAGGATGGTCCGTTGAGCTCGCCCCCCCGCCGGCTGATCACCGCCGAGCGCCGCGACGACGATGCGGCGGAGACTTCGCTGCGCCCGCAACGGCTCGGCGAGTTCATCGGCCAGCAGCAAGCGCGCTCGAACCTCGCGGTCTTCATCGGGGCGGCGCGTACCCGGCGCGAGGCGCTCGACCATGTGCTGCTGGTCGGCCCGCCCGGGCTCGGCAAGACCACGCTCGCGCAGATCATCGCGCGCGAGCTCGGCGTGAATTTTCGCGCCACCTCGGGGCCGGTCATCGCCAAGGCCGGCGACCTCGCCGCGCTGCTCACCAACCTGGAAGCGCGCGACGTGCTCTTCATCGACGAGATTCATCGGCTCAATCCGGCAGTCGAGGAAATCCTTTATCCCGCGATGGAGGATTTTCAGCTCGACCTGATCATCGGCGAGGGGCCGGCGGCGCGCTCGGTCAAGATCGATCTCGCGAGCTTCACCCTGATCGGCGCCACCACGCGGGCGGGGCTGCTCACCAATCCGCTGCGCGACCGCTTCGGCATTCCGGTGCGGCTCAATTTCTATTCGGTGGCGGAGCTCGAGCAGATCGTCGATCGCGGGGCGCGCGTGCTCGGCATCGGCATCACCGCCGACGGCGCCAACGAGATCGCGCGCCGCGCCCGCGGCACCCCGCGCATCGCCGGCCGGCTGTTGCGGCGCGTGCGCGACTTCGCGCTGGTCGCCGGCGCCGATACCGTCGACCGCGCCGCCGCCGATCGCGCGCTCACCGAGCTCGAGGTCGACGTCGCCGGCCTCGACGCCATGGACCGCCGCTATCTCTCGAACATCGCGCAGAATTACGGCGGCGGTCCGGTCGGGATCGAGACCATCGCGGCGGCGCTGTCGGAGCCGCGCGACGCGATCGAGGACATCATCGAGCCGTTCCTGATCCAGAAGGGCTTCATCCAGCGTACGCCGCGCGGCCGGCTGCTGACCGCGCACGCCTTCCGGCATCTCGGCCTGCCGGAGCCGACGCGCGATCCCGCGCAGTTCGGATTGTTCGGTGAGGAATCGGAAGAGTAAGCCGCATAGGCGCCAAGATAAGGTCGTCATTGCCGGGCTTGACCCGGCAATCCATCAATCTTCGTAAGCACTTTCTCGCGAAGGAGATGGATGCGCGGGTCAAGCCCGCGCATGACCGGGTGGAGAGCCGCTGAACGTAGCGCCTAGGGATTCAGCCGGGAGGCTCGCAACCACAATGCAGAAAGTCATGGAAGGCGGGTGCCATTGCGGCCGCGTGCGCTTCCGCGTCACCGCCGATCTGGCACGGGTGTCCGAATGCAATTGCTCGATCTGCGCCAAGAAGGGATTTTTGCACCTGATCGTGCCGCCGGAACGGTTCGAGCTGCTCAGCGGCAAGGACGATCTCGCGACCTACGAGTTCAACACCAAGGTCGCGAAGCACACGTTTTGCAGGCACTGCGGCATTCATCCGTTCTATGTCCCGCGCTCGGATCCGGACAAGATCGACGTCAACGTGCGCTGCCTCGACGATGTCGACCTGACTGCGATTGCGCCGAAACGGTTCGACGGAAAGAACTGGGAGGCGGCGATGCGAAAGCGCGTGCCCTGGCGATGAACGCGCTCGACGGCGAGATTCGCCACGGCCGCCACATCATGCCGGTGCGGGTCCATTACGAGGACACCGACTTTTCCGGCATCGTCTATCACGCCAATTATCTGCGTTTCATGGAGCGCGGCCGCTCGAACTATCTGCGGCTCATCGGCGCCGACCAGCGCAGCCTGTTCGCGGAGGCGGAGCGCGAGGCGCCGGGCTTCGCCTTCGTGGTGCGCTCCATGACGATCGATTTCCGCAAACCCGCGCGGATGGACGACGTGCTCGACGTCGTCACCGCCTATGCGGAAGTCAAAGGCGCTTCGATCGTGCTCGATCAGCGCGTCCTGCGCGGGGACGAGCTCCTGGTCGAGGCGCAGGTGCGGGTGGTCTTCATCTGCGACGGCCGGGCGCGGCCGATCCCGAAATCGCTGCGGCTGGCGATGGAGGGCGAGCAGGTCCGCGCCGCCCGATGAAAGCCTCGCCGAGGAGCGAGGTCGACGGCGCTCCGCGAGTCATGTAAAGATCATTCACATGAGCTGGTCGAGGCAGGGATCGCGCGGGTACCATCACGGCAATTTGAAAGAAGCCTTGGTTCGCGCCGCGTTGGAGCTGATCGCCCAGAAAGGGCCCGCGGGTTTCACCTTCGCGGAAGCCGCGCGTTGGGCGGGGGTCAGCCCGGCCGCCCCCTATCGGCACTTTCGCGATCGCGACGAGCTCCTGACCGACGTCGCCCGCCGCGGCTTCGATCAATTCGAGGCCTCGCTGGCGCGGGCCTGGGATGAGGGCCGTCCCGACCCGTCGACCGCGTTCGACCGCATGGGCAGAGCCTATCTGCAATTCGCGAAGAGCGAGCCCGCCTATTATTCCGCGATGTTCGAGGCCGGTATTCCGCCCGATTCCAGCCCGGACCTGCGGGACGCGGCGGAGCGGGCCTTCGCCGTCCTCCGGCATGCTACCGAGCGGCTCGTCGCCACCATGCCGGCGCAGAATCGTCCGCCGGTCCTGATGATGGCGCTGCACATCTGGGCGCTGTCGCACGGCATCGCCTCGCTGTTCGGGCGAGGAGACGCCGCCCGTCGCGCGCTTCCGATGTCGCCCGAGGAGCTGCTGGAGGCGGCGGTGCTGATCTATCTGCGCGGCTTGGGCCTTCCGGCCGCGCCGGTTTCGCCCTCTTGACAGCCGCATTGAAGGGTATTAGAAATGTGAATGTTATTTACATTCACAGCGAGGCCTTCATGCCGATCGTTGCAAAGCTCGACGAGTTGGGAAGACCGGCCTGGATCGCACTGGTGGTCCTGGGCTTCTTCTTCTGGTGGCCGATCGGCCTTGCCACCTTGGCCTTCATCATAGGGAGCGGTCGGATGAGTTGGAAAGGGGGCGGCATGAGCCGCTGGCACGGAATGGGAAGCGGTCAACCCGGGACCTGGTGGCAGCCGCCGCGGTCGAGCGGCAACCGGGCTTTCGACGAATATCGCGAGGAAACCCTGCGACGCCTCGAAGAGGAGCAGCGCGAGTTCCGGGATTTTCTGGGCCGGCTGCGCATGGCGAAGGACAAGGCGGAATTCGATCAGTTCATGGCCGAGCGCCGCGCCCACACCGGGTCATCCTCGTCGCCTTGAGCATTTTCAGGAAAAAGCCTGCCCCGGACTTGATCCGGGGTGGGAACCGGTTTTCCGTCCGAAAATGCGACCACGCAAAGCCTTCAGCATTTTCAGGAAAAGTGGGAACCGGTTTTCCGTCCGAAAATGCGACCACGCAAAAAAGACTGGAGCGCAATTCAGTTTCCGTTGAAACTGAATGCGCGCCAGAGCTGAGGCACATCGCAGTTTCGAACGAGGGGCCGCCCACCGGCGCGGGGGGCGGCCCCCGATCATTGGCGCCGATCAAACGATAATTGCCGCGACGAAGTCGCGCAGGCGCCGGGCGGCCGTCGCCGGTAACCACGCATTAACCCAATCGGGCGCCGGTTAACGTATGGGAAGGGCGAACCCCACGCCCTAGTTTGGACACCTTTGACGGGGAATCGCTACCGCAACCGGTGGGGGCCGGCTCGATCTTTCGCACAATTTCGAGTCAGGGGCGGCGCGTTACCGCCCGGCATTCCAATCCCGTCCGCGCGTTGCCGCCGCCGGTCCCGACCGCGGCATCGGCTCGTCCGGAAGGACTGGACAGCCGCAAGGAGATGCGATGCCGTCCGCCGCGCCGATCTCGATCTGGGACCTGTTCCAGAACGCGGATTTCGTCGTCAAGCTCGTGATGATCGGGCTTCTGGTGGCGTCGGTGGCGGTGTGGGCGATCGCGGTCGACAAGGTCCTGCTTTATTCGCGCACCCGCCGCGCCATGGACGGCTTCGAGCAGGCGTTCTGGTCGGGGCAGTCTCTGGAGGAGCTCTATCGCTCGCTTGCCTCGCGCCCGAACCACTCGATGGCAGCCCTGTTCGTGGCCGCGATGCGGGAATGGAAGCGCAGCGTGGAGGGCCAACCGCGCTCCTTCGCCGGCCTGCAAATGCGCATCGAAAAGGTCATGGACGTGACCATCCAGCGCGAGATCGCGCGGCTCGAGCGCGGGCTCCTGGTGCTGGCGACGGTCGGCTCCGCCGGCCCCTTCGTCGGCCTGTTCGGGACGGTCTGGGGCATCATGACCAGCTTTCGGGCGATCGCCGGCCAGCAGAGCACCTCGCTCGCCGTGGTCGCCCCCGGCATCGCGGAAGCCCTGTTTGCGACGGCGATCGGCCTGATCGCCGCCATACCGGCGACCATTTTCTATAACAAGTTCGTATCCGACGTGAACAAGCAGGCCCAGCGCCTGGAAGGGTTTGCCGACGAATTTGCCGCCATCCTGTCGCGGCAGATCGACGAACGGGGATAGGGTCGGGATGGCGATGAACGTGGGGATTGTCGCCGGCGCCGGCAGGCGGCGGCACCGCCGCCGCCCGGTCATGTCCGAGATCAACGTGACGCCGATGGTCGACGTCATGCTGGTCCTGCTGATCATTTTCATGGTGTCGGCTCCCCTGATGACGGTCGGGGTCCCCGTCGACCTGCCGCAGACCCGGGCCAAGAGCCTCGAGCAGGACAAGGAGCCGCTCACGGTCTCGGTCACGCCGAAGGGGGTCTACCTCCAAAATACCGAAATTCCGGTGGAGGAGCTGGTTGCCAAGCTCAAGGCCATCACCGAGGCCCGCGGCGGAGCGGAGGAGCGGATTTTCGTCCGCGGCGACCGGCAGATCGATTACGGCACGGTGATGAAGGTGATGGGGCGACTATCGGACGCGGGCTTCCGCCGTGTGGGCCTGGTGACGGAGTTCGAGCAGGGGACGGCGCGCTGATGGCGCGAGAATGGGGAATGAGGACCGCCTACGCGGTATCGGCGACCGGCCACGCCGCCGTGTTGCTGTGGAGCATCTGGTCGCTTGCGGCGAGGCCGTTGCCGGCTCCGCCGAGCGAGGCGCTGCCGGTCGATATCGTGAGCGTGTCCGAGTTCACCCAGATCACCGCCGGCAGCAAGAGCGCGCCGCAAGCCGAGACGCCGAAGCCGCTCGTCGAAACCGTCGCGGAGGCGAGGCCGGTCGATGATCCGACCGCAAAGATCGACGAGAAGAAAGAGGTGAAGGCGGCGCGCGAGCCGCCGCCCGCCCCGGAATCGAAGCCGGTCGAGGCGAAGCCGGCGGAAAAGCCGGCCGAGACCAAGCCCGATCCGGTCGCGGAGGCGCTCGCGAAGGAGCAGGACAAGAAGCCCGAGACCAAGAAGGCCGAGGTCAAGCCGCCGGTCCCGCCGAAGAAGCCGGCGCCGCCGGCGCCCAAGTTCGATCCCGGGCAGGTCGAGGCGCTGCTCAACAAGCGCGTTCCGACCCGGATGGCGGCGGCGGGCGAGATGCCGAACAGCATGCCGCGCGCCGGCTTGGCGCACGCCAACGCGGCGCAGATGTCGCTGAGCGAGCTCGACGCGTTGCGCGCGCGGCTCGCGCAGCTGTGGACCATCCCGGCCGGCGCCAAGGACCCGCAGGAGCTGGTGGTGCTGATCAGGATCAAGCTCAAGCCCGACGGCACGCTCGCGGCCGCGCCCATGGTGGTCAACAACGGGACGAGCGCGCTGTTCGCCGCCGCGCGCGACAGCGCCGTCCGCGCGCTCTACCGCGGCCAGCCGTTCGACATGCTCAAGCCCGAACATTACGAGCAATGGAAAGACATCGAGATCACTTTCGATCCGCGCGACATGATCCGCGGCTGACGATCGCCGCCGTCGAGGCCGCCCGATGATCGAATCGTTTCCAACGGCGAGCCGGCTGAGCCGCCGGCGGTTGATCCTGCTCGGTGCCGGCGCGGCCGCGCTCGCCGGGCTTTCGTCGCGGCGCGCGGCCGCGGTGCTCAAGCTCGACGTCACCCAGGGCAACGTCCAGCCGGTGCCGATCGCGGTTCCCGATTTCGTCACGGTCGCCACCCGCGACCCGGCGGCGGGACGCAATGTGAGCCAGATCATCGCGGCCAATCTGCAGCGTTCCGGGCTTTTTGCGCCCATCAACCCGGCGGCCTATATCGAGAAAATCTCGACCATCGACGCGGTGCCGCGCTTTCCCGACTGGCGGCAGATCAACGCGCAGGCGCTGGTCACCGGCCGGATCACCGAATCCGAGGGCCGATACAAGGTCGAGTTTCGGCTCTGGGACGTCTTCGCCGGTCAACAGCTGCAGGGCCAGCAATACACCACCACGCCGGACAATTGGCGGCGCATCGCCCACATCATTTCCGACGCCGTCTACGAGCGGATCACCGGCGAGAAGGGTTATTTCGACAGCCGCATCGTGTTCGTCGACGAATCCGGTCCGAAGGAGCGGCGGATCAAGCGCCTCGCCCTGATGGACCAGGACGGCGCCAATGTGCGCTATCTCACGCGCGGCGACGACCTCGTGCTCACGCCGCGATTCTCGTCCTCGGCCGATACCATCACCTACATGTCGTACGGTCAGGGCGATCCCAGGGTCTATCTCATGAACATCGAGACCGGCCAGCGCGAGATCGTCAGCAATTTTCCCGGCATGAGCTTCAGCCCGCGCTTTTCGCCCGACGGCCAGCGCGTGATCTTCAGCCTGCAGCGCGGCGGCAATTCGAACCTGTTCGTGATGGATTTGCGCTCGAAGGCGACGACGCGCCTGACCGACACGCAGGTGATCGATACCGCGCCCTCCTATTCGCCCGACGGGACGCGCATCTGCTTCGAGTCGGACCGCGGCGGCAAGCAGCAGATCTACGTCATGGCGGCGGGCGGCGGCGAGGCGCAACGCCTCAGCTTCGGTGATGGCGCCTACTCGACGCCGGTCTGGTCGCCGCGCGGCGACCTCATCGCGTTCACCAAGCAGACGGAAGGGAAGTTCGCCATCGGCATCATGCGAGCGGACGGATCGGGCGAGCGCATCCTGACCGAGGGCTATCACAACGAAGGCCCGACCTGGTCGCCGAACGGACGCGTGATCATGTTCTTCCGCGATCCGGGCGGGAGTTCCGGGCCGGCGCTCTACACGGTGGACTTGACCGGCCGCAACGAGCAGGTCTTGAAGACGCCGAGCTACGCCTCCGATCCCTCCTGGTCGCCGCTGTTGCAGTAACACCATACTCCGTCGAAAACCGCGGCGATGGAACTTGCGGAGCCCACAAGGCGCCGCATTCACTCGCCATTAACCACTGGGGACGGATTCCGCTTTTCCCTCGAATTTGAACGATCCGGGCAGCACCCGATCAAGGTTGACAAGAACCTGCGCTTAACCACGCCCCTGCTAGACCTGCGGCATGAGCGGCAACGACGCCACGGAGGAGGCACCGGAATGACGAATGTCACGCGTGTCGTCCGCGCTGCAGGGCTTGCCGGCCTGTTGGCCCTGGCGCTCGCCGCCGGCGGCTGCGCGAACAGGCCCAGCGATGCGGCCCAGGCCGGATATGCGCAGCCCGGCAGCCAGCAGGACTTCGTCGTCAACGTCGGCGATCGCGTCTTCTTCGAATCCGATTCGTCCGAGCTCACGCCGCAATCGCTGGCGACGCTGGACAAGCAGGCGCAATGGCTGAGCGCCTACAGCCAATACACCTTCACCGTCGAGGGCCACGCCGATGAGCGCGGCACGCGCGAATACAACATCGCGCTCGGCGCGCGGCGTGCACAGACCGTCCGCGACTTCTTGATTTCGCGCGGCGTGCAGGCGCAGCGCATGCGCACGATCTCCTACGGCAAGGA
>Ga0137389_10003254_pt1 | contig 10062 bp, 8 predicted proteins | sample 15con2h14BmetaG_FD_104645 | JGI IMG/M metagenome (GOLD analysis project Ga0137389, IMG submission 104645) | Vadose zone soil microbial communities from Angelo Coast Range Reserve, California, USA - 15con2h1.4B metaG | ecosystem: Environmental > Terrestrial > Soil > Vadose zone > Saprolite...
AATAACAGATCCCTCCACTGTACGCAGCAACCTACGCGGCATTCCGGGCGGGATGACAATGATAAGAAGGCGGGCTGGGCTAAAACCCAGGGCCTACTTGGCGAAGGGATTACTGAGAGGAGCAAAAATCGGCGATGGCTTGGACTACGCGGTCTTGCTGGACGTCGGGGAGTTCCGGGTAGACGGGGAGCGAGAGGACTTCCCTGCTGGCTTTTTCGGACTCGGGAAAATCGCCGGGGGTGTGGCCGAGATAGGCGAATGCCTGTTGCAGGTGAATGCAGAGGGGATAGTAAATTTCAGAGGGGATCCCGGCAGAGTGGAGAAATGCTTTCAGGTCGTCGCGGCGTGAAGAGCGGAGGGTGAATTGATTGTAGACGTGTTCGTATTTCGCGGACGGGCGCGGCGGGGCGGCGATGAAAGCGGAAAGGCCGGCGGATTCGAAGAGGCGGCGATAACGGTCGGCGCGGCCATGCCTTCCCTGCTGCCAGGCGTCGAGGTGCCGGAGTTTGACGCGCAAGACCGCGGCTTGCAGGGCGTGCAAGCGGCTGTTGGTGCCGATCATTTCGTGGAAATATTTTTTCCTGCTGCCGTGGACACGGAGCATCTGAAGCCGTTCGGCGAGGGCGGGGTCGTTGGTGGTGATCATGCCACCGTCGCCCGCGCCTCCCAGGTTTTTCGAAGGGAAAAAACTGAAGCAGCCGTAGTCTCCGAAGGTGCCTGTGTAACGCCCAGCGTAACGCGAGCCGATGGCCTGCGCTGCGTCTTCAATGATGACGAGGTTGTGGGCGCGGGCAACGGCGAGGATGGGATCCATGTCGGCGGGCAGGCCGAAGAGATGGACGGGCATGATGGCGCGTGTGTTGGGCGTGATGGCGGCTTCGAGCAATGCCGGATTGAGGTTGAAGGTGACCGGATCGATGTCCACGAAGACCGGCTTGGCGCCGACGTAGGCGATCGAGCCGGCGGTGGCGATGAAACTGAAGGGCGTGGTGATGACTTCGTCGCCTTCACCGATGCCGGCGGCGAGGAGGGACAATATCAGGGCGTCCGTGCCGGAGGCGCAGCCAATGGCGAATTTGGAACCGAGCTTGGCCGCGACTTCGTCTTCGAGAAGTTTTACTTCTGGGCCGAGGATGAAATATTGGGATTCGAAAACCTGGGCGACGGCTTGCATGACTTCGTCGTGGATGGTCGCGAATTGAGCGCGGAGATCGAGGAACTCGAAGCGGGAGGTTGCGGCGGGGGAGTTTTCGGCGCGGTTCGCGGGGGAAGACATTGGATTGGGCTCCTGTATTGATTGTACGGCAACTGGAGATTGTGGTTGGGATTTGGAGTTGGGAGGGTTGAGGGATTTTGGCGGGGGGATGATGGACACGAATTTGTGGTCGGCGGGAGATTTTGTTTTTGGCGTTGGACCGTGAAAGCGGTAGCAGAGCTACCGCACTCCAAAGAAAGAGGGCTGGCCATCATACGGCGGGCTGGCGTAAAAGCCAGCGCTACATGGAGGAAGGAAGAGCAGAGCGCCCGCTCCGCAAAAGCGTCCGGAGTCCAAGAAACGGACCTCGGAAGGCGGCCTCTACAAAGGAGCGGCAGGCTCGGAACTTATTTGCGCGAATAGGTGGAGAGGGTTTGGAGGATGCCGTCCTGGACTTCCTGGACGCTGAGCTGGACATTTTTGTTCATTGCGGCGGCGATGTCGGCGACCGATTTGCCGCTGGTGGGCTCGTCGTGGTTATAGCTGTGGTGCCAGATGGCCTTGCCGAGTTTCTGGTCCAAAAGCTCCACGTCGAAATTGAGGCGGGCAACAACGCCGCCGGTGCTGACTTCGCGGAAGGCGTAGAGATGTCCTGTCAGGCTGAAATCAACGCCGCTTTCACTGCGAAGCGTCGTAACCGCCTTGAAATGGCCGGATTGGCGAAGTCCGCGAGCCAGGGCATCTTGGAGGAGTTCCACGGGCGGCTCGGTCCAGCGCTGATTCTCGTACAGGCCAAGTTGCTCGCTCTCTCCACCGTACACAATGCGATCTTCCCGGTAGAGGTGCGAAGACTGGAAGGGGCGGACAAGGAGTCCAGCGTCAACTGGAGATTGCGAGCCGGCGAGCGGCGTAGTGGGCGGATGGGTGAGCTGGTAATACTTTACGGGCTTGATGCTGCCGCATCCGGCGAGTCCGGCGGCGAGGAGCGCAACAACGGCGAGGGCTCCGCAAGTTTTCCCAGGACGCCTGCTGGACGCCGGGATGACGTGTTTTAGTTGAGTGCTGCAATCGCTGAGTCTCATGGATGCTCTCCGGGTTTGTGCTGACGGGGACTGGTGGAGCGAATGAGTTCGGACGGCCGGGTCTTGATAATGTCGGTAAATTCCTTGAGGTTCTCGGAAACATCGCGCATGTTCATGAAGAGTTCGTCGATTGTTTCCGTATTGATGTCGAGGGTTTGATCAAGGCGGCGGGTGATGCTGGAAACGTTGTTCAGGGATTCGCGAAGTTTTTTGATGGAAGCGTGGAGATCCTCGCGGTTTTCGCCGATCATGGCGTCGACTTTTTTCAAGGTTTCGTTGGCCTGATCGGAGGTTTTCTTCAGGTCGTCGAGCATGGGGCCGAGCTTAACGCTGGCGCCATTCACATTGTTGAGCGTGGATTTGATGACGGGCCGGTCTTCGCGCAACATGCCTTGGATGTCCGAGATGCTTGCGGAAATGTTGGCGCGGTTCTGATCGTTGAGAAGATCATTGACGCGGGCGATGGTGACGCTTAATTCCTTCACGCGCACGTTGAGATTACCCATCAACTCCTGGGCCTGGGGCATGACCCTGTTGATTTGCTCGGTCAGCTCATTGAACCCCACGTACTGATCCGCGGGAAGGGTGGCCCCTTCGGCGGCGCGTTGGGCGGCGGGCGAACCGGCCCGGATTTCAAGGTGATTGTCGCCGAGCGGGCTGAAGCTGAGGATGGCGACGCGACTGTCTGTCTTGATCGGCAGGTCGTCCTTGACGCTGAATTCCATGTCCATAAAGGTTGGGTCTTTGGAATCAATCTTGACGCCTTCCACCCGGCCAATTTTCGGGCCGCCCTCGTATCGTACGGTCGCGCCCCGCTCAAGTCCCGCGGCGTTGTGGAACTTGGCGTGGAAGTGGCGCGCAGGGCCGGCAAAGGCGCCAGATAGCGTAAACACAGTGGCAATCAGCAGAGCCACCGCGACGATGACGAAGAGTCCGACAAAGACCTGCTCGCGTCTTGCTTCCATCTCTACCTGCTCTTCCCCTGACGACCTTCACCTGATTTTGTGGAGGGCTCCGTCAGCATCTGCAGATAATCAAGTTCCTGGGCAACCGCGGGTTCGGGGATACGGTCGAGAAACTGCCGAACCTTCGGGTGCTTGCTGTTTTTCATTTCTTCGGCGGTGCCAAGCGCGACCACGTCTCCCTTGTTGATGAGAACCATGCGATCGGCAATCAGAAAGGCGCTGGCCAGTTCGTGCGTGACCACGATGATGGTCATGTGGAAGGCCTTTTTCAATTCCAGGATGAGTTGGTCAATGCCGGCGGCGATGATCGGATCGAGACCGGCGGACGGTTCGTCGAAGAAGAGGATTTCCGGGTCCATGGCCAACGCGCGGGCAACCGCGGCGCGTTTTTTCATGCCGCCGCTCAATTGCGAGGGGAGGAAATCCTCAAAGCCCGAGAGGCCGACCTGATCGAGCTTCAGGCGAACCATGATTTCGACGGTGGTTGGTTCCAGCTTGGTATGTTCTTCGAGGGGTAGGGCCACATTTTCGCCGACAGTCATGGAGCCGAAGAGCGCGCCGCCTTGAAAGGACATGCCAAGGCGCTTGCGAATTTCGTCGCGCTCGGCTTCGGAGATGGCGGAAAAATTCTTGCCGCGAATCCAGACTTCGCCGGAGGTGGGCTTTTCGAGGCCGACCAGTGTGCGAAGGAGCGTGCTTTTGCCGGAACCGGAGCCCCCCAGGATGACCAGAGTCTCGCCGCGCTGGACGTCAAAATTAATGCCGTGGAGGATTTCCCGGCCGGAATAGCTGACGCGGAGGTCGCGGAGCGAGATCATCGGGCCGTCGAACGACTCGCCCACGCCCGGATTTTCGACCGATCGAGCCATAAACTTTTAGTGTTCTCCCAGGAAGTAGAAAAGCATTGTAAAGACAAGGTCGACAAGAATCACAAGAAAAATGGACATGACGACGGCGCGCGTGGTGGAGCGGCCGACCTGCTCGGCCCCACCAGTGGTGTTCAAACCCTCCAGGCAACCGACGGCGGTAATGGTGACACCAAACATGAAGCTTTTGATGAGGCCGGTGATGACGTCACGCATGAACAGGGCGTCGAGGGAAGCGATGATGTAGCGGGGAAAGGTGAAGTCCGCCTGCGCGACGCCGAAGAGGGAGCCGCCAAGGATGCCCATGAAGTTGGCCCAGATGGTGAGGCACGGAAGCATGAGAATCATGGCGACGAATTTGGGGGCGACGAGGAAGCTGACGGGATTGATGGCCATGGTTTCGAGGGCATCAATTTCCTCGGAGACTTTCATGGTGCCGAGTTCTGCGGCGAAGGCCGATCCGGAACGTCCGATAACGATGACCGCGGTGATTAGCGGGCCGAGTTCGCGGGTCATGGAGAGCGCGACGGCGCTGGCGACAAAGCTGATGGCACCGAAGCGACGGAGTTCGTACGCTGCCTGGAGCGCCAGAATCAACCCGATAAAAAATGTGATCAGGGAAAGGATGGGAAGTGCGCGGACTCCGGCTTCCATGGCCTGAGAAACGGCGCGCTGAAATCGAAGTGGCTTGCCCTGAAATGGGCCGATGAACGTGAAATAGGCGGCGCGGCCGGCCAGGGACGTGAGCGAGCCAACGTAGGCCAAACTACCTTCGACAGAGCCGCCTATTTTTCCAAAGAATTCCACGTGTGCTGGCTACCTTTGCGGGGAACAGACCTGGCTCGGGCGTTAGGAAGCAAGCGCCTGGGCTTCACTCTCGTGAATCTCAAAAATCTTCTGCAAACGAGAAAGCTCCATGACTTCGCGGACGGTCTTGCTGAGGCCGTAGAGGATGAGGCGGGAGCCCTGGTCGCGAGAGGCTTTGAGGCCTTCGACGAGGGAGGCGATGCCGGAGCTGTCAATGTAGCGGACCTTTTCCAGATTGAGAAACACTTTGGGAGTTTTTTTCTCCTTAATTTCCTGGAGCAACGCCTTGCGCATGGCTGGGGAGTGCGCCAGATCAATGTCCCCGGTTATGTCGAGGATGGTGCCACCAGTTGCCGGTCGGGCCGCTATCTGCACTTTCTATTCTCCTTCTGATGCTGCTGCCTGGGGAGTTGGCAATAAATATTTCACCATGCGCAAGAGATTCTTGCCGTTCTTGCGGCTAAATTCAACTTCGTCCATGCTCTGGCGGATGAAATGAAGGCCGAGGCCTCCGGGGCGGATTTCATCGAGGGGACGGCTTTTGAGAGTTGCTGGTTTAACCGGCACACCTCTGTCCGCCAGCAGAATTTCAATTCCACCCTGCGCACTTTTCCGTTCGCCAAGCGGCAGCTTGTAGCAACTCATCTCGATGGGGAGTCCGGGCCGTCCGCCATAAGCGTGGCGCATAACGTTGGCGAGGGCTTCATCCACCGAGCGGACGATGGCGCGAGCGTCAGCGGCCTGAAAGTGTACAACTTCGGCGGCACGCTCCACAGCAGCGCGAACCAGGCACAACGCTTCCGGATTGCTCTGCAACTCAAGTTTCAAAAGCATTTCGGGCTTTGCCTGGGCCCTTCCGCGCCCCTTCTGCCTGTGTTTGATCACCCGTCGACCGCGCACTCGTACACCCGTCCCTGAAAAAAATGGCGCGGGAACTCCGTTGTGTCCCGGTTGCCCGGCGGGGAGACAATGCCATGTTCCCAGTCCCCTGACAACCGAAAAATTTTGAATTGGCTCAGGGCGGAATGCCGCGGCAACGTGTAAAATCGCTGGCGGCCAAAAGCCGACGTAGGAACGCAACAACGCATCGCAATCTGACATTTTGGAATGGGGAATACATTCATGCGGGCAATGGTCTGGGACAGCAAAAGACGATTTTTCACTACGTTTTTGATTGCTTTGTTCATGTTGGTCAAGATCTGCGCGGCGCAGGCGCCCGGCGCCCTCAATCCGTATAAGCCTCTTGTAGACCGCCTGGAATCCATTGTTGGCTTGCCGCTGGCTGATTGGCGCTACCATGCGGACGTTGCGCATCCTAGATTCTTCATTAGACGACAAAGAGTGGCCGGTCGTCAAAACCGGGGAAGCATGGAAAACGGGACCGCGAGTGCTGCGGCGGCGGATAGAGGTGCCTGCGGCGCTGCATGGGTACAGCTTGCGGGGAGCACGCATCCGGCTGGAGCTGGCGGTGGACAGCAACGACTTCGTGACGGTGACCGTGTTTTCAAATGGAGCTATGGTTTCACGCACGGATGCGGACACACTGCAACCGATTGTGCTGACAGAGAATGCGCAACCAGGGGATACGTTTCTGGTGGCGATACGCATTCAGGCGGCGGAGAACAATACCAAGATCAGTGGAAGCCGATTGCTGATAACTCCGCCGGCGAACCGGCCGGACCCTGGAATTTTCACCCAGGAAATTCTGGCAGCGCAACCGATGGTGGCGGCATTTCCGGAGGGGCGGGCGGAGCACCAAGCGATTTTGGATGCGGCGGCGAAATCTGTGGACTTGAGCGCGCTTGACCATGGCGACCAGGCTGCGTTCGACGAGTCGCTTCGGAAGGCGCAGGAAAAGCTTCAGGCTCTGACGCCGTGGCTGAGGCAATTCACGATTCGGGCGGACGGAAACTCACACATTGATATGGCGTGGCTGTGGCCGTGGACAGAAACGGTGGAGGTGGTGCGCAACACGTTTCGGAGCGCGCTGGACCTGATGCGCGAGTATCCCGATTTCAAGTTCACGATGTCTTCCGCGCGGACGTATTCGTGGATGGAAGAGAAGTATCCGGACCTGTTCAAGGAGATTCAGGAGCGGGTGAAGGAAGGCCGGTGGGAGATTGTCGGCGGAATGTGGGTGGAGCCGGACCTGAATATGCCCGGAGGCGAATCTCTGGTGCGGCAGGTACTGGTGGGGAAACGATACTTCCAAGAGAAATTTGGCGTGGATGTGAAGATCGGGTGGAACCCGGACTCGTTTGGTTATAACTGGCAACTGCCGCAGATTTACAAGAAATCGGGGATCGACACGTTTGTGACGCAGAAGCTAATGTGGGCGCATGAGTTCACGGTGTTCCCGCACAAATTGTTCTGGTGGGAGGCGCCTGACGGTAGCCGATTGCTGACATATTTCCCGCATGATTATGCAATGGGGATTGATCCGGTGCAGTTGGGGAAGGATGTCTCGGTGTGGGTACCGGCGATTTATGGAACGCAGCCACCGGCAAACGCGGAGATGATGCACCTCTATGGCGTGGGCGACCACGGCGGCGGGCCGACGCGGACGATGCTGGATACCGCGACGCGATGGATGCAACCGGATGTGGCGTTTCCGAAGCTGGAGTTGAGCACGGCGACGGCGTTTTTTGCCGGTTTGCAGCCGAAGTTGGCGAACCTGAACGTGCCCGTGTGGCACGATGAGCTTTATTTTGAATATCACCGCGGCGTGTTTACGACGCAGGCGGAGACCAAGCGGCGGATCCGGAAGACGGAGGAGTTGTTGCTGAACGCCGAGAAGTTTTCCGCAATTGCCACGTCGTTTGGACGTAAGTACCCGGCCGAGGAGTTTGACCGCGGGTGGAAGGATTTGTTGTTTGACGATTTTCACGACATTTTCCCGGGATCGGGAATTGCGGTGAATTACCTGGACGCCAAGAGGAACCTGGAGGATGTGGGACGCGTGGGCCAGGGGATTCTGGATGGGTCGCTGCACGAAATTGCGGAGAACATCAATCTGAAGGGGAACGGGGTCCCGGTGGTGGTATTCAATTCCCTTTCGTGGGCGCGCGAAGAAGTGATTGAAACGGAGGTACGTTTGCCGGAGGCGGCGAGTTCGGTGGAGGTGGTGGAGGCGGGCGGAAAACCGGTTGCCTCGCAAATGCTTTCGGCCGAGCGAGGAACGCGGCGCATTCGACTGTTATTGAAGGCGAGTGTGCCGGCGTTTGGATATTCAACCTACTATGTCCGGGCGATCGCGAAACCTGCGGCTGCACAGGCGATGGTCAAGGCGTCGGCAGATACGCTGGAAAATGAGTTCGTGAGGTTGAAGGTAGATACAAAAACGGGTTGCATGACCAGCTTGTTCGACAAACTTTCCAAGGGCGAAACACTGGCGCCCTCGGAAACAGACGCCGGCGGGCCGAAGGATTCGATTTGCGGCAACCTGTTGCAGGCGTTCCGCGACAAGCCCAAGCAGTGGGACGCGTGGAACATTGACGAAGATTTCGAAAAGGAGCATTGGGATATCGACAAGGCGGATGAAGTGACGCTGGTGGAGAGCGGCCCGTTGCGCGCGATTTTGCGGGTGAAGAATCATTTTCAGAGTTCCACGTTTGTACGGGACATCGCGGTGACGGCTGGCTCGCCGCGGGTCGACGTGAACATGACAGCGGACTGGCACGAGAAGCACGTGCTATTGAAAGTGGCCATGCCCTTGAGTGCGCACAACAAGATGGCTACGTTCGAAATTCCCTACGGCAGCATCGAGCGGCCGACGACGCGCAACACGCGGGCCGAGCAGGGGAAATTCGAAGTGCCGGCGCTGCAGTGGGCAGACATTTCCGACACCACCCACGGACTGAGTCTCCTGAATGATTGCAAGTACGGTTACGACGCAAAGGGCAACGTGCTGCGGCTTTCGCTGCTGCGTTCGCCGGAATGGCCGGACCCTCATGCGGACGAGGGGCGGCACGAGTTCACTTATTCGCTTTACGCGCACAGCGGGAACTGGAAGGATGCACTGACGGTGCGGCGGGGTTACGAGCTGAATTACCCGCTTCTGCCGCTGCAAGCCGAGAAGCACTCAGGAAGCCTGCCGGAGCAACATTCATTTCTGGAACTTAAAGCGGAGAATGTGGTGCTGACCGCCGCGAAGAAGGCGGAGGATGATGGCACGATTATTTTTCGCTTTTACGAGTGGGACGGGAAGCAGGGCGACATTGTATTGCGACCTGATTCCGGCGTCGTTAGCGCTGAAGAGACAGACTTGATGGAGAGACCACTGCAAGAGCTGGCAATTGAGAACGGCGGAGTGACAGTACACACGAAGCCATTTGAGATAAAGACGGTGCGATTGAAACTTAAGAATACAGAGACCGCAAACGGAGAGGCGAGGTCAAACTAGTGAACAAGAATCTGGCAAAAGCGGCAGCAGTCGGGGCGCTGGGCGGTTTTCTCTTTGGCTTTGACACGGCAGTTATTTCCGGAACCACGCAGGCGCTGACGGCTGTTTACCACCTGACACCGGGGCAGCTCGGCCTGACCGTTTCGATGGCGCTGATCGGAACCGTGATCGGCGCAATGACGGCCGGGATCCCAGGCCAGAAATATGGCGGGCGCGAAACGCTCCGGTTTCTCGCCATCTGCTACGTTGTGTCGGCGCTGGGATGCGCCTTCGCGTGGAACTGGTATGTGCTGTTGGCGGCGCGGTTCATCGGAGGCATCGGCATAGGGGGATCGTCGGTTCTCGGACCGGTGTATATCGCCGAACTTGCGCCGGCAAAATTGCGCGGGCGGCTGGTGGGGATGTTTCAGATCAACATCGTCATCGGCATCCTGATGGCGTATCTCTCGAACTACATCATTGGCACCTTTGGACTCGGAGCCGCCGAATGGCGCTGGCAACTGGGAATCGCCGCGTTTCCCGCGTTTATTTTCCTGATTCTGCTGTTCGGAATTCCGCCCAGCTCGCGCTGGCTGGTAACGCAGAAGCGCGTGGACGAAGCGCGCGGCGTGCTGCAATCGATGGGCGCGGAGGATACGGAAGGCGAACTGCGCGAGATCGTGGATTCCATCCACCTGGACAAGCTGCAGACGTCCGAGCCGCTGTTCGCGTGGAAATACCGGCTGCCGATTTTTCTGGCGATCAC
>Ga0137389_10003258_pt1 | contig 10057 bp, 9 predicted proteins | sample 15con2h14BmetaG_FD_104645 | JGI IMG/M metagenome (GOLD analysis project Ga0137389, IMG submission 104645) | Vadose zone soil microbial communities from Angelo Coast Range Reserve, California, USA - 15con2h1.4B metaG | ecosystem: Environmental > Terrestrial > Soil > Vadose zone > Saprolite...
AGGATTACGAGCGCCCCCTGAGCCACGTTGATCACGCGCATCACGCCGAAGACGAGCGTCAACCCGCTCGCCATGAGCGCGTAGACGCCGCCTGTCAACACCCCCAGGATGCACGCCTGGACGACTAGGTGCATCGATCTTCGTTAGCCCTTCCCCCAGGGCGGCTTCGGCGCGAACGGCGCATGCAGCGCGATCTTCTTCGGATAGACGGGATAGAGCTTCCCGTGCACCCACTCGACGAGCAGATCGCTGCCCTGCGGCTCGCCGATGCTGTTCCACCTCAAGACGCCCTCCACCGTCGGCCAGCTTCCCTTGTGCAGCGCCGTGATGATCTTGCCGTTGTCGAGCGAGTGCGTTTTTGCGACCGCCAATTGGAGCACCTGGCCAGCTGCGAACGCCTCTGGCGAAGTTGGGTCGATCGGGCCTTTGCCGTATTTCTTCGCGTATGCGGCGACGAACGCCTTGTTGCCCGGCGCCTTGGACTGCGGGAACCAGTCGCCGCTGCTGAAGATGCCGTTGACGTTCTGCGGGCCGACCTTGCTCGGAAACTCGGCGGGATCGTTCGGCCCGTTGGAGAAGAAGAGGAACTTCGGGCTGAACTTGAGCTGGATCATCGCCTTTATCTGGGCGTACGCGTCGTTGTTCTGCGTACCGCCGACGACGAGATCCGGCTTCATCGCCGCATACTTGGAGACGATCGGCGCCAGGTCGGTCGTCTCCGCCGGGTAGATCGTCTTGTAAACGGTCCGAATTCCCTTCTTCTCCAGCAGCGTTCGGACGCGGTCGGCGATCGGGGACGCGAACGGATCGTCCAGTGACGGATACGCAGCGGTTTTCGGACGCAAGGACTTCGGCAGCGACAGGATGTAGTGGGCGAAGACGTCTGCGCTGTCGATGATCGGCGCAGGTTGCGTGAAGAACACGTTGTGCAGCTTCTCGCCGAAGACCGCCGGCCCACCCCCGGCGGGCTCGATGAACGCGTAGTGGTAACGATTGGCGACCGTTGCAGCCGGAGCCGTCAGCAGCGTCGAGAACGGACCGAACACGAACGCGACCTTGTCCTTCGTGATCAGGCTCTGGTAGTTCGACACGACCTGTGTGGGACTGCTCGTGTCGTCGAGGATCTTGAGCTTGACGGGGTGGCCGAGGAGGCCACCGTGCGCGTTGACGACGTCGCGCCACAGGTTGTAGCCGCGCATCGCAGCCTTGCCGGAGTCGGAGAAGTCGCCGGACAGCGAGAGCGAGATACCGATCTTCAGGGTCGAGCTGGCTCGGCTGCCCTGTGCCGCGGAGGAGGCCGCGGCCGTCGAGAGGGCCGCCACAAGCCCGATGGCCAAAGCGATTCGCGCGAGTTTCACGTCGGACCTCCTTCAGCTGCTGATCAGATTGTCAGACCGGGCGATTCAAGCACGGCGCACGGCCGGGCGCAACACCATTCTCCTTCGGCCGTTGCGGGCGGGGGGGCCCGCGCGCTAAGCTCGCCTCTCGTCTGCTTGTCAGACAGATCTCTCTGCTATGGCTGAGACGTTCCCCACCTATGAGCCGATCGAGCGTCAGAAGGTCTACGAGCTGATCGCCGAGAACTTGCTCGCCCAGATCGCGGGCCGGCGCCTCAAACCGGGAGACGCCCTTCCGCCCGAGCGTGAGCTGACGCAGCGCTATCAGGCGGGCCGCTCGTCGGTGCGCGAGGCGCTACGGATGCTCGAGTCGAAAGGGCTGATCGAGTCGGTCGGAAACGGCTCCTTCGCAGTCGCGAACTTTCGGAACCCCTTGAACAGCTCGCTGAAGCTGCTGCTCAGCCTCGACGAGGCAAACATGCGGGAGATCTACGAGCTGCGGCGGATCCTCGAAGCAGAGGCCGCGGCCCTCGCGGCCGAGCGCCGCAGCGGCGCGGACATCGAAGAGATGGACGCGGCCATCGCCGACATGGCAGCCGGGCTCGAGTCGGGCAGTGCAGATGCCTACATCGACGCTGACCTCCACTTCCACCTCGCGATCGCGCAGGCATCCGGCAACCGGCTCGTCCTGCACAGCATGCATGCGCTGCGTGACCTGATTCGGCGCGCGCTGATGTCGATCTATCTCATTCCCTTGAGTCCCGAGCGGTCGCTGGAGCAGCATCGTTTGATTCGCGCCGCGATCGTTGCGCAGGACGCCGAGCGTGCACGCGACGAGATGCGTGCGCACCTGGTGCGTGTCGAGGCCGACGTTCATCAGATCGTCGCGCAGGGGATCGAGCCGGTCGATGGAGCGGGGCGTGGCTGAGCTCGGATTCGTCGGGCTGGGAGTGATGGGCAGCGAGGTTGTGAAGCGCTTGCTCGACGCGGGCCACACCGTTTATGGCTGGAACCGGACGCGCGGGAAGGCCGAGGCGCTGCGTGCGCAAGGCATGCACTGGGCCGACAGCCCGCGCGAGCTCGCGGAGCGCAGCGAGATCGTCTTTACGATGGTCACCAACACGGCCGCCGTCCGCGCGGTCACCGATGGCCGCGACGGGATCCTCGCGGGCCTGCGGCCGGACAGCGTGTACGTCGACATGTCGACCGCGAGCCCGGCGAACTCGCGCGCGCTCGCCGAGCAGGTGTCGGCGCTGGGCGCCGAGATGCTCGACGCGCCGGTCTCGGGCTCGGTGATCACGCTCGAGCAGGGAAAGCTGACCGTGATGGTCGGCGGCGATGCGCAGGTTTTCGAGCGCGTCAAGCCGATCCTGGAAGCGATCGGGCCGAAGGTGTTCCACGTCGGGCCGAACGGCGCGGCGGCGACGATGAAGATCGCGACGAACCTCAGTCTGGCGGTGCAGATGCTCGCCTTTAGCGAAGGCGTCTTGCTTGCCGAGAAGAGCGGGATCCCGCGCGAGACCGCCGTCGAAGTGCTGCTCTCCAGCGTGATTGCCTCGCCGATGGTCGTCTACCGGGGGCCGTTCGTGCTCGAACAGCCGGACGAGGCGTGGTTCGACGTGAACATGATGCAGAAGGACATGACCCTCGCACTCGAGCTCGGCCGCGAGCTCGACGTGCCATTGCCGACGACCGCGGTCACGAACGAATTCCTGACCGCCGCGCGCGGGATGGGTCTGGAGGACAAGGACTTCGCCGTCCTCTTCGACGTGCTGGCCCAGATGTCAGGCGTCACCGCCGGAGCCGCGACATGAGCACTGTGCGGGAGACGAAGCTCACGTCCGATTCCACGATCGAGCGGTGGCTCGACGCGTACCACCGGATGGCAACGATCCGTGCCTTCGAAGAGCGCGTCAACGAGCTCTACCGCAGCGCGAAGATGCCGGGCCTCGCGCACCTCTACATCGGCGAGGAAGCCGTCGCCGTCGGCATCTGCATGGCGCTCCGCAAGGACGACTACATCACCAGCACGCATCGCGGTCACGGTCACTGCCTTGCGAAGGGCGCCGCGGCCGATCGCATGTTCGCCGAGCTGCTCGGCAAGGAGCCTGGCTATTGCCGCGGCAAGGGCGGCTCGATGCACATCGCCGACCACGAGAACGGAAACCTCGGCGCGAACGCGATCGTCGCCGGGTCGACCGGAATCGCGACGGGCGCAGCGATGTCCGCGAAGATGCGTAGCACCGACCAGGTCGCGGTCTGCTTCTTCGGCGAGGGCGCGCTCGGGCAGGGCGTCCTCTACGAGGTGATGAACATGGCGTCGCTCTGGAAGCTGCCCGTGATCTACGCCTGCGAAAACAACCTCTACAACGAGTACACGCACTACTCCGAGACGACCGCCGGCGACCTCGTAGCGCGGGGCGAGGCGTTCGGAATCGCGGCCGAGCAGGTCGACGGCCAAGACGTCCGCGCGGTGTTCGACGCCGCCGTGCGCGCCGTCGCGCGCGCCCGTCGCGGGGACGGGCCCACGTTCCTGGTGCTGAACACCTACCGCTTCCACGGACACCACGTCGGCGACGTCGACCGCAGCTACTACCGCTCAGAAGAGGAGGAAAGGGAGTGGAAGTCGGAGCGCGATCCGATCGAGCTGCTCACTGGGTGGCTGCGGGAGCAGGGCGTCGTGGCCGAGACGCTCGCGCAGATCCGGTCCGAGGCCCAGCAAGAGGTCGAGGCGGGCGTCGAGTTCGCGCTCGCCGCGCCGTACCCTGACGAGAGCGAGGTCGACCAGCATGTCTTCGCCTAGCGCAGTCGCGGCCCAGCCGGGGACACGCGAGCTGACGCTGTCACAGGCAGTGAACGAGGCGCTCGCGGAGGAGATGCGCCGGGACGCCTCCGTCTTCATCGTCGGCGAGGACGTCGCCGAAGCGGGCACGCCGTTCAAGGTCCTCTCGGGACTCGTCGAAGAGTTCGGTCCCGAGCGCGTGATCGATTCGCCGATCTCCGAGGCCGGGATCTCCGGGATCGGGCTTGGCGCCGCGATGACGGGGATGCGTCCCGTCGTCGACATCATGTTCGGCGACTTCATGACGCTGGTGATGGACCAGCTCGTTAACCAGGCGGCGAAGATCCACTACATGTCCGGCGGCAGGCTGAAGGCGCCGCTGACGATCCGCACGACGCTCGGGGCGACGCGGCGCTCCGCCGCGCAGCACAGCCAGAGCTTGCACGCGCTCGTCGCGCACGTTCCGGGGGTCAGGGTCGTGCTGCCGGCGACACCGTACGACGCGAAGGGCTTGTTCAAGGCCGCGATTCGCGAGGACAACCCCGTCGTCGTGTTCGAGGACAAGATGATGTTCGCGGTCAAGGGACCCGTCCCCGAGGAGGAATACGTCCTGCCACTCGGCGTCGCGGACGTGAAGCGCGACGGGGAAGACGTGACACTCGTCGCGACGAGCTCGATGGTCTACGTCGCGCTCGACGCGGCCGAGCAGCTCGCCGCCGACGGGATCAGCGCCGAGATCGTCGACCCGCGCACGCTTGTTCCGCTCGACCGCGAGACGATCGTCGCGTCGGTACGCAAAACCGGACGCGCGATCGTGATCGACGAGGGCCACCGCAGCTACGGTGTCGGCGCCGAGCTCGCGGCCCTGATCGCGGAAGACGCGTTCTACGACCTCGATGCACCCGTGCGCCGAATGTGCGCGATGGACGTGCCGATCCCGTTCTCGCCGGTGCTGGAGGACATGACCGTGCCGACCGCCGACACGGTCGCGGCCGAGGCTCGCAGACTCGTGGGGAAGGAGTAGCGATGGCGCTGCGGACGTACGGGACGATGGCGGTCGACTGGGAGCAGCGCGTCGACCTCGAGCGACTGCGCACCGAAAGGCTCGCACGCGCGAAGCGGGCTCTCGCCGAGTCGGAGCTCGGCGCGTTGCTGTGCTTCGACATGAACAACATCCGTTACATCACGGCGACCCACATCGGCACGTGGGCGATCGACAAGCTCGTCCGTTTCTGCCTCCTGCCGCAGAACGACGAGCCGATCATGTGGGACTTCGGCTCGGCGGCCCGCCACCACAAGCTCTACAGCCCGTGGCTGGGCGAGGACCGCTCGCGCGCTGGCATCTCGACGCTGCGCGGCTCCGTACAGGGGCGCGCGGAGGCCGTCGCGCAGAAGATCAAGACGGAGCTCGCAGAGCGCGAACTCCTTGGCGAGCCGCTCGGCATCGACATCGTCGAGCTCCCGGTCTTGCGCGCGCTCGAGGCGGAAGGAATCACTGTCGTCGACTGCCAGGCGCTGCTGCAGGACGTGCGCATGATCAAGACGGAGGACGAGATCACTCTGCTCAATACGGCGTGCGCGATGGTCGACGGGGCGTACGACGAGCTGTTCCGCGCGTTGCGCCCCGGCTTCCGCGAGAACGAGTGCGTCGCGCTCGTGAACAAGGTGCTGTACGAGCTCGGCTCCGAGCATGTGGAGGGCGTGAACGCGATTTCTGGCGAGCGCTGTAGCCCGCATCCGCACGTGTTCACCGATCGCATGCTGCGTCCCGGCGACCCGGCGTACTTCGACATCCTGCACGCGTACAACGGCTACCGGACCTGCTACTACCGCACGTTCGCGGTCGGCAGCGCGTCGCGTGCGCTCGTCGACGCGTACAAGCGCTGCCGCGACATCCTCGATCACGCGATTTCGCTCATCCGTCCGGGTGTCACGACCGCCGACGTGGTCGCCGTGTGGCCGAAGGCGGAGGAGTTCGGCTTCCCGGACGAGGAGGCGGCGTTCGCGCTGCAGTACGGCCACGGCGTCGGACTCTCGATCTGGGAGAAGCCGATCTTCAGCCGGCTCGTCTCGTTCGAATATCCGACTGTGGTCCAGGAGGGAATGGTCTTCGCATTGGAGACGTTCTGGCCGGCCTCGGACGGCTGGTCGGCGGCGCGGATCGAGGAGCAGCTCGTCGTTACCAAGGATGGTTGCGAGGTCATTACGCGCTTTCCGGCCGAGGAGCTGCTGGTTGCAGGCGGGGGTCAGCCAACCGCAGGCGGCCCGCTCGCTGGCATTCGCGAGTCGCAGTCGAACCTGAACAGCGCCGACCTGCCTCCTGTCGACGCCGTCGTGGAGGGATCACGGCTCGAGGGTGTCGCGCTCGACCCGTCCTAGATGCCGACGGACGTGATCATGCCCGCGCTCGGGATGGCGCAGGAAACCGGCAAAATATTGCGCTGGTTGAAGAGCGAGGGCGACGCCGTCGAGCAGGGCGCGCCGATCATGGAGATCGAGACCGACAAGGTGACGGTCGAGATCGAGGCACCCGCGAGCGGGACGCTTGCAGGCTTGCGAGTGCCGGAGGGCGCCGACGTGCCGGTCGGCGGCGTCGTCGCCGTGATCCTCGCCCCCGGCGAGAAGACGCCAGCCGAGACGCCTGCGGGCCTGGAGTCGATTGTGACTGCGCAGGTGCCGCCGCCGGTGCAAGAGACCAGCGGACGCGGACGCGGCGGGAGGCGGCCGCTGGCTTCGCCGAAGGCGCGGCGTCTGGCCGCGGAGCGCGGCGTCGACGTCGCCGCGCTCGCCGGTTCAGGTCCCCACGGGGCGGTGCTCGCGACGGACGTCGAGTCCACGGGCAGGGGCCGCGACGGTTCGACCGCCGGCGTGCCTCGGACGCCGCCACGGCTCGGGGTGATCTGGCAGCGCATGGCCGAGCGGACGACGCAGTCTTGGCAGACGGCGCCGCACTTCTACCTCTCTCGTGAGGTCGACGCCGGCCGGCTCGAGGCGTGGCGGGCGAGCACTCGCAAGCGCGCGGGTTACGAACGCGTGACCCACACCGACCTGCTCGTCAAGCTGGTCGCCGCCGCGCTAAGCGAGCATCCGCGGGTCAACGCACAGTGGCACGAGGGCGGAATCGTCGCCGCGGAAGAGGTCAACGTCGGCATTGCGGTCGCAGTCGACGACGGGCTGGTCGTGCCGGTCGTTCATGCCGCTGACCGGCTCGAGCTGCGCGAGATCACCGCGCGACGGGAGGAGCTCGTCGAGGCGGCGCGTACGGGCACGCTGCGTCCGCAAGACGTTGGCGGCGGCACGTTCACGATCTCGAATCTCGGCATGTACGGCGTCGACGCATTCAGCGCCGTCCTCAACGGGCCCCAGGCTGCGATCCTCGCCGTCGGCCGGATCGCGGAACGAGTCGTCGCAATCGACGGTCATCCGGAGGTGCGTTCCATGTCCATTTTCACCGTGTCCTTCGACCACCGCGTTGTCGACGGGGCGCGCGGCGCGCGCTTCCTCGGGACGCTGGCCGACCTCGTCGAGGAGCCGGCGGGGCTGGTGCCATGATGGCGGCGACGGACGAGCGTCTGCGAGGAGCCGCGGCCCTAGGCGGCACCGAGGAGCAATCCCAGCTCGGCGATTTCTTCCCGCTCGTCGCCGGCGAGCAGGCCCAGAGCGGCGAAGCATATGCCGTGCGCAGTCCGTACGACGGAGCGGCGGTCGCCAACGTCCACCGAGCGGATGCTGGCGCGATCGAGGCCGCGATCGCTGCTGCGACGGAGGCATTCGAGACGACGAAGCGACTTGCGTCGCACGAACGCGCAGCCGTGCTGGAGCGGATCAGCGACGCGATCGCCGCGCGGCGCGAGGAGTTCGCGCTCGCGATCGCGCTCGAGGCGGGCAAGCCGCTGAAGACGGCCCGGCTCGAGGCGGACCGCGCGGCGTTCACCTTCAAGGTCGCAGCGGAGGAGTCGAAGCGCATCTCCGGCGAGATCGTCCCGCTGGACTGGATCCCGGGCACCGAAAACCGCGTCGCGCACGTGCGTAGGATCCCGCTCGGTCCGATCGCAGGCATCACACCGTTCAACTTCCCGCTGAACCTCGTCGTACACAAGGTCGCGCCGGCCCTGGCCGCAGGCAACCCGATCGTGATCCGGCCGGCATCGCAGACACCAATTAGCGCGCTGAAGCTCGGACAGATCGTGCTCGAGTCAGGCTGGCCGGAGCAGGGAATCGCCGTCGTCCCCTCGTCGACCGAGACCGCAGCTCCGCTCGTCGAAGACGAACGAATCAAGCTGCTCACCTTCACCGGCAGCCCTGCCGTCGGTTGGGATCTAAGGCGACGCGCTGGTCGCAAGCGCGTGACGCTCGAACTCGGCGGGAACGCGCCCGTGATCGTCCACTCGGACTCCGACGTCGCCTACGCGGCCGAGCGCATCGCGTGGGGCGGCTTCGTGCAATCGGGACAGACGTGCATCTCCGTGCAGCGCGTCTACGTCCAGGCGTCCGTCTACGACGACTTCGCCGACGAGCTGCTCCGGCGCGTGGACGCGCTCGTCGTCGGCGATCCGCTTGACGAGGCGACCGACATTGGGCCGCTGATCGATGATGCGGCGGCCGAGCGCGTCGAGGAGTGGCTTGAGGAAGCGGTCGTCGCCGGCGCGCAGGTGCTGACCGGCGGCGTCCGCGAGGGTCGCATGTGGCAGCCCACCGTGCTCACCGGAGTCGACGATCGGCTCCGTATCTCCTGTCAGGAGGCGTTCGCCCCGCTCGTTGTGTTGTCGCACTACGACGATCCGCTAGATGCGATCGAGCGCGCGACGGCGAGCCGGTTCGGTTTGCAGGCCGGGCTGTTCACGAACGATCTCCGGCTCGTCGACGCGGCATTCGAGCGGCTTGAGACGGGCGGTCTGATGATCAACGATGTCTCCACGTTCCGCGTCGACCACATGCCCTACGGCGGCGTCAAGGACTCCGGCGCCGGGCGGGAAGGGATCCGCTACGCGATCGAAGAGATGACAGAGCTGAAGTTGCTGACGTTCAACGGCGATCGACGCCTGTAGCTCGGTGTTACTCGATATCGCGGCCGGGGAGGCCAAGAGTACGTCGCCAGTGCTGCTGGCCGAGTTCGAAGCCGATCGCGCAACCGAGCTCGACCAGCTCCTGATCGCTGAACAGCTCGTGGAGGCGCGCCCACAGCTCGTCGTCGGCGCGATCGGAGTCCCAGGCGATTGCGTGCGCCCAGTCGAGCGCGGCGCGCTCGCGTCCGTCGAAGCGCGAGAGATCGGAGAGAGAGGCGTCGCTCGCGAGGTAGCGGAAGCAGAGCTCCTTCAGCGCCGCGTCGACGAGGCCGCCGCGAAGGACGTTGTCGCGCGTGTAGGCGAATGCGTCCTGCGCGGCAGGAATGCGCGACCTGATCTCGTCGGGGGTGCCCGGAAGGTGGGGCAGCTAGATCTCCTCCCGTTCGGGGGCGAGGCCCGCGTTCGTGTCGGCGAGGAAGTCGCCGTGGCCGACGCCCCAGGTCTTGATCACGCATTGCTGTCCGTAGGTCAGTTGGACGAATTGGCCGAGCTCGACGATCTCATCGTCGTTGAAATGCTCGCGGAGGCGTTTCCAGACGACGTCGTCGGCGCCTTCGGGGTTCCAGACGAGCATGCTGGTGTAGAGCAGTGCAGCTTTCTGCCGCTCGCTGTAGCGGTCGGATCGGTTGAAGTTGAGGAGATCGCCGTAGTCCTGCTCCTCGATGCCTTGCTCTCCGGCCCGGAGAGATCGCTGCGATCCTCAGTAGTCGCAGTCGATCGTCTGCGACACGTAGACGCGGCAGAGTTCTTTGAGCGAGTGCTCGACGGCGCCGCCGCGGAAGATCGTCTCCCACGGACGCGAGAACGCCTTGGCGACGGCGGGGACGTTCGAGCGGATCGACTGCGTCTCGGGACGCGGCGTGCCGAACCGG
>Ga0137389_10003259_pt1 | contig 10057 bp, 8 predicted proteins | sample 15con2h14BmetaG_FD_104645 | JGI IMG/M metagenome (GOLD analysis project Ga0137389, IMG submission 104645) | Vadose zone soil microbial communities from Angelo Coast Range Reserve, California, USA - 15con2h1.4B metaG | ecosystem: Environmental > Terrestrial > Soil > Vadose zone > Saprolite...
AACAAACATCATCTCTCAGCTGAGAATTGCTGGGATTGTACGTGAACGACTCAGACTACGCGAGAAGGGTTGATCTGCATCCCCCTTAGAGGTACTCTCGGGTGCCTCACGCCGATGCCGGCCCTTGCCACGATTGTCGCTACGCTTACAGCCGTAACCTGGTCTTACCTCACCTTGGCCAGGGGGTCCTTCTGGCGCCTTAAGAGCGCTAGCCTCCGTGCCAGTGACAAATCGGGATTTTCGGGCTGCGTCGCCGCCGTAGTTCCGGCCCGCGAAGAGGCAGAACTGATAGGACCGGTGGTCACATCTTTATTGAATCAGAGCGTGGCTATGCCCGTTCTCCTCGTAGATGACGGGAGTACCGACGGTACCGCGGACGTGGCACGACGCGCCGCAGAAAAAGCAGGCAAGGCCGATGCGCTTATTGTGATTCAGAGCAAGCCCTTGCCAGCGGGGTGGACAGGAAAATTGTGGGCGATGCACCAGGGCATTGAGCGAGCACGCGCGTTGAATCCCGTATGGCTCATGCTCGCGGACGCTGACGTGTTGCATGATGCAGAGACCGTGGCGAATCTGGGTTTCATTGCTTCGCAGGGTCATTACGATCTGGTCTCGTTCATGGTGAAGCTGCATTGCGAGAGCCTTCCGGAAAAACTGCTCATTCCCGCCTTCGTGTATTTTTTCTTCATGCTCTACCCGCCAGCCTGGATTCGCGATACCCGGCGCTCGACCGCCGGAGCGGCTGGGGGCTGCGTGCTTCGCGCTCCGCTCTTTGGTTTTGCTTACCGCCTTGGGAACCCGCTACGCTATACTCGAAGCCATGTGGTCTCGAGCGTCTCGAATAACGGCTATGGTTGTTTTGCTGACCTGCCTTATTTGTCCGATCCTTGAAACGTTCGACAGTTGGGATGACACGATTCAAACCGGGAACGATACCGAGTACACTTTGGTTATCCTTGCATTATGCGTGGGAGTCGCGTATTCGTTTGCGCGCTTCACCTTCAAATCCGGGCTGCTTGGTTTTGTGGCAAAGAGTATCTTCGCTTCCTGCGCCCAACAACCTTCCCTTTTAGCGCCGTGCGGTCTAACTTTGCTGCTTTTCGACGCGACAAGTCCACCGCTCCTCCCGCTGCGCATCTAGAACTCATCAAAGACTGCTCTCGAAACCCGTCCTAAAGGATTGGTCCGTCCTCTCCTTTGGGATCGCTCGTTCGTTCGAGTTGAGCCTTCCAGCTAAGGCGGGGCTATCTGTTGATCCTCGTTTGTTCGGAGCAAGTATGTACACGATTCAAAAACTAGGTTTCTATCTTTCTGTAGCTTTGATGTTGTCAGGGTGCGCTGCCCGGCGATACCAACCTGCCCCCATCGTCCCCACTCAGACAGCTTCCACGCTGGAGACGAGGAGTCTTGGTGACCCAGGCCTGCACGCATTTGTAGAGAAGAACGTTGCTCACGCGGTCACGCCATGGCCGCCCAAGGCCTGGGACTCTGCAGCACTCTCTCTCTCAGCGCTGTATTTCAGTCCTGCGCTCGATGCCGCGCGTGCGCGCGTTGCGGAATCGCAGGCAGCGATTGTGACTGCTGGGGCGCGGCCCAATCCGAGTCTAAGCATCACGCCCGGCATTCCGAGCCCGTATTTGTTCAACGTGGATTTTTCCGCATCGATTGAAACCGCTGGAAAGCGCGGCCATCGCATTCGAGTCGCTCGCAGTCTCGATGAAGCTGCTCGATTCGATCTTGCGGATACCGCCTGGAAGATTCGCAGCGCAGTTCGCCTTGCGCTGTTGAATTACCTTCTCACCTCTCGAAGCCTAGATTTGCTGCGCTCTCAGGAGCAGATTCGGGGGGACCAAGTAAATATCTTGGAGCAAAGGCTTTCCGTTGGCGAGATACCGAGAACCGCAGTAGACCTTGCGCGGATCGAGTTTTCAAAGACGCACTTAGCGATTAACAACGCCGAGGGGCAGCTTGGGGAAGCCGAGGCAGCACTGGCAGCCTCTATTGGGATTCCAGTGGTGGCGCTTCGCGGGCTTGATTTCTTATGGCCCGACATGGATTCGCCGCCAAGCGCAGAATCTCTCTCGCCAACAGAGATTCAACGGAATGCGGTTCTGAACCGTTTAGATATTCGACGTTCTCTTGCGCAATATGCGGCAGCCGAAGATGATTTGCAGCTGGAGATTTCCAAACAATATCCGGACGTCCAAATCGGACCGGGGTACACGTACGAGGAACGAAACAACTTCTTCGTGATCGGGCTCTCGACCGCTCTTCCGATCTTCAATCGAAATCAAGGACCCATCGCTGAAGCCGAGGCTCGACGCAAAGAAGCCGCAGCGTCTTTCGTCGAGAAACAGGCGCAAGTCATCGCGGGAGTCGAACGGGCGCTCGCCCTTTACATAGCGGCATTAAAGGAATTGACAGAAGTGGACCAATCTTTGCGCAAGCTCCAAGACAGTCAGCTTCGCATGATGCAGCAGGCAGTCCGACTGGGTGAGGAAGATCGACTGAGCCTCAACGGTGTGCAAATCCAAAGTTCGGTCTTGGCTCAAGCGCGGCTCGACGCGCTTGCACACGCACAGACCGCCCTCGGGGAACTCGAAGACGCTGTCCAGCGCCCGCTTGATCCCGGCGATGCGTTTTCAATAGGTCCTGAATCTCCGGCACTGAGCAAACTGCCCAAGGAGACAGAGCGATGAAACCCAATCACAGAATGACCATCATCGGATGGGCGGGAGGTTTAATTGTAACACTACTAGTTCTGACATTCCTGGGGGCCTGCAACAATCGCTTCGACAAAGACGATGTGGACCGCACGGCTCAGGCAAAGAAACCGCCAGCCGAAGTTTCCGTTGAGAACGGACAAACTGTGGTCAGCCTTGATTTGCCGACGCAGAACCGGCTCGGACTTGAAGTTGTAACCCTTACCCAGACCGTTACGCGCGCGCAAGTCACGTCACCAGCTGTCGTTCTTTCCGTCCAGGACCTAGCAACTTTTCGGAATAGCTATATCGCGGCACAGGCACAGCTTCAAAAATCGCGCGTCGAAGCAGGAGTCGCCCGTAAGGAGTACACACGCCTGAAGACTCTATTTGAAGAGAACCAGAACATCTCCGAAAAGGCACTGCAATCCGCCGAAGGTGTCTTGCTGGCGAATGAAGCGGATGTGCACGCCGGCGAGCAGCAGTTGAATCTGCAAGAGTCTGTCGTCCGACAGGAATGGGGAAGTGTGGCGTCGAGATGGGCGGTGGAGGGCTCGCCAGAGCTTCAACGCATCTTCGACCAACGTGAAGTGCTCGTGCAAATGACTATCTCGCCGGGTGCGACGTTCGGAGTTCCCAAGACCATCTCACTTGAAATCCCTGGCGGCACCCGAACGGAAGCCAGTTTTGTTTCGTCATTTCCGAGAGTCGATCCCCGAATTCAAGGCAAGACTCTCCTATACGTCGCGCCAGCTCGTGCAGGTCTCACTCCTGGTGTGAACCTGCTGGCTCATTTTTCTATCGGCAATCAGATGCAAGGCGTTGTCGTGCCCACCTCAGCTGTTGTCTGGTCTGAGGGGAAGGCTTGGGTATACCAGCAAACTGCACCAGATCGTTTTACGCGTCGTGCCGTGGCAACGGATATCCCCATCGAAAAAGGATTTTTTGTTGCAAAGGGATTCTCAACCGGAATCAAGCTCGTTATCCAGGGGGCGCAGGCTCTGCTCTCAGAGGAATTGCTCTTACATGGCCAGGGTGGAGGCGAAACCGATGTGGATTGAAATCAAGGGCACACGATGCTGAATGCCGTTGTCCGTTTCTCAATCCGTTTCCGTGGTATCGCGATCTCCCTAGCTTGTGCGCTCCTGGTCTACGGAATCTTTTCACTCTCCCACGTGCCTTACGACGTGTTCCCCGAGTTTGCGCCTCCCGAAGTATCAATCCAAACAGAGGCACCGGGCCTTTCCCCCGAACAGGTCGAGGTTCTGGTCACTCAGCCCATCGAGAATGCCATCAATGGTGTTTCTGGGATTGAGACCTTGCGGTCAAGGTCGATTCAGGGCCTTTCTGTTATCACAGTTGTCTTCCGCAGCGGCACGGACATTTATCGAGACCGTCAAGCCGTGACCGAGCGGTTGTCCACAGTTGCGAGCGAGCTCCCGACCGGAGTGCAGCCTCCACTAATGACTCCCCTGACTTCCTCCACAACATGGGTAATGGAGATAGGTCTCACGTCGGAGAAACAATCACTCATGACGATGCGGACGATTGCTGACTGGACGGTGAAGCCGCGCCTGTTAGCTGTCCCGGGTGTTGCCGGAGTGGAAGTCAATGGAGGCGAAGTCCGCCAAATTCAATTTCAATTCGATCCTCAGCGGCTCGTTCAATACGGAGTAAGCGTCGAGGAGGTGATCGGCGCCGCCCGACAGGCCACCGGCGTTCGGGGAGCTGGTTTTGTCGATACGCCCAACCAGCGAATCGTTCTGCAAACAGAAGGGCAATCACTTACGGCTGCGCAACTCGCGGACACGGTTCTCGTCCATCACCGCGGTTCAAACGTGACGTTGGGAGATGTCGCTCACGTCATGGACGCCCCGACACCAGCCATCGGTGCCGCTGCGATCAGAGGAAAGCTGGGTGTGATCCTGACGATTGATTCTGCGTATGGATCGAATACGCTAGAAGTCACACACAGTATCGACAAGGCAGTGTCCGAACTGCGGGCCAGCCTAGAAGCACAAGGAATTTCGATCCACCCGGAAGTGTTTCGCGCAGCCGACTTCATCGATGTCGCGCTTCATAATGTTCGAGATTCGTTGCTCATCGGCGGGGTTCTGGTGGTCGTGGTTCTGTTCTTGTTTCTCTTCAACTTTCGCACCGCTGCGATTTCCTGCACCGCGATCCCACTCTCCCTGCTCGCAGCAGTGATTGCTCTCGACAAGACAGGCCTGAGCTTGAACACGATGACGCTCGGAGGCCTTTCGATTGCGATCGGCGAGGTCGTGGATGATGCGGTGATTGATGTCGAGAACATTTATCGTCGCCTACGCGAGAATAGAGCGTCATCGAATCCTCGCTCACCGTTTCAGGTTGTGCTCGATGCTTCGATTGAAGTGCGGAGCGCTGTCGTTTACGCAACTTTCGCGGTGATCTTGGTCTTCATGCCGGTCCTGAATATGTCCGGTTTGGCGGGGAGGATCTTCGGGCCTCTTGGCATCGCCTACATCTGGGCAATCGTGGCATCCCTTGTGGTGGCTCTGACTGTTACACCGGCACTTTGCATTCTTTTGTTGGGCGAGCGCGATCTCCCACCACAAGACCCGCCCGCCGTCCATTGGTTGAAGCGCCGATATTACGAGCTTCTGCTCCGCATTGAGCGAGTGCCTCGGCTATTGATGGCAGCCGTTGCTCTGTTGATCGCGCTGGGGATCGGAACTCTGTTCCTGTTGAGCGAATCGTTCCTGCCCGAATTGCGCGAGGGAAACATTACTGTACACATGACGGCACTCCCCGGAACCTCTCTTCAGGAATCTCTGCGACTGGGAGGCCGCATCACGGAAGAGCTCCTCAGAATTCCCTCGGTGCAATCGGTCGCTCAACGAGCGGGAAGGGCCGAATTGGGAACCGACACCATGGGTACTCACGAAAGCGAAATTGATGTCAACTTGAAGGCCCTTAATGGGCAGCAGGTGAAGAGAGCACAGGCGGGCATCCAGCAAATCACCTCTGCCTTCCCCGGCCCGATCCTGACATCCAACAGCTTTCTGACCGAACGGATTAACGAAACTTTATCCGGCTACAGGACACCTGTCGTGGTGAATGTTTTTGGGAACGACCTGAACCAACTAGACCAGGAAGCAGGGGAAAGTGCTCGCGTGCTGGGCAATGTGACGGGAGGAGCACAGGTTCAAATTCAATCTCCTCCCGGCATGCCACAGATTGTGGTGCGGCTGCGAAAAGAGGACGTAGCTCGCTGGGGCTTCGATCCACTCCAAGTGCTCGATGTCGTGCGAACCGCTTACGGGAGCGAAGTCGTTGGACAGATTTACGAAGGAAATCGAGTTTTTGACGTGTCCGTCGTTCTTGCCCCTAGCAGTCGGCCCAGAGTGAGCGAAATCGGCACGCTGCCGCTCCGAAGCTCCGATGGAAACTACGTCGCGCTGAAGCAGCTCGCTGATGTTTACGAGTCGTCCGCACGCTACGTCATCTTGCATCAGGGCGCTCGCCGCGTGCAGACCGTTACTTGCAATGTTCAAGGGCGTGCCGTGGACTTGTTTGTCGCCGAAGCGGAAAAGCGCATCTCGCGACTGTCGTTCCCCGCCGACACCTATGTGGAATTTTCGGGTACTGCAGCGGCACAGGCGCAATCCCGCCGAGACCTGTTGGTTAACTCCCTGCTGGCAGGGCTGGGGATTGTCCTTCTTTTATCCGTGGTCATGGGCAACTATCGCAATTTGTTGCTCGTTCTAGCAAACCTGCCCTTTGCATTGGTGGGAGGTGTGCTGGCTGCATTGATCACTGGAGCTAATCTCTCACTTGGTTCGCTCGTTGGTTTTGTGACCCTGTTCGGAATTACTCTGCGCAACTCCATCATGCTCATTTCGCACTATGAGCATTTGGTTGGCGTGGAAGGCATGACTTGGGGCTTGGACTCTGCGGTTCGCGGCGCCTCCGAACGCCTCGCCCCGATCTTGATGACCGCCTTAGTCACCGGCCTCGGCCTACTACCGCTAGCCATCGGCAGCGGCGACCCTGGACGTGAAATCGAGGGTCCGATGGCCACTGTGATACTCGGGGGACTTGTGACCTCGACTCTGTTAAATCTGCTGGTCTTGCCCACACTCGCATTGCGCTACGGAAGATTTGAATCCGTGCAAAGTCGAGCGGACAGCAACCTCTAGCTTTCAAAGGAGCTTCAATAATCATGGAGATTCTTCGATCCAGGAGCATTTTCAGGGCCTTCGCGTACTCTGTTCTAATCTGTGAGATGTTAATCGGGGGTTCGACGGCGGCATCTGCTCAGACGACCGACTCATCCGGTGAACAAACACAGGAGGCGCAGGCGGCCTCCAGCACGTCCCAACCATCGGATCAGGCCTCGAAATACGAGCAACAACCATCCACGGAATCCGCAATCTGCGGCGTGGCGCATCTCGGACAATGCCTGAAAGACATTGGCCATGATCAGGCTGGCATCTGGACCAGTCCCTTACATATTGCGCCCGGAGATGCCATTTGGCTGCTGCCGTTTGCAGGAGCCACTGGAGTTGCGATTCACTACGACGCGCAAGCACAGCAGAACCTTGGTATCGACAAGAGCCGAATAGATACGAGTAACACCATCTCCGGCTTTGGTTCGCCCTACGCGACATTCGGAGGCGCGGCTGGGGTCTACTTCCTCGGTTTGGCCACTCACAACGAACATCTTGCTGAAACAGGGCGTCTGGGGGCGGAAGCGGTCCTCGATGCTTCACTCGTAGTAGAAGCCCTGAAGCTCACAACGAACCGCGAACGTCCCAACGAAGGAAACGGCCAGGGAGGATTCTGGCCTCACGGTACCCGCTCATACGAGCTCGATGGTTCATTTCCTTCTGGACACGCAGCGGCAAGCTTCGCGCTGGCGCGAGTGATTGCATCTGAGTATCCAAGCAAGCCGGTCCAGGTGGCCTCTTATGCGTTTGCTTTGGCAATTAGCGCGAGTCGTGTGACCGCACGCCAGCATTTCCCTTCAGATGTTCTCGTCGGAGGCACTTTCGGGTATTTGGTTGGTGGGTACGTGGTCCGACATCACGCAGCGGAAAACGTCGGTTCGGGGTTTTCCTTTATCCCTGTTGTGGATGTGTCCACCCATACTTTCGGGGGCACCATCGAGCTGCGGCCTGATCGGTTAAACTTGGCTAAGGTCGGTCAGTTCGTGAACCGGATGCGTCCGAAGTAGATAGTGAACATGAAGAGATTCCAGAGCGCATGTACGCATGGACTTGTTGAAAGGGGCGCATCGCGTCGAGCGTTCTGATTTTGTAGTTGATCGCGAGCACACGTTCCTAGCCGATCTCAATGATCCCTTGCAGCTCGCCAGTACGCTTCCGGAAATGTTGCGGCACCACGGCAACGAGCACGTGATGCAAATCGAGGATCGTTTGATTTCCGCAAGCGTAAAGCACAGCTCTTGATTGCGCTTGATGAAGGCCTATCCGACCGGCTCGGATCGGCCATTTAATCCCCTTCTGAAGACTGAGTCTCGGGGCGTGCCGAAAATGGCTCGAGTTAGTCCGGCATAAATGGCCTCCCCGAGTCAGGGTAACCCGGCTCCTCGAACCACCGAGCAGCCCAGTCCCGCTCGGCCGTAAGACGCAGTTCAAGAAGCCTGAACTCGCGTGGAGTTGATCAAGCTCTCTGAGCTTAGAATTACTCGCCCCCCAAGCAGCCGGACAACCACGAGTATGACCCCACTGGCAAGAAACACGAGCCACATCTTTTCGTCTGGGGTCTTTTCGGGGCCTGAATTCCGTTCTACCCTTCGGCTGGACTAGCAGCTTCAGCGGCTGTGCTGTTCATCAGCGGTGCGCCCCGAATGAGAAGGTCTTGATATCTCCCAGCTCGACGAAAACACAAAGGCTAGGAGCCACAGATTTGGCGACGAACGAACACGATGATAAGGCGATCGAAGCACTTCCGCTGCCGAGTCTTGGAGAACTGCAGATTACGCTTCTTATCCTCCATCCGAGGCCTCTTACAATTCCTTGGCGCCTGGCGCTTGGCGCATGAGCTCGGGACCGTTCTAGGGATTGCCTCCGACCGGTATTCTGATCCGTATGTTCCCGATGGTAGTGTAAAGGGAACACAGCGAACTACAAGATGTTCACGATCGCGGGGTGAATCTCCCAAAGAGTCGCAACCTGCGGACTGCCGCGCCCGTGCTCGAAATCCTCGAAGGGTAATCCAAGGACGCTGACTGCCAGGGGCGAAGACAACTCACCGCCATGCTCTACGTCAAGTCGAAACCCGTGTTGCTTGAGCTTTGCCTGGATATTCTGTCGCGCCGAACAGTATTCACTGTCTACCGGAGTCTCTACTATTACCCTGGGCGCAGTCTTGTCTGCGGTTTCGGAGATTTCCATGTGAATGTCGCAATCGCCTGGGTTCACACTGGCATTTTCAAGAAACGCGTGCGCTATGTGGACCAATTGAAGTTCACGGCCACTGCGAGGCTGATCAATAGGAAGCGGGATCGAGTCTTGCGGCCAAGTCAGAATAGTTGCTACGTCAATTTCTTGAGAGCTGCCAGCGGGCAACGGGACATGCTTAGCAGCGTGGCGGTAATCCACGGCGTCTGGCTCGAGGGGTACGCAGCCGCAGATGTTTCCGGAGATACCTTGGGAGACATCTCTGAAGCTCCCGCAGGACAGATTGAGCAGAACGAAGAGAAATACGCCTTGGAGAATGGGCCTGTTAGCGGACATACCGAGCCTAGTGCGTACAGGTTGTGCTAATCATCTTCAGCGTGAGCACACGAAAGTCGGCGGCTTCACGTTTGCCAGTTTTGTTTTGCTCTTGCGCTTCTTCGCCGGCCTCTTCCTTACCCTCCGGCAGCACGTAGCCTCTCAAAATAACTCTGTGACCAAGATGTGCGTTCAGATCGATTTTCGAACTCTCCAGCCCGTAAATTCTCCCGCTCTTTTCCGCGAGCCAGACTTCCTTGGGCTCATCGCCTTTAACCAAGCACCCCGTTACTGAGACCGCCTTTGGCGGTTCTTTGCCGGATTGGGTTTGTGCGAGCCCAGTCCTGAAACCCAGGCTGGACGCGAAAACCAGGGTAGCGAGCAACTTTATCAAGGGACTTTTCAACTTGTTTTCTCCATAAATCGCTCAAAAGGACATGAGCCATCTTGCGCCATTTGCGGCATGGGATATGTTTAACCTTCAACTTCTGAAGTGGCGATCTCGGCGGGGAGGGATGACACCATCGCATCCGGAAACAGGTTGGAGGCATCAGGACTTCCACCGCGGGTCCGGTGTCCCCGCAACCCTTCCCACACCAGGCTGAAGATGGTTCGCCGATTTTGCGCAATCAC
>Ga0137389_10003260_pt1 | contig 10053 bp, 11 predicted proteins | sample 15con2h14BmetaG_FD_104645 | JGI IMG/M metagenome (GOLD analysis project Ga0137389, IMG submission 104645) | Vadose zone soil microbial communities from Angelo Coast Range Reserve, California, USA - 15con2h1.4B metaG | ecosystem: Environmental > Terrestrial > Soil > Vadose zone > Saprolite...
AAGGTAGCCAACGCCATGCTGGACCAGGGCCTGGTGTAAGGATCGCAAGGTACATGTGGGGACAGCCGCCCTCGGCTGTCCGGCCGGACAAAGCCCGGCATGTAGTAACGATGAAACGGGTGCCCCATCTTTGCCGCGATCTTTGCGGCAAAGGTGGGGATTTTGACTTTTTGACCGGAGGGCACAATGACACGCTTTCTAATTGTCGGCTGGCTGGTTCTCACGGCCTCGTTGGACAAGTCGAGCACGCAACGACAGTCGCACAGTGCCAAGCCGACCAGCGGTTCTGACTGTCCATTGGTCGCCTCATTCCCGCCGGTGAACTGTCGGGTTTTATTCTCACCGATCCCCTACGGCACCGCCTTCTCCTCACCAGTTCCTCCGAACCCGTAACCCTCATTCATGGCTTTCCGGAATTTCTCGCGCTCCTCAGGCGTCATCTTCTTGCAGCGACCTTCCCAGCGGCGTTTGGGGCCATGTCCACCATGGCCGCCCAGTCCACCGAAAAGAATCCGGCACAGCGCCAACAGTCCCAGCGCTTGCCAGAAGCCAAGCGTCCGCCAGCCGAACAGCGGCGGCAGCAGCCAATTCCACAGGTGCATCACGACTTCGCCGCCCACGAAGATAAATAGCGGAATTCCTACAATCGCCAGCGGAGCGATCCAAACCCATCTCCATTTCGATCTCATATTCAGTCCCTCATGCTTTCGTAAATTCGTCGTACACGCGCTGCAATCGCTCGCGCAGATGCAGCACGGCATACCGTTTGCGCGAGAGCAGTGTGTTCACGCTGACGCCCGTCTTGTCAGCCAACTCCTTGAAGCTTCGTCCTTCCAACTCATGCGCAATGAACACCTCGCGCTGTTCTTTGGGCAACTCGTTGAGCGCGAGCTTCAGCTGCTCGAGAAGCAGGTTGCGCACGTAGAGCGCCTCCGGTCCCGCATCGGGCGAAGGCAGCAGGTCCTCGAACTGCACCCCTTCGTCGTCCTCCTCGGCAACCGGCATGTCGCTAAAGTTCTCCGGCTGCTTCTTACGAAAGAGGTCTGTAATACGATTACGCGCGACGCGAAACAGCCAGCCGGTCACATGCTCGATCGGCATCAGCAGCCGGTTCGCTTCCACCAGCCGGTAGAAGACATCCTGCAGGATGTCTTCAGCGTCGCCGGGATCAGGCACGTGCCGGCGAATGAAGTTCCGCAGCCGCGACTGCTCCCGCTTGACCACCTCAGAAATGCGCTGGTCCTGTTCGAGTGCCATGCGCTCCAGGCTCGCCGCTTCGTTCATCTACTGCTGTAGACGAATAAGGGAGCACGGATATTGTAGGGTCGCCAGCGGCGGGGGGAAGCCCAGTCCGTCGATATCGCGCTATGATTGCTTGACCAGAAGCAGCTCCCCATGTCCCTCCGCCGCATCGCCGAGCCCATCCTCGACGCCGAAGAGCGCTTCGAAGGCTTCGAAAACCTGATGCCCTTCAAGGTGCACAACATCCTTCTGGTCTCAAGCCTCTACGACTCGTTCATCCTCCGCGAAGACGGACGCCTCAACGAACTCCTCATCGACGAATCCCTCGAACTCAACCTCCAGCAGATTCCCGGCATCACTCATGTTTCCAGTTGCGCCGAAGCGTTAGACGTGGCGAGCACCAATCCGCAATTCAATCTGATCGTCACTAATCTCACCGTTGGAGACACCAACGCCGCCGACCTTGCCCGTGAAGTGCGCCGCGCCGGATTGGATGTACCCGTGGTCGTGCTGGCGTACGACTACCGCGAAGTAAAAAACTTCGTCGCGCGCAATCCCGTCACCGACATCGAACGAATTTTCCTGTGGCAGGGCAACGCCCGCATCCTGATCGCGCTTGTGAAGTACATCGAAGACAAGCGCAACGTGCTGCACGATACCCGCGCCATCGGTGTGCCCGTCTTGCTGGTCGTCGAAGACAACATTCGCTACTACTCGTCATTTCTTCCCGTCATCTACACGGAGCTGATCAAGCAGTCGCGGCGCGTCATCCAGGAAGGCATCAACGTCGCGCACAAGCTGGTTCGCATGCAGGCGCGGCCGAAGATTCTGCTGAGCTCGAATTTCGAAGATGCCGCGCAACTGGTGCAGGAATACCGCGACTATCTGTTCGGCCTGGTCTCCGACGTCGAATTTCCCTGGGACGGCAAGCTGAACCCAGATGCGGGATTCGAACTGGCGCACCTGGTGAGGAACCTGGTGCCGGACGCGCCCGTAGTGCTGCAGACCAGCCGCACCGAGTTCCGTCCCCGCGCCCACGCCCAAGGTTACTCGTTCCTGCGCAAACGTTCGCCCACGCTGCTGCGGGACCTGCGCCGCATCCTGACCGACCACTTTGGTTTCGGCGACTTCGTGTTTCGCATGCCAGACCAGCGAGAAGTCGGACGAGCCAAAGATCTGAACGAACTGGAAGAGCAACTGCAGACCGTCCCGGCCGAAAGCATCGTCTACCACGCCCAGAGCAACCATTTCTCGCACTGGCTGATGGCCCGCACCGAGTTCGCCTTAGCCGCCAAGCTCCGCCCGCGCAAGGTCTCCGACTTCAGTGGTCCGGAGCACCTGCGGCGCGACCTGATCGAATCGATCAACGACTATCGCCGCGAACAAAGCGAAGTATTGATCGGCGACTTTAAAGCCGACACTTTCAAGCCTTCGGAGTCCAATTTCCTGCGCATCGGTTCCGGATCGCTCGGCGGTAAGGCCCGCGGCCTCGCCTTTGTGCGCCATCTCTTGCGTACCCGCCGCATTACACGCCGCTTCCCCGGCGTCCGCATCGCGGTTCCACCGGCAGTGGTGCTCGCGACCGACATGTTCGACCAGTTCCTGGTCGAGAATAACCTTCAGGACTTCGCGCTGCATTGCGACGATGATTCCGAAATCCAGCAGCGCTTTCTCGACTGTCCGCTGCCGGTTTTGCTGCAAGATGACTTGAAGGTCTTTCTTGAAGAGGTGAAATACCCGCTGGCCGTGCGTTCCTCGAGTTTGCTGGAGGACTCGCAATATCAGCCCTTCACCGGCGTCTATGAAACGTTCATGCTCGGCAACGAACGCTCCGACCTCAAAGTGCGGCTCGATGAACTCAGCGAAGCCATCAAACGCGTGTACGCTTCAACCTTCAGTCGCCACGCCAAGGCCTACGTGCGGGCGACGCCATACCGCCTCGAAGAAGAAAAGATGGCCGTGATCCTGCAGCAAATCGTAGGGACGACGCACAGCCAGCGCTTCTATCCCGATTTCTCGGGTGTGGTACGCTCGCACAACTTTTATCCCGTCGCGCCGATGATTTATGCCGACGGCATAGCCGCAGTTGCGCTCGGGCTGGGACGGGCAGTCGTAGATGGCGGCAAGTGCCTGAGCTTCTGTCCACGGTACCCGCAAAACCTGCTGCAGTTCTCGTCAGTGGACGACATCGTGGCCAATTCGCAGTCGGAATTCTGGGCCCTCTCACTCGACGGCGCGCGTGATCAGGGCGCTGCTCATCTTCACGAAACGCGATTTGGACTCGACGCTGCCGAAGCCGATGGCACGCTGCACGCCGTGGGTTCGACCTACTCCGTTGACAACAATGCGGTCTACGACGGCCTCAGCCGGCCCGGCGTTCGCATCGTCAGCTTTGCACCCATGCTCAAACACGGCATCTTTCCGATCGCGACGATTCTCGAAATGCTGGTCCGCGCTGGGGAAGACGCCCTCGGGAATCCTGTGGAGATAGAATTCGCGGTGCGCCTGCCGCGTGTGCCCGAAGAAATGGCCGAATTCGGATTTCTACAGATCCGTCCTCTAACCCGGGCGCGGGACCATCATGACCTGGCCATGGAAGACATCGAGCCCGCGCAGCTGATCTGCCAGAGTTCAAAAGTTCTGGGCAACGGCCGCATCGATAACCTGCACGACATTGTCGTGGTCGATTCTCACCGCTTCCAACGCAGCCGCAGCCAGGAGGTGTCAAAGGCGGTCGCACATTTCAACGCCATCCTCAACGCGGAGAACCGGCCCTACCTGCTGATCGGAGTGGGCCGCTGGGGTTCGAACGATCCCTGGCTCGGAATCCCCGTGGAGTGGGACGAAATTTCCGGCGCCCGCGCCATCGTGGAGGCCGGATTCCGCGATTTCCGCGTCACGCCGTCGCAAGGGAGTCACTTCTTCCAGAACCTGACAGCTTTTCAGATCGGATACTTCACCGTGAATCCCGACGCCGGAGAAGGCTCGGTCGATTGGGAGTGGTTGAGCCAGCAGCCAGCCGTCGAGGAAGACGGCTGCGTCCGCCATCTGCAATTTGCCGAACCGTTGCGCGTGGTGATGAATAGCCGGACCAGCCAGGGAATGATTTTCAAACCGTAAGGTAACCGAGTGCTATGACCGCGAGTTCGTTGCACGCGAACGACGTAGCGCCGGCTCCCTTCGACTTCGGTCAGGGCAGGCTTTGCTGGCTGTCCCGAGGGCGTCTCGCCCTCGGCGCGGCGAGCACTCCCGCCGGGGACGGCGAGAGTTTAAACTGAGGCAGATGACTGTCGTGCGGACAACTCGCATCGTGACTGCTCTTCTTGCCCTGATGGCTCTGCTGACTGCTCCGGGATCCCTTGGCGCAGATTCCTCAGCACAGTCATCGTCTGCAGGCACGTCGACAGGGAGCGCAGGGCTCTCCACAGACCAGGTAGTGGACAACCTGGTTCGCAAGAATGAAGAGCGTGCGCAAGCGCTCCTCCACTCTGAGGCGACGCGAGTGTACCGCCTCGTGTACCGCGGATTCCCCGGAGACCGGGAAGCGGAAATGACCGTGGAGGCTACCTACAACCGGCCCTCTTCCAAGGAATTCAAAATAGTTTCTCAAAGCGGATCGAAGCTGGTTCAGGATCGCGTCTTCAAGAGGCTCCTGCAAAGCGAGAAAGAGGCGGCACAACCCGCAGTGAGCGCACGGACACAGTTGAATCGCGACAATTACACCTTTGGATTAGTAGGCTATGAGGCCTCACCAGCGGGTGGGCAATACGTGTTGCGCGTCAGCCCGAAATCCGTGAGCAAGTACGTCTATCGTGGCAAGGTGTGGGTGGATGCAACCGACTTTGCCGTCACCCGAATTGAAGCCGAGCCCGCCCAGAATCCCTCGTTCTGGACGAAGAAGAGCGAGATCCATCACGAATACAAGAAGGTCCAGGCCTTTTGGCTTCCAGTTCGGAATGAGTCGGTCAGCTACGTCAGGCTGGGAGGACGCGCCACGCTGACCATCGAGTACAAGGACTATCGGGTAATCGATGCCCGCCAGAGCGACGCCCGGACCGTGTCGTCACCCGGCGAGAGCAGCCATTGACACCTCTCAATGGATGTCACTTCCCCCAGACATGCGCACCTCGTAGACAGTCGGAAGCTGATCGCCATCTGTCCGGACGAAGCTGCGTACCAGTTCGGTCCGGGAAAAGTGTCCGAGGCTGAGAAGCCGGATGCATTCGTCGGTAGCGCAGCTTTCCCATGAGGTACGCCGTCCCCATGGAAAACAACTTGCCTCGATGACGCGCACCGGAAGTCCTTCTTCAAAACCGGCTTCGATCTGCTCGCGCAGCCATCGCAGATAATCCAACTTCTCCGATATGGCAGCCTTTGGGTCTTGCCGGATGACCACACCGGGAAAATCGGGGATGTCGCTTCGCAATGTATGAATGTGCCCGTGCCCTTCGACCAGAATTTCAGTATCGAGTTCCATCAACCGTTCGAGGCTCACGAGCCACTTCCGGCTGTCCACGTCGGGATTGGGGGTTGCAAAGTAGCTCCCCATGAACGCATCGCCTGCCAAGAGCACTTTCTCCCGGGGGTCGTACAGAACGACGTGGTCGTCGCAGTGGCCGGGCGTAGGAATCACCTGCACGCTGCCGGAATCAGTGTCCACGGCCTCGCCCAACAGGTGATACGGCTGCTCCAGATTCGGGGGCTGGCCGATGATCGCGGAGCGAACCCATGGGAGCTTTTTGAAGGGCGTCAGAAACTGCGCGGTCATCTCCGAAACATAGACCGGAGCACCAGTTAGGTCGGACAACCAGTTGAGATTCCCGACGTGTTCCTCGTGGGCATGAGTAGCGGCCACTTTTGTAATTTCCGGCTTTAGTCGGCGAAGGTGCCGTGCCAGCGACCGTCGCATCTTGGGCGAGCCGGGATCGATTGCGATCCCATCGTAGAGCACGGTTGTGAACAGTTCACCAAAGAGGATAGGAACAGTGTTGGGCAGGGTTCCATTCAAGAACAAAATGGTCAGCTTGCCGTTCAGCAGATTCAATCGCTTGTGATACGTGCGCGCGAAAATACTCGTCCTCTGTGACGCCGCCCTGATGGCGGCCCACAGGACAAGCGGCAACCGCATGCAGAATCACAGCATGTAGCACGACCAGAACGCACCTAACCGGGATTGCCGTCGTACTGCTTCTGGTTTGGCAACACGGCACGCGCCTCCGCGACACTTGCTGAGGGAATATCTGTTCCTGGCCACGAACCCGTAGAGCATGCGTCCTGCATTTCGAAAGGGGAACCGCCGTCCCACCGCGCCAATGAGCCAAGTCGTGGGGAATAAACTCGCCAGACACGTAACAGCGTCCCAGCCAGCAAAGATTTCACCTTGGGGAGTGACGACGTGTAGCTGCCGCAGGCATTCGTCCATCCAGAGCCGGGAGTCCACCGTGGACAAGACCTCTGCGCTGATGGATACGCAAATGGTCTTGTTCTCATGATCGAGGGCTCTCAGCCACGACACGCAAGCCTGACAAATCTCGCACTGCCCGTCGTAGAGCACCCGGTACGCTGTGTTTGTGCCGTGTTTCTCTTCAGGCTTTTCGGCGATGTCCTCGACCGCGTGTTCACCCATGCTGCCTTCTCGATGTGCGAGCCACCATGGTATCCGAATGTTAGGTCGGATAAGATGGACGGTCAATTACAAGGTTGGGGACTGGTCTCTGCATGTTTGCGCTAAGAACAATTTCATGGCTCAGCCGGGCACTCTTTGCGGTGTCTGCGGTCGGGCTCGTGGCAGGTCAGAACGCACCTCCAGCGTCCAAGCTGAGTCCATCCGAGTCGGTGCCCTCACTTTCTACGCGCAAAACCATTGCGTTTGATAATTTTGTCGACTCGGCTATCCAGCAGGAGCGCCGCATGACCGACCTGCTGCGCAACTTCAAGCCGATCGTTGAGACCTATATCCAGGAACAACAGCCGGACTCCGCCTTGGGTACATCTCCGAAGCGCGACGACTATTTCCTAAGCCGTCTGGATCTGACTGGCAAGGCCGCCGGCACTTCACCTTTTGCCGACGAGGAGCACTCAAGAGGCAAAAAGTTGCCCCAGGATGAGCCTTTCGCGGCAGCCGGCTTCGCGCAGGCGTTGTTCCCCGATCTGGATCATTTCGATCGGCAGAACTACACGTTTGAATTTGTCCGCTGGGAGCTTCTTGGGGAGGTGCGTTGCGCCCTGGTGGACGTGAAGCCCCGCGACCGTTCGCGCAACCGCGGCTTTATGGGCCGGATCTGGGTGGAGGGTCAGGACTTCAACATTGTACGTTTCACCGGAACGTACACCTCGAAAGCGCTTTCCAGCCGCGCGTTTCACTTCGACAGTTGGCGGTTGAATACCCTGGGCACCATGTGGATGCCGGCTTATGTCTATACCCAGGAATCGAATCCGCGCGATCCCTCGAGCCACGAAATCTGGTTCAAGGCTCAGACCCGGGTCTGGGGTTACGACATGCAGCACGCGGGGGATCACCGGGAGTATGCCAAACCTCTGACGGACACGCCGGTGCAGGTCGATCCTAAACGGCACGAAGCTTCGCAGGACTTGAACCCGGCTTATACCTTGGGACAAACAACCTACACACCGGAAGACAACGTGGTGGAGCGGTTGCAAGTCGCCGGACTTATGGCCGCAGACGGCGACGTCGACCAGGTTTTGCAGGCCGTCGCCAACAATCTGTTGGTCACCAACAATCTCGACATTGCTGCGGTTCGTTGCCGTGTGCTGCTCACCACGCCACTGGAGTCGTTCGTGGTGGGCCGAACCATCGTTGTCAGCCGCGGGCTTCTCGATGTGCTACCCGATGAGGCGACGCTCGCAGCGGTGCTGGCGCACGAACTGGCCCACATTGTTTTGGGCCATTCTGTGGCCGCCGGATATTTGTCGGGCCTGACGCTGCCGTTCTCGGATAAGGAGATCTTTGCCAACCTGAAATTTCATTTCGATCCCGCGCAGGAAGCCGACGCCGACAAGAAAGGCCTGGAGCTGTTGTTGAAGTCGCCCTATAAAGATCAACTCGCGAATGCCGGACTCTTCCTGAAAGCTCTGGAAGCCCGCTCTCCGCAATTGCCGAACTTGCTGCATGGGCGATTCAGCAACGACTTCGGGAGCAGCCACCTGGTCGGGATGCAGGCACTGGCCAACTCTGGCACGCCTCTGCGAATGGATCGCCTGGATCAGATCGCTGCCTTGCCGCTCGGCTCGCGAATTGTGGGGGATCCCTGGTCGGACCGGATTGAGATGCTCAAGAGCAAACCAGTTCGCCTGGAGACCCCGTCGGAGAAAATGCCGTTCGAAGTGTCTCCATTCTTTCCCTACCTCAAGCGGCGGGATGGACAGGAAAAAGGTCAGGCGGGGACTCAGCAGTAACCGGGACTGTCGGATTACGTGGGTCTTGTAGCGGCCAAGTCACAAACGTTCAGGACCCAGGGTCAACGAGTTCTATCGCGATGTTACGCCAACAACTATTTGCTTCCGAGTCGCTGACTGGCACCCCTTGAAAGCCGCTCGCGGAAGGAAGGCGTGGAATGGTAAACTGCGCGGGGAGGAGGCCATGTCGATGAGCCTCTTTCGCACAGTCCTAACCGTCGCCCTCCTATTGCCGTTCTCTACCGTTCCTTTCGCTCCGACTCCACGACAAAGTGCCAATAAGGACTCGGCCTCCGTAACCATCAATCCGCGTGAGGCCACCGTCCACGTGGGACAAACGCAGACGTTTGAAGCCGTCGTTAAGGGCACTCAGAGCACTGGAATACGATGGGCGGTTGAAGAGCGCAACGGCGGGCGCATAACCGAAGATGGAATTTATACAGCTCCCCGCCATGTGGGCCTTTATCACGTCGTTGCGACTAGTGAGGAAAATCCCGCCGCAAAAGCTGTCGCCAAAGTAACGGTGGTGACGGAGTATGACATTCCTGACTCGCAAAAGCTAAGGTAAGCTCGGAGGGACCGACGCGAAGGCCAATGGCACGGTTGACGAAATCAAGGCGACTACACTCGTTGACCCCCAATGAGTGAGATGGCGATATTTCGCCAATGCCATAACTCACTCGCCTATGGACGATTTATCGCGAATTGGGAAGGCGAGAGTTGCAAATTTCTTCATCTTGACCACGCTCACTCAGCCTTGTCTAATGCTGGGGACTTTCTGTAACTCAGGCCGTGTTCCCCTGCGCTCCTCCCGCAGCAGGCTCCGGTTGTCATCGGCTCGAATCCTCACTCGAAACTATGAAGGGAAAAATGAAGTCGAGGCGAGTTTCCTTGCAGCTCGTTACTGCTTTGGCCTTCATCTTCAGCCTGGCGGTGTGCGCGCAGGCACAAACCGTGACCTACCTCGTCGCGGAAACGTCTTTAGGGTTGATCCAGGCGACGGACGGAAACTTCGTGACGAAGTAGGCGTAGTAACTGGAAACTGCCCGCGTTCGGATTTTGCCTGGCTCTGTGGGGGCGTTCTCGAACGCGGGATTGGTAGCAATCTGAGTTTTTCTGATCCGTTCGATCTTGTGCTCCTTGAGAGCCTTTCGAGGTGATTCCGATGAACTGTTCCAAGACTTTGCTCACCCTTGCACTCGCGTGCGCAGCCATCACTTTCAGCCTGGGGGTACGCGCCCAGGCACAAACAGTCACCTTCGTCGCGGACTTCAATGGCGGGAACGGATGGGAGCCCTTCGGATCGGTGCTCCAGGCGACGGACGGGAACTTTTACGGAACAACAGCCTCCGGCGGAATCTACAAGAGTGGAAATGTATTCCGGATGACGCCCGG
>Ga0137389_10003261_pt1 | contig 10052 bp, 10 predicted proteins | sample 15con2h14BmetaG_FD_104645 | JGI IMG/M metagenome (GOLD analysis project Ga0137389, IMG submission 104645) | Vadose zone soil microbial communities from Angelo Coast Range Reserve, California, USA - 15con2h1.4B metaG | ecosystem: Environmental > Terrestrial > Soil > Vadose zone > Saprolite...
ATTACGAGATTGATCCCCCGGTTGACAATCCGCGCTATCTCCCTTAGCATCAATAACTTGAGGCAGGCCAATTCTCGGGAGACGGGAGAGACCCGTGATTAAGCTCGACATCATCAATGAAGTCGTCAACCGCACCGGGATCACCAAGACCAAGGCTGAACTCGCCGTCGAAACCGTCTTCGAGAGCATGAAGAAGGCGCTCTCCACTGGCGACCGCATTGAACTGCGCGGTTTTGGGGTGTTTAACGTGCGTCCGCGCAAGACCGGCATCGGACGGAATCCACGCACTGGCGCCGAAGTTTCGATTCCGCCGGGCAAGGCTGTCCGCTTCAAGCCCGGCAAGGAACTGCAATCGATTGACTAGCTGCTCGCGATTGCAGAGGTCAAATTGCAGAAGTCACGACTGCGATGGATCCTTCACCTCTGCAATCTAACCTCTGACCTCAGGTTCCTATGTCCGAACCCGCATCCCCTTTTCCGACCGCCCTCGAATGGGAACCGCAGCCCCAGTCCGGTGTCTGGGTTATCCCACCGCCCCGCCAGCGCTGGTGGCTCTACGGACTTTTCTTCGTGCTGACGATGTTCAGCACAACGGTCGTTGGCGCGCGCATGCAGTTTCATTACATCCACAACCAGCCGTTGTTCTTACTGGATGAAGATTTCTTTTCGCCATTTGTAACCTGGATTGCACATCCCTCCGAGCTGCTGCTGGGCCTCCCCTTCTCACTCACGCTGATGTTCATCCTCTTCGCGCACGAGATGGGACACTATCTCTACGCCCGCCATTACCGCGTGTATGCGACGCTGCCATTCTTCGTACCTTTTCCCAGCCTGATCGGGACGCTCGGCGCCTTCATCCGCATTAAGAGCCCGATCCCCTCACGCGCAGCGCTCTTCGACATCGGAATCGCCGGGCCGATTGCAGGATTCATACCAGCCTGCGTAGCTTTGCTCGTCGGCATTTCACTCTCGCATCCCATCGTCGGTTCCACAGCGTCAGAAATTCAACTAGGATTCCCGCTGGCTTTTCATGTCGCTGCGCGACTGCTGCACATTAGAGTGCCGCTCTCCGCGCTCTCGCTGCATCCGATCGCCGCCGCTGCATGGGTTGGAATGTTCGCTACCGCGCTCAACCTGTTGCCGGGCGGCCAACTCGACGGCGGCCACATCGTATTTTCCATTTCGCCGCGCCTGCATCGCTGGATTTCGATGTTCACCGTCTTCGCGCTCGTGCCGCTCGGGAAATATCTTTGGACGGGTTGGTTCCTCTGGGCGGTGATGCTAGCTTTGACCTTGCGGCATCCACGCGTCCCGCGCTATCCCGATGTTTCCGGCGGCCGCCGCGTCCTCGCCATTTGCGCCGCTCTGATGCTTGTCCTCACGTTTACCCCCGCTCCCTTCACGCACAGCTCGGGTCGAGAAGTCTGGCCACAAATCCGGGACGGAAGCCGAGACACGTTGCACGATCTCCGCGACGGCATACGCCACCTGCTGCATCGCAAATGATGGGCCAGGTTTCAGTAGAATAGAACTCAACTCCTCACCGAGGTGGATCGATGATGCAGCGGGCATTCGGCCTGGACATTCCCCAAACCCTCGACGAAGTTTGCAATCCCACCAGTTTGGCGCTAGTCGTGTACGACATGCAGATCGGAATTGTGAACCAAATTGCGAACGGTCGCGAGATCACAGAGAGAGTCATTCAGGTTGTCGAAGCGGCTCGCAAAGCGGGGATTCGGATCTTCTTCACACGCCATATGTCCCTACCAAAGGAACTGATGGGGGTATTTCAGTTGCGCATGGGCATGGCTTGGCAACGGGTGAAGTCGGTTGACGAGGTTAAGCCTTGGTTCTTGCGGGACTCACCTGGGTTCCATCTGATTCCGGAGATGAATCCTCTGCCGAGCGAAGCAATATTGGACAAGATCACGATGTCGGCGTTTGAAGGCACACCCTTGGACATTGCGCTGCGTGATTGTGGTATCACTGCGTTTGTTATTGTCGGGGTTGCTATCGAAATCGGCATTGAACCCACCGTGCGGCAGGGCGCTGACCTTGGTTATATTCCGGTAGTTGTCAAGGACGCTTGTGGTTGCGGTCATCGGGATGCGGCCGAACGTTCGTTTGCGAGCCTCGAATTCGCCGGCGACGCTCTGTTTACCGACGTCGAAACGATCTGTGCTCAATTCCGGCGCATTCGCGGTGAGGCAGCTTAGACCACACCGTGACCGGTTTTACATCAACCACACCGCATCCACATCCACGATCACCTGCGTTCGCGGAATCTTTCGCGCCGCGGCTTCCGCTAGCATCGCCCGCAAAAGCGCATTCATCTTCTCGCGGCTCGGAGACTTCAGAATGAAGTGATAGCGGTAATCGCGCTTCAGGCGCGTGATTGGAGCCGCTGCCGGTCCGAGCACGCGGATGCCTTCATGCCGCCTCTTCTCGAACCAGCGCCCGAGTTCGCCCGACCAAGTCAGCGCGTCGTCTAACTTCTCGGAGCGGATGAGCACATTTGCAATCGCGCTGTACGGCGGATAGTGCATCCAGGCGCGAAATTGCAGCTCTTTTTCGTAAAAGCCGGCAAAGTCATGCCGCGCCGCGAACTGCACGGCATAGTGTTCCTGAAAATAAGTTTGCAGCACTACCTTCCCCGGGAACTGTCCTCGCCCGGCGCGGCCGGCGACCTGCGTTAGTAACTGAAACGTTCTCTCCGCCGCGCGGAAATCCGGCAGCCCCAGCGCCATGTCCGCCCCGATTACGCCGACCAGCGTCACACCGTGGATGTCATGGCCTTTAGCGATCATCTGCGTGCCTACCAGCATGTCGAGCGCGCCTTCATTCAGCGCGTTGAGCGCATGCTCGAAATCTTCCCGTCCGCGCACTGTATCGCGATCGAGGCGCCCGATCCGCGCCTGCGGAAACATGCCATGCAGCAACTCTTCCAGCTTCTCCGATCCCGTCCCGACAAAGTACACGTACTCGCTGCCGCAATGCGCGCACTTGTCGGGAATGTGCTCGACATGCCCGCAATAATGGCATTCCATTTTGCGCTCGCGCTTGTGGTGCGTCATGGAGACGGCACAGTTCTTGCACTGCAAAGTCTTGCCGCACGCGCGGCACAACACCACCGGAGAATACCCGCGCCGGTTGAGCAGCACCATGACCTGCTCTTTCTTCTCCAGCCGCTCGCGGATTTCCTCCGCCAGTTTGCGCGAGATCACCTGCTCCTGTCCCGTTTCCTGAAACTCCTGCCGCATGTCGACAATCTCGACTTCCGGCAGCGGACGCCGCTCGACGCGATCCGGCAACTCCACGAGCGCATATTTGTTTTTTTTGGCGTTGTAATACGACTCGAGCGATGGCGTGGCCGAGCCGAGCACGACGACCGCTCCCGCCATTTTTGCGCGCATCACCGCCACATCGCGCGCATGATAACGCGGCGTCTCTTCCTGCTTGTAAGACGAATCCTGCTCCTCGTCGACAATGATGAGCGCCAGATCGCCGACTGGCGCGAACACCGCCGACCGCGTGCCTGCCACCACCCGCGCCTCTCCGCGGCGTATGCGATGCCACTGCTCCGCCCGTTCAGCATTCGAGAGCCCCGAATGCAGGATGGCAACTTCATCGCCGAACACCTGATGCAGATCCGCAGCCACCGCGGGAGTCAGGCCAATTTCGGGAACCAGTAGGATCGACGACCGCCTCTGATCGAGGACCTGGCGCATGCAGGCCAAGTACACGGCCGTCTTTCCCGAGCCGGTGATGCCGTGCAGCAGCAGGCCGGCGAATTTGCGCGAGGCTACGGCCTCGCCAATTTTGCCGAGCGCTTCTTTCTGCGCCGCGCTGAACTCGAACTCAAATGGAGACTGCCGAGGCTTGAGTTTTGAAGCAGTGAACTCCTGCGCCTCATCTACCAGCTCAATCAACCCGCGCCGCACCAGTGTGCCGAGTGTAGTGCGCGGAAGATCTAATCCGCGCAAAACTTCGATGGGTGCCCGTCCGCCAGAGGCGGCCAGCGTCTTAATCAGAGTGCGCTGGTTCTCGTTGAGCTTCTTCGCCGAGTTCGTGTGGTGACGGACCTCTGGCCCGTCCAGACGGGCGGGGACGCCCGGCGCTCCATCGTCAGATTCATTGATGCCAGTGGCGCCCGTCTCTGCCGACAGCAGCACCGCCACCTTCACCATGCGCGCCGCATCCCGCGCCGCCGATACATCCTCGCGCGCAATCCACTTCTTCCTCACCATCCCGCTCAGCAGCGGCTTTCCAACTCGCGTCGCCCCTCGCAATCTCTCTTCTCGCACACTTTCCCGCTCCGCCAGATAATCGAGCACGCGAAATTCGACCAGCTGCTGTTCCGGCGTGCGTTTCGACCGCGCCGGAGAACCGGACATCCCGGCCAGATGCAGCGCCATCCGTCCTTCATCGGTGATGCGATACGCGATCGAGCGTTTAAACTCGGCGGAGAGCGGCAGCATGGTTCGAAACACCTCGCCGACCGGCGCGAGATAGTAGTCGGCAATCCATTTCCCAAGTTTCAGGAGTTGTTCATCGAGAACCGGCGAGAGGTCGAGTGCTTCAATGACTTTCTTGATCTGCTGAGTCTTAACTTGCGGCGGGCGGTCATGCAACTCAACCACGATGCCCGACATGCTTTGCTGCCGGAACGGCACCAGCACCCGCCCGCCGACGACCGGCTCCATGCCGGGAGGGATGGCGTAGGTAAACGCCAGGTCTAGCGGGACGGCGAGGGCGACGTCGCAGAAGAGGGGCATGTGTGGAAGCTAATGAAATCCTATCGTATTTCCGAAGTACACTTAAGAAGGGCACCAACCATGGCCAAATCAAAGAAGGTGTTTGCGGTCCACCCGGGAGAAATTCTCAAGACCGAGTTCATGGAGCCAATGGGATTGAGTGCTTATGAACTGGCGAAGGCCCTCAATTTTCCGGGCATCTATGACGTTGTCAGGGGAGACCGGGCCATCAGTGCTGACACCGCCATTCGCTTGGGGAAGTACTTCGGTCTGCCCGCGCAGTTTTGGCTCAATCTTCAAAACGACTACGATCTGAGAATCGCGGAGGGTAGCGGAATCGGCAAAGGGATTAGGCCCCGCAAAGTTGCATATGATGCCGAAGGTGCGGACGCGCGTTAGATCCCTAAGCCGCCGGGCTTCGCCCGGCTGGACGGACGAATGCGTCCGTCCCTACGTGTTCTGTTTCGGCGCTTTCAGCCCCAACTCCTTCATCACCATCTGTAGGTCCTTCCAAGCCTCGCCCTTCTGCCGCGGATCGCGCAGTAGAAATGCCGGATGGTAGGTGACCGCGAGCTTGCATCCATCCCAGTTGGGATCATTGCTACGGATGCCCGCCGGCCTGAAGTCGTAAAAGCGTCCGCGCAGTTGGATCATTGAAGAATTCATTGCCAGGAGCGTCTTGGCGGCGGTGGCGCCGAGGGCCACGATCACCTTCGGTTTGACCACTGCGATCTGCCGCATCAGGAATGGGGAACAGGTCGCGCACTCCTCGCGCTCAGGCTGGCGATTGCCCGGTGGGCGGCACTTCACGATGTTCGCGATGTATACCTGTTCGCGCTCGATCCCCATCGCTTTGATCATGTTGTTGAGCAGTTGCCCGGCGCGTCCCACGAAGGGCTCGCCCTTTTCGTCTTCGTCGGCGCCCGGCCCCTCGCCCACAAACATCAACTCCGCAGTTGGATTGCCCACGCCAAACACAATCTGCTTCCGTCCCTGCTTGTGGAGCACACATCGGGTACAGTCGCCCAGGTCTTCACGGATGATCTTCAGCGCCTTCACCGGATCGCTCACGCTCTGCTCGGGCTTCAGCGCGATTACCTCAAAAATATTCTCATCACCCATAACCGGCATGGCGACCGTGGACTTCCGTGGACTCATCTCTTCTCCTGGATCCGGTGCGTGCTCCGAAACAGCGATCTCTTCTGCGTCCTCTGCAATCGACGATGCGACTTCCGTCGCGTGAGCGGACGCTGGCCGCCGGTAAAAATCATAGATCCCCATCTCGTTGTAGTAACGGATGCGCGCCGCGAGAGCGCGGCGAAGTTCAGGGTCAAGGGTGCGGGGCATCGCGATAAGGATAACAAAAACAGCGACGCGACCGTTTCACTTTACGTTCTTGCATTCGGGCGCGACAAGCTTCTTCCAGCCATTCTTGTAGAACATTTCGTCAGTAAAATTGCTATCGAAGAATTCGAAGGTTTCACCCGCATAAAGCTTGACACCAACCCAGTACTCAATCTTGTCCGCGGTCCCCTGATTTACGGGCCACACGGCCACTGCGTACCGCGCGTATCCGCGGGAGTGTCCAGGCCTCACGAAAAGCGCAATCCTCTCTAGTTCCGCAGTGACCTCCTCGGAATGCGCGGTTCTGTAGAGCGCGCTGTCAGTATTCGTGACCTTCGGGCTGCTCCCGAGTGCAGGATGGCCAGTACTGTATAGCGGCACGGCGTCGGAGACCGACACAGAGCAAACTAGCTGTTGAAGCTCCTCCCGATTCTTAATTCTGCCGAGGCGGTGCAGTTTCGCATCGGATCTTATCGTATTGAACAGAGTTGCGACCGCATCTTCTTGTTGCCTGCTGCGGTGTGGCATCGCTGAACCACTCGGGACACGGTTTGTCGGCGGCACTTCTTGCGCCGAAGTCGCAAATGAGAGGATGCAGAACAGGACAAACAGGGTTCCCCTTCTCAGTGAATTCATCGCTCCATTGTGTGCGTTTCATCCTTGTGAAGGCAAGCCGCCATCGGGTAGAGAACGTTGGCGGAAAACAAAACAAGCAGAAGATGCTTATTTTACGACGGCGGCCCGTTTCCGCAGCTTCACTACCTGGTCGAGCACACGGTGCGCGACTTCCCATTTCGAGGTCTCGGGAACCTCGACTACTTCGCTCTGCGAGATTATGGTGACTGCGTTGCGGTCGGAATCAAAACCAATCCCCTCGAGCGAAACGTCATTCACTACGATTGCATCGAGCGATTTCGACGCCAGCTTCTTGCGCGCGTTTTCCAGTACGTTCTCGGTCTCGGCCGCAAATCCGACGACAACCTGGGAAGTCTTCCGGCGCGCCACTTCCGCCAGAATATCGGCCGTCGGCTCCAGTTCCAGCTTCATCTCGCCCTTGCGCTTGATCTTCTGCCCGGACGCCGCTCTCGGCCGGAAGTCCGCCACCGCCGCAGTCTTGATCACCACGGTACTCTCGGGCAGCAATTTCAAAACTGCCGCCAGCATCTCTTCCGCCGTTTCCACCCGCGTCAATTCCGCCGCTCCAGGAGCGTCAATCGCCGTCGGCCCGCTCACCAGCAGCACGCGGGCTCCGCGGCGCAGCGCCGCCTCCGCAATGGCATAGCCCATGCGCCCACTCGACCGGTTGGTCAAATATCGCACGGGATCGATCTTCTCGCGCGTCGGCCCCGCCGTTACCAGAATCGTCTCGCCCGCGAGGTCCTGCGAGGCGCCGAGCGCTTCCATCACCGCCGCCACAATCGTCTCGTTCTCCGCCAGCCGCCCCGACCCGGTCATCCCGCAGGCCAGATAACCCTCGCCAGGCTCGACAATGCGAACGCCGCGCTTGCGTAGGATTTCCAAATTCGCTTGCGTGGCCTCGTGATTCCACATGTTGACGTTCATTGCCGGAGCCACTACCACCGGAGCGGTGGTCGCGAGATAAAGCGTACTCAGAAAGTCGTTCGCAATCCCCTGCGCGAAGCGCGCCAGGACATCGGCTGTCGCGGGAACCACCACCAGGGCGTCAATTGACTGCGCAACCGCGATGTGCTCGATCGCCGATTCGACATTCGCCGGCCCGGTTCCAGACTCAGAACCGAATATATCGGTGATCACTTTTTCTCCAGAGAGGGCTGCGAACGTCAGCGGGCGAATGAACTCCTGCGCCGCACGCGTCATGACGACCTGCACACGAATGCCGCGGTCTTGGAGCAGGCGCACGATTTCTGCTGCCTTATAAGCTGCCACCCCACCGGACACTCCCAGCGCAATTTTCATAGCAGGAAGGCGGCGGCCACGGCTTCAAGGATCCAGCCCCGCCTACAGAGTTGATGCCGCTAACCGGCGCGGGATTCAAACCCCCGTGTTGGCGGCGCAAACGAGCAACACCGACAGTCAACAATTATTGCCGGTGATTCGTGTCTACGCGTCTTCCGCGAACACCTTGTTCAGACTCTCGGTGGCGGCTACTACCGGTAATTTCGGAATCTCCGGAATCAGCCATTTCACCTTGCCGGCCTTGATTTCATCCTGCGCGATGCGGCAAGGTTTGCGCGATCCGGTATCGATCACCGGCGGTGCGCCGCCTTGCAGTTGCCGTGCCCGCCGCGCCGCTACCAGAATGTAGCGGTAATTGCTGTCGAACCCTTCTATCAGCTTCATACTGTCTCTCCCCCGAACTTCAGTTGCCCTTAACTGCCTGCGGATTAAACGAAGCGAGTATCGGTTGCACCTGCTCACGCGCCTGATCCAGCCGGCAAGCCTGTGCCGCCTCCACAAGTTGTTTTTCTTCTCCGGAAAGTTCCGTCCCGCTTCGCCGCAACCGCTCCGCCAGCACGATATCCCTTAACTGGTCGGCCGATTGCTCGAGCAGGTTGTTCACTAATATATAGTCGTATTTCTCATAATTCTCAATCTCACGCCGAGCCGTATCCAAGCGGCGACGGATTACTTCCTCTGAATCAAGGCCACGAGTCCGCAACCGCCATTCCAGCTTCTCGCGGTCGGGGGGAAGAATGAAGATGCTCACCGCGTCTGGAATCTTCTCCTTGATTTTACTCGCTCCCTGCACATCGATGTCCAGTAACAGGTCGTTACTTCGGTTTTCCGCTTCGCTGAGAAACCGTCGCGCCGTGCCGTAATAGTTGCCATCGTAGATCGCGTATTCGAGAAACTCATCGGCCGCGATCATGGCTGCAAATTCCGGCCTGGAGACGAAAAAATATTCCTTGCCACTCTGTTCGCTTCCGCGCGGCGGGCGCGTGGTGTAGGAAATCGAGAAGTCCAGGTTACGAACCATCTTGAATAGTTCGTTCACTAGAGTGGATTTACCCGACCCCGATGGCGCGGAGACAATGTAGACGATGCTCATTTAAACGTAGCTCATTCAAGCCGGCTCGTTTAAGCCGGCTCATTCCAGATTCTGTATCTGCTCCCGCGATTTCTCGATTTCCGATTTCATCAGCAGGCCCATCTCCGTAATCTTCAAGGCTTCGCCCGCCAGGCCCGAGGTCTTCGAAAGCAGCGTGTTGGCCTCGCGGTTCATTTCCTGGAGCAGGAAGTCCATTTTCTTGCCTACCTCAGTACCCTGGTCGAGCAACCCGAGAAAATGTTTCACGTGCGCATTCAGCCGGACCAGTTCCTCCTGAATGTCGCTGCGATCCACCAGCACCGCCACTTCCTGCAGGATCCGTTCTTTATCCACCTGTGCGCCGAGCATCTCCGCCATACGCGATTGCAGGCGTTCCGAGTAGCTGCGCAGAATGGTGCTGCGATGGGCCTCCACCCCTGCCGCCGCTTTTTCCAGATTCGTCATGCGAGCGCGCAATTCCGTGCTGATGCTCCGGCCTTCTTCTTCGCGCATCTCATTCAGCTTGGAAAGCGCTTCTTCCACTCGCGCCATTACGGCGGTCTCTAGCTCGTCGCCCGATTTCTCGGCTCCCGAATCCATCGCGCCCGGCATCCTCAGAACCACGTTCAGATCGGGCTCACCTTCAACCTCAAATTCCTCGGCGGCGGCGCGGAACGCTGCCACATAGCCGGCAATCAGTTGGCGGTTGAGCGCAACCCCGTTCGTGCCTGAGCGATCCAGGCTTAGTATCACTTCTACGTGGCCGCGAGCCAGTTTCTCTTTCAGGATGCGGCGCAGCTTCATCTCCAGCGCGTCGGTATCGGATGGCAAACGAAAGTGAAGATCCAGAAAACGATGATTAACGGATTTCAGCGACAGCGAAAACGCCATCTGGGCGTTGACCTGCCCTTTGACCTGCGCGAATCCCGTCATGGAGCGAAGTG
>Ga0137389_10003271_pt1 | contig 10044 bp, 10 predicted proteins | sample 15con2h14BmetaG_FD_104645 | JGI IMG/M metagenome (GOLD analysis project Ga0137389, IMG submission 104645) | Vadose zone soil microbial communities from Angelo Coast Range Reserve, California, USA - 15con2h1.4B metaG | ecosystem: Environmental > Terrestrial > Soil > Vadose zone > Saprolite...
CAAGACTCGAGCAGGGTGTGAGCCAAATAGGTCGATGACTTTCTTAGTCTGGGCTATTCCTCGACCTTGTGTTCCTTAGTAGCGGCAGTTGAACAGTGGAAGGTTGAGCCGGTCCTACCACTAAGAATTTCAAACTGTCGCATCTAGATCTCATCACCCTGGACCAAACTCCGTATATGCTAGAATGTCCCAGCCACTGAGTTTGAAAGATCCTGCTCAGGTCGCTCTTTGCACTAGGAACATTCACATCGGCGCATGGGCAGAGCCCCTTCACATAACGAGTGATGAGCGTCGCCCGGGAGCACCACCAGAAACGCAAGCTCCTGGCGAATCCAGAACCTATCCTCAGTGTAGCTACATTTGTAGCTACATACAAGAAAAGTATTCAGCTTCATTGCCAATCGGGAGGTCTATCCTGATGGGCAAGAAGCCTCGACGTAAGCCGCGCCGTCTTGGTAAGAAGCTTCGTCAGATCCGTCTCGCTTTAGGCCTCTCGCAAAATGAAATGCTGAAACGGATGCGTCTCGATGGGAAGTACGGCAGGAATAACCTCTCTAACTTCGAGCTGAACAAACGCGAGGCACCATTGCCCATCGTGTTGGGCTATGCGCGGCTCGGCCGTATTAGAGTTGATGTGATTGTTGATGACCAGCTCGAGCTACCCGACCGCTTAAAAATTCTACCAGTACTCGAGTAACTCATTGATCGCCATATCTCGCAATTCGTGCAGCGAGGCTCTGCGCGTCGAAGAGCGCGCGCCAGAATTGCAGCGATTTGATTGAAACGCTTGAACTCTGTGAAGAGATCATAAACGCTGCACGAATACCGTCGATATTACTCAGCGCCAGCTTGTGCAGTCTCTCAGCCTCGCGAGTCAATTCCGCGTCGCTACCGATCTGACGTTTCTCACCTATTTCACGGAACGGGTCCTTTTCGAAAAAGACTGGTTGGACTTCATTGCGCAAAGCCGCACACTCCCGCCCAAAAGCCGCACCATGAATATGCACCATCTTGAGCCATTTGGCGCGAGCGTCGGGACTGACACTGCGCATATCCACATTAGAAAATCGATCGACTACTTGCCTGAGTTCGAATGCGTGAAATAGGGCACGGTATGCGCGATTGACTGTTTGAGAAGAGAAGGAGCTGACGGCTTCATCAAGCTGATCGTTTCGCCCGCGGGGCGGCGTTCCGCTGTCTCTATTTTGCCGGGACGAACTTCTCTTGAGGAGATAGTCGCGGAGCTCCCTATCAACGGCTATCGTATCGCTTGTGTTCGCCACCTTCCGCACTGCTGACCAGGCCGAGTGACCGCGAGTTTGTGGTGTCAACTCGGAGCTGGCAGTAATATCGATTGTGACGGAAGGATTATGGCTGACGGGGGCCAATGCGCGCAGCAATTCTTCCTTGCGCGCCCGGGTATCAACGATACCTTCAACCCGCAGCAACCCGTTCGTGTTTCGCGAGAGAGTTACTTGTTCGTTCCGATCGCCCTTGGCCTCGTTCAGCAGATAAGCAACTTCCACCTCTAATTCCTCAGAAGCTTTTGGGTGAGAAGGCGGTACTGGGCTGTTTGAGGCAGCCGAAGAGAGAACAGTGGGATTCCCCGCGGCTAACACTTTCGTTTTCACTGGAAGTTCTGGCTCGAAGACTGTTGGCTGAACATCCTTCCGCGACAACCGGCTAAAGCTTATCTCAACAAATCGGTACTCTCTCACTTCACCAGCGCGCTCGATCAATAGCGTTTGCTGAGTCGCGTGCAGATCTTTATGACTCAGAGTGAGCGTGGCTTTCAGCAGTCTGCCGCCGCCAATCATATGCTCATCACCGTAGCTGAACAGATAGCTGGCTGGATGTTCTTCCATTTCCATGGTCTGAGCGCTCCCAACAAGCGCTTTGAAGTTCTTCGCGGTGGGTTCAAATTGCCAAATCTCCTCGGGAGTTAGCAGTAGCTCAGCCGTCTTAGCCACTCGCGGTTGCTGCTTAGTCTCGTGGTTGTAGACGACGTGTGTTCCGTTCTTCGTCCGCCATCTTTCAGCAAGGAGTCGATTGTTCTCGTCATAAATGAGTTCAGAGCGTTCACCGTTCGTAAAGTCTTCCCAAGTCTCAATCTTTCGCCGCGAACTCACCTCTCCTCCAGATCTGCGTTCTTCTAAATTGATAAGTCGATGTGTTACCTGAGCGTGAATGCGGTCTTGAGTTTCCTCCGCGATCGCAGCTCGCTCGAGGAGTCTTGTCGCAGTGAGAGTCGGAGCAGTACTTATTTTGAGTAATAACAGCGCGGCAATCAAAACGATTGAGACTAGAGTGGTAAGAAACTCCGGACGCGCCCATAGAGGCCTAATACGTAACTGTGAAGCCTGGCCTAATAAGAGAACATTCCGAGATTCGGCAGGAGAATTCTTGCTCAGGTCAGGGAAAGCTTCTGTATGTCCTGTGTACCTGAGGATAGTCTTGTGAATTTGCACCTTCAGACCCGACATAATTCTAAACAGCCCGGTGCGCGGATGCGTGCTTGATTCAAGAGGCTTTGCCAGACATGCTTCCACTTTCGTCCCGTCGCCAATTGACTGGATCGCGTCTGCTGCGACCAGCTTTAGCGATTCTGACGCAGTTGCTTTGTCATCTGCTGTTGCCTTGTAAATAACGCTGAGAGTGTTTTGTCGTAAAATCGCTTCAACTGTGCGTCTCTCGCTCAACTCAATTTGCGCCCACTGCTCGGTGTTTGGCCCCGCTGTTTGATTGATGCTGAAGAACAGTATGGGTACGTTTTGTTCGCTCAATATTTCAACAAATCTAACCTTGTTCTCTCCATTTAAGTTGAGATCAAATTCGCAGCCCTCCGAGCTAACTTTCAGCGAGCTGACAGCAGCACCGTTAACCAGCACCCGCAATTCTTGTGGCTGGTGTTCGACAACTTCTCGCCGTCGTTCTTCTAACTTCTGTTTCAAATCAGTCGAGGAACCGCCCGATCCATCGCCACTGCTCTTATCATTTGGTGGACTGCCTTCGTGATGGCCCTCAACTTGATACCTCTCGGCCAAGAGTGGCAACCCAAGGATTCGATTTGCATCATCAAGACATGCGTAGCAACTAACGATATGTCCGAATTTAGCGGTAGTGAGTTTTTTAGCGGCTCCAGACTCATAAATTTCCTGCAGTTGTTCGCGCGATAGGCAGTCGCTCTCTCGCGAATTGAAGATCATTTGTCGCAACTCCGTAATCAGATCACCGTCAACACCAGAGAGGTTTGTCTGAAACGTCTTAGTCACAGGCTTCGCGCCGGCGAATTTGAGTCGCCGCGGATCATCTAAATAGAGTTTGACTTCAATGCGTGCTAGTCTTTGCAATTCATCAACACAATGGCGAGACCGGCACAAAATTCTAGCAATCTCACTTGGAAAATAGTCGTGAAAGAAACGTAGAATCAAAACGCCACCCGCTCGCGACGTCTGCTTTCTGATACAAGCGTAGCGGCAGATTTGCCTTAACTCTTCCTGCGCCTGCAGCCGCCGGTGGATCTCTATGGAGCGCCAGCCCAGATTAAATGAGTCGTAGTCAGCGATTGACATTGCAGAGTCGGAAAGCTGCTGAGTGTGGCGCGTGAGTCGTGCCAGGTGCATGTACTTCAACATTCGGCGGAGATAGCCATCAATATTCTCGATTGCATCAAGGCTAGTGCGACCTCGGGTAAACTGGATGAATGCATCCTGGACCAAGTCTTCTGCGCTGGCGCGATGTTGATTGGTAAGGCGCAAGGCCCAGGAAAGCAGTCGCTCGTAGCGTTCCATGAACAAGTCGTCTCGTTTGTCTTCTGATCGGGCGGCTACTCTATGCTGGTCCAACATTTCGGTCCTTAGGATGCTCTGCGTCAGAGCTGTGATGGCGATGCCTCACGAGTGGCGACTCAACGCGGTCAAGTTTGTTACGTTTACAATCTGCCTCAAACAATCCTTTTCCAAAAATCGATGACATGACATTAGCGGCGTGCGGCGGTCAGACGTCCGGGGCGTCTTTCACTGCGCCGTGACTGGTCTGGAATATGCTAGAATTCTCACGTCTCGATCCTTCTCTTCGGAGCGAGTAGCTCTTTGGCTTAATTGATTCAAGACGGCGCATGCGCGTAGCCACCTCACATCGGGAGTAAATGGCTTTCGTCGCGGAGCACAAAACGGTTGCGCTCCGGTCGAAGTACACGAGCAACCAGATTCTAGCTACAATTGTAGCTGGATACAAGACAAGCGCGCAGAGAGTCAGCCTATCGGGAGTTGTATCCTGATGGGCAGAACTCCTCGCCGGAAGCAGCGTCGTCTCGGTAAGAAGCTTCGCCAGATCCGGCTTAAATTAAAACTCTCGCAAAGTGAAATCATTTGGCAAATGGGGCTCAGCAAAGATCTCACCAGAAACAATGTTTCAAACTACGAGAAGGATAAACGCGAACCATCACTATACGTGTTGCTGCGTTATGCTCGGCTGGCGGGCTTATGCCTGGACGTGATCGTCGACGATGAAGAGGACCTTCCCAAGGAGTTGCCAAGCACTCCGATTCATGTCGGCTTTATGCAATCTGCAAAAGACCGCCGCTCAAGGAAGTAATAATTCACCCACTTGAAGATGTTTCGGCCGCGATTACGTTTAACTAAAGGATGAGTCTCTTGAATGAGAACTCTGAGACCGTGTTGAGTATTATGAACGCCTGTGCGAGCTCGCCCATCCGGTCAGTCTAGCACTGTTTTGTATAGAGCTTCTCAAGCTTTCGCCAACCTTTTAATCGGGTCAGGGAACCAGATGGAGCATATCTCAGACGCTCAGCTTTAATGGCGAGACCGGCATAGCTAAGCGTTGTTCTTGTTTGATGTTTCAGCTTCACGATCATTTCCGCGTCGCAGTAACCTCTTTTGACCTTCATCCGTTGCATGTACTCGATGAAATATTGATCGGGAAAGAGAAATTCGGACGCGAAGACTTCGGCGCCAATTTCAATGGTCTTACTGATATTGGATTCATCGCAATAGGAAATTCCGAGGTGCCGGTCTTTAAGGAAATGCTTCAGTTCGTGAGCCATTGTGAAGATCATCGGATCTTGCGGAAGATTCTGAGCCAACACAACAGTTGTTCCCAGATCATCACAGATGAAAGCACCGCGAAGGTATTTGAAGGGGTATGGCCAGTAATCGATCTCTATGCCGTTCTTGAAATAAATTCGCCGCAAATCACTTTGCTGCACTCGGGGTGATGTTAGGCCATTTTCCGCTCTCACGCGTCTGGCAAGCAATTTGAGATCGTAATAGTCAGATGTGAGGTTCATTTGTGTTTGGCCCCTTTGCGTCCGGGCTGGGGCCGGCTCCTTCCTTTATAGATTCTGCGGGCCTTCCTAAATTCTGCATACTTTCTTAACTCCTCCAGATCCTCAGGATGTAATTGTCTGGCAGTCCGCAGCAAGGCCAGCAGATCATCATTCTCAGGCTCGGCGATATCTTGAGGAAAGAAGCTGATGATTGACACGCCGAAGAAACGAGCAAGCTTCTCCAGATCTTCAAGACCTGGCCTATAGGTGCCCGTTTCCCAGCGTGAGACTGTGTTGGCGGCAACTTTAAGTTGGTGTGCGAGCGCTTCCTGAGAAATGCCTTCGCCACTGTTGTAGTGCTTTCTTAGATCCCTAATTTGCTCGCCAATATGATCAAGTAGTGGGATTTTGATTTGTCGCATTCAGGATGAGATTCCAACTTTATTGTTGACAGGATTGTGAGACGGAATTATTATACGCAAACGAAAAATAGATTCAATGGCAAACATCGTCAAGCGGTTAAATGGGCTGGATCAGAGATTCTGGGGTTGCGTTGCAAAGACAACTATTGCGGTTCTCAGTATCCGTAACTGGCCACTGCGTTTGATGAAGATCCAGGCGGCGTGCACCTCAACGAGCGACCCTCAGAAGGTCAGAACTGTGACGCCTAGCGTCGAGCCAACGCCACGACGGCGAGTTACAAACTTTGTCAAACTAGCTGAGCATCTGCTCGCAACTGAGTTTGCTATTTTCGACTTACCTCACTATGAGTACCTTTACCTATCGCAAACGCTTATTCCTCGCTTCGGTGACTACTGGCTTTACGTCATACGTGTTTGCTGAAGTTGAATCGAGCTGCAATGGTGAATACGAAGGCGGTCATTACATGCTTACGATTGCTGACTGTCGGCGCTCTATACAGCTTGAGTTTTTTCTCGGCAATGCTCTCGTTCGACGACAGAGCCTCGCCAAAATAGATCTCCTTCTTCACGTGCTGAACGGATTTCGCTCTGCGCTCTTCAAAGAGGCACAGCTCATCACCGCCTGTGAGCGCAGAGGACTGCCGAGGACCGTCAAAGCCAAACCCAACGCGAAACAGGGTAGTTAATTCGTGAGAAAACGGCGGTATCTTAAGTGGATGCCAGCGATGAAGAATCAGCGCATCAGGTTTTTACCTCCTTTTGCACTTTACTTGTGGGCCATGTTTTAGCGATTAACCGCACTCCCTGCTCAAGGGCAGTATGGACTGAACGGAAGACTTTCACCGGCAGATCGATCTTCGCGAGTCTTGCTTTCGCTCTTTAGAGCGTACCCAAAAAGAACTCAAGTGAATCTGATGTCGGCAATCGGCGAGACTGATCATGTAGTGCGGGCACTTGTATTGTCCGCGCCCTGTGTCATCGCTCTTGATGCGCGGCGCGGCCCCATGCTCTAAAGCCAGAGTTTTTCAAATGCGGTTCGAGCCTCTCTCTTGCCTTCCGGCCTGCGGAATTGCTATGCTATTGTCAGTTACTGAGGAGAGAGTGTTCTTGAGCAAACCGACTGATCTAATACAAGGCACCCTCGACTTGTTGATCCTGAAGACAATCGCCCTGCAGCCGATGCATGGTTGGGCGATCGCGCAGCGCATTCGACAGATGTCCGGAGAAGTTCTACAGGTAGGACAAGGTGCGCTCTACCCCGCGCTTCACAAACTCGAACAGAACGGCTGGATCAGATCAGAGTGGTTGGTCAGCGACAATAACCGCCGGGCCAAATACTACACCCTCACAAAAGCCGGGCGGAAGGTTCTTGAACAGGAAACTGCACAGTGGGAACGTTTGGCTGCGGCAATCTCGCTGATTGTACGGGCCGTCTGACCGGGGGAAACTGATGCGCTTCGCCAACATCCTCCGCCTCAGACTTCGATCGCTCTTCTCTCGCAACAAGGTCGATCAGGAGCTTGAGGAAGAATTGCGCTATCACTTAGACCGACAGATTGAAGCAGAAATCGCCGCGGGAAGGACTCGGGAGCAGGCGAGGTATGCGGCGCTTCGGTCCATTGACGGTGTGGAGCAAAGAAAAGAGGAGTGTCGCGACATGCGGGGACTGAACGTCATCGAGAACATCTTGCGGGATTTTCGATATGCGATCCGTCAGCTTCGGAAAAATCCGGGATTCGCCTGCGCAACGATATTTGTTTTGGCCCTTGGTACCTCAGCCGCAGTAGCCATCTTAGGCTTTGTCGACGCCGCTCTGATCAAGCCCCTGCCATATAGCGATCAATCCCGCTTGGTGGCAGTGTTCGAATCCTCGCCTGGCAATGCGAGATCCATCGTGTCGTACCTTGATTTTACCGACTGGAAAAACCTAAACAAAGTCTTTAGTTCGATCGATGCCTTTGCGATGAACGGCGGGTTCACACTGAATACCGACACCGGCGCAGAGAAAGTGCCGGGCACGCGCGTAAGCTCTGGCTTCTTCCACACACTCGGCGTTACCCCGATACTGGGACGAGATTTCAACCCGGACGAAGATTCCCCCACCGGAGCTCGCACCGTCATCATCAGCTACACTGTATGGCAAAGACGATTCGGCGCCAGGCAAGATGTTCTCGGGCAAACCGTGACGTTAAATGAAGCTCCAAGCATCATTATCGGGGTATTACCGCGGGATTTTCACTTCGCTCCTTACGGCGGAGCTGAATTTTGGGGAACTCTCCGAAGCTCCGATGCTTGTGAGCAACAACGGGGCTGCCACAATCTGATGTAGCTATCGCAATGGTGCTGATGGTGGGAGCCGGGCTGCTCGGGAGGAGTCTCTACCAGTTGCTTCATGTTGATACTGGGTTCAGGTCGGACCATCTTGCGTTACTGTCGCTCTCATGGCCCCCTGCTAGCTATGTTAAAGATCAAGAGAAAATCGTACTGGAGCGAGACGTTGTGGACCGGATCTCAACACTGCCTGGCGTAAAGTCGGTGGCGGTCTCTCTTGCGATCCCAGTAGGTTCAGCTTGGGGCAGCACGTCTTTCCACGTGGTGGGCCAGCCCAATGTGGGCGAGCATAACGAGGTACTCAACCGCCAAGTGAGTTCCGGATATTTCGCAACGCTCCAGTCACGACTATTGGGCGACCGCTATTTTGGCGATGGTGAGGATGCCTCGAAGCCCGTGGTGGCCATCATCAATCGGACTCTCGCAAACAAGTACTTTCCCGGCGAAGACGCGGTCGGAAAACGAATCTATTATGATTGGCAGCCCCAGTTGCCGATGCAAATCGTCGGAGTTGTTGACGACATCAAGGAAGGGCCACTCGAAGGCGAAGCCTTGCCTGTTCTGTACGTACCTTTTGACCAGAAACCAGGTGGAGATAAGCGGAGGGCGATTGGTTGATTCTCTCCGTCATGGTCTCACCTTTGGGGATCGAGATGAATGGATCGATTCCGTGAATCGCGGAGGTCATGTTCGGAAATAGCGACGCTTCAGCTTGCGAAGTCCGGACCAGGACTGCATTTGGCGACAGCCCTTGGGACGCTCCGACGTTGTTCGCCGTTACTGCCGTACTCGGCATTTCCGCACTTCTGGCTAGTTGCATCCCCGCCCGTCGTGCGGGTTCGGTCAACCCTGTGGAAGCACTGCGCTCCGAATAACGGACGATGCCTCACGAGACTTTCGTGAAGGCACCCACCTAAAATTCCTCATCAGGGATCAGTATTTGAACCTCACCGTTCGCATCCGATCTGGCACCCTACGAGCAGACCGTTCGAGAGATCGCTGTTGAACGTGAGGGCGACGGCAACTGGCATGGCAAGCCAACCACCAATCCGGCGTGTCCTACTTTGCAATGGCCCAAGTTTGCCTGGAAAGAAATTGAACACGTGCATTTGAGATTGCTCAAATAATGGGTTGGTCGGACATTCGCATGGCCATGCGATACACGCATGCTGCTGGTCAAGGGATGCGCTGAGCAATGCAACTGCTCACACATGGCATGTCGGGGAAGAATGGAGTAATCAATCCGACGATTGCTGATTGGACCGACACAAAAGTCCCCACAGTTGTAAGAAACGGGCAGCATGAGCTGCCCGTAAGTGTTTGATTTAATTGGTCGGGGCGAGAGGATTCGAACCTCCGACCTCACGGTCCCGAACCGTGCGCTCTACCAGGCTGAGCCACGCCCCGATGCTTTGAAAAGAGTGAACTCCTACTGAAGGAGGTTTATTCGTTCCCGAAGTGCAGGTTGGATAATAGGGAAGCCAGTCAGCAGTGTCAAATTGAATAAAAATGAGTTGGTGTCCTAAGTTTCAAAGTCTCTCTGCCATCTCAGCGACTTCTGACTTTCTATTAGGGGCAAATTCTTGCTCATCAATGAGACATCATTCGCGCAATGGGGCAAAGCCCGAAACCAGGGGCACAGCCGCCGCCTCACATCAGGGGGCATAGCCGTTTCTCGAGTTGCCTCTGAAGCCGGACGCCTCTGAAGCCGGACGCCTCTGAAGCCGGACGCCTGGGGAAGCGGGACGCCTCTGAAGACGTACCCCTCTGAAGCTGTAGGCCTCTGAAGCTGTACGGTCGGAGCACGCGAGAGAATCTGGCCCAAAGAACAAAGAATGCAGAGCATTCAGGAGTCCTGGCCCACCCAAACATCTTTTGGTCTAATTCTTCGGCTTTATTTGCTCACCCACCGTCTAAAATATTGACTCAGGCGGTGTCAAACATGATATATTCCGTTTAACCTGGGTTATTGACCGGGTGGCCCTTCCACCAAAGCAAATATCG
>Ga0137389_10003272_pt1 | contig 10044 bp, 7 predicted proteins | sample 15con2h14BmetaG_FD_104645 | JGI IMG/M metagenome (GOLD analysis project Ga0137389, IMG submission 104645) | Vadose zone soil microbial communities from Angelo Coast Range Reserve, California, USA - 15con2h1.4B metaG | ecosystem: Environmental > Terrestrial > Soil > Vadose zone > Saprolite...
CAAACATCGCAGACTGGGAAGAATGCGCTTCCTGTCGGGCGACCGGATTTGAACGCAACAAGATCTGTTCGCTATGCCGGGGTGTAGGGTTTCTATTCATCGGCAAAATCTAGCCCGCTCTCTATCGCTCGCTTTGAGTGGGCGGAACATCGGACAAATCGGCTCAAAGTAGAAGAAGTCGTGTCAGCTAGTCTCAGGCCCGGTTAGTCGGGTAATCGGAAACTACCCCCCTACATGCGGCGTCTGTTCTTCGGTCAGAAGAGAGTGAGTAGAATAGCCCCTCGTGAGATTGGTCTAAAGCCGGATTTCTCGGATTTAGAGCTATGATGGCGACCCGCTTTGTTCACATCGAGCGGAAGAAGATGCGGAGAGTTCACAATCGGAGGACCGGCCCCATGCATTTCCCTGTGCGGGAGTTGAAGCGCCTTGCGATGATAAGCGCTGCCTTGATTGCGTTTTCGGGATCGCCTCCCGCCTTCGCGGCGGAAAAATCGACCGCGACCGGACTCATCGAGCTCGCCAGGACCGCAGGTCCCGGTTTGCGTGACGCCATCGCCTCCACCTTTGACGCGAAGGACCTGATGGATGGCACGGCCTGGGCGGGCAACGGCTCCGACTTTTTCTTTGCTATCCAAGCGCCAGTCAAGCCTGAACTTCGGATCGACGGCGCTCTCGGTCCTCAAATGCAGCCGCTGGCGGGATCGGAGATCTGGTACGCTGCCGCCCGCATCGAGCAAGTCGGCAAACTGCACTCTTTCAACTACCTCATCAATGGCACCAAATTCGGCGGTACGCTCGACGTGCCGGCCTTCGGACCTTTGTCGTACCTCCAGCCGGGCGTCCCGTCGGGCACGCTGTCCGAAAAGACCACGCACACCAGCAGAATCTACGATGGCATGAAAAGCGACTACTGGATTTATATACCGGCGCAATACAAGCCGGACACTCCCGCAGCTGTGATGGTCTTTCAGGACGGCAGAAGCTACATCGACCGCAACGGCACCAACCCAACCATCAACGTTATCGACAACTTGATCGCGCAAAAGAAAATTCCCGTAATGATCTGCATCTTCATCAATCCAGGTGACATCAGCGATTCACCCGGCACGCCTACCTACAACTTCGTGAAAGCATATTCCGAGAAATGGCACCGTAGTCTCAAAGACTCGATGCGCAGCACCTTGTACGATACCGTCAGCGATCGCTATGTCCGCTTTCTCCGCGATGAAGTGCTCCCCGAAATCGCCGCGAAGTACAACCTCCGCAAGGACGGCTACAGCCGCGCGATCACCGGACTCTCGTCCGGCGGAATCTGCGCGTTCAATGCCGCTTGGCAGATGCCCGATCAGTTCAGCCGCGTCATTTCCTGGATTGGCAGCTACGCGAGCATCCAGTGGAAAGAAGATCCGGCCGTGCTGGATGGCGGCCAGGACTACCCAGACAAGGTTCTCCGCGAAGCGAAGCGCAACGTCCGTGTATGGTTGCAGGATGGCTCCGAAGATCTCGACCTTCGCTATGGCAACTGGCCGCTCGCTAACTTGCGCATGGCCAATGCTTTGAAGTTTCAGGAGTACGACTTCCACTTTAGCTTCGGGAAGGGCACCCACAACTCCGGCCAAGGCGCCGCGGAATTCCCCGCGGAAATGATCTGGCTATGGCGCGACTACGATCCTGCCAAAACCGCACAAACGTATGAGATCGAGCCATCCGAGAAGTCCAAGCCTGTGTTTCGTGTAACGATCGCGAATCGCGAAGCCGAGTAGCCGCCGCCATCTCATAAATGGCGACGAAACGCCGCTCCGTCAGTTCAGGTAGTGGCTTTAGTTTCCGGTAAGCGCGACCGTTCGTAGGCCCGTGTCTTCGTGATAGACGGAACGAAGAAGGTTTGAGCGCAGCAGCTCGGCAAGTTTCCGTGCATCGATGCGATCGCTTTTGTTGCCGACTTTTAGCAGCGCATTCTTCCGCGGATCACAGTCCAACACTTGCGTGACATTGGGGCTTGAGCAAGGCGTACAACCAGGCGGCGCAGGTGCCTTCTTCGAAGGTCACATGCAAGCTGCCGTGCAGACCGTGGATAAAGGCGAGAATGATCTCCGTTCGTCGCGAGGATGGCTTCCATCACTACCTTACCGGTGGAATCCAACACGGCCACGGCGATCGTTGCTTGGTGAACATCTAGCCCAATATACTTGGCGACATTCATGAGGGTGCTCCTTCTAGCAGGTCGAGATGCGAACGATCAAAACCTACTCCAATAATGCGTTTATCAGGCATTAGGAAGCGCCAGAGGCGCTGGTTTCCCGACGTCCACTAAGTATTTCTTGCTGTTGGTAACCCCCTCATCTGGTCGATTTGTGACACGGCGCGATGTGCCGAGAGAGCCGCGCCTTCTTGCCATCCGACGATATGGCTCACGTGGTCCCCGGCCATATAGATCCGACCATCGGGTTCGAGTAACCGATCATAACCGACCGTGGAGACCGTTGGTCCGCGATGGCTGATCCAAGACCCCAAGTTGTACGGAATGTGGCCCCAGGAGATATACACAGGTTTGGCTAGTTCGCTCGAGCATCCGGGATGAAGGCGCTCGACAGCTTGCCGGGACGCCGCAAGCTTCCGCACCAAATCAAGCTTGGCAAATTCAGTTCCATTCTCGATGGAATACCCTGCCACGATGATTCCTTTTTCGGCAAACAGGTTCGCGCTCGGATACCACACCACGCCAACCATTTGCTTTGGGAAAGAGATGCCGCCATAGATGCTGTAATCTTGCTCCCAAAATCGGCGGGATTCCCACGCTATCTTGTAAGCGGAATCGTAACTTGCGGCGTCAATGGCTCGCTTGAACTCCGGAGAAAAATCCGTATCGATGGTCTTTAGAATCGAGAGTGGCACCGCGCAGATACAGCAATCTGCCTCCATCGCGGCTGCCGCTCCTGTTTTTCGGTCCCGGTAGCCGATACGCACACCCTTCGCTGTTTTTCGAATCTGCTCGACGGTCGCGTCAAAACGAATGCTGTCGGAAAGCTTCTTTTCGAACGCCGCCGCGATTCGGTCCATTCCGCCCACAGGCTGGAACATCGTTGCCTGCATGTCAAACATGTCTTCAAAAAGCATTCCGTCCCAAAGATTGGCATCCAGCAGCGCACGCATGTCCAAAGGATCACGCGGCACGCCAAGTTGGTTGCCTGCGCCAGGCATAACCTTGTAGCCCGACCGCGCAGACCCTTTGTAGAAGTTATCCGGAGACAGATCACCGTACTTACGAAGGAACACCAGCATGCGCTCCTTGTCATCGCTGGTTAGTTCTTCATCAAGCGCGCTGCGCTTTATGCACTTGGCCAAGAGCTCGGCAACATGACCACGCGTGTCATTAATCGCCTGCCGCTGCTGCACGGCCTTGCCGTCGTTGAATTCATCGTTCTGCAACAGCGAACTGCGTGAGCTGTTGACCTCCACTTCAAGGTGCACACCGAACTCATGGCAGTAGCCGAGCATGGTCACATGCTGTGACGGCAACCGCGCCGGGCCTGCATTAAAGTAGTGGCCGTCCTCGAAGCTGCAGACTTGTGTTGTGCCGTCGGTCATTTCGACGCGTGTACCGTTCCGAATCGTCCAATTGCGTCCGCCTGCGCGTTGGCGCGCCTCCAAGATCGTGCAGCTGTAACCAGCCTTCTGCAGTTCCCATGCCGCCACCATGCCTGCGATTCCGGCGCCCAGAATCACAACATGTTTTCCTTGGCCGGAACCTTCTGCAAGACGGACCTTACTCGCTGCTGCCTCTGGAAGGGGCAATAGACCCAAGGATTGCATCATCACGTAAGCCGCGCCAAAGCCCCCCGCCTGGCCCACTTGCGTCAGAAACGCACGTCTCGTCGTCATTTTCGTAACCCATTGCAAAATTCAGTGCCACGCGGGCCGACTTCCCGCATCTTCAAATCTGCGTAAAGATCAGAACGTGATCCGTCCCCCGAGCTGGAGATACCGCGGAAAGTTTGCCTGCTGTGTGATCGCGCCAAAATTTGAATTGCCAACCGCAGTATTCGGTGCGCGGAACTGCGGCGTATTGAACGCGTTGAGCGCCTCGGCACGAAACTGAAACGTGATGCGTTCACGAATCGGGAACGATTTGAAGACCGAAATGTCCCAATTCCTATAGCCGGGCGAGAGGCAGCCGATCGTGCGCGGAGCATTGCCGAAAGTGTATAAAGGCGCCGTCGTAAACGCGGAGGAATTGAGGTAAGGGCTTTTAGGAGTAGCACCGGCGTGATCTTCCGGGGATCCGCCGGCACACGGATTAACGCTAGCGACTGTATTCGGGCGCTGTACGCCCGTGCCGATCGTCCGATTATTGTTACTGTTCTGAGAGATCGCCAGCGGGAATCCGGTCTGAATAACTGTGATGGCGTTGACACTCCAGTTGCCCACAAAGAAGTTCAACACGGAGTTATTGACAGGCAGCAATTTGCTTTTCCCAACCGGCAAGTCGTACGTGGCCGCCGTCGTAAAACGGTGCGGAAGGTCAACTACCGAGCGGCTCCATTCGGCACCGAGATTGTAGACATCTTGCGGCGCACTTTTCGAAGCATTGAGGAAGTTAGAAGCAGCCCAAGTGGAGTCTTCATTTTTGGACCACGTATAAGTGGAGAGGAAGGTCAGACCGTGGCTGAAGCGTTTCTGAGCTTTTATGATTAGCGCATCATATTTCGCATGCGCGGTGTAATTGTTTAGATTGACGGAGGCAAACTCGGGGAAGGGCCGAAGCAGTTGGTTATAGGCAACCTGTTTACTGCCGATCACACCAGTTCCGCCATTTCCGTAGTACGGGTTGTTTACTTTAGCAGTCAACTGATCTGTCGCTCCCAATCCCAAAGCGAGATATTGATCGGGCAGTTGATTTATGTTCGCCGTATTCATCACATTTCCGGGCATAAGGTGCCTTGAGCGAGAGCCCACGTAGCCGATCTGGACTCCGATCTGACCAGGCAGTTCGCGCTGAATGTCGAACGAATATTGATGCACGATGGGCGATTTCGAGCCTTGATACCAGGTCGTTACGCTGCTGCCAACTCCAGTCAGATAGCCGTTGGCATTTCCTGACGGCGCAAGGATACCTCCGGGATAAGGATTGCTGAGGCTACCGGCCGGAGTTTTCCCGCCGTCGGTCGAGTAGACGTACGTAGTGGCCTGGGAGTAGCCGGGAGCGAAGGCAGAGTTGCTGGTGAAAGCGCTCGGCGCATAGAACGTACCGTAGCCGAGCCGTATTGTTGTTTTAGGATTCAGAGCGTAAGCGGCCCCTATGCGCGGGCCAAATTTCGTCCTGCTGTAATCACAGCACGTTGTGGGATATCCGTTCTGACCGGCGAATTCGATGCCGCCCTTGGTTGTAACACCTGAGGTCACCTGCAACGGGTTGGTGGCGTGTTGATCGAACCCTACCGCGTAGTGGTTGCTTCGCTCGCTCAGCCCGGCTTCCCATTCGTAACGCAGCCCCAGGTTCAAGGTCAGTTTGCTGGTGAGACGGTAGTCATCCTGGAAATAGCCGGCGTAGTAGGGAGCATTCGTTGCCAAGCGGATAGTCTGGGTAACGGAAGAACCAGTCGAAGCATATCCGGTCAGCAGGTTGACTAGATCCGTCATCGCTTTCTTTCCCAACGGATCACTCGGTGAGACGAAATCGTTCGCGAAGCTAAACGATCCATTGCCGTTAGATAAGTCCGTGAAGTCCACGCTGATCGACCGAAAGACAAAGCCGGACTTCAGATTATGTTTGCCGAGATACTTTGAAACGCCAAGCACGACACTTCGAGAATAAAAGACCGAAGGGCCGGAGTTTGAACCTCCCAGCGATGAAAAGTTTGTCATATTCACAACGGGAAAAGACTTCTTCTGCAGTTGGCTGACGTACGAAGATGGAAACCCAAGCGTGCTCTGATCAAAGCCGGCCGAACTATCCAGAGAGTTGTTCGGGAAGCGGTTGAAACCGTAACCCAAGGTCACCACCATCGTGGGACTCGGCAAGAACGTATTGTTCCAATTGATTGCGTCTACTTTGCGATACAGCAGATAGTCGACGCCTCCCGTACCAGCGATGGTATGCATTGGATTGCCCCCGGGTTCCTTGCTGGCGTAGTGAAGATAAGAAACGTTGGCCGACCACCACCGGAAAAACTGGTGGTCGAGCTTGTAAATGGATTCGTCGGCGCGATCCTTCAGAACATCTGTTCCGTTGTAGTTGTTCTTTCCAAAGCCCGTGGTAGGCCCGTTTGGCAGCGGATACACGGCGGCGATGGCCACGCCAATCGGGCTCAGGCGCGTTTGCGGAATCACGTTACCCGGAAACTGTTGGTGCGTAACAGGATCAAAGACCTGGAGAGGTTTGCCGTCGAGACCTATGCTTTGTGAAAAGTCTCCTTTTCGTTCGAGCGCCGTAGGGACCGCATAACTGTCGCCGAACGGGGAGCTTTGCCGATAGCCTTCTTCCGTCACCCAGAAAAACGTCTTGTTCCGTCCATTGTAGAGCTTTGGAAGGATCACCGGCCCGCCAATCGATCCACCGTAGTTGTAAAAGGGAGTTTCGGCCCGAGGCGTTCCACTGGCGTTCTGGAAGAACCCATTGGCTAGCCAATCGGTCTGCCGCGTATAGCCCACAAGCGAACCGTGCAATTCGTTGCTTCCGGACTTCAGCGTCGTATTGAAAACACCGCCGCCGGTGCGCCCCATCTCCGCGTCGTACGTGTTGGCCTGAATTTTGACTTCCTGTGTGGCTTCGATGGAAGGAATGATGACCGCGCGGTTCATGCTGTCGGTGATCGGAACATTGTCAATGAAGTAGTTGTTCCCTCTAATCGGTCCGCCGGCGATGCTGATTTGCGAAGACCCGCTTTGATCCTGGAAGCGGTTAAAGCGCGGATCGCCAACGGCGGCGACGTTGTTATTCAGCCTCGAAAAAAGAAATGGGTTGCGTCCAAGAATCGGGAGGTCCGAGAGTTTCTGTGTATCGATCACCTGACCGTTCGAGGCATTCGAGGTTTCCAGAATCGGAACTTCCTCTGTCACCTGAATGACCTCGCTGTTCGATCCGAGTTGCACGCTGAAGTCCAGGGTCAGAAACTCTTGCGTCGAAATCACTACGCCAGTGCGAACCAGCGCTTTGAAACCATTGGCTGTCACGGTGACTGTATAAGAAGCAGGATCTACGGAGCTGATTACATATTCTCCTGCCCCATTCGTGGCCACGGATCGTTCCACATTCGTGGCTTCATTCTTCAACTTCACTGTGCCTCCAACGATCGCCTGCCCCGTTGGATCTATCACCGTGCCTCGCAAACCGCCGTAGTACGTCTGCGCAACGCACTGCACACCGGAAACGAGTACTAGCAACGCCACTGCAATGATTTTGGCTCTCATCGCTTCTCCTCCGTCCGAGCACACCAACCCCTCATCGCCGAATGAATGACTTCGGCTTCGCCCTGGCTGACGGGAAGTGGCCGTGCTCTAGTTCCGAAACTCGCTCAAGAAAGACTCGGGTACGGGCGATCCGTTCGCCACGGCTCCGTGCTCTTCTGCGGCCCCTGTGCCGCTTGCGCCGGAGTGTCCATCACTTCCTTAAATGCCTTCTTAAACGCTTCCATCTCAGGCGCTGTGCCTACCGTCACTCTCACATGTGTCGGCCATGCTGGCCACACTCTCCCGATGTACACTTTTTTAGCTTCCATGGCTTCAATGAACTGCTTCCCCGGCCGCTTCACATCCACCATGAAACAGTTGCTTTCGGAAGGAACGAAGGAATATCTATTCGTCGCGAGCCACGAAAAAACGTCGTTTCGAATGTCCGTGTTGATCTTCTTTCTTTCGAGAACCAGGCCCTTGTGCTTCAAGCTACTCTTAGCCGCTACAACGGCGGTCACGGGCATGGAGTTCCAGCCATAGGGTTCGAGCTTGGCTAGCAAGTCGGGTCGCGCGATCGCAAAGCCGCAGCGCAATCCGGCCATGCCGTAAATCTTCGAAAAGGTCCGCAGAACTACGATCTCCTTATCTGCAGCGACTAGATCCAGTACTGGCTTTGCATCTGAAAAATGGAGGTACGCCTCATCGATCAGCAGGACCGACCCTTTCGGCTTGTTAGCGAGCGCGAATTCAATGTCTTCGCGCGTTGTCGTCGTGCCCGTCGGATTGTTTGGATTGCAAATGTAGAGCAGACCGGCATTCGGGTCGGCACCTACCATTGCCTTGACATCATGCGCATAATTCTTGGTCAGAGGAACCTTGAACAGCTTTGCTTTGCTATACGACGCCGCCCGCATAGGAGCCTCGTACGCTGGATCTCCCATAACCAGACTCTTCTCGGGAGACGTGAACGCCAGCACCGCATAGTGCAGAGGCTCGCTTGAGCCTGCGTATGCGCGCACATACTCCGGCTTGAGTCCCTCGATTTCAGTGAAGGTTTTCACAAGTTCCTGCGTCAGTCCAAATTCGTATCGGCCACCTTTGGCGCCGAGGTCAGCCATCGCAGAGCAGGCCTGTGCACAAGGCCCGAGGGGATTTTCGTTTGCATTGATCAGAATCGCATCGGCGGGAATGTCTCTCGCAATTCGTCTTTGCGCGTAGGCCAAGTCCGCTTCCGTTGTGATGCGCACCAAAACCGCAGCTGGAAGCCGCGGAGGCTATCCTTACAAAGTTTCTCCTGGAAACTAGGTATCCCTTTGGAGGAACAAGTGTTTCATGCTTCATCGCAAGCTCACCCCACAAGTACGTTGCGGCGTCGGCGCACACATATGACCCTGTGCCCACACCGCACCGTGCACCTGCCGGATGCACCAACCGCGGCTTCCGGCACTCGAACTGTCGTTTCAGGTCTCCACAGTCTGCCAACTGTCGCTCCCTTCTAGCTTTGCTGTCGCTGCGAGTCAAACGAATGTTTTCGATGAGTCATAGAAATGAAATCATTTTTCTCCGCGCTGATGCCGAAAACTTATAGAGCTCCGCAAGCCCACCGCTATAACGCGAGCGTACATTTAAAGAACCCTTCGTCGAAATAGCGTCCAGACCATTAATCACATCTTGTGCCTGATAAGTCGGGCGGTCTCAATGGGTCGACGCGTTTATCAGGCAATATGGAGTATCGTCAGGGTTGAGAAACCTCGGGCCACTTCTTAAGGAGCATTTCAAGTCGCCCTTTCTTCAAGAAGTCGTCGCCTTCCATGAGCGCCTTGTAGCATCGCGCCGCGTATTCCTTCGCCAGTTCAAGCTCGCCTTGTTCCTTTGCGACATCTGCTAGGCCGGACAATGCGCGGGGATTTTCCGGATTGAGAGCCAGAGATTGTTCGTAGTAATGCTTCACTCGTGACAGGTCTCCAAGGAAGTTTGAGATAACGGCAGCATGATGGCTGAGTGTGAGCACCCATTGGCTCTCGTTTTCCCGAATAGCCACTGCGATAGCGTCATCCAGTAGCCGCAAGGCACCTTCGTTGTCATTCTGTTTCGCGAGCTTCGAGCTCGCACTCATCACACCTTTGTATTGGGCGAATCCGTACTTCGGTGGTGTCACAGAGCCTTTTTGATGAAATCTGGCCTCACATAGACGAAATGGAAGTTGCCACAACGGTCTGTAAATTCGAGCTCGGCTCTTCCATCTTCGTCGTACCCGTTTAATGCCATTGGCTTCCCGACGATTTCAGTTATGGCTTGCTGGTCTTCGGACGGCAAATCGTCCAATAGTCCCGGCGGTATGGCTGTGAGGGTTACCCGGTCACCGGGCTTCGGTTTTTGGTTTTCCACCATTGCTAGGTTTGCAGTATACACGGCAAATTAGCAGCTAATTTCCGGCCAACGCCTGGTTAGTCGGGAAACCGGACAAGTCCCGTCCTAGGACTCCACATCTCCGGTAAGCGCGTCATCCGCCCAGAATCCGAAACCCGGGTCGTGAGCGTTATCGCTGTTTACGTCAGGAGCGCATTATTAGGCCCGCGATAGCGCAATGCTGGCGACATAGCAGGACAAAGAAATGCTGATACCTGTGAGAGGCGCACTGAAAAAATAAAC
>Ga0137389_10003281_pt1 | contig 10029 bp, 12 predicted proteins | sample 15con2h14BmetaG_FD_104645 | JGI IMG/M metagenome (GOLD analysis project Ga0137389, IMG submission 104645) | Vadose zone soil microbial communities from Angelo Coast Range Reserve, California, USA - 15con2h1.4B metaG | ecosystem: Environmental > Terrestrial > Soil > Vadose zone > Saprolite...
CCCAAGATGCTGGCCAATGGCTGGCAACTGGGATGTATCCTCAGCCTGCAGACCGGACAGCCATTTTCAGTCTTAACCGGGCAGGACAATAGCAGCACTGGACTGGGCAACGACCGTCCCGAGCTGATCGGAGATCCCAACGCTGGTCCGCACACCGTGCCACGGTGGTTCAATACGGCAGCGTTTACCCCCAATCAGCTACTGACCTTCGGCAATGCGGGACGCAACATCGTAACCGGGCCGGGATTCCATAACTTCGATTTCTCGGTGATGAAGAATACCCGGATCGGCGAACAGGCAAACATCCAATTCCGAGCCGAGTTTTTCAATATCCTGAATCATCCCAACTTCGCGTTGCCGGCAAACATTCTGGCAGCTCCCAACTTTGGAACGCTGTTCCAAACGCCCGACGCCGCGCAGAATAACGTCGGACTGGGATCGGGCGGACCACGTCTGATTCAACTTGCTCTGAAAGTGAGCTTCTAGCAATGAGGAGGTGCGAAGCGCGAGCCAACCAGACGCTACCGAGTCGGCGGTGGATTCAAAGATCGCTGATGCTCGGGTTTTTTCTTGCCGCTACGCTGACGTGGGCGACGCCGGAAGTCAAGCAGGCTGGTCCGGACCTCTATGCCTACATTTCGGATAACGATTCCAGTTCGAACTCCACTTTCCTGGTGGGAAGCAAAGGCATTCTGGTCGTGGACACCGGCCTCAACGCCATCGAGGGCGGGAAACTGCTGAAGGCAATTCGCAAGGTTTCAGACCTGCCGGTGCGGTACATCGTCAACACCCACTTTCACCCTGATCATCAGGGCGGGAACTCTACCGTAGGACCAGCGGCGGTTGTGATCAGCACCGATTGGACCCGGGAACACACGCTCGCGGTCATGCAAGCTGCGTCTGCGAACAATTCTATGTCCCCGCTAGCGGGGTTCCGGCCCGCCACCGTGACATTTCAGCAGAGCCTTACGGTCCATCTCGATCCTTACACCGCCGAGATTTATTTTCCGGGCAAAGCCCACACTTCTGGAGATGCGTTGGTGTATTTCCCCCGTCAACGTACCATCGCGATGGGAGACCTGTTTCTTAACCGGTCCTCCCCCGCGATGGACGACGGCAGCGCCGAAAATTGGATTAGGGCTCTGGACGCAGTGCTGGACAAGCCGTTGGAGGCAGTAGTACCCGGCCACTTCGAACTGGGCACCAAGGTCGAACTCCAGAAGTTTCGCGATTATCTCCATGATCTGTTTTCGCAGGTCGAGGCGCTCTCCCAAAAAGGAGCCAAACTGGCAGAGGTTCGCCACAACATCCACATGGAGAAGTACAGCGACTTCCGCCAGTATCCCCAATTCCAGGCAACCTTTGCTGACAATGCGGAGACCATCTACCAACAGTTGAAACAGCACTAAAGAGAAATCATGCCTGATTTCCCAATTTCCTGGGTCCGCCAGTCATTTCCTGCGCTCAATAGCAGTGACAATTTTGTTTTCTTTGACAACGGAGCGGGCGCTCAGGCGCCCCAGATTGTGCTTGACGCGGTTCAGGATCATCTGTTATCGCGCAATGTGCAGCGCGGCGGGCGCTATCGCAAGAGCCAGGAGGTGGATGCGGCGATCCAACGGGCGCGAGAGAGCGTCGCGATTTTTCTGAATGCGCGCGAGCCGGACGAAGTCGCCTTCGGCATGAATGCAACGTCGTTCATCCGACTGGTGAGCCTGGCGCTATCGGAGACTCTGGGAGACAGGCGAGAGATCGTGGTCACCGACCTGGACCACGAAGCGAATGTGGCGACATGGCTGGCCTTGCGCGCGCGGGGAGCTGAAATCCGCTGGTGGAAGATGCGCCCGGACGGCACCCTGCGCAATGAGGATCTGGAGCCGTTGCTGAATTCCCGCACTCGCCTGGTGGCATGTGCGGTCGCGTCCAACGCATTAGGTTCAATTGTGGATGTGAAGCAGACGGCCAGAATTGCGCACGCCGCCGGGGCCGAAATCTTCCTCGATGCGGTTCACTATGCGCCACACGGGCCACTTGATGTGCAGGATCTGGATTGCGATTACCTGGTCTGCTCGGGATACAAGATATTTGCTCCCCACATGGGTTTTCTCTACGGCAAGCGCCGGGCCCTCGAGGCGCTGGCCACATTCCGCGAAGACTTTATTCCGGACAAGATTCCACTAAAAATCGAAGTGGGCACGTTTGTATATGAGAACGTGGCAGGAATGGATGCAGCGATTTCGTATCTCGAGGAACTTGGAACCCGAGTTTCCGCGGGGTTGGACGTCTCGCGGCGGGGGTTGCTGCAGCGGGCCATGGAGGGAGTTCGAGTGCATGAGGCCGCACTCTCCATCGAACTGCTCCGCCGATTGTCGGAACTGGATGGTGTGACGGTGTATGGTCATCGAGAACCCTCTAACATTCGCCTGCGTGTTCCCACCGTGTGCTTCAACCTCCGAGGGATTGCGCCGGCCGCCGTCGCTGCGCAGTGCGCCGAAAACAACATTGGAGTGAGGGACGGGAATATGTATTCGCCGCGTCTGCTGGAACGTCTCGGCATACCTCCGGCGACAGGCGCGGTGCGTGCTTCGCTGGTTCATTACAACACGCTCGATGAGATCGAGCGCTTCGTTAACGTGTTGGCCAAGATGATTGCCGGCTAAGTTTCACGTACATTAGATCGCCCGGATCGAGCAAAATTCCAGTGCCCGCCAAAGATAACTCGGAGACTGTGGTGACCGATGTTGCAAGTTCGTCACCCGGCCAAGCTGAAGGTCTGCAGCGCCGGCTCAGCGCACGACAGCTGACCATGATTGCTATCGGTGGCGCCATCGGTGTCGGCCTTTTCCTGGGTAGCACTGTGACCATTGAACTGGCGGGACCTGGCGTCATTATTACTTATCTGTTAGGTGCCGTCGTGGCGCTCGTGATGGCCTACGCGCTGGCGGAAATGGCGGTGACGCATCCCGTAGCGGGCTCTTTCGGAGTGTATGCGGAAATCTACCTCAGCCGCTGGGCCGGGTTCACCGTCCGGGCGACTTACGGGCTGGTGCAGATCATCGCCATAGGCGCGGAAGTGACTGCAGTCGCAATTTACTTTGCGTTCTGGTTCCCGAATATTCCTGGCTGGGCCTGGGTGTTTGTCGTTTCGGCAGTGTTGGTCACCATCAACGCGCTCCAGGTCAGTAATTTCGGCGAGTTCGAATACTGGTTTGCGCTGATCAAAGTGGTCGCCATCATTGCTTTTATTGGCGTGGGTCTTTCGCTGATTACTGGTATGGGGCCCTGGCCGGCGGTGGGTTTGGGCAATCTTACCCAGCATGGAGGCTTTTTGCCCCACGGGTGGCGGGGAGTCTGGCTGGCGCTTACGCTGGCGATCACCAGCTACATGGGAGTCGAAGTAATCGCTGTCACCGCGGGCGAAGCCCAGAATCCAGCGGAGAGCATCCCGCGGGCCATGCGCACCATCGTTTTTCGACTGATCATCTTTTACGTGCTTGCGATCAGCGTAATGCTGGCCATGAACCCCTGGAACCATACCGGCAGCGCGAACATCAGCGGCAGTCCGTTTGTACGGGCATTTGAGACTGCGGGAATTCCGTTCGCGGCCAGCATCATGAATTTGGTTGTGATATCCGCCGCCCTCTCCAGCGCGAATACCAACCTGTACCTTTCCACACGCATGTTGTTTTCTCTGTCACGAGGGAAATACGCTCCTGCCTGGCTTGGCCTTCTGAGCTGGAACGGCGTACCTCACCGGGCTCTCGGAATTTCGACTCTGGGCATGATTGCTGCGATTCTGCTTGCGATTTTAGCGCCGAAAAATGCTTTCCTGCTGCTCTACGGTACCGCGGTGGCGGGTATGTTCTTCGTGTGGATCGTGATTCTGCTGACCCATCTTCGCTTTCGCCAAAAGCTCGACCCTGAGGCCGTGGCAAAATTGCCGTTGAAGTTACCAGCTCATCCCCTGCCTACCATTATCGGAATTGTGACACTCGCGGGAATTGCGTGCAGCACATTTTGGGTGGATGGCCTGCAATACACTGTCCCTACATTCCTGCCGTTATTGCTGGTGATGTCGCTGGGCTATATGGTCCGGCGCGGAACGTGAGGCAAGGCCGCGCGAGTGTAGCGAAGATATCTCTAGGACAATCTTGTCCTCAACGTAGACCGCGAGGCAGCCGAACATGGAGCGTGTCTCGGGCGACAGTGGAGCGATCGCGTCGAGCACGAATTCGTACGGGACAGGCCACGGCGAAGGTGTTGTCGTCCAGCGGGCGGAAAGCCGTATTGCGACGGGGTTTCGACATACGAGCGACGAATCGCGTTCCGTTTACTTTTGCTTCAACAAATAATGACTGTATATCACCGACTGGGAGCATGGCGAGTGGTCAATCCGGAAACAATCCTGGCGTCAAAGCTCACTTGAGCGTCAGGGCGGTGGCTTTCCATGCGTCCGCACATTGAGATCTGTTCAGTCCACTTCAGGCTTGTAGCGCTTAAAAAACCCCACGTTTATGCACTGACTTCTGGTATTGAAAACCCACTACTTCGGACCGGATTCGGAACGGGTAATAAACTGATATTTTTTAGCCGCTCCAGGCTTGGTCTACCAACGTCGACGCCGGCAGGCACGTGGCTGGAAGGCGTCTCCGGAGCGTGCAAGGTTGCGAGGCAACGATTCAGGGAAGAGGTGGAATACGTCCTGCCGAACCCCCTGACCTGGTTTTGTTTCCAGGTGCGGGCCGTATTAATTTCTTTGCTCGTCGATTTCGAAGAGACGGCACTCGAAACCTTCATGAGCCAGGAGTTCGTCCTATCGACGCTCATAAAAATCATGGGTCTCGCGCCGGTCCGAACGGACACTGCGGATCTCATCCAAGAATCGCTCGTGGAGCTCACGGAGCGTTGTGGTCTTAGAGGGATCGCGACCAAGACCAACCAGGATCCGCCATGCCAGAACTATGCCAGTTGACTGACAGTCGGTCGAGTCACTAAAAAAGGCCATGTAGTTGCGCGCTAAGGGACCTGGTGCGGTCCGTTGAGTGCTCGGAAGGGTAAAGGCGCATGTGGAGCGGAGCGCCCAATTCTAGGGCGTTTTGGGTGTTCCCCCTGGACGCCGCTCCCTTGCGGAGTTCTGTCTTATACTGCAATTACTGCTGCATGGAAAGGGTGGACCGTCGCGGTCGGCGGCTTCGGTCTTGCCGTCATCGCGTTGCTCATCTATCTTCAATCCCGCCCACTCCCCCGGCCCAAAGTATCGGGCTACGTCGCGGTCACTCATGACGGTAATCCCAAGGGTCTCGTCGGGACGGATGGGGCACGGCTTTACTTTAATGAATGGGCTTCCGCGGGCTCGGCCATCGCGCAGGTGTCCGGCTCCGGTGGCGAGGTGGCGCATGTCCCGGTTCCCAGCCCGACCATGTCACTGCTTGCTGTTTCGCCCGACGGGGCAACACTGCTCGTCGCGGACGAGGTCGGCCAGACGGCATTCAGCGGATCGCTTTGGGGACTGCGGTGCTCGGCGGATCACCTCGCAGACTGGGAGAGGCCGTTGTACAGGCCGCGAGATCGTTGCGGAGTTGAGAAATGAGGGCCACGTTGAGGAAGAGGTGCGCGGCACGATCCGGCTTACCCCGCGCGGCTACAGAGCATTTCAGAACGATCCGCCACCGTATTCTTATAGAAACTGCACATCGCCAGCACAATGAACCTCGGTCCGAGGATCAACTTCGCGGTGAACAGGTATGACTTTTCCACGTAACTCGACTGATTTCCTGACGCCAGACTTGGATGATCAGCACGTCTGGAGAGCGTGTATCGGACTGGACTTAGCTGATCGCACGGTGCTGGGGGCAGAGGTATTGATTTGGCGCGTTGTGCAGCAAAAGCGTGCAACGCCGACCCGACAATCGAGGAAGTCGGCCTTTTTGCTATTATTTGTGAATGAAACTCATGTGGCGTGGCGAAGAGATAGACTTGCCAGATATCGCCCACGAAGATGCTCGAAAGCTCCAAGAGTTGATCGCTTTGAACAAGCAGGACGAAGTCGAAGCCATGCTCAAGAAGCTGAGGGCCATTGATAGCAAGGACGCTGCCTGACGCACCTTGCCTTCGTTGCGGTCCGACGAGAAGAGAACGTACGCAGGTCTTTCCCTGTCTGATTTAAGGTGTTAGCATTCCACCCGCTCGACAAGCTCGTTCTGCCCTAGCCGGCCACGTTTCGGTTCCTCTGCAACTGAACTCATCTCCCACAAGCCGAGTGCATCTTTCAACCGCAAATAGATCCCATCGGCTGTTTCCTCTTCCTCCGCTGGCCATAGGTCGGCTGGAAAGCTTGCCAACCATGCCTTCTGGAACTGGGGACTCAAACCTTCCCCGCGAATCTCCTCTCTTTCTCGATGCCACTTCGGAGAAAAAAGAAAGCCCCAGGTCCTAGATCGGTCACCGTGTATCGGGCATTTCACTCGCGCCGCAATCTCTAACTCCACACGAAATCCAAAAGACAGGTGGAGCTTCGGTGCTCGAAGTCGAGCCCAGGACGAGATCAGTTCTCGGTTCTTAGTTCCTGGTTCTCAGTTTGTAGATTTCAGAGCATGGGCATCGCTTCTTTGAGCTTGTGGAATGAGATCTGCCGGTCGCGGAGAAAGATGGCAACAAAAGGTGTTTCCGCGGGGTCCACGTCCGTGGAAGACCAGACGTGTTGTTCGGGTACTTCGATGCGAAGCGTGGACGGCCCAGCGGGTGCGGGCACTTCGAGAGAAGCAGCGTGGGAAATGGTCAGGTCCGTGGTAACCCCGGAGCGGCGGGCCGCTTCCCGGTCGCCGAGGTAGAGAATGACGTCGTCATGATTGAAGCCGTCGCGTAGATCGATGTGAAGCACGGGCATCGGGTGCCTCCCGGGAGAAATCCTAACGAAAGCAGGGCGGGCGCTGATCGACCCGCCCTGTGAAATGAACAGTGTTAGGCGACCTTAGCTCCAGCCAAAGTCTTTTTGGCATGAGTTTTGATGCGTTTTTGGGTGGCCTCGGCTGCAGCCTTGTTGCCGCTGCGCAGATGAGCGTCCGCGATGGATTGGTTGACCGTGTCGATCGTGATGGCGTCCAGGCCGACACTTTCCGCCACATCCGCCACCCCAGACAACAGCTTTACGCTCTCTTCCGACTGAGGCTTACGGACGTATATCTTGCGTTCCTTTGTGTCAATGGTTTTGAATACGCGGCCGATGTTCAGCCCTTTGATCAGGCGGACATACGTGGCCAGCGGATGACTGGCGTGTTTTTCCAGTACTATGTCGAAGCACTCGTTGCCGTGTTTGAGGAATTCCGAGTCAGACCCCTGCAGATATAGCAGAGTGCCCTGGTCCTGTCCGAAGAAGAGATCGGCGACATCCTCGTCCGCTACGCTTACGGGATGCCGCACGCGCACATGCAGGATGTTGGACATGACGCGCGAGCCGTCCGGAGCGTTGTAGATGGCGCGCAGCTGGTAGAAGCCCGTGCGGTCGAAATAGAAGCCATCCTTGCCGTAGCCGCAATAGATGACGTCTTCGAGCGAGGGATTCTCCGGACCAAGCGTGACCGCCTGGCCCATTACGCAGTGGTCCATCAACGGACGATAGACCATGACATCCCCATTCGGCTTGCAAATGCCGAGCTGGACCAAGCCGAAATTGGGGTGCAGATAAGGATGCACAGTGCGTCCTTCTCTGCCTGTGAGTTTGATTTTCACGTAGGCGGGCTCGCCGAAGAGGAAGCTCTTACCGCTTTTCTCCACGGAGAGTTCGACCTTCAAGCCGGAGTTGTCCTCCAGGTTCTCGTCGAACGCCTGCGAGTTGTCCAAAGCCGAACCGACCGCGAAGTTGCTGCCTCCCATGATGATGTCATTGCGGAAGGCATGGCGTATGTGGATGATTTCCGGTTCGTCGAACTGGAAGGCAAAACCATTCCAAAAAGCGGAGGGGCCGCCAGGGTAGAGCCAGGGATAATTCATCCACGACAACGCGGCGGGCCGGTCGGCTTGCGGCGGCGTGGCCAAGGATTTCTGCCAGGAGTGCAATAGGTTGAAGCAATGCCCAAGCTCATGCACGTAGGTGTAGAGCTGGAGCCGTAGTTTGTCGGACGTGGTGCCGCCGATACCGGCATGGAAAACGGCACAACCCTGGCGTTGTTTTCCTTGCTGGTCAAACATGATGCCATACAAGCCAGTTCCCAAAACGTGCTCCTGGCAGGCCACCTCCCAAACCGCCCACTGCGGAATGTCCCGCCATTGGCTGAAGTGCCTTTCCATGGAGTCATGCAATTCACTGTTGTTCCATAATGCGTCGGCACCTTCCTCGGTGTTGGGAATCACATCGTTGCGGCTGGTCGCCTGGAATTCGACGCCAGATTCTGCATAGCCTGAAATGACGGAGAGATTGCGGGCCGGTCCCCCTGAGGGAAGCGATCCGGTGTTGTACTGATCGAAAACTGGCGTGGTCAGGTCAGCGACCTTATCGAGTTCATACTGCACGGTGCGGAAGTAGGCCGAGACATACTGGCATACATGCAGCGCGCCGGGTTGGTTAGTGAGGGTGAAGAACTGCACGGTCGCGGGAGCGGGCGGCGCGAAAACAAAGGTCCGCGGAATCGAAATGCGGATCTTGGGAGCGCCGGCGCTCCAGGTGTATCTGCCAATGCCATTGATGATGACGAGGTTGGGCAGAACCGTCAGGACGGGAGCATCCACGACAAAGGAACCGAAATAGGACACGGTGGAGCCGGAAACCTGGTAAACGTCTCCGCTGACCTTTCGCATGGGGCGCCTGCCATCCACGTCCACCCGCAACTCCAGTTGAAAGCCCATACCACCGCTGCGATAGCGTCCACTCACGGGGCGGCGGGGCAGCGGCGGAAAAGGAGTGGGAAGTTTATGAGGTTTTGGTTCGATTTCTGTGATTGCTGTTTCGGAAGATTCCGCTGCGGGGGGGGCGGAAGATTCCGTCCCTGCCATGGTGGCATCGAGGGCCTGGATTTCAGCGACTTCTTCGACGCTGAGCTCACGATCCGTAGCGCTGAGGAAATTGGTTTCTGCAGTAGTTGGATCTGCTCGGTTCATAGTGCGTCTCCTCGATTGGAATTGGATTAAGTTGTATTGGGTTCGATAAGGCCTCCTTGGACCTAACGGGCAATGGGGATAGGCGGCTCTGTGTTCGCCCAGGATTGCTCTTGCCGACTTGGGAGCTTGTCCGCAGCGAGGGGCAGGACGCCCGAGGTGTGAACAACGTATTAATACTACTCCTCCTCGCCGGCGGTTTGTCAATAGAGCCGGGCACGATTTCGGGGAATGATCGCCGGATGGCAATCTCCTTTCTTCTAATCAGCAATTCCCAAAGAAAAAAACGTTAGGTGTACCAGGTTCCGGTTTGTACATGCCGAAAACAACCGTTGTGAATCAACACGCTGGGCACGACCGAACTGCGGTACCAGCTACACGAGAGAAATGGTCCGCCAATCGCAAACACCCAGACGGGGTATGCGACACGCTGTTCCAAGTTTTCAGAAATGCCTCGATAGATGCCTGCAGATCGCCTACGCTGAGGAAGGCGCCTCGGCGGATGGCCTTGTTATTAAATGACCGAACCATCTCTCCACCAGATTCATCCAACTGGAACTGGTGGGGACGAAGTGAGACACGAACCGGGGATGACGTTTCAACCACGCCTTTACTTTGGCGTGCTTGTGCGTGCCATAGTTATCCATGATCAGATGAAGTGGGATATCGCCGGGGAACTCGGTATCAAGCAGGCGCAGAAATTTCAGAAACTCCTGATGTCGGTGTCTCTCATGGCACTCTGTGCCTCTCGAAAACCTCGAAATGTCTAAGCGGACGGGAATTATGCTTCTTTTATAATTCTCTCCCCCGATGCTCATTTCTCTCACGACGCTCCTCGCCACTCTGTCCTCGATTTTCCGTTCGCGCGCTGCCCTCGAGCTGGAGAACGTGTCTCTGCGCCACCAAATCGCCGTGCTTCAGCGGTCCGTGAGATAACGC
>Ga0137389_10003283_pt1 | contig 10028 bp, 10 predicted proteins | sample 15con2h14BmetaG_FD_104645 | JGI IMG/M metagenome (GOLD analysis project Ga0137389, IMG submission 104645) | Vadose zone soil microbial communities from Angelo Coast Range Reserve, California, USA - 15con2h1.4B metaG | ecosystem: Environmental > Terrestrial > Soil > Vadose zone > Saprolite...
GACCGGCGCACCACATTCATCGACGGCATCGAGGCACTCATCGATGCTCAGGCGCTGATTGAGGATCGCATCCGGATAGTCGATCTTGCCGCAGCCGGCGCAGGCAAGATTACAGCGAAACAGCGGTTCCAGCATCAGGACGAGCGGGTATCGCCGCACACCCTTCAAGTGTCGACCGACGACATAGGCACCTACCCGGATCGATTGGCGCAACGGGACGGCCACGACGCGCTCTCCTCAAGAGTTACAACTGCAGCCCGCTTTCAGCTGCCGATATCGGCAAGCTGCGGCGGCATCCTGAAACGAACGTTCTCGGTGACGCCCGGCAACACCGAGAGCTCGATTTCCGCCAGCTCGCGCAGCCGAGCGATCAAATCCTCGACCAGTACCGCGGGAGCGGATGCACCAGCGGTGATGCCTACCGCGGAGACGCCGACGAGCCAGAGAGGATCGAGCGCACACGCATCCTCGATCAGGTAGCTCGCTACACCGCTTTCCGCGGCGATCTCGCGCAGCCGATTGGAATTCGAACTGTTCGGCGCGCCGACGACCAGGACCACATCGACGATTCGGGCGAGTTCTCGGGCAGCCCTTTGACGGTTTTGCGTCGCATAACAGATGTCCTTGGTATCGGGCCCGACTATTGTGGGAAATCGTTCCTTGAGGGCATCGATGACCGCACGCGTGTCATCCACGCTAAGTGTCGTCTGTGTGATGAAAGCGAGTTTCTCAGGGTCGGCGACATCGAGTTGCGCGATCTCTTCAGGGGTTGAGATCAAATGGACACGACCGTTGATGCGCCCCATCGTGCCGACGATTTCCGGATGGCCGGCATGCCCGATCAGGATGATTTCACGGCCCTGGTTGGCATATCGCTGCCCTTCGATGTGCACTTTCGAAACGAGCGGGCAAGTTGCGTCGATCACTGGAAGCCCGCGCTCCTCTGCGCGAATCTCGATGGCGCTCGCTACCCCATGGGCGCTAAAGATGGTCACGGCGCCAGGGGGAATCTCGTCGATCTCGTCGACAAAGCGCGCTCCTTTGGCGTGCAGCCGCTCGACGACATGCCGGTTGTGAACGATTTCGTGGCGAACATAGATTGGTGGGCCATATTTTTCGAGCGCACGCTCAACGATCTCGATCGCTCGTTCGACCCCGGCGCAGAAGCCTCGGGGTTGCGCCAGCACGACCCGCATGATCCTGCCTCGTCCGGTAGCAGCGGAGGCCGGGATCCCGGCCTGCGGCGGCATCGAATATATCCAACCCGCGCATCCCTGCCACAATTCAATCACGACCGCACGCGTAATCGTATAGCGAAGTCATCACTGGCGGCCGCCGTCGTGTGCTCTAAACCGGCATTCTCGAAGAGGGTCGGACGGATCTGATGCGCCTGACATTCGTGGTGGCGATGATCCTCGTTCCGGCCTGGGTCTACCTCGTCGGCACAGCGATTGCCGCGGTCCGCTTTGCCCGGCGCCCGCTGCCGGCAGGAGCTCAGCGCCCCGCGGTCTCGGTGATGAAGCCGCTTCGCGGCGTCGAGCCCGGTCTTTACGACAACCTGCGCTCCTTTGCCGAGCAGGATCACCCAGTCTTCCAGGTCGTACTCGGCGTAAACGACGCGAACGACGGCGCGGTGCCGATCGCTCGCGCTCTGATTCGCAACTTACCCGACAGCGATATTGCATTCGTCGTCAATCCAAGAAGTAGGGGCGGTAATGGGAAAGTGGCAAACCTCGAAAACATGCTCGAAGCGGCACGCCACGAAATCCTAGTGCTCGCGGACAGCGACATGCGCGTCGACCGGCATTATCTCGCGGCGGTTACAACGCCGCTGCTCGATCTCCGAATCGGCGCGGTCACCTGCCTCTACAAGGGCGTCGCGACGGCCGGAAGGTGGTCCGAGCTGGGTGCATTGCACATCAACTTCGGCTTTCTTCCGAGCGCACTGGTGGCTGAAGCGTTGGGCATCGATAGTGGTTGCTTCGGTGCGACGATCGCGCTCCGACGGGAAACTCTCTCCCGGATCGGCGGGTTCGCCCGGGTGCGAGATGAACTCGCCGACGACCAGCGGATCGGCGAGGCGGTCCGCGAGCGGGGGCTAGCCGTGGTGCTGTCCCGCTACCTCGTCGAGGCTCGGGTATGGGAGCCGTCCCTGGCCGGACTCTGGCGCCACGAGCTGCGTTGGGCGCGCACCATACGCATGGTCGCCCCCGCCGGCTTCGCCGGCTCCGTTCTGACCCATGCCGTGGCGATTTCGGCGGTAGGTGCTGCGGCGACCGGATTTGGCTTGACCGCGTGCATGTTTCTTGTGATGTCCCTGTTGCTGAGATGGGTCTCGGCGCGGATCATTGCGGGCGCCCTTGCCCTCTCCACCGCTAAGCTTTGGCTGCTGCCGCTGCGCGACGCCTTGTCCTTCGCTGTGTTCGTCGCCAGTTTTTTCGGACGAAGAGTGTCCTGGCAGGACCAGCTTTTCCGTGTCGCAGCGAGTGGCCGCATGTCAGCCGACGGAGACCAGGCCTCATGATGAAGAGCCTATTCCTGCACCCGCCGTCGTTTGACGGCTTTGACGGCGGCGCAGGTTCACGCTATCAGGCAAAGCGCGAGATCCGCTCTTTCTGGTACCCGACCTGGCTCGCCCAGCCGGCCGCGCTCGTCCCCGACAGCAGGCTGATCGATGCGCCGCCAGCGCGGCTTAAGCTCACCAACGTGCTGCCGCTGGCGGGCGATTACGAGCTCGCCGTGCTGCACACCTCGACACCGTCCTTTGCCTCTGACATCCGGGTCGCCGAGGCGCTAAAGGAGCAGAACCCGCGACTGAAGATCGGGATGATCGGGGCTAAGGTCGCTGTCGAGCCCGAAGACAGCCTGAAGGCAACTCCGGCGATCGACTTTGTCGCCCGCGAAGAGTTCGATTTCACCATCAAGGAAGTGGCGGAAGGACGACCGCTCGACTCGATCGACGGTTTGAGCTTCCGCAACACCAACGGCGTCATTGTACACAACTCCGACCGGGCGATCCTCGAGGACATGGACCGGCTGCCCTTTGTCACCGAGGTCTACAACAGGGATCTGCGGGTCGAGGATTACTTCATCGGCTATCTCAAGCACCCTTACGTCTCGCTCTATACCGGGCGCGGCTGCCGGTCGAAATGCACGTTCTGCCTGTGGCCACAGACGGTCGGCGGACATCGCTACCGGGTTCGCAGCGTCGCCCATGTGGTCGAGGAGATTCGCCTCGCGAAAAGCTATTTCCCGCAGGTGAGAGAGTTCTTTTTCGACGACGACACCTTCACCGACGATCGTCCGCGAGCGGAAGCGATCGCCCGCGAGCTCGGCAAACTCGGCGTGACATGGTCGTGCAACGCCAAGGCGAACGTGCCGCGTCCGACGCTAGAGGTGCTGCGCGACAACGGGCTGCGGCTGCTGCTGGTCGGCTACGAGTCGGGGAACCAGCAGATCCTCAACAACATCAAGAAGGGAATGAGGATCGACATCGCCCGCCGCTTCACGAAGGATTGCCACGAGCTCGGAATAACAATCCACGGAACCTTCATCCTCGGTCTTCCCGGAGAAACCAAGGAAACGATCGAGGAGACGATCCGGTTTGCCGCCGAGATCAATCCTCACACGATCCAAGTCTCGCTCGCCGCCCCCTATCCCGGCACCTACCTGCATCGCCAAGCGGTCGAGAATGGCTGGCTCGACATCGCCCATGCCGAGCTGATCGACGAGCGCGGGGTGCAGATCGCGCCGTTGCAGTACCCCCATCTGTCGCACACGGAGATCTTCGACTCGCTCGAAACCTTCTACAAGCGGTTCTACTTTCGCCGCCAGAAAATCGCTTCCCTCGTCGCCGAAATGATTAAGAGCCCACAGATGCTGCGCCGCCGGCTGCGTGAGGGTGCCGAATTCTTCCAGTTCCTACGCAGCCGGGAGATCGCCAGCTGAGGCGGCTAATTGTTTGCGCCGACGATTTCGGGCTTGATCCGGCGATCAACCAGGCCGTCGAAGAGGCACATCGGGACGGGATCCTATCGACCGCAAGCCTAATGGTCGGGGCCGACGCCGCGGCCGATGCGGTGGCGCGCGCCCGCCGGTTGCCTAAACTTCGGGTCGGCCTGCATCTGGTCCTGGTAGACGGTCGTCCCACTCTGCCGGACATCGAGATCCCGGGGCTCGTGCGCGGCGTGCGCGAGTTCGATCGCAACATGGCCCGCGCCGGCGTACGATTTTTCTTTCTCCCCCACGTTCGCCGGCAGCTCGCGATAGAGATCCGCGCGCAGTTCGCGGCGTTCCGCGCACCCGGTCTGCCGCTCGACCATGTGAACGCGCACAAGCATCTGCAGCTGCACCCGGCGCTTGCCGACTTGATCATCGAGATTGGGTGCGACTACGGCATGAAGGCCATGCGCCTCCCAGCCGAGCCGGTTGCGGTGCTACGCCGCGCCTTTCCGAACGAGCGCTATCGAACCTCGCCCTACGGCCCTTGGGTCAAGGCATTGCGGCGCCGACTGCGGCGGGCGAGACTCTATGCCAACGACTATGTCTTCGGCGTCGCATGGAGCGGCGGCATGGTCGAAGAGCGGGTTCTCCGGCTCCTCCCGCACCTACCGGACGGGGTCAGCGAAGTCTATTTCCACCCGGCGGCGGAGCCCACCCCGCTGCTCGCCGCGGCGATGCCCTGCTACCGCCACCCCGAGGAACTCGCGGCGCTGCTCAGCCCCGCGGTCAGGCGCCAAATCACCGAGTGCGGCATCCGGCTCGTCAGCTACTGCGATCTCACCGCAGCGGCCGACTAATCCCGCCTTGACGCTTGGCTGACGTTGCCGGTGCGAAAATTGGCCGGGGTGGTTACATACCGCCGCTAAATTTCCTGTTGACCGACACAAAGCGGTCACGCTTTGCGCCGATCCTGCGTACTATCAGAAGGGTGAGGAGGGGATCATGGACGAGCGCTTTGAGTGCTGCCGTTATGAACCGAGCCTCGAAGATCTGCTCGCCGACGAGGTGATGACGCCTGTGTTGCGCAGTGCCGGTCTCGAGCCGCAGGAGCTTCGCGAAATGATGGTCGAGACTGCCCGACGCATCGAGGATCGCGAGCGCCGGAGCGAAGACGCGAGGAGAGGCGAGGCCCGATGGTCACACCACGAGCCGGGGGAACTCGAGCCGGACCCGCAATCCGGGTCGATTGTCGGCGATTTCGACGGTGCCGCGATGCCGTCGCACGATAGCGCGGACGAGGCTTAGCCCGAGGCCGTTGCCGGGAGAGCTGCGGCTCGGTTCGAGACGGACGAACCGGTCGAGGACAGTTTCCCGATCCGCTTCGGGAATGCCCGGGCCCCGGTCGGCCACGTCGAGAACGGCTCGACCTTCGCGGTGACAGACGCGAATCCGGATCTCGCCGCCACGCGCATATTTGAGCGCATTGTCCAGGAGATTTGCCAAGGCCTGGGACAGCAGGTGCCGGGCGCCCCGCATCGTGACGTCCGGCTCTGTTTCGATCTTGAGGACAAACCCCTTTTCCTCGGCGACCGGCTCGTAAAGCTCGGCTGCCGAGCGGGCGACTTCAGAGAGGTCCAGCGGCTCGACATCGTCGTGACGGGTTCCCGACTCCAGCTCGGCGATACTGAGGAGGGCATTGAAGGTTGCGAGCAGACGATCGGCTTCATCGATCGCCGAGCGAATTGCGTCGGTGTGGCCGGAACCATCGACGGGACCGATCAGGGCCAATTCGAGGCGTGAGCGAAGGCGCGACAGCGGCGTCTTCAAATCGTGGGCGACGTCGTCGGTGACCTCACGCATGGCGGTCATTAGACGCTCGATCTGATCGAGCATCCGGTTGAGATTGGCGGCAAGCTGGTCGAACTCGTCGCTCGTGCCGTCGAGCGGAACGCGATCCGACAGGTTTCCCGACATGACGCGCTCACTCGTTCGGTTCACCTGCTCGACACGGCGCAACAGGTTGCGGCTCATCGCCGTGCCGCCCAACAGGCCGGCGCCGAGAGCAACCAACCCGGCCCACAGCAAGGTGGTCTTGATCCGGCTGCGGAAGGCGGCCGCGTCGCTGATGTCACGGCCGACCAACAGGCGGTAGCGGCCGGGAATGATGAACGACGCGCCCTGTGCGGGATGCGTCTCGATCCGCTCCTTGACCCGTGCCTCGGTCGTGAAGGACAGCCGGCCCGAACGGGTAGACACCTCTGCCGGCCATGCCGCGATGTTGCCGGCGAGTGGCCGGCCCTCGGGATCGGTAACCAGATACAACATGCCGTCGCCCCGATCGCCCGCGCTGCGCGCCGCCACGACCTGGACGAGGCCACTCAACCCGCGCTGCTCATACTGCTCGGCCAGACCGGTGATTTCCGCATCGAGCGTAGCTTCGGTCTGGCGCTCGACGAAATCGGCGCTCGTCCAATAGACAAACATCAGGATGCCCAACACGGAGGCTGCAAACACCAGGAAATACAAGGCAGCGAGGCGGAAGGCATGGGTGCGCAACAAGCGCCGGAGATTTCCGAGAAACCGCCGCGGCAGCGGCCAAGTTCGCGGGGCGGCGAGGAGGAGTTTTTCGGTGACCATGCGGGGTTGCCACCACCAGAGCGAGATTGTGTCGACCGCCGTACATATGTGCCGGCCTGAGGGCCAGTGCAAAGCACGCCTGACGGGGGTCGCCCTTTCACAGTGAAATCAGGCGCTGCTTCAGTCCCTTGTGGACGGCTGCGGCGCGGCTGGCGGCGCCGAGCTTTCGGAACAACGACTCGAGGTGGAACTTGACGGTGTGCTGTGAGATGCCGAGTCGGCGCGCCACTTCCTTGTTGCTGCACCCGTCGCCGATGGCCGCGAGCACCTCGACCTCGCGCGGCGTCAGCAGTGGCGCCTCATCTTCGCCGAGTGCGCGGAACTCTGCCCGCTCCTCATCCGCCCATCGTACGATCAAGCCAGCGGCGACGGCACGCAAGGCCGCATCGATCTGCGCCGGCGTCGCCTCGCGCGGCAGCCGGCCAGCCTGGCCTGCCTCAGGCGCCCCGAGTGTCACAGCGGGCGGGGTATCGCCGCCGCCAACGAAAACACCATCGGCGAGCACGACATCGGCTTCGTCGCACGCGTCGACGATTTGATGACCTCCGTGGGTGACGATCGCGGTCAATCCTTCGCGGCGCAGCGGATCGGCCGCGATTAGCCCCACGCGCAGCGCTCGTGTCGGTAGCGACTGTTCCGCGGGCATGGTCAGCCAGCAGGCCGCGCCGTCACCATCGCGGTCAAGGTGAGCGGTGCGCCGGAGCGCAAGAGGCGCAGCTCGACCGACTTTCCCGCGCTCTCCGCACCGAGCTGCCGGGCGATTTCACGAGGGTGGATTGCGGGCGCGCCGCCGACCGCGACCAAGATATCGCCGGCAAGAATGCCGGCCCTCGCCGCCGGGCCTGCGGCGGTCACCTGCATGACCATCAGGCCGCGGTCCTGTCCAGTTGCAGATGCGAGCGTTGCGGCCAGAGCCACGGGGTGGAGCGCCACGCCGAGCCAGCCTCGCTCGACCCTCCCCGCGGCCAGCAGCGGAGCGAGGACTTGATCAATGGTGGCGGCCGGGATCACCAGCGCACGACCATCCGGACCCGCGGTCGACATCCCGAGCAGCCCACCCGCCGCATCGAGAACGGGCCCGCCTTCCTCGCGGTTCGAGATCGTGAGGTCGAGCACGATCCGCCGATCGATCCGACCGCCGGCCAAGCTGTGCCAAGCCGGCCCGATGGCGCGGACGACGCCAACCCGCACAATCGCCTCGCCGCTGGCGTCGGCACCGAAAACCAAGGCAAGCCCACCGAGCCGCGCTTCTGCGGCCGCCGGGAGGCCGGCCTCGACCGGCCGTTCAAGCCGCAACGCGACGACGTTGGTGCCGCGATCGCGACCGGCGACGCGAGCCTTCACCGTCACGCCGCCGGCTAGGATCACATCGGCCTCGTCGGTCTTCGGAAAAACCTGCTCCGAAGCAACCGCGACGTCGGCGCGCCAGAGGATGCCGCTGCGCGGTCGGGAACGCGCTACACGGATGCCCGCGACAAACGACCGCGTTGCGGCGGCGCGTGCGGCAAGGGCGTCCGAGAACTGCGCCAACGCGTCTTGCACTTGATCGGACATGGTCACTCCTCTACCCAAGAGATGCGAACAGGATCGGCGTTACCGACCCGTCGCGCCATCGGCCGGTTGGGGAGGTAAGGCCCGGCTGTACAACCGGGTTGTTGTTCGCGACGGCACCTCACTGGTTACTCGGGAGCGCGCAAGCAATAGCCGGCGCCGCGCACCGTGTGCAGCAAGGGATGGTCGAAACTCTTGTCGATTTTCTGGCGCAAGCGGCTGATGTGGACGTCGATGACATTGGTCTGTGGGTCGAAGTGATAGTCCCAGACGTGCTCGAGCAGCATCGTCCGGGTAACGACATGTCCGGCATTGCGCATCAAATATTCGAGCAGCTGGAATTCGCGCGGCAACACCTCGATCGGTCTGCCGCAGCGCCTGACCCGCCGCGTCAACAGATCGAGTTCGAGATCGGCAACCCGCAGCTTTGTGGTTGCCGGCGTCGCGGCCCCGCGCCGCATCAGAGCCTCGATACGCGCAAGCAACTCGCTGAAGGCAAAGGGCTTGACCAGATAGTCGTCGCCGCCGGCGCGCAGACCCTTGACCCGGTCATCGACACTGCCGAGAGCGCTGAGGATCAGCGCTGGCGTCGCGATCCCAGCCGCACGCAGGGCTCCCAGCATCGCGAGACCGTCCATGTTCGGTAGCATGCGGTCGAGCACGATCGCGTCGTAATTCCCGGACGTTGCGTGGAACAATCCCTCGCGTCCGTCACCGGCCCGGTCGACCGTGTAGCCGCTTTCGCTCAGCCCTTTGACCAGGTAGGAGGCTGTTTCGCGATCGTCTTCGACGACGAGTATTTTCATCACACGCGTGGCGGAGCGGGTTGCGGAATGATCACGAAGTGGTGAGCATCCAGGCGGGGAGCAAGCGGGCCCCCGTTGCGGCGGCGGCGCGATACCTCCTGAAGGTGACCGCCAGCGGCAATCAAAAGTTATGTTCATAATAGGTGTCCGCTGCACCTGCAGCGGGTCTGCAGCGGGATCTCACCCTTGGGTTGAAGTGTCCGGTAGCTGACGGGATGGCCCGAGCATCCCATCTTTGCAAGCTACACCCCGCGGTCAGCCGCCGCCGCCTTTGTGGAAGCCCATCAGCCGACTGCATCCTTTCACCCAACCCGTGTTCGTTGCCGTCCTGGAAGTCTGCAAGATGAATAAGGCAATTTCAGGATCGTGATTGTCGCAACAATACCGACTCGGCCCGGCGTGGCGGGTGGACTAACTCACTAACCAAAGCTTTTAGGCTTGACCCGCCGCACCGAGCGACGATTTATAGCGTACCAATTCAGTCCGAATTTGAGTTCGACCCAGATCGGACAGACAGGAAGCGATGATCATCCTTAGCAAGCTCGCCGATTACGGCGTCATCGTCGCCACCCACCTTGCAGCCTTTCCCGACCGTCAGGTAACCGCCGGTGCAGTCGCCGCGGCCACGCAGCTGCCCCAGGCGACCGTTGCCAAGCTGTTGAAGGCCTTGGCGCATGCCGGCCTCGTGACAGCCACCCGGGGCGCCTCAGGCGGTTATCGTCTCGCCCGCGGGGCGAAGGCGATTTCGGTTGCCGAGGTCGTCGCCGCGATCGATGGCGATATCGGTCTCACCCAGTGCTCGGTGCATGTCGACGAATGCGCCCGCACGACCTACTGCCCGACCCGGCCGCACTGGGCGGCGATCAACCGTGCAGTGGGACAGGCGCTCGCGGCGGTTTCGCTCGACGCGATGATCACCCCGGCTGCTTTTGTGCCCCGGATACCGGCACGCACCCCTTCGCCAGAACACGACGAGCCCAGATATCCCGCATGACCGCCTCAACCGACACCCTGCATACCGTCCGCTCGCTCTCGCAGGAGGGCTACAAGTACGGCTTTGTGACCGATATAGAAGCCGACGAGGCCCCACCC
>Ga0137389_10003284_pt1 | contig 10027 bp, 12 predicted proteins | sample 15con2h14BmetaG_FD_104645 | JGI IMG/M metagenome (GOLD analysis project Ga0137389, IMG submission 104645) | Vadose zone soil microbial communities from Angelo Coast Range Reserve, California, USA - 15con2h1.4B metaG | ecosystem: Environmental > Terrestrial > Soil > Vadose zone > Saprolite...
AGAGCGACGGCGCCTTGTGTGGTGGCTGGGCGGCATGGGCGTTCTCTTCCTGCTGATCGCGCTGAGCAACGCAACGCCGTTTTACAAGCTGTGGTGGAGCGTGATGCCGTATGTCCGCAAGACGCGCGCACCGGGCATGGTCTTCTTTATTGTCGCCTTCTGCACGGCCGCCTTCGCGGCATTCGGCGCGGAGCGCCTCGAGCGCAGGGAAGGGGCGACGCATGTGCGGGCGTGGCTCGTCACCGCCGGCGTCATCGCGCTACTCGGCATCGCGGGTGTGTTCGGCCATATGGCCACGTCGCTGGCGCCGCCGGAACGGGTGGCCGCCGCCGAGGCGCTGAGGTCCTCGATTCGCGTGTCGGCGGTCCTCGGCGCCTTCATCCTGTTGGCGGTCGCATTGCTGGCATTCGCGTACCGGCAGGGGAGGGTACCGGCCCTGGCGTTCGCAGTCGGGCTGCCGCTGCTCGTTGGAGTGGATCTGTGGCGCGATGGGCGACGGTTCTGGGCGTACTCCGATCCGCCGCACAAGACCCTGTACCGGCCCGACACAATCACGACGCGCCTCCGCGCGGAACCGAAGCCTTACCGAGTGCTGGACTTCAATGTCTATCCGGAAAATGCATTGATGGCCCACGGCATCCCGCAGGTGCTCGGGTATCAGGGCAACGAGCTTCGCTATTTCGACGAGCTGATCGGCGGTCGCCCCGGAACACAGGGCCAGGCGCGCTATCTCCTCACGTCGACCAAACTCTGGGACCTGCTGGCCGTTCGGTTCGTCCTCATCTCCGATACGGTGCGGATTCCCGGTTATCACACGGTACTGGGTCCCGTCGAGACCGCGGCGGGGAGTCGCGGGTTCCTCTACGAGGCCGACACCGCGCCTCCCTACGCCCGCGTGGTCCCGGCGGCGGTCAAACTCGATGCCGATTCGCTCGTTCCTCCAACGCTCGCGGATCCCCGGTTCCCGGGATACGATGGGGTCGTCGTGCTCCCCTCCAAGTCGCCCGTCAACCCCCCGCCGCTCCGCGGGCTGCCGCCTCCGTCGCCGTCACGGGCGCGAGTGACGGCATGGGATGCGGGGAAAATGAGCATCGAGCTCGAGCCACGGCCGCGCGATTCGAGCTACGTGCTCATCGCGGAAAACTGGTATCTCGATTGGAGGGTGAGCATCGATGGCCGGCCGGGACAGGTCCTGCGTGGCGATCATGCGCTCCTGACGGTCCCGGTGGCGCCAGGAGCCCGGAAGCTCGAGCTGAGCTATTACTCGCGCTCGTTCGCGCGAGGGAAGTTGATCGCACTCTTCACGCTGGTCCTCGTCTTGGCAGGCTTCATCGTGCCGCCGGTCGTCGAACGGAGACGCAGAATTGCCTGAACGCGCTCTGGTCATCATTCCGACCTACAACGAGGCGGTCAACCTTCCACAGATCGTGCCGCAAGTGTTGTCGCAGGATCCACGGCTGGAAGTGCTCGTGGTCGACGATAACTCGCCCGACGGCACGGGGCGCATGGCCGACGAGATGGCGCGGACGAATCCGCGCGTGCACGCCATCCACCGGGAGGGCAAGCTTGGGCTGGGCACCGCGTATATCACGGGCTTCAAGTGGGCGCTGGAGCAGGGGTACGATTACGTCTTCGAGATGGATGCCGATTTCTCGCACGATCCAGCCCACCTCAAGGAGTTTCTCTCGGCCATTCAAGATGCAGACGTCGTATTGGGCTCACGCTACCTGGACGGCAAGGTGACGATCGTGAATTGGCCTATGAGCCGTCTGATGCTATCGTACTTTGCCAATATCTATGCCCGCTGGTTCACGGGCCTCAGGATCTGGGATCTGACGGGTGGGTTCAAGTGCTTTCGCAGGCGCGTCCTCGAAGCGATCGATCTTTCCGCGGTCGGTTCCAATGGATACGCCTTTCAAATCGAGATGAGCGTTCGCGCATGGCGAAAAGGGTTCAAGCTCCGAGAGATTCCGATCGTGTTCGTCGACCGGGCCGAGGGGCAGAGCAAGATGAACAAGGCCATCGTCCGCGAGGCGGTGTGGAAGGTGCCGCGCCTCCGGCTCATGGCCTGGTTCGGCCGCATCTGATCGGCCTGCCGGTCTACAAGATGACGGGATCGGGCAACGATTTCGTCATGGTGGACGCGCGTGTATCCACGCCCGCCGACTGGACGCCTGAGGACATGCAGGCCGTGTGCGCGCGGGGAACCGGCGTCGGGGCCGACGGCATCGTCTTCGTCGGACCAGGCTCCCACGCCGGTGCCGCCCGGATGATCTACTACAACGCCGATGGCTCTCACGCGGCCATGTGCGGCAACGCGGCCCTCTGCAGCACCACGCTCGCCGCGCATCTGGGCGTCGGAACGCCCGACGGGATGGATCTCGAGACCGATGCCGGGACCTACCAAAGCCGCGCCGTCGAGGCGGCGCGTGCGGAGCTGCACCTCGCACCGGTTGAGCCGCCGGCCGCCGTTCCCGGGCTGGCGCTCGCTGCCGGCGAACAGCAAGCCGTGCTCACCAAAGTCGGCGTCCCGCACCTGATCGTCCTCGTCGACGACATAGATCAGGTTGCGGTCATGGAGCGCGGCCGAGCGCTGCGGTTTGACCCGGCGCTCGCGCCCGACGGAGCCAACATCAACTTCCTCTCGAAAGACGCAACCGGCCTCTGGCGCATGCGGACCTATGAGCGCGGCATTGAAGGCGAGACGTTGGCCTGCGGCACCGGCGCCGTGGGCGCGGGCTGCGCGATTCAGGAGTGGGGTCTGGGCTCGCTGCCGGTCGATATCCAGAGCCGCAGTGGCCGGATGATCGGGGTCCGAGCTGCGCGGGCTCAGAACGGCCGCTACGACGACGTGTGGCTGATTGGAGAGGGGAGAATGGTGTTCAGGGGTGTGATTACTTGATCAGCTTGTCCACATTCACACACAGCTCAACTTAACATAACATCTATTATACGAAGTACACTGCTATAACGCTGTCCCCTTCGTGAGCTCCCCCAGACGCACCTTTGCCTCATTGGCCATGCCCTCTTTGGCGAACTCGTTGACGATCCGACGATAGTCAGCAACGGCTCTAGTGGTGTCTCCAGCGTTCGTCCAGGACCGGCCGGCATCCGAGAGCATCTGGGCCTTCAGGAAGTCCAGGCGGGCCGCTGCCGACCCATTCTCGTACGCTTCCCCGGCGGCACGAGGCTGGCCCAGATCCTCGTATGCGGCCCCCAGCAACCCATAGGCCTGCGCCCGGTAGGCCTGTGGCGCTCCAGGGGCGAAGTCCTTGAGGACCGTGACGGCCTGCTGAGGCTGCTTCTCGAGCAGCCGCACGTTGGCCAGCAGGATTCGCGCTTCGGCAGACGCATTCGTCCCCGAGTAGTTCTCGATCACCTTGGCCAGCTCACTCGCGGCGAGGGGGTAATTCTGGTTCTCGAAAGCAAACCGCGCGCCCTGGAGGTCGCGGCTCGCGATTTCCTCGGTGCGGCGCTTGGTGGACATCGTCCACACGAACAGCACAGCGCCCACGACCAGAATGGCACCGACCCACGACGTGATTTGCCTATGACCCTTGACCCACGCGCCGAATCTTTCGGAGAATGGCGGCCGCAGAGCCCCAGGAGGCGTGCCGCCGCTGGCAGTGCTGGGTGCGCCTACGATCTTCCCGGTGGCGCCTGTGCGTGTCGCAGTTGCCATGTGCTCCTTCGGAGAATGATCAATGATCATTGATCAGTGATCATTGATCATTGGACATTCGGTTCGCATGCCCCTGGGGTGACTCGAACACCCGGCCAACGGTTTAGGAAACCGCTGCTCTATCCACCTGAGCTACAGGGGCGTTTCCGGGGCCACGGGGGGGCCGTAAGCGGCGAAATGTACGTGAGTTAGGCGTAGTGCAGCAAGGCCTCGACGCGCCTCCCCTGGAGGCGCTGGCGGCCCTTCAGGAAATCGAGCTCGATGAGAAAGGTGAATCCTGCCACGGCCGCCCCCGTTCCACCGACGAGCAGCGCGGCCGCGTTCGCGGTGCCGCCGGTGGCGAGGACATCGTCCACGATCAGCACGCGATCCCAAGGCTGCACGGCGTCATGATGCATTTCCAGGGCGTCGGTACCGTACTCCAGCGCGTACTCTACGCGCTGCGTCGCGGCGGGCAGCTTTCCCGGCTTCCGGATGGGGACCAGCCCTGCCCCGAGCGCGAGTGCGATGGGCGCGCCGAACAAAAAGCCACGCGATTCGATCGACACGACGCGCGTAACGCGCCCAGCGCGGTACGGCTCCGCCATCGCCTCGACAGCCTGACCGAAAAGTTGGACGTCCAGGAGCACCGGCGTGACGTCCTTGAACACGATCCCGGGCTTCGGGAAGTTGTGGACATCCCGGATCGTGCGCTGCAGCTCGTCGATCAGCTTCGATTTATCGGATATCAAATGACCTCGGCACGTCGAGCTCCAGTGGAACTTGAAGCCGTTCGACGTCATCCACGCGCGCGTGCGATGGACCGCGCCGCAACTGCCCCTCCAACATGTCCAGTGCCGACTCCGGGCCCTGAGAGACTACTTCAACCGATCCATCGGGCAGGTTCTGCACGTACCCGCCGAGCTTGAGCCGCTCCGCCTCGCGCATGACAAACCACCTGAACCCGACCCCTTGAACGCGCCCTCGGATAACCCAGCGGCGGAGGCTCACTTCGGATGTCGACGGCGTACGACATAAATCCAAATCGCAATCAGCGTCACCGGCATCAGAACCACTATCGCCCACGTGACGTAGCGATGGATCTCTTCCGTACGCAGCACCCCCTCGTGCTGGCCCAGGAAGTAACCGATCCACGTCAGGATCGCGCACCACACGGCGGCGCCGACGGCCGTATACAGGATGAACTTGGGCAGCGGCATCCGATGCAGTCCCGCCGGAATCGAGATGAGGTGGCGGATTACCGGGAACAGCCGCCCGATCAGCGTGCTGATCTCCCCATGCTCGGCGAAGAACTTCTCCGAGCGCAGGAGGTTCTTCTCACTCAGTAGCACGTACTTGCCGTAGCGTTGAATCAGCGGCCGGCCGATGAGCTGCGCGCCGTAATAATTGGCCAGCGCACCGATGATGCTGCCCACAACCCCGCACACGAGGGCGATGGGAAAGCTCATCTGGCCCTTGGCTGCCCAATAGCCCGCTGGAGGCATCACCAGCTCGCTCGGCACCGGCAGGATCGACGACTCCATCGCCATCAACGCGATGATGCCGGGGTAGCCGAGGTCGAGCAGAGTCTTGAGCAGCCAGTCGATGAAACGTTCAAGCATCGAAGCCGTGCTCGCCGACCAGGGGGACGAAGCGGGCCTCACCGATCGGCGTCGCACGAGTTCCCTCGGCTGTCCGACTCACGAGCGTGAGCGTCTGGGCGCCTTTCTTTCCCACCGGGATGATCATCCGGCCGGCCGGTGTGAGCTGCTCGACGAGCGGCTGCGGGATCTCGGGCCCGCCCGCGGCGACCAGGATGGCATGGTAGGGCGCGTAGGCGCTCCACCCGAGCGTTCCGTCGCCGACCAGCACGGAGACGTTCGTGACGCCCGCCGCGCGCAGCGCCGCCTGTGCGGACTCGGCGAGCGGGCGCATGCGTTCGATCGTGAAGACCTGCTCGGCCAACGCCGCGAGCAACGCCGTCTGATAGCCCGAGCCGGTGCCGATCTCCAGAACGCGCTCGTTCCCCTTGAGGCCAAGGGCCTCCAGGTAGCGGGCCTGCGTGAAGGGCTGAGAGATCGTCTGGCCGACGCCAATGGGGAGCGCCGCGTCCTCGTACGCGCGATGCCGCACCGCCTCGGGCACGAACAGATGGCGCGGAGTCGTGGCAAAGGCGCGCAACACGGCGAGGTCGCGGATGCCCTGCGCTCGGAGCTGCTCCACGAGCCGCGCCCGATATCCCCCGTAGGTGTCGCGGCTCCCCGTCACTTACCGAGATCCCAGTTCCTGACGACTTCGAGGAGTTTGTAGTTCGTGAGATCGACGTGCAGCGGCGTGACCGAGATGTATCCGTCCTTCACGGCCTGGAAGTCGGAATCGGCACCACCCGACCACGTCACGTGCCCTCCCCCGATCCAGTGGATCTCGCGGCCCCACGGGTCCTTCATCTTTGCGACCTCCTCGTGGAACACTCGGCTGCCGAGGTTGGTGGCCTTCACGCCTTTGACCTGGTCGCCCGGAATCGCCGGCAGATTGATGTTCAGCAGCGTCTCACCGGGGAAATTTTCGACGCGCACGATCCGCTCGATGATCCGTTGCAGCCCCTGGCGATGGCTCTCGAGGTGCTCGAGATCGAAGCTGCCGTACGACACGGCAATGCTGGGGATACCGGCGGCCAGTCCCTCCATCGCCGCGGCGACGGTACCCGAATACAGCACATCCTCGCCCATGTTCGGGCCGTGGTTTACGCCGGAAATCACCCAGTTGGGGCCATCCGGCATGAGCGTGCTGAGCGCGAGCAGGACGCAATCCGTCGGCGTACCGTCCACCTGAAACGCGCCGTCGGAGCGCCGGTGGGCCCGCAACGGCCGGTGCAGCGTCAGCGAGTGCGACGTGCCGCTCTGCTCGCGGTCCGGAGCGACGACGGTGACGTGGCCGACAGTAGAGCAGACGTCGGCGAGCAGCGCGATGCCGGGCGCGAGCACGCCATCGTCGTTCGAAACCAGAATCCGCAAACCGTCTGGTCCTGGTGAGGTCACGTCGCTCCTACAACGATTCGGCCGGCGTGTCGCGCGAAAGCGCACGCCATGCGCCAGGTATCGGTCCAAGACCGAAAGTGACTGCGCGGGCCGTAGATCGTCGGCACCTCGACGGAGGCCACCCGGTACCCGGCACGCAATGCGTCGAGCAGAAAGTTAGCCTCGTATTCGTAGCGATCGCCCGCGGGTTTGATGCGCTCGGTGACCGCTCGCGTGAATGCGCGGAATCCTGTCTGCGCGTCGTGCAGGCGCTGTCCAGCGATTCGTGACGCCAAGGTCGCCGAGAGCCAATTGGTGAAGCGGCGCGAGAGCGGCATCACCCCGTCACGGCGGCGCGCCCCCAGGACGAGGTCGGCACGTCCCTCGGCAAGAGGGGCCAGCAGGCGCGGGATTTCCTCGGGTGGATGCTGCCCGTCCGCATCGAGCGTGACGATCAGATCCGCGTCGTCTGCGCAGGCCCGGGCAATGCCAGCACGGAGCGCCACGCCCTTGCCCCGGTTACGGGGATGCGTGACAACCGCGGCTCCCCCCCCCGTCCCCCGTGCCGCGTCCCCCGTCCCATCGCTCGATCCGTCGTCGACCACGATCACCTGAGCGTCGGGGAGGGTCGCCCGCGTGCGCGTGACGACGTCGCCGATCGTCGCGGTGGCCTGGAATGCGGGAATCACGACCGCTACCCGCAACCTAACTCCCTTCGAGGATGCCGAGCACCGATTCGAGCTCGGCGCGGAGCTCCTTGACGGTTTCGGTGGCCAGCGCGCGCCGCGCTTCGGGCTTGAGCTCGCCGGAGCGACGATATTGTTCGATCTTCTGGCGCGCGCCTTCGATCGTGTATTTCTCGGTGTACAGCAGGTGCTTGACGAGCATGATCAGCTCGATCTCGCGACGCTGGTAGACGCGATTGCCCGAGCGGTTCTTGGCGGGATTCAGGAACCGGAACTGGCTCTCCCAATAGCGCAGCACGTGCGGCTTCAGGTCGGTGAGCTGGCAGACCTCGCCGATCGAGAAGAACTCCTGAACCGGCTGAGCCGGCGTGTTGCCGGTGCTCATCGGCTTTCTGCTTTCAGCTCGCGCTCCATCAGGTCGCTCACGGCCTGGCGCGGCGGCTTGTTCTCGAACAGCACATTCGCGACCTCGCGCGCAATCGGCAGCTCGACGCCGTGGCGTTCGCCCAGAGCCACCGCGGTCCGCGTGGTGTTGACGCCCTCGACGACCGCCGGCTTCCCCGCGAGCGCCTGCTCCAGCGTCTTCCCCTGCCCCAGCGCCACTCCCAGCGTGCGGTTGCGCGACAGGGCGCCGGTTGCCGTCAGGATCAGGTCGCCCATCCCCGCCAGGCCCGCGAAGGTCATCGGCTGCGCTCCCAGGGTCACGCCGAGCCGCGTGATTTCGGCGAGGCCGCGTGTGATCAGGGCGGCGCGGGTGTTGAACCCGAGTCCCAGCCCCTCGAGGATGCCCGCGGCGAGGGCGATCACGTTCTTGAGCGCGCCCGCCAGCTCGACCCCGACGACGTCGGTGTGGGAGTACACGCGAAAGTAGCTCGTCGAGAAGACGCGCTGAGTGCGCTGCGCAACGCCATGATCGGTCGCGGCCGCGACGACGGCAGTCGGCTGCTGCTCAAACACTTCCCAGGCGAACGACGGACCGGAGAGCACCGCCACCGGAACGCCTATCGGGAGCACCTCGGCAAGCACGCTTGAAGGCCGCTCGAGCCGGTCGGGGTCGAGTCCTTTGGACGCGCTCACGATCAGCGGTCGCGATCGCTCCAACGCTGTGGCAGCCTCCGCCATCACGGGCCGCACGGCGTGTGATGGCGCGGCAGAGACGATCGTCTCCGCGCCCCGGATCGCCGCCGCCATGTCTCCCTCAGCTCGCAAAGCCGGCGCGAGCGAGGCGCCGGGCAGAAACATCTCGTTGACGTGCCGCTGGTTCACGCCGTCAACGACGTCTTGTTCGCGGGCCCAGATCGTGACCTCCTCGCCTTTGCGAGCGAGCAAGTCGGCGAGCGCGGTGCCCCAGGCCCCTCCGCCGATGACGGCGATTTTCATCGGTCGGTCGGTCGGACGGTCGGACGGTCGGACGGTCGGGTCCGAAACCGATTTTCGGTGCCGGCGATGAGCCGACCGATGTTCCGACGGTGAGCGAAAATGATGAGCACGACGAGCGCGACGCTCGCCCAGAACACGTACGGCGAGTGCGGCTGCAGCAGCGCGATGGACAATGGGACGCTGAGAACGGCGATGATCGAGCTGAGCGAGACGTAGCCGGTCAGCCAGAGACAAATCCCCCAGATCGGAATCGCGATCACCACGGCAATCGGGGCCAGCGCCAGAAACATCCCGGCCGCTGTCGCAACCCCCTTGCCTCCCTTGAATCGGACGTAGGGAGAAAACATGTGTCCCAGGACCGCCGCGGCGCCGACCGCGACGCGGAGCCAGGATTGCGGGGGAGCGAGCAGCACCGGCACAGCGCCCTTCGCGATGTCGAAGAGCGCCACGGGAATCGCGTATTTCCAGCCGAGGATGCGGTAGACGTTGGTGGCGCCGAGGTTCTTGGAGCCGTGCTCGCGGAGGTCGATCCCCCGCCCCAGCTTGCCGGCGATGTAACTGGTCGGCGTGGCACCGAGCAGGTAGGCAGCGAGAATCGCCAGGACGGGGGGGGCGTTCAGCGCCGGCCTCGCTTGCGCCGGAACTTGATCGTGAGCGGCGCCCCGGTGAATTCCCACGCTTCGCGGAAGCCATTGTGCAGATAGCGCGTGTAGGACTCGGGGATCGCTTCGGGCCGGTTCGCTACGACCGCAAACCGCGGGGGCGCGGTGCCGACCTGGGTGGCGTAGAACAGGCGCACCGACTCCCCCACCGGCTGCGGCGGTTGCTGCCGGGCCAGCAGCTGCTCCAGGACACGATTGACTTCGGCCGTGGGCACGCGCTTCTGGCGTTCATCCGCCACGGACACGATCGCGTCGAGCAGCTTGGGAACGCGCTGGCCGGTCTTCGCCGAGACATAGAAAAACGGAATGAACTCGAGGAATGGCGCGCGCGCCTTGATGTCGCGCTCGCCGTCGCGCGCCGTGTTCGTGACTTTTTCCTCGATCAGGTCCCACTTATTCACGGCGATGATGACCGCGGCGCCGCGATCCCACGCGTCGTTGGCAATCTTCAGGTCCTGCACATGCATCCCGTCCTTGGCGTCCACGACGAGCAAACAGACGTCGGCCCGTTCCATCGCGCGCGTGGTGCGCAGCGTCGAGTAGAACTCGAGGTCCACATCGACCTTTCTGCGCTTGCGGAGCCCCGCGGTGTCGATGAAGACGAGCTTGCGGCCCTGGTAC
>Ga0137389_10003287_pt1 | contig 10024 bp, 8 predicted proteins | sample 15con2h14BmetaG_FD_104645 | JGI IMG/M metagenome (GOLD analysis project Ga0137389, IMG submission 104645) | Vadose zone soil microbial communities from Angelo Coast Range Reserve, California, USA - 15con2h1.4B metaG | ecosystem: Environmental > Terrestrial > Soil > Vadose zone > Saprolite...
CGGCATCATCTACCACGACGCAAAATAGTGCGCGGCGCGAACGCTCTTAGCTATCGCGCGTGCCGTTGCCGGGTACGCGCAGCTTTCTGTCCAGCCCGGCGCAGTCCTTCTTTGCCCTTCGTACGGACCGCTTTCATCGCGGCATTGTGCAAGGAAGAACGACCGCGCCTCCGGGCAGCTCCTTTCGTCTGCCGCGAAAGCGCGGACTTTGAAGCGCTCGATCTGCTTTCTCTCTTCAAAGCGTTTTCCGTCACCCGAGAACGTCTCGGCGATAGGTTCCGTTTGCCAGAAAGCCCCCTGGCGAGGTCCCGTTCAGCCCGTTTTCGCACCCGATTCGTCGAACGGCCTGCCTTGGGAGCCCCCAACTTCACGCCAGCACGGCGTGCTTTCGACAAGCCAATCGCAATCGCCTGCTGTGGCGACCTCGCTCCGTGCTTTCCCTCGCGCACGTGATGAAACTCCTCGCGCACAAACTCTCCCGCCTGTGTCGACGGCGATTTTCCTTGTTCTTTATCGCGCTCTGCTTTTTCGATTGTTTCCTTTTCCGGCATAATCGTTACCCTCTTTCGTGCGGCCGGGCACGTCAATTCGAAACTATCCCCGCGTCGTACTCGGGGCAAGTCGGCAGATTCCTGTACGGATGTAAGGTTTGTTTATAGGTCAAAACTTCAGGCGAGGCCCAGATGGTCCATCTGGTAGTGACCCTTGGCAATAATCTGATCGCTGTCAATCCATACGTCGCAATTGCGTGTCAGCACGTCCACGTGGGTTTTCGATTTCCAGTCGGCGTGGGTCTGGCTGCCATAGGGATCGCCGAACGCGATGTGCACTCCCGGAAATTTTTCATCCTGCAGCAGGATCCCGATCATTTCTGACAATCCTAGATTCGTTCCGAACGCCAATTCGCCGACGCGGTCGCTGTTCTCATCCGTATGGCAATATTCCCAAAATTCTTTTTCCAAATCCCTGCGCGCACATTCCACTTGAATCAACCGCCCGCCCTCGATCGTCAGTTTCATCGGAGCTGACTGCAAATCTCCGTACTTCCTGTTGAAATAATCTCCCGCAGTCGCGTCGCACACGAACGTTCCGTCCACCGATGCTGGCGTTGTAAAAACTTCTCCCGCCGGCAGATTCGACCAATAGCGCGGGCTGATCAAGCCGCTGGTTTTCACCCAGTCGAGTTTTTTGTCAAAATGCGCAGCAAACGCGGTGCCCGCTTCGGTCGTCACAGTAAGAGTTTTAGCGCGCAACATCCGTTCGCGCAATTTGTCGCTCAGCTGGTCTACCAGCTTGTAGTCAGTGCGCATGCCCTGCTGCATGATCTGTGGCGTTACCCCGACCATGTGCGCGTAACGAATTCGCCGCCGCTCCACCACGTGCACGATGGCCATTCTCGCCGTCAACTCGCCTGGCTGCGGATTCATCGCCAAAATTCCAACGTCCGCTTTTTCCAGCGCCTCCAGCACCGGCCCTGGGGCGCCGCGCAGCGGCCGGGGAGCAAAGTCCTCCAGCAATAATTCCGTTGTCGTCGCCTGCACATTTTGCAAAGCTGCAGCCAGACTCGCCGCCACAGCGCTGCTCTCCGCATCCGCAATCAACGCCACGTGTTCGCCCGCCTGCACTGCCAGGCAAGTTTCCACGGCGTTCTTAGCGCCCGGCATCAATTCTGGTTGGCAATCTCGAAAAGCCATCACATTTATCTTACAGGGGATTTGAGGAAATTCCAGATACCAGCCGCAATTTCATGCTGCTGAATCAAGCACGCGGGTGCACGCGGAATGCCGGGATCTGCCCGCCGCCGCTGGTGACATTCGCAAGACCCGTCGCGCTCAAGCGCGTCAAAAATCCGCTCATCTTGCCTCGAAAAAGGTAAGGCGCAAAGTCCACCAGCATGTCGCGGAATTCCACTTCGCCATTTGCTTGGATCCATGGGAACACTTCGCGCCGGATCGGAATTCGTTCCTGCACGATCCAGCAGCCCTGGGTAGCTGCGACCGCCGTTGCAATGGTAGCGTCCCAATCCGCTTCGCTCGATTCCCATCCCAACTTAACGCCAGTGCCGCCGTATTCGTCGTTGGGTTTCAGCACCAGGTTTTCCCGCGCACCACGCAAAAATTTCAGCAACTCGATAGACTCGCCGTGGTGCGCTGTCCGCACATCCGCCAGCACGCGCGTCCACGGCACGTGCTTGCGAATCAGTTCCCGCTCGCCAAACGAAAACAGCCCGTCGTTCCGTTCATCCGTCAGCACGGCAAAAAATGCCTTCACATGTGGAATCTTGCAGCGGAAATGATTCGCCACGCACACCGCGTTTGCGGCAACTGCATCCACCAGCGCCTTGCACTCGGCGAATCGAGCCACAATTTCGTTCATCAGCACGCGGCGGTAAACCAGGTCAATCTTTTTCCCGCTAGCAGTCAGCTCTTTGCCATCAAATTGTAATTCCCGCGGATCAGCCAGCTCCACCGGTACGCCCAGCTTCTCAAATCGTTCTTTCAATATTTCAAATTCCGTCCACGTCGGCACTTCCCGCCAATCGGTGATCAGCATTTGCGGACGCTTGCTAGTTCCGCCCCAATCCAGGTAACTCGTCATCAGCGCATCCAATAATTTCGCGCTCAGCGGATAACTGTGAATCTGAAACGATTTATCAAATTCAGCCAGCAGCGGGAGTTTCAGGAATATTTCCCCGAGCGTTTCCGTGTATCCCGCACCCGCCGGCGATTCTCCGTTATATTCCGCAAACTTCAGCGAATCCGGCAGCAAAAACGCATCCAGCCGCGAAGCCGTGCTCGCCGGCCCGGCAATTTTTCCCAGGCGCACAAGGCGCAGTTCCTCATCACGCAAATGGAATTGTGCAAGTAGGGCCTTATCCTTCATCGCCGCATCTGTTACGCGCTCGGCCAGGTCCGCCATGGTCTCCGCGACCACCCGCACTCGCTGCTCGTCTTCCGGCGAAAGAAAAAACGGCCGCAAGAAAGGGCAGTGGACGCGATTGCCAAACGTCAGTTTCGCAGCGCGCAACTGTGCGTAAAAGTTTTCCGTGAATTTCGGGGAGCTCCGCAGCTTCGCCTGCAGCAGTTTGTGCCACTGCTCCGCTGCCTCGTTCGAAATATTGCCAACTGGCGAAGTCGGCGCCGCGCCCATGCTCATTTCGTTTTCGCTCCGTCGCTCGGAGTGTGGCTCGCAGAACTAGCGACCGCAGGAGCGGTCGTCGATACATTGGCACTGGCCGTGTGCGCCACCGCCTTCGGCGCTCCCGTGAAGCCTGCCGCCGCGCCCACACCCAGCATTTCTTCCCAACGCGGCCACGGATTCGAAGGCGCTCCATGCAACGCGCGATCGATCACCAGCCGCGCCATCTTCTCCACTACCATCTCGAAATAAAATTGCGTAATCCGGTCGCGCTCGAAATCCGGCGCCGGATTCAGAAAATCGATCGCGTACGGCACGTCATCCTTCATTGCAAACTCGATCGTGTTCATTTCATATCCGAGCGCCTGATTGATCGTCTGCGCATCCTTCACGACGCGAGCGCCCACCGCCGCGGACAAATACTCGTGCTCCACCAAATACTGTCTCGCCTTGGGATCGTAATGCACCGGCACAATGTCCATTTTGCCAAACGTAAAACAGCGCACGTATTTATCGAAATCAATAAATTCCTGCAGCGTCATGCAATACGGCGAAGTCTTGTCGAACGCTTCTAGCAATTCTTTTTTATCATTTACTTTGTAAACATGTTTCCAGCCGCCGCCCGAATACGGCTTCAAAATCGCCGGCCGCCCCACAAAATCCAGCAGCCCATCCCAGTCGATCGGATGCTCCAGGTTGTGCAGCGATTCCCCGGTTATGTCCACGTCCGCCGGATAGCCTTTTTGCGGCAGCAACACTGTTTTCGGAATTGCCAAACCCAGCTTGGCCGCCACCGCGTAATTAAAAAATTTGTCATCCGCCGTCCACCAAAAGGGATTGTTGATCACATACGTCCCTGTAAGCGCTGCATGCTTCAAATATCCGCGATAATATTCCACTTCGTGCGAAATCCGGTCCACGATCACGCTGTAGCGCGGTCGCTCGCCCATCTTCGTTCCGCCCAGCTTCACAAACTCCGCAGCCACTCCGTCTTTCGCGCCCAATTGATTCACGCGCGCAATAAACGCCGGCGGAAACGAATATTCCCGCCCACAAAGCAATCCCACAATTTTCATGTCAGCACTCCAGGTAAAATTTGTCATTCCGAGCGTAGCAAGCCGATTTTTTCGGTCATTCGCCAAGCAAACGTCGGCCAGTGCAGTCCGGGAGTCTCGCCTCTACCTTAAACTGGCCACTCCCTCAATTCACCGCGTGCGACGATGACCGCGGTTCCATCGTTCCCGCCCGCGTCTCCGCCACCACATGCTGCACCACTGCGCGCAAATCCCCGGTCTGTTGGAACACGCGCAGTTGCCGCTCCGCGCTGGTTCCCTCGTTCAAGATCGTATGTACATAATTCACCGCGCTGCGGCTGCCGAGGTCGTCCACCACATCATCCACCAGCTCCAGCAATTCCGGAATCAGCCGCTTCATCGGCACTTCCTCTTCCTTGCCGAAGTCGATCATCTTGCCTTCAATTCCATACCTTGCTGCTCGCCATTTATTTTCCTCGATCAACGCGCGCTCATAAATCCGCCAACTTTGGTTGCTGGTATACAGCCGATACAGTTTCACGATGATCGCTTGGGTCAGCGCCGCAATTGCACACGCTTCTTCCACTTTTGTGGTCACGTCGCACATCCGGAATTCCAGCGTTCCAAACACCGGATGCGGCCGCACATCCCACCAGATTTTTTTGGGATTATCGATGCAATTCAGTTGTACCAGAAGATTCGTAAAATTTTCGTATTCGCTCCATGACCGAAAATGTTCCGGCAAACCGGTACGAGGAAATCTGCGGAACACCGTGGTGCGGTAGGATTTCAGCCCGGTATTGCGCCCCATCCAGAAAGGCGAACTGGTCGACAGCGCCAGCAGGTGCGGCAAAAAGTAGCGCACCATGTTCATTAAATCGATGGTTGTCTGCTTGTCGGGCATCGCCACATGAATGTGCATGCCAAAAATCAGCAGCGACCGCGCCAGCTGCTGCAGTTCTTCGACGATATTTTCGTAGCGCTCGCCGGGCGAAATCACCTGGTCGATCCAATTGGAAAATGGATGCGTCCCGGCCGCCGCGACCTGCAGCCCCGCACGCTCCGCCGCGGCAATCAGCTCGCCTCGCGTTCGATGCATCTCAATGCGCAGTTCGCCAACGTTTTCGCAGATTTTCGTTCCTGTCTCCACGATGGACTGGTGCATTTCATGCTTCACCTGATCCTGAATCGACGGCGAAATTTCGTTCACCAGCTGCATCACGTGCGAACGCAATTCGCACGTCGCTGGATCGATAATCTGGAATTCTTCTTCAACACCGATGGTGAAGCGGTGAGCCATGGCTGGCCCTCCGTTCGCTTGGCTTAATTGTCGCCCGAGTTGCCTATAACGAAGACCGGGCACCTAGACTGGAGACTTCGCCCGTATCATACCCCATTCAACCCTTTCTTCAATCTCGGCGGAGTGACGTGCTTTTGGGCAACGGTGCGGCTGTTTTCTAGTACACTAAACCTTGCTGTTATCGCTGGAGCCAGGCACTCGAAATGGGCGGTACGATTCTTCTGACCACGATTGATAAGGAAGGTACTTTGTATGGCCCGTGCGTTCAGGCTTTCCGTTGCGATTCCAGTCTTCAATGCATTGCTTGACGCCGTGGTTGTGGTGATTACGCTACTATGCGTCTGCCATTCTCCGTAAGCTAAATTGTTCCTACATATATCGCCGCAGGGCTTCACCGGCTGATAGTGGCATCGACAGTTCTGTTCAGGGGTGGTTCTTTTTTTCTGGGAGCGATTGGTGATATGTCGAGCGGATAAACGAACGCACGCCCCCTTTTCATCGCTAGCCGCTTCGCTGGAGTTTACAAGGGTACGGCAGGAGCTCCTGTAGCAGAGACCACATGCCCAGCGATTCCAAGACCGGGAATTTCGATCTTAGCTCGACCGCAAATGGTATTTCTTCAAGCGCAAAGCCACTCGAAATCAATACTACTCGAACGTTAACGTATTTGTCATCACCCGCCGAGGTCAGCATGGCAGATTGGTGGTTTGGAATAGCTACCATCGATCATTTTTGGATACAGCGACGATTTGACGTGCTCCGGCGACTGGCGGGCAGCCTGATCCCCATCGCTGGAGAGATCGCCGAGATCGGATGCGGTCATGGTTTACTTCAGCGCCAGATTGAAGAGACCTACGGACGAGAAGTAACAGGATTCGACCTGAATGAATTTGCCTTGAAACAGAGTCTGGCGCGGCTCAGCAACATCTTTTGTTACGACATTCACCAGCAGGATCCGTCATTGCGACAGCGCTTTGATCTGATGTTCTTGTTCGATGTTCTTGAGCATATGGCGGACGAAGACCAGTTCCTTCGAGCAGTAATGTTCCACTTGGCTCCGGGCGGAAAGCTGGTTCTGAACGTTCCCGCAGGCAAGTGGGCGTATTCAGCTTATGATGAAGCCGCCGGACATGTACGGCGCTATTCGATCCGATCTCTCCAAGATACCGCCGGGCGCAATCGCCTTCAGATCGCGAAGTCCAGCTACTGGGGCCTTCCATTGGCGCCCACTCTGCTGTTGCGGAGGCTATGGCTGTTAGGAAAGCGAGATCGAGATAGGGATAAGATAATCTCGGAGGGGTTCAGCCCTCGAACCAAGGTCCTCAACCGATTGCTGTCGTTGGTTTCGAGGTGCGAACCGATACCTCAGAGATTCTTGGGTACGTCAATCATGGCCGTTCTCGAAGTGGACGGCGTTTGAGATGAGGCGCATAAAGTTCGGCGCGGAATTTCAGTTGCGGTACACGCTAGGGATCGAGTTCAACTGCAATAGAATACGTATACGCCAGCATTCCAGACCAGTGACCTCTATGAATTTACTCAGGACTGCCAGCTATCTCGCACACTGGCAGCGCTGGCAGAAAACGTCATCAGTTGTTGCGGATGACTGCCAGCTATGACCGAAGCTTCGGGAACGCTTCCAGATAGCCTTTCCATGGTTGACACGCTTGCGGCCGGGGGGCCTCAGGTTCGGGATTGCCAAATTGCAGGACAATCGTGGACCCGGCGCTACCTCAGTCTAGTCAGCATCGCATTCGCGCTGAATCTACTTTCAGCAGCCCTGTTTATCGGCTTCGTTAATCGTCCCGTCTTCGATGATAACTACAATGTGAGTGATGTCCAAACTTACGCCCACAAGGGACTTTCTGTCGCGACTGTTCTCTCTCACCGGAACCCGCCAGGTCCTACCAGTTTCCTGTGGATGGCGGCTGGAGTTCGTCTGCTTGGTGAAGGAGAGCTGCGCGATGCGAGAATCGCCAACCTCATAAGTTGGGTGCTTCTTTTCGTGGGGATACTATTTGGTGCTCGTTATGGCAGTTTTCCGCAAGTCTGGTACGGTGCCCTTCTCGCTGCACTCATTTTTCCACACTCAGTGATGGCTGCTGCGACCACACTCACGGAAGGTCCGGCACTGCTTTTTGCGATCTTAGGGACTCTGGCCTGGATCGAATCTGCCTCCTGTCCGACAGTCACTGCGTCCTCTTTTTTGCTGCAGATGCTTGGGGCATTTTCTATGGGCATCGCGGTTTCGTGCCGGCAGTATTATCTTGCGTTGCTCCCAGCAGTTGCTCTGTTCGGTCTATTCCGATTGCGAGGATTGGGTTCCAAAGAGAGATTCGTCAGGTTGCTAGGGATTATCCTGTCCCTGTCCGTCGCATCCGCACCCCTGATTCTACTGATTGTCATATGGGGAGGGGTGACGAGTCCAGGCGTAGCAACTGGCTTGTCGCACCAAGAATTAGGGTGGAGGGCCTATGCGGGCTTGAACGTCTTCAGGCCGATTGTGGCGGGTTTTTATTCCTGCTTCTATCTGGTACCACTCACTTTTCCGGTCGTCTGGCGTGTCCGGCTTCCATTTCGTTGGTTGGCGTTTCTGGCTGCGTCCATCTCTGGGGTCGTGGCGGCATGTCTTGGACCTTCGCTGATTCAGCCGGGTCCGCTCCGCGCGCTCATTGGACTGGCCTCACGACTGCCTGCTGGGAAATTCCTTCTTCTCGCGTGCGTTGCCGCTTTGACAGTCTACAACGCCATCGTAATCGGCCTGCTCGTCTGGCAGAAGCGCCATACTGTGCTGTCCTGCCCTCCTGCGATTTTTGCCTTGTTGACAGTAGCTTTCTTTATCGTGGAGCAGTTGGGGGTCGGAGGAAATGTCCCGCTGTATGATAGATATTTGCTTCAAATTGCCCCTTTCCTAGGCATTATTGCCTTCACTCTTATACCGCGGTTGGGTTTTTCGCGATTGCTAGCTTTGGGAGTTATGGATGCGGTGGCGCATGTCATCTTGTGGGGCCATGCCTTCGAGCGTTGAACTCGCGTGGCCAACTGGCTTGCACGCTTATGGGCAGAGTAGTACCGGTACTCATTTGGAATTGCCGGGCCGCGCAAAACGAGAGGGGAGAGGGTAGCGGCGACAAAAGGCAGGAATTTTCCACCAAAAACCATAGATCTCTCTGCACCTCGTAGGCACCTGCAATTCGCGTTTTCTTATAAACCTCCTAGAATGTGAGAGTAACCTCTGGAGTCTGCGTGCCGCGAGCTGTCCATGTTTGGAAAGGAACGTGCTCCTACCCGGAAGGTAGTTTCAGGTTGGGACAGCTTAGAATATCCATGGTGCAGCCCGCAGCTGGACTAAATTGGGGTGACTTGTGCGACTTGTAATGTCTGTATTCTGCGCTTTGGCGTTTTGCCTTTTGGCTAGCGGAGCCTGGGGCGATTCTGTTTCAATACAGAACCCATCGTTCGAGATTACCAACACCCTCGATCAGCCATGCGCCGGGTTAACGGCCTGCTTCAATGCCGGTCCGATACCGGGATGGTCGTCGCCCGCGGGCGGATTCGGATCGTTTGCGCCTACCTCTACCTACTTTAGTCTGCCTTTGCCAGACGGCAGCATCGTCGCCTATACCAATGGCGGCGGCCCCCTCTCGCAGACGTTGGCCGGAATTTCCCTTCTGCCAAACTCTATCTACACCTTGTCGGTTGATGTCGGCCGGCGCTTTGACGTGATCGCTGCCAATTATTCGCTGGATCTACTGGATGGCTCGAACGTTTTCTGTACCTCTGGCTCCAACTCAAACGGTTCTATCACCGCAGGCACATTTAGAGACATAACTCTCACTTGCGCAACGGGTGCCACTGTCCCCGGGGGATTCCTCGGCATCGAACTCGCTGGAGACGGACGCCAAATAGATTTCGATAACGTTCAATTAAACGTCACAAGTACGGTATCCACCCCAGAGCCGAGCGCTTTGGCTCTTACGTTTGTTGGTTTGCTGGTGAGCGGTTTGTTTTTCGTGCTTTCTCGCCGTAGGCACTACTTGCAAAGCGCGTCTTCGTAGCGCTCGGAATGAATCTTGAGCTGTTCTACCGCTCCGCCCAGATGTGGGAGCGGCCTCGTCACTGATCGCTGGAGATTTCCAGGACGCCGACTCCGTCGGCGATGATCACCGGTCGCCTTCTCGCTCATCGACGTTTCTCGCCTCAGTAAGCGTGCTCATTGCCGGTCTGCCAGCGGAAACATTAACAGTGGATCGGGCCAGGCGCTCGCAACCATCGTCCACCCCAGCGGTTCCGCAACGAAGATTGTTTAACCGACCAAACTGTTTGATTCCATTCATGTTTTAGCCGGGGTACGCTCAGAGAGCAAATTCGCATTGTGTTTTTGTTCTTGACTTTTCTTTTTATCTTGTATATATACTATGTATAAGGCATGAACAACGCTCTGAACCGCACCAAACTCTCGGCCGTTGAGCGCAACTTCCGTTCTCGCATTGCGCAGCTTTCCTCCGGTCAATGGTTTCTTCGTGGCACGCTCTCGGAACGTGCGGGCACC
>Ga0137389_10003288_pt1 | contig 10024 bp, 7 predicted proteins | sample 15con2h14BmetaG_FD_104645 | JGI IMG/M metagenome (GOLD analysis project Ga0137389, IMG submission 104645) | Vadose zone soil microbial communities from Angelo Coast Range Reserve, California, USA - 15con2h1.4B metaG | ecosystem: Environmental > Terrestrial > Soil > Vadose zone > Saprolite...
GAAAAAGTAATTAAAAATATGAAGTTCAGACGTCTACAAGATTCGAACTTGTACACATTGTGGCCGAAACACAAAACTCTACCAATTGAGCTAAAACGCCATAATACTCTTATTTAGCCCTCAAGATGAATTGAACATCTATCAAAATATTAACAGTATTTTGCTCTACCTTTGAGCTATAAAGGCCTAAAACATGCCTTTATACCTATATGAATAAGTAGGAAACAAGAGATTCGAACCCTTAAAAGTTTATTACTATTGAGTTTACAGCTCAACCCATTTTACCAATAATGGAAGTTTCCTTTATTGTTTATAAATTTTTATAATAAAAACAACGTATAGAAAAGAACGATTATATTTAAAAGTAGACGATTATTATGTCCTATTTAACCCTTTATGTATCTATTTTTGTACAGTTTAGCATTTATACCTTTTAACTTATTCATTATAGTAGAATTGCTTACACCAAGGGCCTCCGCTGCTCTTCTCGCAGAAGGGTACTCAGTCGTTACATTTTTAAAAGTATCTGTTATTAAAACAACTTGTGAAATTTTAGTTGAGGCTAAAATTTTCATACGAGTAGTATACGAAATTTTACTTTCTTTTAATAGTTTTATTTTTTCGAATTCTTTGTATAACTTATTAATTTTAAGTCTCGATTCGTTTAACTTCATTTGAAGAGAATTTATAATAAATTCTCTTAATGTATTATCTTTAGACCGAGAGTATAACCTATTTAACCAAACATTACGTAATTTTAGTCGGGTCTCTTCTCTAGTTATACGACCTAAGCTAGACCCCGCTTTTAGGCAAATATTATACTCAGGGTTTAACGTATCAATATAATACTGCTCCTTAACAATAGTACAATTTTTATCGCAATACTCAAGAATTTCTAACTTAAAGTTAGAAAACCCGTTCTTCAATAAAGCTCTGTAAATTAAACTATTGTTTTTTTGTGTCTCTTTTTTAATAAATTTAACAGAGGAGTAATCACGTAATCTAGAGTTAAGTCAATAGCACTTCCTATATATGCTGCTCCTGTCTTTAAATTAGTTAAACGGTATACACCACTTTTGCCTTTATTATCTTTAAATATAGTCTTTTCTAAGATTAAATCTGAGTAAACAACTGCAGGTTTTACATTAAAACCTGTATTTGATAATTTTTTATATAATATATTTGTATTTTTCATATGCCAATATCCGGATTCGAACCAGAGTTTGTTTAAAGATCAATTTAAACAAACAACCAAAGAAAGGCTATATATTTTATATAGATTTTCTCTATATAAAATATAATATATTTTTGTATTGTTAACATTAATCAATCCCATGCAAGTTCCCCTACATGAACCTTATTTCGACTTAACACCAATCAAAGTCACGCATACGAAAATCTTCCATAAAAATTACTAGAACAAATTATCTAGAGTAAAAGGATATGAAAAACCAAACTTATTGCACATACTTTTTTCAGCGTCTGACGAGTAGTTAGTACCTATCTGAGATTAAATTCACCGTGACGTGGTGATTCACGATTACTAGTAATTCCTTATTCATGTAGTCGAATTTCAGACTACAATTCATATATTTTATCCTACTTTATTAGATTAGCTCATACTCACGTTATCGCATCATTTTGTATAGGAAAATGTGGCACGTCTATCGCCCACAACATTTAGGCCATGATGACTTGTCTTGGTCCCTGTTATCAAATCCAATATAGAGGTGAACTGCTTTATTTCTTTTTTTTTTCGTGCTGACGTAGAAGCATAAAATATAAAATCGCAAATAAAGCAAGGGCTTCCGTTAATTTAATGGAATTAACCAATATCTCACGACATTAACTGAAGACAGCCGTGCAACGCTTGTAATCTTCATATAAAAAAGTTGAATCAAATATCACTAAATAAGCGGTGAAACTTATATAGCCTTTTGATTTAACTGCTTTACATAAATCATATTCAAGTTGTGGTAAGGTTTTTCGCGTACCTACGAATTAAATAACATACTTCACTACTGGTTTCAGATACGGTCTAATGATTTCAGTTCCTGCGTTGCCGCATTACTCTTGAGGTGAAATGCTTACACTTTCATTTATAGACTAAATAAACATCTAACCTATGGCATTCATCATTCTCTGCTTGGACTACTAGGGTATCTAATCCTATTTGTGACCCAAGCCTTCGTCCCTCAACGTCAGTTATTAGATAAAAGGTTGCTTTCGCCGTTACCAGTCCTTATGGTATCAAAGAATTTCAACTCTACTCCACAAATACTCCCCTCCTCATGTATAACTCTAGTATAATCGTATCCTTTTAAGACTAATTATACCGTCTAGGTACCCTTTAAACCTACTAAAGATGAATAACACTAGTCTTATACGTATTACCGCGACTGCTGGCACGCATTTTGGTCAAGACATATAGATAGAGATTTGTCATAATCAGTATCCTATCTAGAACTTTATTCGATAAAATCGATCTTACACCTGTCCATGAAAATATCTTTCTATGACAAATTAATTAACCCCGAACTATATTTTAGTTTCGAAAATACCTTAAATAGCTAAGGTATAATTAAAGTGAATAATTAACTATAAATAAATCAATTGATTTATTTATAACTAATTAAACAGCCAAGTGTAATTAGCTCCGACTCCGGAGCTATGCATTCCTCCAAGTTGCTGGTTCAGCCGTTAGGCTATTGACCAATATTCCCCACTGCTGTACAATACGTATTGGGGTTTTTTCAGACCCAATGTGATCGATCGACCTCTCAGCCTCGACTACGGAATTTAAGGCTAGTTAAACCATTACTTTAACTACTACCTATCCGAAACATTTATTGTCCTCTTAAAGCGGAAATTTATTTCCTTTATTTATATACTATAAGGTATTTATAAACCTTACTTTAAGGCAGCCAAAACATTATATATTCACCTGTACACCACTTCTAATGAAATTAATTATATAATTAATTAAAATAGACGTTCGATTAGCATGTGTCAAGCACTTGGATAGCGTTCATTCAGAGCCATCATCAAACTCAATTTTTGGCATAGTCGATTTGCATCGAAAATTTTATTATTTTTTTTTCTATACCATTACTAATATAGCCTTAACCTTAATAAGATAAATTTTTATCTTATTAATTATATGTAACTTTATTAACTTATAATTATTGTTAATTGTTAACTTTATTAACTTATAATTACTATTATTTGTTGGATACCTTTAAGCCGGGTCCTGTTATAGTCATTAGTCTATATTAAGGCCTAACATAAAGCTTGTATGTTCGGTTAATTTATTTTACTGCGTAGCAAGTAATATTAATTTATATTTAACTACACATTTAGCTAAAAATATTACTCTAGAAATATATTAATTATTTTCTGTTCAATACTCGAGTTTTTACTCAACACTCATTATTTATGTGTTTACGCCTAATAAGCTCCGGACTTTCCTATACTGTAATAAATACAATAATTATATTATTAGTATCACAAAACAAATCGTATAAAGAATTTTAGTTTAAATTTTCCTTTACTTTTGGTTAAATCTACTGTGGTGGTAGAGTAAATAAAGTAACAAATTAATAATTTATATAGATAGATAACAAATTTAAACTAAGCGGTATTCGGTATTATACAAGGAACTATTATACTATTAGTAGAGGAAACAATTAGAATTATTTTTTACTACTGCTTCTCATCTTTCGTAAAAAGCAGGAGAAATAGGTAGCCTCCCTATTAAATTAGTGTAAATCTAAAGCATCTTTAATATAACTACTAGTTAAAACTATAAAAACTTGAGCTTGTATAAAAGCAATTCCTAATTCTAAACCAGAAAATGCTATAATAAATGCTAAAGGTATTAATCCTAAAAAGAAAAAGATAAAGCCAGAAGTCATTATGTTATATGTAAAACCGGCTAAAATGTTCAATAACATATGACCACTTAAAATATTAGCACCTAACCTAAGACCTAAAGATACATTTCTCGATAAATATGATATAAATTCAATTAAAACCAATAAAGGTAATAAAGCCAGAGGACAACCAGCTGGTACTAATAAAGAAAAGAATTCTAAACCATGTTTTTGGAATCCCAATATTGTTGCACCTAATACTACAGTGAAACTAAGAGCAAAAGTTAATATAAAGTGACTTGTTGATGCAAAACTATAAGGAATCATTCCTATTAAATTATTAATTAATATAAATATAAATAAAGTATATATAAATGGAAAATATATTTGTCCTCGTGTAGGATTTATTTGATTCGTTACGATACTATGTATAGTTGCATATAATGATTCTTGACTTATAGATCAACTATTACTAATTACTTTATTATAATTAGTTGCTAGCACATTTAATATTAGGACTGAAAAAGCACCTATTGTTAAGTATAAACCAATATTCGTTAATGATATTTGTATATCCCCAAAAATAGGAGCATCTAAACTTATTAAATTTCTAATTTGAAATTGATCTAAAGGACTATTTATGTAGGTGTATTTGGTCATATATTATATGGAAGAAGTAAAAATAATAATTATTGAAATAATGATAAAGAAATATTTATAGATAATATACTTTATTGTAGGGCTAAAAACTATTCACATTAATTTAAGTAATGGGTAGTCTTTAACTTAAATGCAATAAAAAATTTTATTGCATTTAAGTTAATATAGGTTTTAATTTAACGATTATAATTTTGTTATAAATATTCGAGAAATAAATAAACGGACAAATCTTGCTAATATGTGTTTTGAGAATATATATATCATTATCACTAATAATATAAAAGCATAGACTACTTGATTAATAAAATAAAAAGGTACTAATTGTGGCATAATATGGAGAGGAACTTTTTTTTCAATGTTGTAATTTGAATACTACTACTAATTAAAATCATGCCAGTACAGTCATAAACACATCTACATAATCCCCAGTATCAGATAAATCTGTTCATTGGGAACTTTCTGTATAAACACTCATGGCATATTCGTTAATAGCAGTAGGATAAGGGAAGCAAAATTATCATTCTTCCATATTTATTTTATTAAATATTTTTTAATGTTATAATTTGAATGTTTATTTATAGCATAATCTAAAATAGTACTTTTATAAATAAAAAAATATCATATTTATATTTTTTATTTTTAATGCTTTAGCTATAAGTAATGTAAGGTGATTGCACCTAGGTAAGAAGGTAGTTCTTACTAATGTTTACATCTATTATATTATATGTAAACATATTAAAACACTACTATTAACAAATTTTTTCTACATTATTATCTAATAAAAGATAAAGATTTTATAAGACTGGGGCTCTTCTTATTCAAGACTTGAACTTGAATCTAGATATTAGGAATATCCTACTCTACCATTAAGCTAATAAGAATATTATGAATATATCTAGTTTTATATAATTTTTAAATTAATTATTTGATTAATAAAATTATGAATATTAAATATGTAATAAGATATACTTAGTGTAAAATATTATATGTAAAATGCTTAATATAGGCTATTTCTATTCAATAATTATATTAAGTATTAAGTATAATTATTGTATATTAAAGACGAAACTGAATAATGTAAACCATCTAAAATAGGAGCAGTATATATACCTAATATTACAGTAAATGCAACTAGTGTAAGCAATATAAAAAATTCACGTTTGTTAATATCACTTATATTATCTTCAAAAAATTTACTATATGATCCTCCAAAAGCTATTCTATTAAACATATATATAGTATATGCAGCAGAGAACACTATAGATGAACTAGCAAAAACACCTAGTAAAGGTAATCTTTCAAATACACCATAAAGAGACATAAATTCTCCTACAAAATTTAAAGTAAGAGGAACTCCACAATTACCTAAAGATAAGATAAAAAATAATATAGAAAATAAAGGCATTACTTGAGCAATACCTCTATAGAAACTAATTAATCTAGTACCCGATCTATCATATAATACACCTCCAGCACAAATAAATAAACCACTGGAAACAAATCCGTGTGCTAACCCTAAGGCTATACCACCTTCTATTCCTTGTATAGTATTACTAAATACACCTATAAGATATACAGCTGCGTGTGATACAGAACTATAAGCTATAAGTTCTTTAATATCTATAGTTCTTAAAGTACTAAAACTAGCATATATTATAGTTATAACACCTATAAGATATATTATATATGTATAGTCTAAAGAAGCTTTAGGTAATAAGGGTAATATTAATCTAAATATACCATATAAACTTAATTTTAAAACAATAGCTGCTAATATTATACTACCACCTAAAGGTGATTCAACATGAGCTTTTAATAATCAAGTATTTAAAAAAATAGTTGGAGTTTTAACAGCAAATGCTATAAATATACCATAAAATAAAAATAACTGGGTAGAATAATTAAAATTAGTTTTATATAAGGCATCAAAATCTGTTGTTCCCATTATTGAAGACATGGCCAATATAGATAATAATAAAAATAATGACCCGAACAACGTATATAAGAATAAATAGAAACTAGCTCTTACTTTATTACTTGATCCAAATAGACCTATTAATAGAAATAATGGAGGCAAGATACTTTCAAAAAAAATATAAAACAACAAAATATCTAAAACTAAAAAAACTGCTAATAACAAACTTTCTAATAATAAAATAATAATAACATATGATCTTACATTATCATTAATAGAATTTCAATTACTTAATAAAGCAATAGGAGTTATTATAGTTGTCAACATAACAAAATAAATAGATAGCCCATCTAAACCTAAGTAAAAATCGAAAGAACTAATTTCATGGTATTCTTGGACAAACTGGAATTGGTTATTAGTAAAATCAAATAGTATAAATACCATCAAAGAAACAAAAAGATTAATAATAGATGTACTTAAGGCTATTATTTTAATACGCTTAATGTTTAAATAGGTTAATTCATAAGACATACCAGTGGATATACTAAATACTCCTAGTATGGGAATTAATAATAAAAGTGTAAGTAACATACTTAAAAAAAAATAATAAACTAATTTCCCTCAGAATTAAATCTAATCTTTAATCTTTACTAACACTATACACAACTGTATAATGAGAACACTATTTATAATTAAAATTATTTATCTTTTTCTTACTACATGTAAAAAAACACATAAAAAATTTCCTTATAAACTATATAAAAGTAAAATTTAAGTAAATTAATAATAAATAATATAATAAAATAGTTAAAGAAAAAAAATATATATTATACTGCATATTTCATGATACGCAGTAAGTATAGACAAGGATATTAATAAAAGACTAAAGCAATGTGATATTGGATGGAATTATTTCAAAACTATATAAAATACAAGGTATTAATATTACAAAAGCGATAACTATAGGTAACAATATCGTTCAACAAAAAGACATTAATTGATCAAAACGTATTCTAGGAAATGAAGCTCTAGTTCATATAAAAACAAAAATCATTATACAGGATTTTATACCTAAAGTTAAACCATATAACAATCCTTCCATTAAAGGATCTGAAAAAATACTTTCATTATATAATATATTGTCTTCTATATTAATATTAAGTATATACCGCATTGCATTAAGTTCTGTTATATCATAAGGATTTGTAAAGTAAATATTGATATCTTGCATTAAACTAAATAAAGGTAAATAATCGTATAAATAACCACCTAAAAATAATATAGTAGTTAATATACAGATTAAAACAATACTAGCATATTCAGCCAAAAAAAAGAAAACGAAAATAACAGCCGCATGCTCTGTCATAAAACCACTAACAAGCTCTGATTCCAAAATGTAGTGTTATATATTGTTATGTAATGAACCTTGTTCAAGTTCATGTAAATAACACAGTAAAAGGTATAAATTTTTTGTTTTTATATATTACTTATTTCTCCTGCTTTTTACGAAAGATGAGAAGCATGAAAAGCAGTAATAATAAAACATACTGTTTTATTATAAACAATACCCGAATTTAAATATTTACCGACTTACCTTTTATATATTTTGACTATTACACATTATTTTTAAATATTAAAAAAACATTATATTAAATATCACTTATTAACGACTATTTTACTAGGTAAAATAAACACGCTAAAAGATAATTTAAGGTTACACTACATCTCTTATTTTACTAAGTAAAATAAGAGATGGGTTGGACTATATCTTATTAAACAGGTTTCAACCTATTTAATGATTGCGTAAAGTCTCTGAAGATCCTACTAGGGTTATAACTTTTTTTTAGAAAAGCTAGATATCCGTTGGTTTCCTGCTGATTGTCCTATTTTGTTTATTCGTCAACCATAATCCTATTCTACCGAAACATAGCTTGATTTATAATAAGTAGGGATTTCCAGCATATAGCAATCTTTTAGAGACCAAATCATATTGTGATTAGTCAATAGCCTCGGCCAAATCAAAAGGAGCTCTATTAGTTTCCGCTATAGACCCTATAAAGAATATAATAAATATAGGAAATAATGGTATTATGAATCATATAGCTCTTTGAGCTTCTATATTAACAGTAAGATTTAAACTTCCTGTTAACATTACAACAAGTAATATAGCAGAACTTAATATTAATTCATAACTTATTAATTGTGCTGTACTTCTAAGTGAACCTAAAAAAGCATATTTACTATTTGCACTTCAACCAGCTAATAATATACCATATGTAGATAACGAAGAAACTGCTAACATGTAAAGTATACCCAAATTAAAATCACTTAATGCTAAACCAGGACCATAAGGTACTACTAAATAACCTAGTAATGAAAAAATTAAAGTTATAATCGGACCAAGGAAAAACAAGCTTAAATTAGCTTGTGTAGGTGAAACATATTCTTTCAAAAGAAGTTTTAAGGCGTCAGCAAATGCTTGTAATAGACCATAGTATCCTACTAGATTAGGTCCTAATCTTCTTTGCATACTAGCCATTGTTTTTCTTTCGGCTACAGTTACATAGGCTACAGTTAATAAGACAGGTATAGTTACTATTAAAACTTCTATTATAGATATTAAAGTTGGCATATATAACATTTTTTTTTTAATGTTCTAAATTTAATATATATAAAATATATTAATGATATAATGATATTTTATTATAATAAAAAATTAGGTTAAAAATAACTTTAAATTATGACTTAAAAATAATATATCTAGAAGTTATTTATTATTATTTAATAAAGTATTTAATTATTGGAATTAATAATATATTATATATTATATTTTACAATATTGCAATTATTTAACGCTAATTCTTATCCAAGACTCGAACTTGGATCTAGATATTAGAAGTATCCTGCTCTACCATTGAGCTAATAAGAGTATTATTATTAATATACTAAAACAAATTAATTTATTAAAATGATAAAGTTGAGGATGCTGATAGCTTATAACTGGCTTCATACCTGCTATTCTATTAGCAGGAAAATGAATAGTATTATTTGCAAATTGAAAACATGAAAAATTACTATTCATAAGCATAATACAAGTAGTAGGTAGATTTCATGTAGTAATAGTTTTATAAGTTACGTTACAATTATTAAATAATGCTTTAAGTAATAAAGCAGATCTATCCTTCATATCATATATAGCTTAGTAATTGACAATTGTAATAAGATTAGTTGAAGGATTACTTACCCTACAGGCTATAAGTTTGAATCTTATCCGCATGGTAAAGTGCTATGGACGCATTGTTCTAACCATTGCATAAAATAAAAACCCGAAAACTGCTCATAATGGAAATAGATATATAGATTCGAGGATTCCATCTATATTTGTATAGATGGGAGATTTAGGCAATGTAATGTTATTAAACAAGGAAGAATACTCTAATAAAAAAAAGTTCATAAAAAAAATAGATTATACCTCACTATCTTTTAACAGTTAAAAGATCAATATCTTAATTACCATTACTAAAATAAATAAAAACTTATTTTAATAATAATGAGGAAAAAGTAATTAAAAATATGA
>Ga0137389_10003291_pt1 | contig 10021 bp, 9 predicted proteins | sample 15con2h14BmetaG_FD_104645 | JGI IMG/M metagenome (GOLD analysis project Ga0137389, IMG submission 104645) | Vadose zone soil microbial communities from Angelo Coast Range Reserve, California, USA - 15con2h1.4B metaG | ecosystem: Environmental > Terrestrial > Soil > Vadose zone > Saprolite...
GGAGAAACCATCGGCAACGGCCATCACAACCATGTAGCGATGCCAATCGGGCCGGTTCGGAAGGTTATCCATCACTTCCCGTCTGTACGCCTTGACGGAATTGAGATCGCGGACACCGACCCTGAAGAGCGAGCGACTGAGCCTGTTGTAGATGCCGGAGACAAACGCCTTCTCGTATTTCCCTTCCTTGTAGCCGGTGACGATATCCGACTCCCCGGCAAGGATTGGCGCGACGAGGCGCGGAATGTCTTCAGGCCTGTACTGCAGATCGGCGGGATAGAATACGAGGACGCTTCCGCGCGAATGCAGGTACCCGGTACGGAGAGCGTCGGCAACTCCACGCCGAATGCTGTGCCTCACTGGCCGGAGAAATGGATACTCGACAGCAAGTCGCTGGAGAACGTTCCATGAATCGTCCACCGACCCATCGTCGATGACGACGACCTCGTAGCGTCCTGGCGCCGACGCGAACGCGACACGCGCCTGCTCCATGAAGAGTGGAAGATTCTCCGCCTCGTCCTTGGCGGGAACCAGCACGCTCACATCGGGCCGGCTCGCTACGGGCTGAAGCGCCCGGCCGCTCTTCATGCGTTGCGCCGCGTCAGCCTGTGGAGCGGAGGTCATACGCGCTTACGCATCCGGGCGGAGAGGACGCCGAGCTGGTCGCGATACTTGGCGACAGTGCGGCGGGCGATCTGTACCCCGCTCTCGCGGAGGATGTTGACGATCGCCTGATCGGTGAGCGGGTGCTTCGGATCTTCTTCCTGAACGAGCTTTTGGAGCTGCGCCTTGATGCCGCGAGCAGAGACGTCCTCGCCGTCCGAGGTGGCGAGACCCGAGGAGAAGAAGAATTTGAGTGGGAGGACGCCCCGTGGCGTTTGAACGAATTTTTCGTTCGTCACTCTGCTGACCGTCGACTCGTGCATGTTGATCACTTCAGCGACTTCGCGCAGCGTGAGCGGTTTGAGGTGCTGGATTCCTTTCTCGAAAAACTCCCGCTGCCTCTCCACGATGTAGTTCATAACCTTGAGCATCGTCTGTCGGCGCTGCTCGATCGCCTGAATCATCCAGTTCGCGGAATTGAGCTTGTTGGAAATGAACTCCTTGTTCTCGCCATCAAACTTCTTCTTGTCGCGGGCGATCTCCTGGTAGGCGCGGCTCAGCTTGAGACGTGGAAGATTCGCGTCGTTCAAAAAGACGTGATAACGGTCGTCGATCTTCTCGACGATGAGATCCGGGATGATGTAGTTGTCGTCTCGGGAACCGTATTGCAGACCCGGCTTGGGGTCGAGCTTGGCGATCTCGTCAGCCGCCTTTTGGACGTCGGTGGCGCTGATGCCGAAGCGCTTCGAGATCTCGCTCCAGCGGTGGTTGATCAGCTCCTCGAAGCAATCTCTTACGAGGCGATACGGGACCGATTGCTCCAGGCCCGATTCCCTGAGCTGCAACAACAAGCATTCGCGGAGATTCTGGGCGCCAACTCCAGGCGGGTCGAGTGTCTGGATCGTGGCCAACATCTTCACGCCTTCCTCCTCAGTATAGAGAGGAAGGTCGTCGGTTTGGCGACCCGCATCCTCCGCCGCCTTGGTCACCACTTCGTTCAAGGCACGGACGATATCTTCCACTCCGCACGCGAGATAGCCATCGTCGTTGATGTTGCCTATGAACTCGTCGGCGAGCAGAGTCTGGCGCGGAGTGAGCTCGAGAAGGCTGACCTGATCCCGGAGGTGATCGCTTAGATCGCGGGTGGCGACGGTGACCGGCTCGAAGTACTCGCGCTCCTCGTGCTCTTCGCGGCGGCCGCCGGCGGTATCGAAGCCATCGAGCAGGATCTCCTCCCAGTCGATCTCGCCGGATCGCTCATCCTCGGTTTCTGCTTGCGCCGGCTCGGCCGCTTCGCCCTCCTGCTCCTCCTCTTCCTCCTCCTCGGCCTCGACGAGATCGAGGAAGGGATTGTTGAGAAGCTCTTGCTTGAGGTGCTGCTGGAGGTCGAGCAGCGGCATGTAGAGCAAGTCCATCGCCTGATAGAGGCGTGGATTGATCTTGAGCTCCTGACGGAGCTGCGTCGACTGATTAAGACCAGGCTTCAAGAGGCGGCTACCTCGTCTCTATCGCGAGCGAATCTCTCGCGCAGCCGTGCGGTGAGCGTTGGACCAAGATAGATGTCAGCCACTGTGTCGTCGAAAACGAGATCCCGGACCGTTCCGGAGACCTTAACCTGCCCATCGAACATAATGTATGCACGGTCCACGATGTCGAGCGTTTGTTCCACGTTGTGATCGCTAATGAGCACGCCAATGCCACGGTGACGCAGTCCGGCAACGATTGTTTGTATGTCGTGCACAGCAATCGGATCGACCCCCGCGAACGGCTCGTCGAGCATCATGAACTTCGGAGCCGTGACGAGCGCTCGCGTTATTTCGAGGCGCCGTCGCTCGCCGCCGGAGAGTGCGTACGCCTTGCTCTTGCGCAGCCTCTTGATGCTCAGCTCATCGAGCAGCTTCTCGAGGCGCGCCGAGCGTTCTGCGGCAGAGAGTGGAAGCGTCTCCAAAATCGCCAGAATGTTGTCCTCGACCGACAGCTTCCGAAAGATCGAAGGCTCCTGCGAAAGATAACCAATGCCTCGCCGCGCCCGCTCGTACATCGGGAGCTTGGTGATATCTATTCCGTCCAGCAGTATTCGGCCGGAGTCCGGCTGAATGAGGCCAACGATCATGTAGAAGGTGGTCGTCTTTCCAGCCCCGTTCGGGCCGAGCAGTCCGACAATCTCACCCTGCTGTAGCCGGAGCGCGACGTCGTTCACGACCTTTCTGCCGCGGTAAATCTTTGTCAATCCGTCCGCCTCCAGCACGCTCCCGCCGATGAGTGTGGGGCGCGGGGGCGTCGAGAGCGCGAGGCGCGAGTGTTCACCGGTCTCCCGCATCGCTTCGGCGAATTCGGCGCGACGGGGGGCGATGTCCTTCCAGAGGGACGGTGCAATACGGACCGTGTCGGTATCGCGGTGGAGGTCGCCGTTCAACGGCAGAATCACCCCGCATTCGGCCAGTCGGGGCAGGATCGACGCGGTGAGATAGGCGCGAACCTCGTCCTGGCCCAGGCGCCCGGCTTCGCGGTCCGCGTCGACTCCCTTCGCGCGCAAGGCGTGGATGTAGTCATTCCTGTAATTCGCAGCGACATCGCGAACTCTGGCGACGCCGTCTTCGTCGGCGGCGCGGACGATGGCGTGCAGCGCCAGGCCATCGAGCTGGTCCTTCTGCGAAACTCCGGCAATGAGCGCGCGCACGCTCTCGCGCAGCTGGTCGCTATCGCTCATCGCTTGATAACAGGGGGCTTTGCCGCAGGAGGCGCCTTCTTGGTTTGTGTCCCGGCCGCGCCCGGCTTTTCTCCGGTCGACGCAGCGGCGGGCTCGATCAATACGCCCGTCGCCTTGTCGGTCACGGTAACCGTAGCCACCTTGCCCTCCTCGAACATGATATCGATGATCCTTCCCCGCACATAGTTGACGGTCGGCTCGGTCTGGGGGCCTTTGGAGTTCTTCATCTGATAAAAGGATCTGGCGCCGCCCTCAGCGATAATCTCGCGAATTTTGGGCTTGCTCGATGTGTCGGTGGTGACCAGGGAGTCGAAGTGAGCGACGATGGTATCGCCCCTCATCCAGTCTCTCTGCGTGGAAACGACACCCGAATCAGGATTGCTTTCAGCGTAGGCCTTACGCAATGCTCGGACCTCCCGGATGCGCTGCCCCGGCATTATCGCATCGATCGAGTCTGCAATGATCTCGCGCTCGGGTGAAACGGCGTGTGCGCGGCTCTTGCCCCACGCCATCGCGCGCTCGAGCTGGTTGTTCTGCATCCTGAGATCGATTGAATCAGCCACCAATTCGAGATCCTTACTGAGCGCATGCCCATTGGGAGTTGCGACTACGCGCTCGACCTGGCGGTTGCGTGAGTATACATCGATCACCCCGCCGGTGAGCGTGAAGGTGCGAGTACCCTTGCCCTGAACAGATGGCTGACGCATTAGTCGCGCGAAATCGCGCCCGCTATCCATGAATGCCGAATCGCCAGTTGCCAGAAGGTCCGGCCGGGTGATTTCAACGCGTCCCGAAGCGTAGACGAGACTGTCGCCTTCCATCACGATCTGTTTGGCGATGACGTGGGCAGTGTCGGCTGTCTGCCGCGTCCGGTAGTGTCCTTTTGAATCAGGATGACCGTGGGACGTCCGGGCGCGAACATTCGCGCGAGTGGACGCTGAGGCGTACTTCGGTAGTAATCGGCGACTGGGCCGCGGAGCGTGCTGCCGTTTGACTGCACCGCCACTACATCTCCTTCGGCGTGAAGGTGGTCGTCGTTCTGGTAGTAGGTCATCGTGCGCGAGTCTACTTTGGCGCGCGGCTCGGTGTAATGCACATTGCCAACGAGATACAACCGTCCCTCGGCTTCGTAATACTCCGCACTGTCAGCGGTGAGAGTGTTGCCCTGGCCAATGCAGTGCGCGATGATGCCGCCTCCCAGGTACGTGGTCCTCTTGCCGGTAACAGGATCGGTTTTGATATTCGCGGGATTCCCAGGCTTATTGACGAAATCCAGATCGCAATTGCGTGGAAGGTTCTGTGCTCTCGCCATCCCCGCGAAGGCACACGAAGACACTGCTGCCAGGAACCATTTCGCGCTGCTCACCGTTTAGGAGGAGGCGTTGTGAGCGGCGTCTTGCTCGGCGTTGTGGACGATGCGGGAGCAACAGGCCCCGTCGATACACCTCTCGCAATTCCCTTCGCGCCGCTCAGGATCTGGATGTTCTTCATGTTGGGGTCGGATCGGAAGCCGACTCCCTCGAGCCGACGATTCGGCTCGGTCATCACGAACGCGCTGTCGCTCGAGATCTGGTTCTTCTGCTGATTGTAAATCAGCTCCGGAGTCGTGAGCCGGCGGCCATCTTCGGATACCACCACGACGTTCCCCCGCGCGATCATGTTGTTCGTGCGATTGTTGATGGTACCGTGCCGCGATGTGAGCACCGCGTCTTTGGCGCCCGTGACCGTATAGAACGTCGTGTGCACGTTCTCCAGCTCCTGGCGGGTGTTGTCGTCGAAGAAATAAGCGGTGTCGGCCTCAAGCTGTGCTCTCGCCAATCCCTGGTCAGTGAGCTTGAATCGCGCGCCGTACATTATCTGGTCAGCCGAGTCAGCGAGGGGCGAGTGTGTTGCAACCGGCGGCTGCTTCTTGGAGCTGCAGGCGCCAGCGCTCGCGACGGCAAGCATCCCGGTGACGAAAAACACCCGCACTAGACGACTCCGGCGCGCATGAGATCGTGCAGGTGGATCACTCCGCTAATCCGGTCGTCTTCGTTCAGCACCGGCATGGCGATGATGCCGTGCGTCTCCATACGATAAACGACCGCACTTCCGAGCTCGTCGGCGCGCGCCACCTTTGGCGTCCGGTTCATGACCTTCGTAACCAGAATCGGGAAGACGTTGTCCTCATGCTCCATCAGCCGTGAGAGATCGCCGGTAGTGATGACTCCCGACACCGCTCCTGTTCCATTAGTGACGATCGCGATTCCCCGGCGCTCCGCGAGCTGCACGACCGCATCGCGCATCGTGGCTGATTCGGGAAGAATAGGAAGGTTGTCGGTGATCATCACGTCGGATACCCTCGTCAGCAGACGTTTTCCAATCGCGCCACCGGGATGAAGCCGGGCGAAATCGTTCGCGTCGAACCCCTTTTCCTCGAGGAGTGCGATCGCCAGCGCATCACCCAGTGCGAGGGCCACTGTCGTGCTGGTCGTGGGCGCGAGGTCGTGCGGGCACGCCTCCTCCTTCACCCACCCATCGAGCGTCATATCGCTGTGCCGCGAGAGCGTCGATTTCGTATCACCGGTGAGCGCAATCGTGCATACACCGAGGCGCTTTAAATGATCGAGGAGTCCAAGAACTTCATCCGACTCGCCGCTCTTTGAGATGAGAATCGCCACGTCCGATTGGCCGACGATCCCCAGGTCGCCGTGCACGCTGTCGGCGGGATGAAGGAATGTCGCGGGCGTTCCCGTCGATGTCAGTGTCGCGGCGATCTTGCGCCCTACCAGGCCCGATTTTCCAACGCCCGATACGATGACCCGCCCCTTGGAGCGGGCGATGGTCTCGACGGCGCGCGCAAATTCATCTCCGATGCGACGCTCCGCCTCGCCGAGCGCTTCAGTCTCCATACGGAGAACTCGCCGTCCGCGCTCGACGATGTCCTTGTGGGTCATCGGTGGATGCGCGCCCAGATGTCGACGGCGCGCTCGAGCAACGACGCCATCTCGGCTAGCGGCACCATGTTGGGCCCGTCACTTGGCGCGCAATCAGGATCGGGATGTGTCTCGAGGAAAAGTCCCTGAGCTCCGGCAGCGATGGCGGAGAGGGCGAGAATCGGAACGAATTCCCGCGCGCCGCCGCTAGCGCCTTCGGGTCCCTGCCCCGGTTTCTGGACGCTGTGTGTGGCGTCGAAGATCACCGGTGCGTCACACGCTTCGCGCAGTCGCGTGAATGAGCGCATGTCGACGACGAGGTCACCGTATCCGAAGAACGTTCCGCGCTCCGTGACAGCGATGTCCCGGGAGCGGTCGTTCGACTTTGGGCCGCCGCGGACTTTCTGCACCGCGCCGCGCATACCCTCTGGCTGAAGCCACTGCCCCTTCTTGACGTTGACAGGCTTTCCCGTCGCGCCGGCGGCTTCCAGCAGGTCGGTCTGTCTGCAGAGAAAGGCCGGAATCTGCAAGACATCCACGACGCTCGCGGCAGGCGCGCATTGCTCCGGCGTGTGGACGTCGGTGAGCACCGGGAGGCCGGTTTCTCTGCGCACTCTATCGAGCGCTTCGAGACCAGCATCGAGTCCCGGGCCGCGAGCGGCTCCGCGGTTGGATCTGTTCGCCTTGTCGAAGCTCGCCTTGTAGATGATGCCGCCAGGAATCTTTTCGGCGAGCTTCGCCAGCGCTTCACCCACGCGCAGGTTGAGCTCGTCGCTTTCCAGCACGCATGGACCGGCGATCAGAAAGAGCTTGTCTGCCGGGAAGAGTTCCGCCACGCTATTCCGCCGCTTCTATGGGCGCGCGCTTCCGGCTGATTCTGATTGGCGACTTCGCCTGAACGGCCGCACCGATGAAGCTTGCAAAAAGCGGATGCGGACGTGTGGGGCGCGACTGAAGCTCGGGGTGGAACTGGCAGCCAATGAACCAGGGGTGCGTCTGCAGCTCCACCATCTCGACCAGCGATCCGTCCGGCGAAAGGCCGCTCAGGTTGAGCCCGTGCTCGATGAACTGATCACGGTATTTGTTGTTGACCTCATAGCGGTGCCGATGGCGCTCGCTGACCTGCGGTGCTGCATAGATCGCCGCTGCCTGCGTTCCTGGTCCGAGTTTGCATGGATACGCCCCGAGACGCATCGTCCCGCCCATGTCCGTGACGTGCTGTTGGTCTTCCATCAACGAGATGACGGCATTGTCGCATTCGGGCGCGAACTCGCTCGAATGGCTGTCGGTCAGCCCGATCACGTTGCGGGCGAACTCGATGATCGCCGTCTGCATTCCCAGGCAGATTCCAAAGAACGGCAAGCCCGACTCCCGTGCGTAACGAATCGCTTCGAGCATTCCCTCGACGCCGCGCACTCCGAATCCGCCGGGAACCAGCACGCCATGGAAATCTGCGAGTAGCTCGCGCGTCTTCTCTCGGTTAGTGAACAGGTCGCTGGCAAGCCATGAAATCTCGACCCCGACATCGTTCGCTATTCCGCCGTGAATGAGCGCTTCCTGCACGCTCTTGTAAGCGTCGACGAGGCCGGTGTACTTGCCGATGACGGCGATTCTCACGCGGCCCTTCGGATGCAGAACGCGCTCCACCATGTTGCGCCAGTTGGATAGATCGGGAGCGCGGCGCCCCAACAGGCCAAGCTTGTGCATCACGCGCTCGTCGAGTCCCTGTTCATGAAACAGGAGCGGGATCTCGTAAATGGTCGGCACATCCCGGCTCTCGATTACCGCCCCGAACTCGACATTGCAGAAAAGCGCGATCTTGCGCTTCACTTCCTCGGAAAGAGCCCGCTCGGTTCTGCAGATCAGGATGTCGGGCTGGATTCCGATCTCCATCAGCTCTCGCACCGAATGCTGCGTCGGCTTCGTCTTCACTTCGCCGGCGGCAGCGATGAATGGCACGAGTGTAAGGTGAATGAAGATCGCATTCTCGCGTCCGATCTCGTGACGGAACTGGCGAATCGCCTCGAGGAACGGGAGCGATTCGATGTCGCCAACGGTGCCGCCGATCTCGACGATGACCACATCGCTCTCGGGCCCAAGCCGCTTCATCGCGCCCTTGATCTCGTCGGTGACGTGCGGAATCACCTGCACCGTCGATCCGAGGTATTCGCCCCGCCGCTCTTTCGTGATCACGTTGAGGTAGATGCGGCCGGTCGTGATGTTGTTCGCCTGCGCGAGCGATCGATCGATGAACCTCTCGTAGTGGCCGAGATCGAGATCCGTCTCGGCGCCGTCGTCCGTGACGAACACCTCACCGTGCTGGAATGGCGACATCGTCCCCGGATCCACGTTCAGGTAGGGGTCGAACTTCATGATGGTGACGCGCATTCCTCGCTCGACGAGAAGCCGTCCGAGGGACGCCGCCGCAATTCCCTTCCCGAGCGAGGAAACAACTCCGCCCGTGATGAAGATGTAGCGTGTCTGCTGGCTGGAATTACCCTGCATTTGTCACGGCTCCCGTCATAAAGGCATCCCAGCGCTCATTGGCGTGCGCAAGGTCTTCTTCAGTGTCAATCCCGCTCGCCGGCGCTTCACTGGTGATTGCCACCCCAATGGGCAAGCCGGCGGCCAGTGGCCGCAGCTGCTCAAGTCGCTCGATCTCTTCCAGCGGATGGGGAGGCAACGAGACCCATTCTCGAAGAGCCTCCCGCGAATACGCGTACACTCCAATGTGCTGCAACGTCCGCTGCGCCAGCTTGGCCCGGTCCGCCTGGTCGCGGAGATAAGGGATGGGTGCGCGCGAGAAATACATCGCCCGACCATCGTCGGCTACCACAACCTTAACAAGGCTTGCCGTATCGAGTATCTCCTTGCTGGCATGCGAAGCTGCCGTCCCCAGCGGGAACGCCCCGGACGAGACCAGCTGCGCTGCTCCACGCACAGCTCCGGGACCAATGAACGGCTCGTCTCCCTGGACGTTCACGATCGTGGTGTACCCCTGAAATCGCGGCTGAGCTGCGACCTCTGCTACCCGCTCGGTTCCTGATGTGTGTTTGTCGCTCGTCATGACGCATTCGGCTCCCTCCTGGCGGACCACGGACGCCACGGACTCGTCGTCTGTAGCAACGACGACGGTATCAGCCACGTTCATTTGAGAGATTCTTTGCCAGACCCGGACTATAAGGGGAAGTCCGGAAAGGAGACGGAGTGGTTTGCGGGGAAGGCGCATGGCGCCAAGGCGCGCCGGAATTACTACTAGCGTCCCCATTACCCGCCCGTTTTAGCGCGACACGATGCAAAAGTCACGCTCAGTAATATACCAACGGGGGACAACCGGAGCAAACTGATTTTCTCGCTCAGAGCGAGAGCGAAACTCCGACCGTAAACGCCGAGTTCCGCGAGAATGGCGATCGGTTTTGCGCCGGATCGATCCTGTAATCCGCCCGGAAGAAGCTGACGCCCAACCCAACACCAAGATTCTGGATGAGCGCTGGAAGCCCTCCCACACCGGCGTTACCGGCGGCGTATCTGAGTCCGACGTAGGGGCTGCCGACGAACGGAAGCTGAATCGGGTCGATCGGAATTATGTAATCGCCCTGCACAAAAAGAAGGCGATCACCACCAAGGGCGAGCAGGTTTACCGTCGCGAGAGTGGACGAGCCTCCGAGATAAGCGAACCTTTGAACCGGTGTGATTCCTGAGCGCCCAGTAACTACAGCGTGGCCCTTGAACGCGAATGTCTGGGTGCCAAAGGTCGGAAAGGAAACGCGCCCATCTAGTGTGGCCTGGGTAA
>Ga0137389_10003292_pt1 | contig 10020 bp, 9 predicted proteins | sample 15con2h14BmetaG_FD_104645 | JGI IMG/M metagenome (GOLD analysis project Ga0137389, IMG submission 104645) | Vadose zone soil microbial communities from Angelo Coast Range Reserve, California, USA - 15con2h1.4B metaG | ecosystem: Environmental > Terrestrial > Soil > Vadose zone > Saprolite...
AGCCTTCTTGGCCTTTCAGTAGCAGTCTGACGACTTCGGGGGCGATCGCGCGGGCGCGGGCGTCCAGGTCGCCTTCGCTCAGATTCGCGATGGGGTGCGGCAGGGCCAGGAAGCGATACTCCGGCACGCCCCAGGACTGCGCCATGGCGTGGCCGGTGGCCTCGAACACATCGGTGACGATGGACGCGGCCGGGATGCCGACCTTCTCGAACACGATTCCGTCGAGCACACTGCCCGACGAGCAGGACCCTCAGTCGCCGATGCCGGCGACGACGACGTCGACGGTGCGCTTGGCCTCCTCGATGATCTCCGCGTGCGCGGGCACTCCGGAGTTGTGCTTGCGCCACATCCGGGTCTCGGCGGCGCCGTACTCCTGCTTGAGGATCTCGCCGATCTTCTGCAGCAGCTTGTCCGAGTTGTACTTGGTGTTCTCCACCAGACCGATGCGCTTGCCCTTGAGCGAATCCGGCCGCGGCACGTACGTCAGCGGCTGGCGCCGGGGTTCGACGGTCGGGTCCAGGATCTCGAAGCCTGCCATCATGTTCTCCTCTCTTTGATCACCGTGGTCACCGCCTGCGACGAGGTCCGGCTCGCCCAGCCCGGGATATAGCACGAGAACGAGCCGGCGCGGCCCCCCGCCGCCACCACCAGGATATCGTCCGGGGTCAGCACCAGGGGCCGGGTCGCGGTCTCGTCCTCGGGCTTGATCGCGCCGGGCAGCCGCGCCGTCCGCTTGAGATGGGCGATCGTGTTCGTGGTGTGCTCGAAGATGTACTTGCGGATGTCGGACTTGGACCAGCCGTCCGCCGCGATGGTCCGCATGTGCTCGCCCGCCAGCACCACGCAGTAGTTCGGCTGGCCGACCATGCCGGGGTTGCGCATGGTGTCGCACATGGTCCCCAAGACACCCTCCGCGGTACCCGAGAGCTGATTGTAGAACTGGTGCGGGCCCAGCGCGGCCATCACGGTCACCGCGCTGTCCTCCGGCCGGCAGCCCCGCTCCGCGTGAAGCGGCGTCCACGGGCTCTCCGCCTCGTTCTCCGCGATCACGTAGGTGTACTTGCCGGGATGGCCCACCGTGCCGCGATCGAGGCGCCCCGGAATGGTCCCGATCACGTTGCGCATGACCAGGCGCACCGCCCGGCCGACGGTGGCGTTGGACCGCCAGCCCGGCCCGAACAGGTTGTCACCGCAGTTGAAGTCGAGCCGCCGCGCGATGGGGCCGTTGACGATCATCAGCACGCCCGCGCCGCCGGTGGAGGTGGCCGGTCCGTGATAGCCCCAGCGCGGGTCGGCGATGCCCTCGACCGCGGCCAGCACCACCGGCATATGCTCGGGCAGGCAGCCCGCCATCACCGCGTTGATCGCCACCTTCTCGGCGCTGATCGCCGCCTGGCGGTTCGTGATGAACGCCACCTGGGCGTCCGGCTCGAGCCCCACCGCCTCCAGCATGCCGCGCACCGCCGGCTCGGTGGGGGGCACGACCGGCAGGCCGTCGGTCCACCCCCGGCTGTAGCAGAGCTCGAGCGCCTGGTGGAAGTCCTCGACGGCATACCGCTGGGAGCTGATGCGCGTGGTCATGACTTCATCCTCGGTCGTGGCGGTTCACGGCGCGATCTCGTCCGTCCGAGGCCACCCTATGGCCAACCCCGCGTCCTGTCAAGGGTTGACACTCCCCGTCCGCGCTCGGAAGATGGCCCCATGAGCGCATTGGAGCCGCGTCCGCACGTGGTCATCGTCGGCGGCGGATTCGGCGGGCTCTACGCGGCGCGCGCACTCGCGGGGAGCTGGACGCGAGTTACCCTCGTCGATCGGCGCAACCATCACCTCTTCCAGCCCCTGCTCTACCAGGTCGCCACCGCCGCACTCAACCCGTCCGACATCGCGACGCCCCTCCGCTCGATTTTGAGATCCGCGGCCAACGTCACCGTGTTCCTCGCCGAGGCCCGCTCGGTGGACCTGGCCGGCCGGCGGGTGATCCTCGACGAGGGCGAGCTGGCCTACGACGCGCTGGTGCTGGCCGCGGGCGCGGGCCACTCCTACTTCGGCCACGACGACTGGGAGGCGCTCGCCCCGAGCCTGAAGAGCCTGGAGGACGCGCTCGAGATCCGGCGGCGCGTGCTGCTCGCCTACGAGGAAGCGGAGCGCGAGCGGGACGGGGCCGAGCAGCGGGCGCTCCTGACCTCCGTCGTCATCGGCGGCGGGCCGACCGGGGTCGAGCTCGCGGGCGCGCTCGCGGAGATCTCGCGCGAGACCATCGCCCGGGACTTCCGGCTCATCGATCCGACGAAGGCGCGGATCGTCCTCGTCGAAGCCGGGCCACGGCTGCTCCCCAGCTTTCCCGCGCCGCTGTCCGCTCGCGCGGGCGCCGCGCTCGCCCGCATCGGCGTGGAGGTGCGCACCGGCGCGCCGGTCACGCAGGTGACGCCCGACGCGGTCTGGCTCGGCGGCGAGCAGATCCGCGCGCGCACCGTCCTGTGGGCGGCGGGCGTGGCCGCCTCGCCCCTCGCGCGCTCCCTCGGCGTGCCGCTCGATCGCGCGGGCCGGGTGCTCGTGGAGCCGGATCTGTCGATCCCCGGCCACGGCCTGGTCTTCGCCATCGGCGACATGTCCGCCTTCCGCGGGCCGGACGGGCACCCGCTGCCGGGCCTGGCCCCGGTGGCCATCCAGCAGGGGCAGGCCGTCGCTGCGAACGTGCGGCGGCGCCTCGCCGGGGCGCCGACCCGGCCCTTCCACTACCGCGACAAGGGCAGCATGGCCACCATCGGCCGCGCGGCCGCGGTCGCGGTGGTCGGCCGCTTCCAGCTTCACGGCCTGCCCGCGTGGCTCGCCTGGCTCTTCGTGCACATCATGTTCCTGATCGGCTTCCGCAATCGCTTCCTCGTCCTCTTCGAGTGGGCCTGGGCCTATCTCAGCTGGCAGCGGGGCGCCCGCCTCATCACCAACCCCTGGCGCCCCCGGCACTAGCGGCCGTCCCCTGCGGCGGGCGGATTTTGCGTTGCCCGCCGTATGCCCTATGCTCGAAGACGTGAGCGCGCCCCGTTGACCGCCTCGAGCCGCCCTCCGCTGGTCGCCTACTTCTCGATGGAGTACGGCCTGCACGAGGAGTTCCACTCCTATGCGGGCGGACTCGGCGTGCTCGCGGGCGACTTCATGAAGTCCGCCGGCGATCTCGGCCTGCCCGTGGTCGGCATCGGGCTCCGCTGGGGCCAGGGCTACACCTCCCAGCACATCGGCGCCGACGGCTATCCCCACGACGAGTGGGCGGACCAGAAGCCCGACGTGCTGACCGACACCGGCGCGCGCGTGCGCGTGCGAGTCGCGACCCGCGAGGTCGAGTGCCGTGTCTGGCGCGTGGGCCGCTACGCGATCGCCCCGCTCTACCTGCTCGAGCCCACCGATCCGCGCGACCTGTGGATCACCCGGCGCCTCTACGACCCCCGTCCGGACTGCCGCGTGGCCCAGGAGATGCTGCTCGGCATCGGCGGGGTGCGGGCGCTGCGGGCGCTCCACCTGCCCGTCGAGCGCTACCACTTCAACGAGGGCCACGCCGTCTTCGCGGGCATCGAGATGATCGCCGACCGCATGGAGGCGGGCCAGGCCTTCCGGGAGGCGTGGCTGGCGGCGCGCGAGCGCATCGTCTTCACCACCCACACCCCGGTCCCGGCGGGCAACGAGATGCACCCGCTCGCAGATCTGCGGCGCCTCGGCGCCGGCTGCGAGCTGGTGCCGAGCGAGCTGGCCGAGATCGGGGGCGACCCGTTCAATATGACGGTGGCCGGGCTGCGGCTGGCCCACCTGGCCAACGCGGTGGCGCAGCTCCACGGCGAGACCGCGCGCGCCATGTGGGCGCACGTGAAGGACGCGGCGCCCATCATCGCCATCACCAACGGGGTCCACGCCGGGACCTGGCAGGACGCCCGGATCCCCGCCGCGCAGGCGAGCGACGACCGGCTGCAAGCGGCCAAGCGCGCGCTCAAGACCGAGCTGCTCGCGGAGGTGCGGACGCGCGCCGGGGTGCGCCTGGATGCGACCGCGCTGACCATCGGCTTCGCGCGCCGCGCCGCCACCTACAAGCGGCCCGACCTGCTGCTCCGTGACCCGGAGCGCTTCGCGGCCCTGGTCAAGGGCCACCGGGTCCAGGTCCTCTTCGCGGGCAAGGCGCACCCGGCGGATCACGAGGGCAAGGCGGTGATCGCCCGGCTGGTGACGACGCTGCGGCAGTGGCCCGAGAGCGTGGCGTTCCTCGAGGACTACGACATGGCCCTCGGCCGCGTGCTCACCCGCGGCGTCGACGTGTGGCTGAACACGCCACGCCGCCCGATGGAAGCGAGCGGCACGTCCGGGATGAAGGCGGCGATGAACGGCACCCTGAACCTCTCGGTGCTGGACGGCTGGTGGCCCGAGGGCTGCGAGCACGGCGTCACCGGCTGGGCCATCGGCGACGAGACGACCCCGGCCGATCCGGACCCGCGCGACCTGCGTGCGCTCTACGACACACTCGAGGGGGAGGTCCTGCCCGCATTCGCGGATCCCGCGCGCTGGACCGCCATGATGCGCGCCTCGATCCGGATGGGGGTGGAGCGCTTCTCCTCGGACCGGATGGTGCGGGAGTACTTCGCCCGCCTGTACGCGCCTACTTCCCCTCCGCGATAGCCTCGGCGAGCTCGGGCTCAGGCCTCGATCCGCCGCGTGACGGAGCGCGTGGCCCCGAAGGTGGGGATCAGCACGGAGTGCTTGCCCGCGCCGCCCGCCACCACCACCATGATATCGGTCCACGCTCGCGCGAGCGGGGCCAGCGTCTCGGGGGGCCGGTCCTTGAACCCGGCCGGATGGATCACCGCGAAGCGCTCCAGGTTGGAGGGATCGAAGCGCGAGAGCGGCACCTGGGCCCGCTCCCAGAGCGCGCGCTTGAAATCCGCCTTGCTCCAGCCCCCGCCCGCCACGGTGGCCGCGTGCTCCGGCCCCAGCACGACCAGCGGCTCGCCGCCGAGGTAGATATTGTTGGAGCCGACGGTCGCGGCGGTGCCCGCCACCGTGGTGAGGATGCCCTCGGGGGTGGCCGAGCCGTGGTCGTTGATATTGTGCGGGCTCTCGGAGGCACACACCGTCACCGTGCTGACCTCCGCCGGGAACCCGCGCTCCACCGACAGCGGCTCCCACGGCGAGGCGGCCTCGTTCTCGGCGACACAGTAGCTGTACTTGCCGGGATGCCCCTGGGTCGCGCGGTCCTCGCTCCCCGGGCGCGCCCCGCCGGTGTTCTGCAGCACCAGCCGCAGCGCGCGCCCGATCACCGCGTTGGCGCGGTAGCCCTGCCCGAGCGCGTTGCCCCCGCCGTTGATCCCGAGCCGCGCGGCGATCGGGCCGTTGACGATGATCAGCGGCGAGCAGGGATGCGTGGTGGTCTGGATGGCCTGGAGGTTGAACGCGGGCTGGGCCACCGCCTCGACCGCGGCCAGGATGACCGGGAAATGCTCGGGCAGCGCGCCGGCCAGCACCGCGTTGACCGCGACGCGCTCCACCGTCGCGCGGCCGAGCCGCGGCGGCAGGATCGCCACCAGGTCGCCCGCCGGGCGGCCCGCGCCCGCGAGCATGGCCGCGACGCGCTCGGGGGTGGCCGGGATCATCGGCAGTCCGTCGCCCCAGCCGCGCTCCATCATGAAGCCCTGGAAGGCGAGCAGGTCGTCGGGGGCCCGGTGCCGAGAGACCGCGCCGTCGGCGGCCGCGGCGCCGGTGCCGGCGGCCGCGCCCCGGGTGAGCGCGGCCAGCACCGCGTCCACCGCGTTCAGCGCCTTGCCCGCGACGATCCCCTCGGCGATACCGCCGATGGGATGCGGCACCGTGACGATGCCGAGGTCGGCGAGCCCCTTGGCCTTCGCCTCGGCGAGCGCGAGCGGGCGGAACTCATCCGTGCCCAGGACGACGGTCGCGATCCCCCGCCCTTCCAGCTCCGTAGCGTCGTGGATACTCCACGACGTGCACGACCCTCAGTCGGCCGACGCGGTGAGGACCGCGCCGCACTGCGCGGCGATCTCGTCGAGGACGGCCACGGTGGCGCCGATCGAGGCGCCGGGCTTGCGCCATACCTTGACGTCGCGGGCCCCGACCTTCTGCGCCAGCGCGCGGGCCACACCTTCCAGCAGGACGCGGGCATTGGGCTTCGAGTTGTCGAGCACGCCGATGACCGCGCCGGTGAGCCGAGCGGGCCGCGGGGCGAGCGTCCGGGACACCGCACTGGTCGAACCGACCGGGTCGAGGATCTCCATGGCCGACATCATACCGCGGCCCGGCGGCCGGCTCACCGGGATCCGACACCGCGCGGGCCCGCCGGCCGGGACGGGAGCAGCGCCAGGCCCGCCGCGAGCGCGCACACCGCGCCGGCGGCGAGGAAGGCGGCGTGGAACGCGGCGAGGAAGCCGTCGCGCGGAAGCCGCGCGTCGAAGAGCAGCGCGGTCACCTGCACGCCCACCGCGCTCCCCAGCGTCCGCCCGAGGAACGCGAGCCCGCCCGCCGCGCCCTGCTGCGCGGGCGGAAAGGCCACCATCATCAAGGCCAGGTTGGGAACCTGGAAGAGGCCGGCCCCGAAGCCCACCAGGGCCATGGCGGCGCCGACGAGCGCGAGCGGCGTCGCCGCGGTGACGCCGCCGATCGCGAGCAACCCGGCCGCCTCGAGCGCGAGCCCGATGCGCAGCGGCCAGCGCGGTCCGATGCGATCGGTGAGGACTCCGCCCAGTGGAGCCGCAAGCGCAGTCGCGAGCGGGGTGAGCACGAAGACCGCGCCCCCCACGCTGGGCGAGAGGCCGCGCGCGCCCACCAGGAAGAACGGCATGAGCAGCCAGACCGCGAACTGCGCGTACTGCGACAGGAACGCGAGCGCGGCCGCGCGGAGCACGGGCAGGCGCAGCACGTCCGCCGCCGCGAGCCGGCGCGGCGCCGGCGCAGCGCCGGCGACCCGGCCGAAGCGCGTGAAGGCGAGCAGCGCCAGTAGGAGGAACAGCGGCGCCCGGAACACGAAGGTGGCGGGCCAGCCGAAGCCGTCCACGAGCAGGCCGCCCAGCACCGGGCCCACCCCCAGGCCCACGCCGATGCCCAGGCTCATCGTGCCGAGCCCCCGGCCGTGCCGCGCGGGCGGCAGCGAGAGGGTCACCAGCGCGGGCGCGGTCCCGTAGACCATGCCGCTGCCCACGCCCTGCGCCACGCGCAGCAGCAGCACCGTGCCGTAGGATGAGGCGAGCGCGTAGCCCACGAAGCTGGCCGCGCAGAGCCACAGCCCGGTCGTGAAGACGGGGCCGGGGCCGAGACGATCCGCGAGCAGGCCCGCCGCGAACGCGGTGAGGGCGTAGGTGAGGACGTAGCAGATGATGACCCAGCGGATCGCCGCCGGCCCGACCCCGAAGGCGTCGGCCATCGCGGGGAGCGCGATGTTGATCGCGGAGTCGAGGGAGACGAGCAGCGCGCCGAGGGCGGCCAGGAGGACGGGCACCGGGCAAGTATACGTGGCGCGGGCCGTTGACCTGGCCCGCCAATCGGGGTAGAAGAAGACACCCCATCCCATGACGATACGCGTGAACACGGACGTCAAAGGCCCGAGCAGGGCGAGCTGAGCCGCGTCGAGCGGCGAGCCGAGCGCGATCCCATGACGATACGGGCGACCGTGACACTGCCGTCACGTGGGTAGCGCGTTGCTTTGAGCGTGATCCGGTCAGTCGCGGGCGGTCCGGCGCGCCAGGAAATCGCGCACCGCCGCCACCGTGGACGGAAAGGCCAGCTCGTCCCACGGGATCTCCGCGGGAGCTACCCACTCGAGCCGGTCGTTCTCGTGGCAGAGGGTCAGGGTGCCGCCCGTCACGATCGCCTCGTAGACCACGATGACCACCGGCGCGGAGGCGTAGGAGTACACGCCGACCACACCGCCCAGCTCGACGGTGAGCCCGGTCTCCTCCCAGGTCTCGCGGAGCGCGCCCGCGTCCACCGTCTCGCCCCAGTCCACGTAGCCGCCGGGGAACGTCCACTTGCCGAGGGCGGGAGTGATCGCCCGGCGGGTGAGCAGGAGGCGGCCGTCCTGCCATGGAATGGTGCCCGCGACCACCTTCTGGTTCACGTAGTAGATGAAGCTACAGCCGGGGCACACCATCTCGGGGCGCTTCTCGGGCCCGACCGGCTGCCGGGCGAGGCCCGCGCCGCAGAGAGGACAGAAGCGGACCGTGTCCGGCGTGAGGTGGGTGTGGGGCGGATGGGCCGGGTCGGCCGACATGACGCCGGCCAGTCTATCACGCGGGCCCCCGCGCCTTGACACCCGGCGGCCCCGCGGGAGAGGCTCAAGGTCGTCGGAGGGGGCCCCTTCTGAAGTCTAAGCAGGGGCCCCCTCCGAACCTCCCCCAGAACGAGTTGCGCCGGCAAAGCCGGCGCTCGAACGGAAACTGCGCGGGAGAGGCTCTAGCGGCAGAGGAGGCGACGCGTCCATGAAGTGGGTCGCGCCCAAGAGCGGCTTCGACGAGGTCTTCGACCACCGCGGCCACGCCCGCCCCCACTACGAGGCCCTCATCTCCATCCTCGAGTCCTTCACCAAGGAGGACGTGGAGCGCCGCGAGCGGCTGCAGCAGCTCACCCTGCGCAGCCAGGGCATCACCTTCACGGTCTACGGGGAGAAGGACGGGCTCGAGCGCATCTTCCCGTTCGACTTCGTCCCCCGTATCATCCCCGCCGCGGAGTGGAAGGGCCTCCAGGACGGCCTCGTCCAGCGCATCACGACCCTGAATCTCTTCCTCGCCGACATCTACCAGGAGCAGAAGTGCATCAAGGACGGGATCGTGCCCGCGGAGCTCATTCTCTCGCGCAAGGAGTACAAGCGGCAGCTCCTCGGCGTGATCCCGGCCCGGAAGATCTTCACCCACGTGGTCGGCACCGACATCATCCGCAACGACCAGGGGGAGTACCTCGTCCTCGAGGACAACTGCCGCGTGCCGAGCGGGGTCTCCTACGTGCTGGAGAACCGCAACCTCCTGAGCCGCGTCTTCCCCGAGTTCCTCGGCTCCTACCCGGTGCGCCCGATCAAGGACTACCCGACCCTGCTCCTCGAGACCCTCCGCTTCGTGGCGCCGCGGCGCGGCCAGAGCCCGGTGGTGGTCGTCCTGAGCCCGGGCATCCACAACTCCGCCTACTTCGAGCACTCGTTCCTCGCCCGCGAGATGGGGGTGCCCCTGGTGGAGGGGCGCGACCTGCTCGTGGAGGGCAACCACCTCTTCATGCGGCGCACCCACGGCAAGCGTCACGTCGACGTGATCTACCGGAGGATCGACGACGACTTCCTCGATCCCCTCGCCTTCCGGCGCGACAGCATGCTGGGCGTGCCCGGCCTGCTCAACGTCTACCGCGAGGGCAACGTGGCGCTCGCCAATGCGCCGGGCGCGGGGGTGGCCGACGACAAGTCGGTCTACGCGTTCATGCCGAGCCTCATCAAGTACTACCTGGGGGAGGACGCGCTCCTGCCCCAGGTGCCGACCTACCTCGGGTTCCGGAAGGACGACTTCAAGTACATCAGCGAGCACCTCGACCAGCTCGTGGTGAAGACCACCGGGGACGCGGGCGGCTACGGGATGCTGATGGGGCCGTTCGCGTCGGCCCGGGAGCGCGAGACCTACCTGGCCGCGATGAAGAAGAATCCCGGCAACTACATCGCCCAGCCACTCGTCCAGCTCTCCACGCATCCCACCCACATCGAGGGCAAGTTCGAGCCGCGCCGGGTGGACCTGCGGCCGTTCATCCTCTACGGCGATCGCATCCGCGTCCTGCCCGGCGGCCTCACCCGGGTCGCCCTCCGCGAAGGCTCCTACGTGGTGAACTCCTCCCAGGGCGGGGGCAGCAAGGACACCTGGGTGCTCGCGCCGCGAGAGCCATGATCCTCTCCCGCGTCGCGGACGGGCTCTACTGGATGGGCCGCTATCTCGAGCGCGCCGAGAACACCACGCGCCTGCTCCTGGTGACCGAGGAGCTGTCCACCGAGGTGCTCGGGCTCGACGA
>Ga0137389_10003295_pt1 | contig 10012 bp, 10 predicted proteins | sample 15con2h14BmetaG_FD_104645 | JGI IMG/M metagenome (GOLD analysis project Ga0137389, IMG submission 104645) | Vadose zone soil microbial communities from Angelo Coast Range Reserve, California, USA - 15con2h1.4B metaG | ecosystem: Environmental > Terrestrial > Soil > Vadose zone > Saprolite...
GACGAGGACGTCGGCCCGGGCGGCGAGCCGCCGGAGCGTCGCCGCGCCCGCGGCCGTCCTCCAGTCGAGCGTGATGCCGCGCTTGCCGGCGTTGTAGAACCAGAAGAAGAGGCTCCGCTCCGGGTCCTCGACGCCCTGCCAGAAGGGTGGGATGCGGCGGAGCGCGCAACCCCCGGGCGGCTCGACCAGGACGACGTCGGCGCCGAGGCCGGCCAGGAGCTTCCCCGCGAACGCACCCTTCTCGTCGCACAGGTCGAGGACGCGGACGCCGGCCAGCTCGCCCATTTAGAGCCGGAGGAACAGGTCGCGTGCCGCATCGGCGGTCAGGGTCGACACCGCCGTGACGCGATCGGACAGCTCGCGCAGGACCTCGACCGAGCTGGGGCCCACGTCGATCAGCACCGAGTAGAGCGAGAAGCCGAGCCGGGCCTTCTCCGCCCGGAAGTGGGCCAGCCACCCGGGCGCCACGCGGCACTCGCCGTCGGTGATCAGGACCACGTCGCCGCGCCGGTAGCGCGCGGCGCGGAGACCGTCGAGCGCAGCCGAGAGCGGCGTCTCGAAGTCCGTGCCGCCGCCCGGGAAGTACTCGGCCAGGTCGAGCGCGCGGTCCTCCTGCACCTCGTGGCGCTCGCGCGGGTTCAGATCGAGCGTGAAGAGCGGCGTGTCGGCCGATGCGAAGCAGATGAAGCGGAAGAGCCGCCGCTGCCGGCGGGCGATCTCGAGGAGGGTCAGCGCCACGGCCTTCGACCAGATCTCCTTGTCGCCCGCCATCGAGCCCGAGCCGTCGAGACAGACGATCATCGGGCCACGCCCGCGCTGGTCGGCGCCGCGCAGCGCGTAGGAGAGGAGGCGGCCCTCGACCAGGCGGCGCGCGAAGTCGCGGCGCAGTAGCGGATGGTGGAGCGCCAGCAGCTCGGGCGGCAGCAGGCGCTCGAGGTCCGCCCCCAGGCGCACCTCGAAGACCTCCTCGCTGGAGCGCTCGAAGGGGCTCCGGCGGAGCGCGAGCGCCTGCTGGCGCATGCGGCCGACCAGCGCGGCGAGTTTCCGCAGCTTCGGGTTGGTGGCGAGGCGGCGGCCGAGCTCGATCTTCCGCCCCGGCGAGGTGCGGCCGGCGGCGCCGAGCCCGGTGCCCCAGCTCCGCGACTCCTCGCCCGCTTCGTCGAGCTGGCGCGCGAGGCCCGCCGCCGCCGCGGGCAGCGCGGCGCGGGCGCGCGCGGGCATCTCGCGCAGGCGCTCGGCGACCTGCTGGCTCTTCTGGCGGAGCCTCGCCTCGGCCACCTGCGCCGCGTGCACGGCGTCGTCGCGCACCCGCCGCGCGGCGGCCTCGCCCTCCTCGGCGAGGCGGTCCAGGTCCGCGACCTCCTCCCCGCGACGGCGGAGCTCGTCCTCGCGCCGCTCGAGGTCCCACAGGTCGAGGAGGTCGCCGCGCGGGAGGAGGCGCTCCTCGCGCAGCATGGCGAGCACCTGCTCCGCGAGCAGCACGACGCCGAGCCCCGCCTGCGTCTCGTCGAGCTGCGTCCGCTCGCGGAGATGCTCGAGGAGGGGGTGGCCGGCGAAGGCGTCGAGCAGCGCGCGGCCCAGCGCCGCGGCCGGAGCCACCGCCTGCGCGGGGCGCAGGCGCGGCTCCAGCTTGAAGAGGAGGCAGAAGACGTCCTCGAGGAGCGCGCGGAAGTGCGGGACGAGGGCGCCGCCGTCCTCGGCCACCCTGGCGAGCGAGGGGGCCTCGCCGACGAGCGCCGCGAACGCGCTCCGATCGTAGGCGTCGCTCTCGACCCAGCAGTGCTCGTCGGGCGGGATGAGAACGGCGCGCGGCCGGGGCGGGTCCTTACGGCGGCCGGCCATCAGAGCCGCCCGAGCATCTCGCGCTCGATCTCAGCGATCTCCTGCCTGAGCGCCTGGGCGCGTTCGACCGGGCGCCCGCCGTTCCGGGCCTGCGAGAGGATGACGTCCACCTTGCCGAGGATGTTACGGATCTTGGTGTGCGCCTCGACCGCGGCGCGCGAGCGCAGCTCGCGTGTGTCCCACGGCCGGAGCGCGTACTCGCGCAGCTCGCGCGACTGGTAGAGGAGGACCCGCACCTCGTCCTCGTAGCCGCTCAGCAACTCGCGGATGGCGGTGCGCACGACGGCGCGCTCCGCGGGGTCGCGCCAGAGGACGTGCTCCAGGAAGGGCACGTCCTCCTCGCTCGCCGCGTCGCGCCCGGCGAGCCAGGCGTGCGCGCGCAGCACGCCCACCGCTTGTGCCCAGCGCCGGTCGGAGGCGATCACGTTCTTCGCGCGCAGTTCGCGGCGCAGGTCGGTCATGGCGCGCAGCACAGCGCCGGGAACGGGAAGCGCACCGGCCTCGGCCCGCGCCTGGTCGAGCGCGGCGAGCGGCAGCATCGTGCGCGCCGCCACCGGCCCCGCCTGCAGCAGCTTCAGGAAGCGGAAGTCCTCGTCCAGGTAGTCGACCACGAAGCGGAGCAGGAAGCGGTCGAGGAGGGCCAGTAGCTCGTCGTCCTCGGGGAGCTCGTTCGAGGCGGCGAAGAGCGTGAGCAGCGGTACCTCTGCCACCTCGCGCCCGTTGTGGAAGCGGCGCTCGTTCATGAGCGTCAGGATGGTGTTCAGGATGGACGAGCTGGCCTTGAAGATCTCGTCCAGGAAGGCGATGTGCGCCTCGGGGAGCTTGTGGGTGGTCAGGCGGCGGTAGTCGTCCGCCTCGAGGGCCTTCAAGCTCACCGCGCCGAAGAGCTCCTCGGGCGTGGTGAAGCGCGTGAGCAACCACTGGAAGTAGCGCGCGCCGCCGAGCCGGCGGCACACCTCGTCGGCGAGCATCGACTTGGCGGTGCCGGGCGGCCCGATCACCAGTACGTGCTGCGCGGCCAGGAGCGCCACCAGCGCGCCGTCGATCAGCTCGTCGCGCTCGAGGAACATCTGGCCGAGCTCCTCGCGGACGGTGCGCAACAGCTCGCGCGGCGACGGCGGCACGGGGCGGACTGTAGCCAGCAGGGGAGCGAGCGGCAAGCTCGCAACCGGCGGGCGTTCCCGGCACAATGGCGCACGCGCTACGCGCGAGGAGGGAATGCCCAGGTTGCTGCCAGGAAAATCACCCCGCATCCGCCGGCGGAAGAGCCTGCTGGCCGAGCTGCTCCCCCGTCTGCAGACGGACAGGAGGCTCCGCGGCGAGGAGCAGTTCGTCCGCGAGATGGTCGAGACCTGCCTCAAGCTGCTGCGCGACGGGACGCGGCTCGGCGACGTGAAGCTGCTGAACGCTGCGCTCCGCGAGCTGCGCTACGCCTTCAAGGTGTTCGCGCCCTACGCCGGGGTGCGGAAGGTGAGCGTCTTCGGCTCGGCCCGCACGCGACCGGACGCCGCCCCGTACCGCACGGCGCACGAGTTCGCGCACCGCATCGCCGCGCACGGCTACATGGTCATCACCGGCGCGGGCAGCGGCATCATGCGCGCCTGCCAGGAGGGTGCGGGTCGCGAGCGCAGCTTCGGCGTCAACATCCGGCTCCCCTTCGAGCAGGAGCCGAACGAGTTCATCAACAAGGACGCGAAGCTCACCACGTTCCGCTACTTCTTCACGCGGAAGCTCATCTTCATGAAGGAGGCGGACGCCGTCGCGCTCTTCCCCGGCGGCTTCGGCACGCACGACGAGGCCTACGAGTGCCTGACGCTGGTGCAGACGGGCAAGGCGAAGCCCATGCCCATCGTGTTCGTGGACGCCCCGCGCGGCACGTACTGGAAGACCTGGAAGCGCTACGTCGAGGAGCACCTGCTGCGCCACGGTCTCATCTCCGAGGAGGATCTGGCGCTCTTCAAGGTGACCACCTCCGTCGACGAGGCCGTCGACGAGATCACGCGCTTCTACCGCGTCTACCATTCCTCGCGCACGGTCGGTCGCCAGCTGGTGATTCGGCTCACGCGCCCCGTCCCCGCGAAGCTGGTCGAGCGCCTGGCGCGCGACTTCGCCGACATCCTGCTCTCGGGGACGATCGTGCAGCGCTCCGCGCTCGCGGAGGAGGACGAGCCGGAGCTGGCGACGCTGCCGCGCCTGGTCCTCCCCTTCAACCGCACCGACTTCGGCCGCCTGCGCCAGCTGATCGACCAGGTGAACCGCGACGGCTGATGGGACACCTCGTCCTCATCCGGCACGGCGAGAGCGAGGGCAACCGGGACCGCGTGTTCACGCGCACGCCCGAGAACCCGCTCACCGACGCGGGCCGGGAGCAGGTGCGCACGGCGGGCGAATGGGTCGCGGGGCGCTACCGGCCGGTCGCGATCGTGTCGAGCCCCTTCGTACGCGCGCGCCAGACGGCCGCCATCCTGGCCGAGCGACTCGCGCTCGCGGTGCGCGTCGAGGAGGATCTGCGCGAGCAGTCCTACGGCTCGCTGGCTGGCCGGCCGTACGCGGCGCTGCGCGACGCGCCCGACTACGACCCGGCGCGCTACTGGCTCTGGCGCCCGCCGGGCGGCGAGACCCTGGTGGAAGTGGCGGCGCGCGCGGGCGTGGCGCTCGATCGCGTGGCCGCCTCCGCGCCGGGGGACGACCTCGTGGTGGTGAGCCACGGTGGCGTGATGATGGCCCTCTGGCGGCACGTGACCGGTGAGTGGCTGAAGGGCAGGGTGGCACGCAACGCGGGGCTGGTCGTGGTCGAGCACGAGGCCGGTCGCTGGCGTGGGGCGACGGCCATCGAAGAGGTGTGAGGCGTGCACGCGGCGCTGCACTTGGACCCGCCGCTCGCCGCGATCGCCGGCGTGCTCGCCGCCGACGGGCTCCGCCACTTCCAGACCACGCTGCGCAACCCGCAGCGCTACGGCAACACGGACGTGCCCTCCGACGACGACTGCCGTGCCTTCCGCACCACCGGCGCATCGCTCTGGGGCCTGGTGCACGGCTCGCTGCTCGTGAACCTGGCCTCGCCCGAGGGGCGCATCCGCAACGCCTCGGTCTCGAGCCTGCTGGGCGACCTCCGCCTGGCCCGCGAGCTGGGTCTCGCGGGCGTCTGCTTCCACGCCGGCTACGCCAAGGGCCACCCCGACCGGGAGGCGGCCCTCGGGCAGGCGACGCGCAAGCTGGCGGCCCTGGTCGAGGAGGCGCCCGCCGGGGTCTCGGTCGTGCTCGAGAACACCTGCGAGGGCGGCGAGCTGGGCGCCGACCTGGCCGAGATGGGGCGGCTGGTACGCGAGGTGGCGGCGCCCCCCGACCGCCTGGGCGTCCTCATCGACACCTGCCACCTGCACGCCGCGGGGTTCGACCTCTCGGGGACCGACGCCGGGGACCGCCTGGCCGACGGGCTTTCCGGCGAGGGCCTCCTCGAGCGGCTGGTCGCGTTCCACCTGAACGACTGCAAGGGGCCCGTCGGCTGCCGCCGCGATCGCCATGCGGTGCCCGGTGAAGGCAGCGTGGGCCATGGGCTCGTCTCCATCGCCCGCAATGCGGCCTTCCGCGGCTTGCCCGCCATCCTCGAGGTCGGTATTGACGATGCCCGCCGGGGCATCGCCTATCTGACTCGCGAGGGAGCCCTGGGCGGTGCCTGAGGACCGCCTTTTTGCTTGAGCCTGGACCGCTAACATGGAAATAATCGCCCGTGAGGAGTAGTAGGCACAGACCAGCTGCTTGGGGGTGGAGGATGCGGAGGACGTGGATGGCAGGGGTCACGCTCGCGCTCGGCGCGGCGCTGGCCAGCCCGGCGTGGGCGCGCGAGGGTGGGCCGTCGCTCACGGCGCGCGCCGCGATCATCGTGGACGCGGCGAGCGGCGAGGTGCTCTTCGAGCGGAACGCCAGCGATCCGCTGCCGCCAGCCAGCACCACGAAGGTGATGACCGCGATCCTCGCGCTCGAGAGCGGCCGGCTCGACGAGACCTTCCGCGTGAGCCAGTACGCCGCCGAGACCCCGCCCTCGGGCATCCACCTCCGCGCGGGGCAGAGCATGCGTCTCAAGAACCTGCTCTATGCCGTGCTCCTCAACTCGGCCAACGACGCGGCCGAGGTGGTGGCCGAGGGTCTGGGCGGCTCCGAGGAGGCGTTCGCGGCGCGCATGACGGCGCGCGCGCGTGAGCTGGGCGCCAGCACGGCGCACTTCGCGAACCCACACGGGCTGACGGCCGCCGGGCACGAGGTGAGCGCGCGCGACCTCGCCACGATCTTCCGCCACGGGCTCGACGTGCCGCTCTTCCGCGAGATCCTCGAGACCAGGAGCGTGCAGGTGCCGCTCGAGTCAGGCGGCATCCAGTGGGTGGCGCTCCACTCCCACAACCGCCTGCTCACCGCCTCCACGTACCAGGTCATCGGCAAGACCGGCTACACGCGGCCCGCGCGCCGCTGCTTCGTCGGGGCGGCGTCTCACGACGGCCGCGAGCTGATCGTCGCGCTCCTCGGCGCGCGCGACCTGTGGAGCGACGCCCAGCGCCTCTTCACCTACGGCTTCGGCGTGGCCCCCGGGCCTGCGCCGGCGCTGATGGTGCGCGCGACGAGGCATGGCCGCCACCGCCTGGTGCGGCATGCGGTGGTGCAGCATGCGGCGCTCGGGCGCGCCGCCTCCGAGGGCGACGACGACCTGGGGAGCGACCCCCGCATCGCGCGCTACGCCGTGCGCCTGGGGCCCTACGCCAGCCGGCAGACGGCGCTCGCCACGCGCTCGCGCCTGGCGCAGCACGGCTACCGGGTGGTGCTCGCCGGGCGCAGCCTCCGCATCGGCTCGTTCACCAGCGTGAGCAAGGCGGAGCAGGCGGCGACCCGGCTCCGCCAGACCGGCTACCGGCCGGTGCTGGTGCTGCTCTAGGGGTCAGCGCCGGGCGCGGCGGAGCGGCGCGGCCGCCGCTGGCGGATTGAACGAGAGGCGGCGCGTGCCGCGCGCCGCGTGGCGCTCGAGCGCGAGCGCGATCAGGCGGTCGAGCAGCGCGGGGTAGGGGAGGCCGCTCGCCTCCCACAGCTTGGGGTACATGCTGATCGAGGTGAAGCCCGGCATGGTGTTGATCTCGTTCACCAGCACGCGCCCCGCGCGGTCGAGGAAGAAGTCGATGCGCGCCAGCCCCGAGCAGTCGACGGCGCGGAACGCGCGCAGCGCGAGCGCGCGCATCGTATCGGCAGTCTCCGCCGGCAGGCGCGCCGGGATGACGATCTCCGCGCCCTGGTCGACGTACTTGTCGGCGTAGTCGTAGAACTCGTGCGAGGGCACCAGCTCGCCGACCACCGAGGCCTGGGGTGCGTCGTTGCCGAGCACCGCGCACTCGAACTCGCGCGCGTCGACCGCCTCCTCGATCACCAGCTTGGGGTCGTAGGCCCCCGCCTCGGCCACCGCGGCGGCCAGACCCGCGGCCTCCTTCACCTTGGTGATCCCCACCGACGAACCGAGGTTGGCGGGCTTGACGAAGCACGGGAACCCGAGCTCCGTGCCGACGCGCTGCGCCAGGACCCGCGGCTCCTCCGCCCCGATACGGGTCACCAGCCAGCGGCAGACGGGGATGCCCGCATCGCGGAAGACGGCCTTCATGACGGCCTTGTCCATCCCCACGGCGGAGGCGAGCACGCCGGCCCCCACGTAGGGGACGTCGGCCAGCTCGAGCAGCCCCTGGACGGTCCCGTCCTCGCCGTAGGTGCCGTGCAGCACGGGGAAGACGACGTCGAGCGGCATCGCGCGGCCGTGGCCGAGCGGCAGGAGCGCGTGGCGGGTGGGATCGGCGGGCAGCGTGACCTCGCTCCCGTGATCGGGAATGGGTGCCAGGTCGCGCTGGGCGGCCTCGAGGACCTCCAGGCTGTCCGGCCCGGTGAGCCAGCGCCCGTCCTTGGCGATGGCGATCGGCACCACCTCGTAGCGCGCCGGGTCGAGCGCCGCGATGATCGATGTCGCCGAGCGCAGCGACACCTCGTGCTCGCCCGACCGGCCTCCGTAGACCACCCCCACCCGCATCCGCTCCATGCTTCCTTCCTCCGCCGCGACGGCGGCAAGGTCAAGCAGCGACGCCCGGACGCTATGCCGCCCGCAGCTCCGAGGTGCAGTGCGCGCAGCGCGTCGCCTTCACCGGGATGGTCGACAGGCAGTGCGGGCAGTCCTTGGTGGTGGGCACCGGATCGGGCGCGGGCGGCTGCTTCTTCAGCCGATTCACGCCGCGCACCAGCGTGAAGACCACGAAGGCGATGATGAGGAAGTTGATGATCGTGTTGAAGAACGCTCCGTAGGCGACGGTGGGCGCGCCCGCCGCCTTGGCGGCGGCGAGCGACGGATAGGCGCCGCCCTTCAGGCTCAGGAATAAGTTGGTGAAGTCGACCCCGCCGAGCAGCACGCCGATCGGCGGCATGACGACGTCGTTGACGAGCGAGTTCACGATGCCCCCGAAGGCGCCACCGATGATGACGCCGACGGCGAGGTCGAAGGCGTTGCCGCGCGCGATGAACTCCCTGAAGTCCTTGAGCATGGGTGCCCCTCCGTTTTGTGGTTGCGCGCTCGCTAGCATCGGTGCGCTCGGCTCCACAAGCATTCGCTCCGCTTATGTATGACACCCGGAATTATTAATTTGCCTGAAGCAGCTCGGGGCGTAGCGTGGAAGTGAAGGAGGAAGTTGCCATGGTAGGTGCCTTTCCGGGCGCGGTTCCGCCGGCTGTGCTGCCGCCCGGCTCCACGATCGTCGTGTCGCTCGGCGCGCCACTCGTCATCGCGCTGCTGGTCGTCGCCTTCGTCGTCATCGCCGCCGTGCTCCTCCAGGGCGCGCTGTCGGCCGCGCCGAGCCGAGGTGCGGAGCTGCGCGTGGAGGTGCCCGTGCCCGGCGCGGCGCCCTCTCGCCACGCCGCGTGAGCCGCGGGCTCTAACTTTTTTACTTGACAGCGCCGGCGGGACTTCGCTAAGAGGGCGGTCACCGAGTTCGGATTTCGTGTCTCCCTCGATTCGCGCGCACGGCCCCGCGGCGCGCGTCCCGCCTGCGGTCTTCCTCCGGGACGTGGTGCGTCCGGTGCCGGGTGGCGGGTCGAGGTGGCTCGAAGCTGAACGCGGCAGGAGAGAAATGAAGCTTCTCCCCAGTTGTGGACAAGGCGCTGTGCCGGGGGCCCGGGGAACGGTGGAGCCAAGGGGTGGGGGCAACAAGAGGTTCGGTCGCGCGAGCGATGGATTCTCCCCCCGGGCCTCCGGCAGAGCGCCCGGTTCAGCGCGCCGGTGGTAGATCCCGCGGGTTGATCGGTTGCCCGTACGAGAACTCCACCTGGTTCCCATCCGGGTCCGTGACGATGCAGAAGTAGCCGACGACCGGGCCGGCGTAGGTCGGCTCGAGGGCGAGCGCGCCGTCGGCGCGCGCCGCGGCGGCGGCCTGATCGACCTCCCCCCGCGAGGCCACGGCGAAGCCCAGGTGCTGGAGATTCCTCGGGCCGGGCGGCCGCTCGCCCGGGACCTCGAGGAGTACCAGCACGAAGTCGGCGTCGGCCGGCCGCTCGGCGAGCCAGACGACCCGGCGGCCGTCATCGGCCCGCTCGTGAACCACGTGCAGGTTCACGTGCTTGCGATAGAAGGCGATGGTGCGGTCGAGGTCGCGGACGCCGAGGGCGAGATGGGTGAGCCGCGGCTTCACGGCAGCGCCTTCGCCACCCGGTCGGCCAGCGCCTCGGCCAGCCCGCGGCGCAGCTCGGGCAGCTCGCAGCCGGCGGCCGCCGCGTGCCCGCCACCGCCGAGGCTCGCGGCGACGCGCGAGAGGTCGACCGTGCAGTCGGGCGAGCGCCGCAGGCTGACCGCGAGGCTCCTGGCGTCGTAGAGCGCGAAGACGGTGTTCTGTGACTGCTTGCCCCACGCGTCCGCGATCTCGCTCGGATGCCCGTCGCACACCGCGGTGACCAGCGTCGCCTGGTCGAGCGGCCGCTCGATGCGGCTGGCGTTCGCCACCGCGAGGCTGTGGGCGATCTCGGCCTCGACCCGGGCGCGTGCCGCCGCCATGCGCGGCGAGTAGGTGACCCGCTCGTCGATGTCCAGGAGGTCGGCGTAGGCCTCCTCACCGAGCGAGCGGACGACCCAGGCGAGCTCGCGCGAGCCGGGCACGCGGTGCAGCCA
>Ga0137389_10003297_pt1 | contig 10010 bp, 9 predicted proteins | sample 15con2h14BmetaG_FD_104645 | JGI IMG/M metagenome (GOLD analysis project Ga0137389, IMG submission 104645) | Vadose zone soil microbial communities from Angelo Coast Range Reserve, California, USA - 15con2h1.4B metaG | ecosystem: Environmental > Terrestrial > Soil > Vadose zone > Saprolite...
CAATTCCTTTCGAGAAGCTCTTTGCCGCAACGAGCCTCAATGTGGCGTTTTCGCCCTCCCGGAAGAACTGCTTCCCCTGCCCCACAACGAGCGGATGGATCGAGAGATCGAGCACGTCGAGCAAGTGGTGCTTCAGCAACGTCTCTCCGAGAAGACCATGGCCATAGATGAGCAGATCCCGTCCTTCCTGCTGCTTGAGCTTGGTCACTTCAGCAACCACATCGCCTCGCACAATGGTCGAGTTGGTCCATTCGGCTTTTTCCAGCTTCGACGAGAACACATACTTTGGTATGGCATTGATCCTGTCTGCCCACGGGTCAGTGCGCCTAGGCCAAATCTTCGCAAAGCTCTCGTACGTGTTCCGGCCCATCAACATCGCGTCGCATGCCAGCACTTGGCCCAATCCGTCCCGCATATAAGCATCGTCGCGGTACTCAGAAAATGCCGAGATGGCTGCTCCTGTGAAAACGCCGTCTACCGAGACCAGGGTATATTCGATAATTTTCCGCATAAGATGGTGTCCTTTCCCTTTTCACCTTATTTGCGAGAGGTGTCAATCACCTTTCACTCATAGGACACCACTTTGGTCCCAAACTCATCGCAGATTGAAGACAAACATGGGGAGTCGGGCTGAGAAGTCATGGCAGACCTTCGGGCAGTTCGTGGAGATGCGAGTGATCCAGCGCTGATCGCTTTCACCGGGCAAAGAAGCAAGGACATGGCAGGCCAGGATGGAACGTGGCATCTCAGCGCGAGACCTTGCGTTGTCGTCGCTGCGCTTTCCACGCCTCGACCTCGGAACGCAGCAGGCGCATCTCGCCGTAGGGGGTATAGACCGGGTGTAATTGCTTCCTCTTGACTCGATCATAGAGCGTTGTCCGGGCGACGCCCAACTCATGATACACCTGCGCCGGCGTCATGAGTCCTTCGCGCCCTTGTATACGCCTCTGTGCCTCGTCAAAGAGCTGGCCCAGGTCGGTCTTGTGAAACTGTTCGGGAACGGCTACGCCGTCACCCAGCGGATCGCCATAGAGCGTCCGCAGGACCTGCTTCATGGCCCGTTCCACCTGCGGGGGATCGGCAGCGTACTCTCCACTTGCATACTCAACGATCAGCAGCAGGCGCTGGCCGAGCGGGCTCGTGCGCATCTCCTCAACCGGCCAAGTCGTCTGCGCCCCCTGATGTGCCTGCGGCGTTGTGTCCCCCGTCACTTCCCACACGCGGCCAGCAACGGCCAGCAGCGCCCTATCGATGCGGTCGAGCGTGGCTTGATTGAGATGGAAATCCGGATAGAGATAACCGAGATCGAGATCTTCCTCGTCCATAGAAACCTCTCTTATACATTAAACTAAGAACAAGCCCTCTCGACACAGGGCTGGAACAAGTGTAGACTTGTTCTATACAACTGTTGAACGCGCCAGGGAAAGTCTACATCCTCCACCCGGCTCGACCGATTAAGAAAGCGGGACATGTGACCAAAAGAACTCGGCAGAAGTTCCCCCCGAGTTCCTCATGCAGCATAGAAGGGGCTTGAGAGGTCACTACGTCACCTATCGCGTTGCAGAATTCAGGCCGAGTTGTTCCAGCATGGTCATCATATCGTAGTAGGTGTGGAACCTGACGATCTTGCCATTCCTGATTTGCATGACCTCGCAGAGCCGCAGGTCGGACGAGCGCCCCGTCGCTGGAATAGCTTGCGAGGGCAGATGTAGTAGACCGATGTTGGTCCCCCGACTCGTAAACTCAAGGACGGCCTGATCCTCTGTGGCAAACGCATTGGTCGGCTCTACCCTGCTATCAGGGAAGGCCTCTATGAAAAACAGCACTAACCGCTTGTAGCCATCCGGACCACGAAGAATTGCCCCGGAAGGAACATCGATGACCTCGCAGTCTGCTGCGAAAGCAGCCATACTCTTATCGAGCCAGGCCGGGTCTGACTGGCGGCTATTGTACTGCTCAAGCAGTGACCTCGCCAAGGCCACATTCTCCTGTGCAGCCATGCTCTCATCCATCCTTTCTATCTTGTGTTGCAGAGCGAGCGTTTCTTGCCCGCATGCGCAACGTGCATCTGAAGACGACTACGTGAAAGGGGGTCCCTTTTGAGAATCAAAATGGCCTGTCGGTGCGATTCTGACGGAAAAGGTGAAGTAGGCGGCCGGCGCGTTACCTTGCGGCACGTTTCCAACCGCCCCTTCCCGAACTAACCATGCACCTTTCGATGCAGTTAGCTCTCCAGAACTCTTCCATCAGGCAAACGGTGCTGACACTCCGTCAAGCGGCTGGGCCGAAACAAGCCCCTGACAATCACAAAGGGTTCGCAGAATCGCTGGTAGCTTCCCTCGTCGGTGTATGCCTGAGTGGCCCACCAGCGTGCTCGTATCTCGGCGATCTCGGGATGCATATATGGTTTCATTCTCTCTGATCGATGTAGTCGGATGGCATTCTTCTTGATATCTAGATACTCCGTGATATCAATAAACAGATTGGGAACAAAAATCCAGTTCTGCGTAGGAGGCTCGGCATAGAGAATCCAGTCAACGCAACGGTCCCTGCGGGCTGCGTTCACCACTGCGGAGGCGGTGACCACATGATCCTGATGCCCCTGTCCAAGCTCTTGTGGATCATGAGTGATGACCATCTGTGGGGATAATCGGTGAATATGGCGCTCTATCAAGGAGACAATCTCTCTATCATAGTGGAGATTTCCATCTGGTAGATTCTCCTTGAGGAGAGTATAACCCACTAACTGAGCGACTTCCTCTGCCTCCATCAATCGCACGGAGCAATTGGTAATGCTGCATTCACCGGCCGTTAGCACCAGCACATAGACTTGGTAGTGTTCATCGCACAATCGTGCCAGGGTGCCGAGACAGCTCAAGGCATCATCATCTGGATGCGCAAAAACGACCAGCACTGTGCGTTCGGTATCGATGATTCTCAAATTCATCACCTGTACGACCTCCGCTTAGCACCTTCGTAAAAAATGAGCGCGTGGGGAGAATCTTTATTTATCGCGAGGAACTCGCGACGCCGTGCCGACTCCCGTGGCACATAGCCATTCATGAACATGGTTCTTCCTTCCTTTCTCTCCGCAGTCTTTTCAGCAGAACTGTGCATGGTTCAATCACATCATCACAGTTCTGTCAGGTCAACGACTGACCTGACAGAACTGTGATCCTTTATGGCGCCCCATTGGACAATGGGCAGGTGAATGTGGGCTGCGGCGGTACCTGCACAGGTGAGGGAGGAGCTGATATACTCATCGTTGCCAGGGCGGTTCCCTCACTTTTCGCCCCAATCAGCGTGAAGACCAGCTTTCCCTGGGCGTCGCCTGGGACGACATACGACCCGGCCGCTGCGGCATTGCCCCTGTCATCGGTGCGGAAGCAGCTCACCATGGTGCCTGCAGTGTTCTGGGTATGCCCGAGGTAGACATGCACCACTTCTTGCCGGGCAAAGCCGGTGGCATAGAACGACACGGTTGTTCCTGGCAGGGCCCCATAGGTGCTGGCTTGCGCATTGGGCATGTAGGGCAGCACGGTCCAACTGATCGCCACCGATGCGCGGCTTTCTTCTCCCAGAAAGATGAGCGTTTGCCGCCCTTTTAAGTTAAAAGGAATAGCGAAGCCCGTGGCATTAGCGAAACTCCCATTTTGTGTGGTTTGGATGACCGCCATGGGCTGATCCATCGTAGTATTCAAGTAGACCAGCACCCGTTCTCCCGGACCAAAACCCGACCCTGAGAAATTTAGCCGGTGGTCGGCCTGCAGAGCATAGTTAGAAAGTTTGATCGTTGGATACAACGACAGCAAGTCGAAGGGGGCAGCGACCATAGACAGGCTTTTGGCTCCGACAAACAGGAAGGTGTTGACGCCCGTGGCTCCGAAAGGCACCTGCACCGTTGCCTGACCGATCCCACCGCCGCTGTCGGCGTGCAGCGTCGTGAACGGCTGGCCGCTCATCGTATTCCAGTAGACGTTGATCGTCTCACCGGGACTGAAGCCGTGGACGGACAGGGTGATCAGGTCACCAGGCCGGCCTACCTGTGCGTCTAATTTGAGTTGGGGGGTGCCGCCTGCGACCACCCCTGCGGCGAGCGCCACTTTGGTGCTGCTTCGCTCGCGCGCCTCGATGAAGAACGGACCAGCACTCAAGGTTTCCGGCACGGTGAGATTGTCGTAGAAGTTGCCGTACTTATCGGCATGGACCAGGCTGATCGGCTGACCGGTGTCCGACTTCCGCTGCTTGACGAGCACGTCGACCGTGGCTCTGGGATCAAAGCCAGTACCGGTCACCCCCATGCTCGCGCCTTGACGCACGACACCCGGGTTGAGCAGGATCAGCGCTCCTGCTGTGACTCCGGCCGGTACACCCGGAGTCACAGCAGGCGGTGTGCTGGTCGCTGGCGTGGCCTGCGGGGTGCTTGAGCCCGTGGTATGTACGGCCACGTTGCCCCAAGTCTGGCTGAGAATCCCGAACACCACCGAGATGGCAACGATCCCCGCAAGCCCGATCCACAACAGCTTCCCGCGGCTCATGCGGCCTTTCTTCGGTTGCTTTGCGGGCTTTCCTTTTCCAGGGGATGGAGCCATGTTCTGAGGCACAGGCCTTCCCGACTCGAAGGCGACAAGCGACGCCCCACAGTGAGAACAGAAGGAAGCATTAGCCTGCAGGAGCATCGCACACTGCGGACAAGTCACTCCAGCAAACCTCTGCTCTTCGGGAAGTACAGCTTGCCTCGTCCTCGCCGCTTCGACCTCGATCGGCTGGTCAATCATCTGCTCTTCGGTTGTCGACAGGTCGACGATCTCATCATCTTCTGCCGACTGGTTCATTTTCTCTTGCTGCATCAAGCGATTCTTCCGAGAGTCCATAACATATCCATCCTTTCTCATCCAGTCACTCATTTCTGGACCTGATAAATTGCCAGGCTGACCTCGCCTTGCGCCAACTGCCAGATCGGCGTGGCGTGTTGGAGCGCCTCTAGAATGTAGTCCTCGTTGCCACCGGGATTGTTTGCCTGCATGACAATGAGCATCTTGTTGGACATCACAATGTAGTCGATGTTCCGCCAGTCCTTGGCGAAGAGCTTGTCGCGCACGGCAGGGTCGCTCGAAGCCTTCCAGTGAGAGTGGGCACGCGGGTAAAACGGTTGTACATCGTGCAGTTGCACCCACAGGTCATCGTCTATGATGATTCTGGCATCAGGCGGGATGTGCGCTCGTATGAACGCCAGTTGCTCCTCCTGCATCGTGGCCAGCGGAAGCCTGTATAGGTCGTGTAGCACTGTCGTCTTGTGATATTGGTCATGCACCAGCACATAGCCTCCCCGAGGCAGCAGCAGCACGGCAAAGCACCCGGTCAGAACAAGTGCTCGGACGCTTCCCGCAACCAGTGGCATACGCTTGTCGCCCGGCACTACGCGCAGTATCTGACTTGCCGCCATACCGATGTTCATAGTCATAAATGGCACCAGGGGCACGATGTAGAACTCCAGCATCACACTGCCCCGGACCAGGTATAAGCCATAGCTCAAGGCGAGCAACGCAGCGACCAGATCTGCACGATGGCGCTTGCGGTCTCGCAGCCCAATGAGGAAATTCATGAGGGTCGCTCCTAGACCGCCTACCAGCACAAACGTGTCCTTGGGCAACCAGGTCCCGCGCGAAAACGTCCAGAAGAGGCTATGCAGGTCCCGAATGCCGCCCTGCGAGCGATGCAACTGCTGCCAGATGGTGTAGAGCAGGGCCACGTGGTCAGCCGGTGGCTGATTGAGATTGAAGCTGAGATGACTGGGCAGCAATTCGTTTTTGAGGGCAGCGTATAAGAAGTACACCGAAATGATCGAAAACACCCCGAAGAACCAGAAGGTCAGGGCAAAGCGATAGTTGAACTGCAATCGCACCTGGACGTAGAGCAAGTAGCCTATGACGGGCATGAAGAAGATGGCGTTTTCTTTCGTCAGCACCCCCATCCCCAGCGCCATGCCGCTGAAGAGGGGAGTGAGAATGCGCCGATCATCACTGGTAGCCAGGTAGAGGCTCAGCAGCACCCAGAAGACCATCAGGTTGTCCAACAACACCTGGCGCTGGTAGTAAACAGCCAGCGGCGACAGGTTGAAAAAGAAGCAAGCCACCACGGCGGCAATGACGCTTCCCGAGAGGCGTCGGGTGCACCGGAAAAGCAAGTAGGTGCTCGCCACATGCACCAGCAGCATCAGCACGCGCCCGGTATTGATCGCGTTGCCGAAGGCCTCGAACTGGTGGGGCAGTAGCGCCACCCAGCTGGCGATGAACAGCCAGCCTGCCGGCGCATGGTCATAGTAGTACGTATAAGGCGAGAACTGTCCCTCCCGCAACACTGACCACGCCTGCTGCATGTAGATGCCTTCGTCAGTGATGTAGAGGGGATAGACGAACAGGTGGTAGCCATGGGAGATCGCTCCGGTGAGCAGCGAGACCACCAGGAAGAAACGCTCGAGCACGACCCAGTGGGTGCTCGCTCGCGCCTCTAACGCCTGGAGTTTCCGTTCATGGTGATCTCGCACACCCAGCCCGTCCCCGTCCAGGCCTATCGGTGGTCGGACTGATATCGTTTCATAGTTAGTGAAATCCATTTTTTTAGTGAAGTCCATTTTCCCTCCTTGAAGTGGGCAACGAGGTCGCTTCGAACGCCTCGTGATCTCGCACACGCAGCCCGTTTGAGCTTATCGGCTGTTGGGCTGACATCGTTTCATAGTTAGTGAAATCCATTTTCCCTCCTTGAAGTGGGCAACGAGGTCGCTTCGAACGCCTCAGCCTGACGATGGGCGGATGAGACAACTTCAACCTCACGATGAGCTTGAGGTGGTGTTTTCACTTCGAGCTTCCCGGCCTGACGATGGGCACCGATATGCTGGGTCTTCTCCCAATTATTGATGCCACGCAACTGCCTCGTGGTCGCGCATACGGAGGCATACGCCAGGACCCACTGATAGGGCAGATAGCCCAGGGCCATCACCAGCGGCGTCTTCCAGGTCGGCTTCAGTCCGTGCGCATCGGTGAACTCATAGAGCCCGATGACGTTAAGGATGAAGTGGGCTGCCAGCAGGTAGAATGGCAGGTCCAGCAGGAGAGCCACGAGCTCCGGCACCTTAAACGCGAACATCATGAGCACCGAAGCCAGGATGTAGAGTCCCAACACAGCCTGCATGGCGGGGAACCCCAGCGTGTACACCGCCAGCAGCCGCTGCTTCAGCCTGGGCAACTGCTTCCAATCGCCCTTGAGCAGCGTCTGCAAGAACCCCTGGCTCCAGCGCGTGCGCTGCTTGATGAATTGGCTCAGCGTAGGAGGAGTCTCCTCGCGCGTGACGTAGCGGTCGTCGTAGATGACGCGCATCCGCTCGCCCAGCAGGCTAATGCGGATACCAATATCGGCGTCCTCTGTCAGATCGAGCTCGTCCCAGCCGCCCACACGCTGGAGCACCTCTCGGGTGAAGAAGACCGTGTTGCCGCCCAGGGGAGTCATACCCAGCCGGGCATGGTAGTGCAGCCGGCTCTTGAACCAGAAGAAGTATTCCAATACATTGAGCACCGAGTACCACTTCGACTGGTAATTCATCAGCTGCACCCCACCCTGCACGACCGCGACCGGCTCGTTTAGCAGCACCGTGTTGATCACATTGAAGATGTCGGGGTGGATGTCGTCCTCGGCATCGAAGATCGTCACCACCTCGTTGTGGGTGTGGCGCAGGCCCACGTTGAGGCCATGAGGCTTGGTGATGGGCCGGTTCTTGAAGGCTAGCACGCGCACGTTCTCGACTCCTTGATGGCGCAATTGGGCAATCTTCTGTTGGGCCTTGGCGATGGTGCCGTGATCGTCGATCGAGCAAATCACCATCACTTCCAGCAAGGACAGGGGATAATTGGCCCGCACTACCCCCTCAATGGTCGTCTGGATGACGTCCTCTTCGTGGCGGGCGGGCAGCAGCACGGTGAAGGACCTCCTGGGAGGTAGAAAGCGTGTAGGTGCCTTCGCCATCCGGGATGCCTCTGGCCGGTCCCATGTATAGAGCATGATGTAGAGCGTATAGACCGACTGCATCGTGAGCAGGAGCGAGAGGGCCACCGCTCCGGCGAGCAGACACGTCATCACCACATGACCGGCAGCAAGCAGGATCGCATTCATCGCACACCTCCCCAGGTCCACACCACGTTCACCGCGAAGTTCCAGGCAGTCGCCAGGGCGATCCCCAGCAGATTGGCGGCCAGGTAGTAAACGCCCAGGTGCCTGACCAGGAGCCACAGGGTGCAGGTGGTGATGACCAGGCCAGCCAGCGACACCAGGTTGAACTTGGCGAAGCGTTTTATAGAGAGATGCGTGCGTCCAAATGTCCAGCGGTCATTCCAACAAAAGTTATTGACGATCGCCATCTCTGTCGATAGAACCGAGGCAATCACCAGAGGCAGATGCACCCACTGGAAGAGAAGAAACAGCGCCAGGCTATTGACCAGCATTCCCGTCACCCCTACCACTAGAAATTTGCTCAACCTGGTAAACGTGGCACAGGCGTGGCATGTGAGCTTCCGCACGCGGACCAGGAGCGCAGACGAACATCGTATGACGAGTGCCCTCCGGCCAGATCGGCCTGGTCCTACCAGGAAAGTTTCGCTGCTTTCTCCTTTCGTCCCGCCTGCATGCTTCGCACGCGCTCCTTCCCTCTCTGCTGAGCCGCAGGCTAGCCGCGAGAGCGGCGTACTACCTTTCACCGGGCCTGAGCACGGTAGCTGCGCTGTAGCGTGCGGATGTATCCAGCACATCGGTGTTGACATAGGGGTAACAACTCCTTGTATCTATGAGTTTGACCTACCCCGGCAAATGAGGTATACTACCTCTGTGAAAGCATCATTTTGCTTTGCTGGATCCGGGGTGAGCCCTCGTTAGTGGGTATCTGTAGTGCCTCGAAAACCAGCAGATACCCACGCTCCAATAATTTCGTATATGAAGCCAGTTTAGGAACCCGAGGGCCTCCTGTGCGGTTATGTTGCTGACACTATCGCCAGATTGCATAGAAGCATTCCCTGAAGCACACTCAGGCTATTTTCCGTCAAAGTTTCATCATGGGCTGTCTCTTGAGAAGAGAACAACGTGCAATGTATGTCGAGTAACCCTCCAGACCGCTGAATGTCTACTGACCAGGAGCCAGGAACTCTTGACGTCCTCGACACAGCCGCCCATCTCCTGCTCTCCGTCTAATTGTGGTTGGGAGATTGACATAGGGGTAACAACTCCTTTTATCTATGAGTTTGAGTCACCCCGGCAACTGAGGTAGACGACCTCTGTGAAAGCATCATTTTGCTTTGCTGGATCCGGGGTGAGCCTTCGTTAGTGGGTATCTGTAGTGCCTCGAAAACCAGCAGATACCCACGCTCCAATAATTTCGTACCAGCCTCCGCGATGCGCTACTTCTCCACCTGGCCGGCAAGCGCCGAGAGAGGCACCTGTGACTGCACAGATGAACAGAGCTGGTGCCAGCCCATGGCGGCATCTCGCTTGACCACCGATTGCATGACCAGATCGTCAGGAGTAGGAGTGTTGGCCGATACTCCTAGTAGTATGCCAAGGGCGCGTCATGAAAGCGTCATGGGCATCGTCATGAATGGAAATTGTTTCTTTCATGACGATGCCCATGGCGTCATGAAAACGTCATGGGCATCGTCATGAATGGGAAGTGCTTCCACACGAGGTCACTTTGTTGCCAAAGAAGCTCTACTGGCTGCGTCGGAACAGTTAGTAATCATCGTCGGGCATGCTAATGGCTCTCCATCAGATTACGTCAGAACCGTTTTTCGTTCCGTTCACACTCAAGGGCCGCTCTATTGGTGTTTATGTGTCACCCCTCTTTCTTCTACTGATGTCGGCAGGGAGAAGTAAAGTGTGATAGAATAGGAAGTATGGGAGCACCAAAGAAAGCCGATTGGCGAGCAGAACGACGCAAACGAGCGTGGAAGTTGAAAGAGGAAGGCTGGCAG
>Ga0137389_10003303_pt1 | contig 10005 bp, 15 predicted proteins | sample 15con2h14BmetaG_FD_104645 | JGI IMG/M metagenome (GOLD analysis project Ga0137389, IMG submission 104645) | Vadose zone soil microbial communities from Angelo Coast Range Reserve, California, USA - 15con2h1.4B metaG | ecosystem: Environmental > Terrestrial > Soil > Vadose zone > Saprolite...
GGCTCCGCTGATCTCATCGCCGGCGCGCGGAATCACCTACTCCGCCGAGCCGAACGGACCCGAGATTCCATTCACTGCCGTCACCGATGCCGACAGCCGTACCTTCTATTGGTTCGTCGATTCCGCGATGGTCTGCACCTCGCTCTCCGGCGAGTCCTTTTTCTGGCGCGCGCACCCGGGTGACTTTCTCATCCGCGCGGTCGATGACCAAGGCCGGGCCGTCGCCGAAGACTTGAGCGTCACCCCACGCGAAGCGAACTGATCGGGCAGCAAGAAGCGGCGCGGTTGAAGAGTCGATAGCCGTCCGCTGAGGACGCGGGACTATTGGGGACTATGCGGACGAAGGGGGCGGGATCTTAGACCGCCGCCCGTCGATGATAACCAGCCCGATCACATCAGACGAATCGGCCCAAGCGGTCCCCTCGGGGGCGGTCGCATGAATCTTCCGACCGTGATCTGAGTCTCCGATCCGGGACTTACCAGGGTTCCCGCGGCCGGTTCCTGCTCCATCACGACCCTGGTGCTCCCTCCACTCGGGTGGAGACCACAGCCAGGCCGGCCGCCCGCAGGATTGTCGTCGCATCACCCACGTTCTTGCCGACCAGCGGGGAAACCGCGACTTGCGGACCCAGCGACAGCGTTACGTTTACCGCGGTTCGCTGCGCGGCCCGGGCTCCGGCAGGCGGAGCTTGCGAAACCACCGCACCGGCGGGCAGCAGGTCCGCGACCTGACCAATCACGTCATCTGAAGCTTCAACGCTGCCAATGCCGCCGCCGCCCCGTTCTGCGCCATCCGCACCACTTGAGGCACGATAACGGTTCGCGGAGTCGCCACAGTGACCCGCACGGGCGAACCGATCGCGACTGATCGGCCCGCGGACGTTCCTGCGTAAGAATGCTCTCGGGCGCCTGATCCGACTCGGTTCCGCCCAACAGCACGATGGTGAGCCGGAAGCCCTCCGGCATAAAGCGCGCCTGCCGAAGTGCGATTCCAACCACCGATGGCACCGAAACCTGCCGGGGCACCGCCGTCGAAATGGTCACCAGCGCGTTCTTGCAGCACCCGCTCGCCGGCGCCGGGCACTTGTCCGACCACCGTTCCGACGGCCTGGTCGCTCTCAACCGTGGCGCCCATCGCGAAGCTGAGATGCACCGCCGTTAGCGCCTGTTGTGCCGCCGTCGAAGTCATTCCGGCCAGATTCGGCCTCACCGCTGTGGCCCCCGAGATTCTCAGCCCGACCCTTGACCCAACCGGCGCGCCCGCATCGGCCGGAGGATCCTGGCTGAGAATCGTTCCTGCGACCGTTCCCTGTCCGCCAGGCTGAGTCTGAATGTCCCCTAGAACCACGAATATCCCGTGTATGGAAAGCCCGCGCATCCGCCCTCTGTCAGCGGCTCAGCCGCGAACTGTTGAAGCGCTGCTTGTGGCCTTGGGCAAAGCCAGCAGAGATTTGGGCCGCCGATTGTGAAGGTCTGGGCCTGCTTGGCCGCCGGTGCGTCGATGGTGGCGGGGAATTCGGCTTGCAGGCGAGCCAGATGCTGGCCCACCGCCTGATCGGTCTGACCCCCAACCGCACCGGTCACCTCCTGGGCGATCACCTGGCCGAGCGTGCCCGCTTGGGCCAGATCCTCCTCCGGCGTATCTGCGTCGGTCAGCACCGAGGCTTTGAAGGTTCGGTGCGTATCGTCGTGGACGGTCTGCATCAGCACCGGCAGCTTCGATAGCACGTTCTGATGATTGAATCTGCCGGCGGCATCGACGCCCTGCCGCAGCAGGGTCGCCGACTCGCACACCGACCCGCACCTTCGAGATCACATCGGTCTTTGTCATCGCCCAGTCCCGCACCCACATGCCAAAATGCACCTGGACGCTGCCGATGCCGTGCACCACCGCGGCCTCGCCCGGGCGCGAATGCACCGACACGGTAGCGGTCTGGATCCGTGTGATGGCGACGATCGGAGCGACCGGCAGGTCGGCGGCGAGGTCGATGAAGCTGGAGGGATGATCTATTGTGAAGACGACTCGCTTGCGAGACAGACCGTCGTCGCTATTGTGAGGTCTGAGCGTGACAAATCACTTTGCGAGCCGCGCACAAAATTTTGCACGGACAAAGAAAGCGGTATAGCGAGGCTACGAATCCATGAGAGGGATGGGCCGAGTCTTTAAGCGTGGCACGGTCTATTGGGTCGCTTACTATCACCGGGGAAAGGAATATCGGGAAAGCTCGGAGTCCGAAAATGAATCGGCCGCCAAGAAGCTGCTGAAGAAGCGGATCGCAGAAGTTGCCCAAGGCCGGCTGATCGGACCGAACCAGGAGCGCGTGACCTTTGACGACTTGGCGCAGGCACTGTTGGCCGATTACCAGATCAATGGCCGGCGTTCAGCGCGCTCGGCGCGCCTCTCGATCAGCCACTTGCGCAAGTTCTTTGGCTTCGACCGCGCCATAGACATCACGACCGATCGAATCAAGGCGTATGCCGCAGATCGTCAGAAGGCGAGCGCTGCAAATGCGAGCATCAACCGCGAGCTGGCGGCTCTTAAGCGAATGTTCAGCCTAGCCGTTCAGGACGGACGGCTCAGCAACGCGCCTTACATACCGTCTCTGGAGGAAGACAACGCACGCCACGGTTTCCTCGATCACGCGGCGTTTGTGGCCCTCATAGCGAACTTGCCGGAATACCTGCGGGATCCGATCGCGTTTCTCTATCTTTCAGGCTGGCGTCTTGGCGAGATGAAGGCGCTGGAATGGTGCGACGTCGATCTTGCTGGCAAAGTCGTTCGTCTACGTCCCGAGATCAGCAAAAACAAGGACGGACGGCTTTTGCCGCTCTCGGGTGAGTTGTTCGAAATCATACAGCGAGCACAGGCAAAACGTCGGCCCGACTGTCCGTTCGTGCTCCATCGCGACGGGGAGCCGGTGGGAGACTTCCGTAAGGCATGGTCGAAAGCGTGCAGAGCGGCCGGCCTGCATCCGATCCTCGTTCACGACCTGCGGCGGACCGCCGTGCGCAATATGGTGCGCGCTGGAATCCCGGACCGAATTGCGATGACACTCTCGGGCCACAAGACACGCAATATATTCGACCGCTATAATATCGTCAGTGAGTCAGATTTGGCTTCAGCTACCGATTGCAAGCGCACCTTCGTCTCCAGCCGACTGTGCCCAAGGTTCAACTGCTAGCTGAGTCCCGGAAGAGTCGTTAGCGGATTCACAATTGGCGGGACCGAACCCTGAAAAGCTGATCGATGGCTATCGACCTTCAAGAGTTGGGCTACAAGTTACGCCGGTATCGCGACCAACTGAAAGAGTCCCTCGAAGACGTTAGCCGGGGCACAGGCATACCATCAGACAGGTTGGCAGGCATCGAGGAGGGTTCAATTCGACCAAGCGGCGACGAACTCCTCATCCTGGCGGATCATTGGGCGTGCGATTTCCAGATCTTCATCTCTGACGAGGATCTCGCACCGTTCAGGGATACGGATATTCTTTATCGCCGCCATGGAAATGCTTTCTCAAAGGAAGATCGACGTGCGGTGCGAGAGTTCCTGTATCTATGTGAAACTGAGTCCTTTCTGATGGCCGAGTTAGGCCAAGAGAGCCGCGAGTTTTCATTCTCTCCCGTGGGTTCGTTCTACAAGGGTCACGCCGAGGAAGCTGCAGTAGCACTTCGTACATTCTTCGGATACGAGACTGGCCGGTCTGCAGTACCAAGAAATGTTTTCACCGACTTCCGGCGCATTGGTGTTCACGTGTTCCGCAGGCAGCTTCAGAATTCAAACATATCTGGGCTCTTCCTGTCACACATCGGCGCCGGGCCGTGCCTACTAGTAAACTATAGCGAAGACGTCTATCGGCAACGATTTACAGCGGCGCACGAGTTAGCTCACGCAATCTTCGATTCCACCCAAGAGGCAGTTGTCTCATTCATTCGCCCAAAGAAAAATGATCTGGTCGAGGTGCGTGCAAATCGTTTTGCCTCATGCTATCTGATGCCTCCCTCAATTTTGGCAAACCTACCGGACCCATCGAAATGGCCTGAAGCAGAAGCTGTCCGTTGGGCGAACGAATTTCGAGTTAGTTGCGATGCCTTAGGGATCGCACTCAAAGAAGCGGGCCGCGCCAGCGATGCTACCGCGCAAAGGATCCGAAATTTTCGCGTTCCGCGCGAAGCCAAAATCGATCCGGAGCTGGGCGGTAAACTGTCGTCCAAGGCTCGCGAGAATAAGCAAGCCTTGCTTCAACGAGGGCTGTCCGACTTCTATGCCGGGCTCTGCTTCGAAGCTCATGACCGAGGGCTCATAAGCACAGGCAAGTTGGCCGAAGCCATTCTCGCCGACGCAGCTGAGCTACCAGAAATGGCTGAATTGTACGGCAGGTCGCTACGCTATGGCGATTGATCCGTCGAGCTTCGAGACGACCAATGTGGTGGACACTTGTGCAGTGTGGAACGTCCTCAGTTCTCGCAGACTTTACAGTGCCGCGCTTCTGGCTCACTGCCACTTCGTCATAACTACTTTTGTACAGTACGAGTGTCTTCAGAAGCGAAGAAGAGTTGCTACGGCAAGCGATACTGAACTCAGATCTCGACTGCAAACGGAACAGGCAACGGAAACTTCAGCTCTTATTCCTGCGACATTGACGATCTCCAAGCCGTAGCATTACTGCAGAACCGAAAACGCCTAGGTAAGGGGGAGATTTCCTCGATTGCATTCGCGATGAAATATCGCAAAGCGGTACTTACGGACGATCAGAAGGCGCGAAGATTGGCTTCGGATGCGGGCCATAAAACCGTTCAAACAACGCCGCATCTTTTCGGGTGGTTGATTTTTGTAGGGCGTCTCGGAGACCATGACAAGGATGTTGTGATCGCCGAACATCGTGGGCTCGACGGTATACTCGGGAAATATTTCGAAGAGGCATATCTTTTGGCGTTGCAGTACAGACTGGCAGCGCCCGCGCCCAAATCGACGCGCTAAATACGTATCATCGTATGATCGAGCTGTACGAATGAAAAGCACCGGTAACCCTGCCAAGAGGTGAAATGCAGCGGCCAAGAAGTGGAAGATACGTACGGAACTGATTACAGTTTAGTCGGACCGAAGACCAGCGACCACTTACCGCCCTCCTTGGACACGCCAGCTGCCGTTGACAATGAAGTCAGCACCGGGCTAAACACCGCATGTTTGCAAAGTCAAAAGGAAATTCCGGCTAGAATGCGAGCTCTCTGGAGCATGACGATCCAGATCAGTTTTGCATTGACTCTGGCATTACTCGTCGGAACGCCCGTCAGTTTTGCCCAATCGCCACCGAGCACTGCCCAGAATCCTGCGCCAATTCGCCCCACAGCAACCGTCGCCAGCTCGCCTTCTGTCGCACCCGTTGCGCCACGCACTCCGTCCAGCACGGTCGCCCCAACCGCCTCTGAGTGGCCGTTCCCGCTCAATGTTGTTCGCAAGATTTATGGACGCAACGGTGTTCTGCCAGCGGCGCTCGTCGCGCTCTTGCTAGGGCTGGCACTCTTGTTTTGGGAAGTGCTGAAGAATCTTGCCGGAAAAGTCGCCGATCTGGTTTCTCAACTTGTCGGCCTAGGAACCCCGCCCGAAGGTAAAGTTCCGAAAAGTGAAGCCAAGCTACTTGGAAAGGTCTCATTTGTCTATGAAGGAACACCGACCTATCCAATTTTGAAATTCTCAATCGTAAACGAGACTGATCGCAGGGTGACCTTGACCAACCTTAAGGTGTTCAAAGTCGCGTGCATCAAGGATGAGCACGGGTCAGTACGACATTTGATGGGACCACGCGTCAAGCTCGACTATGAACTTTCGGCCGTCTCCGAAGGGGAGGGTAAAGAACTTCTCGGCGCCCGCGTTTCAAATCTAAACACGGAGGAATCCGAAGCGTTCGAAATTACGTTAGAAGCCGAGAACAGCGTGGCCCTGATCGACTTCGATGTTGAGTGTGTCGCGGCCGGCTCTCCGACCACAATTATCTGCTCCCCTTCGGAGGTCGTATTAGTACACGCTCCGGTGGCACTCGGATTCGAACGCGGGCCCGTAGCGAGCGGAGATGAGGGGCACATCGTAACGATCAAGCGGGAGCAGGCCCTCGGTTGGGTCCTTGAAGAAGCATCTTCCGCACTTTGGGAAACGGCTAGCTACTCAGAGTGTCGCGACTACACGGTGGCTTTGCTCCGCGGAGCGGCCGCGCTCGGCATCTCGAACCCGGCGGAAGCGTTTGAAAAGCTACGCGCGAAGTATGAGAAGGGCCCGATGTTCGGTTGGGTCCTAGCCTCGTATGCCGATTTGATAGAGCGCCGCGAGCTCCCAGCCCCGATCGTGTCCTATCTAAGAGAATGGGTGAGAGATCCTCAGCAGCTAATGCGGTCTCTGCCGAGCGACGATGAGGTGCCCGCCACGATCGTTAATAGAGCACTCGCCACCATTGCGAGGAAGCCGGCTGAGGGAAGAGAAACGGAGCAAGACGCTCGTAGTTTAGAGTACGCGCTTGAGTTTCTCGACAGTACTTTGTGCGTCCCTACAACTATAGACGATCCCGATGACGAGAACAAAAATGCCGCAGTCTCCGATCTAGGGTTTAGCAAGCTGATGGGTCATGTCTCCTTGAATGTTTCCCGCCTGCAACAACTGCGCGAAGTGGTAAAGCATGCTGGCAAAGGAGCGGCAGAGTTCTTGGTCGCATATATTCTTGTGCAGCCGGATATGTTCCACGAAGCTGACGAGTTGCTGCGTCAACAGGTTCGTCTGAAGCAGAGTGATACCATCTGGGATCAGGCGGAATCAGTTAAGTTTTGGTTTGATTGGTGGCAACAAAATGGCAAGCCAAAATACGAGCAGCTCCAGTGGCGAAAGAGAAGCCCTCGGCTGGTATTAGCCTTGAAAGTGTTCTTGACGACTGACGTGGCTGAACTCGGGAGATACCTGAGCGACGTTGACGATGTTGTCAGGTTCGCGGCGGCTCGCAATCCCCGACTTCTCCCAGACCAGATGAAAGAGTTAGCGCGAGATCCGCGACCGATGATCAGGCTGACTGTCGTAGAGAATCCGTTGACCCCGCTCGATATCCTTCGACAGCTTGCCGCCGACAATAACTCGATCGTTCGACGCTGGATCCCTAACAATCCAAATGCCGACGATGCGCTAATATCTCAGCTCGAGAATGATCCAGTGGCGGGTGTACAAGAGTTTGCGCGCAAGGCGCGGGTCAAGAACCCCTAGCTGCCATAGCAGTTCACTGAAGCTTGAGTCCGCACGGGCGCGGTCGACCATTTTTGAGGATTTTCCGTCTAGCAATTCTGATCTCAAATCAGGCGTTCTGGCAAACAGCCCTTCTGCACCCTCACGAGATCAACGCATCTGGCGGTTCCGGACTAACCGCAAACAGAATATCCCAGCTTATCGAGAAGAGGTTGTCTAAAGTGAATTGATTTCGAGACAGCACTATATCTGGGTGTTTTTAGTTACAACGACGCTTATCACGGCATAGCCGTCTTTGTTGAGTGTCACCCCTGGAGTTCCATAGAGCCATCGAGCCTCGTGCGGGGTTCCCGCGTCGGCAGTAGGTGCAACGGCCGTGATGAATTCGATTCCGCGTTGCCCTGGGGATAGCGGCCCTCGGTACGCTTTAATCGTGGTAAGAACCGCGCCGCTCCGTCGAGCCCAAGTATTCGGCCCACCCCAGACTTCTCCTGACGCTTGCTGCTGGCGAGCAATGGGAGCCGTCTGTGCTGACGACTCCAGTCGGTGGTAGACGAGCGCCGCTTGCTTGCCGGAATCGATTCTCTCCTGACGCAATTTAGACACGTCAAGAGCGAAAGGGAGAGAAAACGCTTACCTCGGGAAGCGCGGACGAGTTGACGCACGCCTCGAAATCACCTGCGAACCCGACATCGTGCTAATGCGTGACTATATGATCGATGGAGCATCCAATACCAGCCAGTGCATCTCTGAGTCGTGCGCGAGATTTTGGGTCGTTGTCAACATTTATGTAGTGACGGCCCAGCAGGTCGGAAGCAAGCACCACACCCTTGCCCAAGAGAACTAAAATAGTTCTCTGTTCACTGATGGCCAGTGCCATACCGGCCTCGAGTATGACGTTAGGCCGGGGTTGCCATCGTTCTAAATCATTTTCCGCATCGTGAGCAGAGCTGAGGGATGGCCGAAGGCAGGCATACTCATCTGGTGTAAATAAGACGATAATTCCCTGGGCACGTTCTAGACCCGCACGAACAACATCTCCAACAAACGGACTGCCTCTTAGCGTGTTCCGCACCTCGTCGAATGTGAGCGGGTCCAACTTTAGGGATTGCAGAAAAAGCCGCATTGCGTCGTATGCCTTGGTATTTCTTCCATACACTATGAAGACGCGCCTAGGATCAGGGAAACTCATATTGTCTCCTTTTTCAAGCTTAGCATCTCCGGCGCTTGACTGAGGAACCGCTGAGGACATTCCTCGTTCATGAACCGGGTGAACGAAATCGTGTCCTCTTGAGGTCAGTTCGATGCCAACAGGAAGGCGATGCCTATGAATATGAATCGGCATGCTCTTGATAAGCCCATCCTCTTCCATAAGCTCAAGATGCTTAAGGATCCGTTGGGCTGCGGATTCGTCCATACCCGTCACGAAGTCCTTCCACGAAGCCTTATTGACAGCTTTCTCGACCCCGAGAAGAAGGTCGCGGATCAACTCCAAGTCTCTTATCAAGTCTCCCTCCTGCGGACCCGAACTATCCTAGCGTAAAGCGTAACTTCCGCGCGTGTAGAGGCGTCGCCCGCGTTTTCGGCGCAGAATCACCCTCCACCTCGATTCTGACAAGTCCATCGTTCGTGTAAAAGTTAGGAGTTGAAAAATCGTACATGACTATACGCGACTATGCGCAAATTTCATCCTCGCTGCGTCGCTCGAAACGCCGCAAAAAAGAGCAGCGCGCCGCCGTTCATACTAATGATGAAGGCCGGGCGGTCAACGCCGCTGCCAAGGAGATGGCGACGATGACTCACCCCCGGAACTAAACCTGCGAACCGCACCGACATTCCCTCCAAGCTGGGACGGCCGCTGAGGCCGGAAACCGCGACCCTCTCGCGATTCCCTCGGGCAACTGTGTTGAGCGTAGAGCGCTCGTTGGGACATTCTTGCAAGCTACCCGAGCGGCGCCGCTCGGGTGCAGCAAGAGTCGAAATGGTCCGATGTACATTCCCAAAAGCGCGGGGCGGGCCACGCGAATCTCAAGCTCCTGAAAATCGCGAGAGATTAGTTTGGTATACCGCGACTTGAGCAGATCGTGAGCGCTGTGCATGGCGAGCTAGGGGCTCTCGAAAGTGGCATTTCTACGACAACGATCAAGCCGGACCTGGTGGCTATCCTGCGCGCGGGGCTAATAATTCGCGCTTTCGCGCCGATAACACCCGACGCCCACCAGATTGAATGCGGGTAACGGCTCGCTCGGGAAATCGCGAGGTGGCGGCAGGTGGGTATTCCTGCCCTTGACAAACGCGGACATTGTGCGGACAATCCGGCCTATCGAGTAAACCGTCATGTCCGCGCTGGTAACAGAAAAAGGCGTGATTCTCCTGGGTTTTGGTGGTGGGCCGTTGGAGACTCGAACTCCAGACCCGCTGATTAAGAGTCAGCTGCTCTACCAACTGAGCTAACGGCCCACCGTGGAAAGGGACGGAACCGGTAGGATATCTGGGGTGAGTGAAGGGATTTGAACCCTCGACCACCGAGGCCACAACCCGGTGCTCTGCCATGCTGAGCTACACTCACCGCTCTCAAAAATGGTGCCGCGGCCACCAATCGTGAGCCGCGACAGTCACTCGTGGCGCGCCAGAAGGGACTCGAACCCCTGACCCGCGGCTTAGAAGGCCGCTGCTCTTTCCACCTGAGCTACTGGCGCGAATCGGGGCGAGCCGATTTGAACGGCCGACCCCCTGCTCCCAAGGCAGGTGCGCTACCAGGCTGCGCCACGCCCCGTAGCGTCTAGGAA
>Ga0137389_10003305_pt1 | contig 10004 bp, 12 predicted proteins | sample 15con2h14BmetaG_FD_104645 | JGI IMG/M metagenome (GOLD analysis project Ga0137389, IMG submission 104645) | Vadose zone soil microbial communities from Angelo Coast Range Reserve, California, USA - 15con2h1.4B metaG | ecosystem: Environmental > Terrestrial > Soil > Vadose zone > Saprolite...
CACGCTCGGTCTCTTCTCGATGCTCTTCTTCCTCTTCGTGCGCTTCATGCCGATGATCTCGATCTTCGAGATGCGGACCATCCTTCCCGAGGCGGAGGTGAAGGAGCATACATGAAGCGTCCGCCGATCTGGGGTCTGCTCGCCGAGTTCGAGAACCCGACCGCGCTGGTCGCCGCCGCGGCGCGCGTGCGCGATGCCGGCTACAAGCGCATCGACGGCCACACGCCATTCCCGATCGAGGAGCTGCCCGAGGCGCTCGGCGTCAAGCCGACCATCCTCCCGCTGCTCGTCCTCTGCGGCGCGCTCGTCGGCTGCGTCGGCGGCTACTTCATGCAGTACTACGCGAGCAACGTCGCCTACCCGCTCAACGTGGGCGGACGCCCGATGCACAGCTGGCCGATGTTCGTCCCCATCACCTTCGAGCTCACCGTGCTCCTCGGCGGGCTGACGGCCGTGATCGGCATGCTCGCCCTGAACGGCCTGCCGATGCCCTATCATCCACTGTTCAACGTGCCACGCTTCGCGCTCGCGACGCGCGACCGCTTCTTTCTGGTGATCGAGGCACGCGACCGGCGGTTCGACCGGCAGGGGACGGCCCGCTTCCTGCGCGAGATCGGGGCGCGCGAGGTATTCGAAGTTGCGCACTGAGCTGGCCGCCGCCGTCCTGACGCTCCTCGCCGCCGCGTGCCGGCAGCAGATGGACGACCAGCCGCGCTACAAGCCGCTGGAGGCCAGCCGCTTCTTCCCCGACGGGCAGTCGGCGCGGCCGCGCGTCGAGGGCACCGTCGCGCGCGGGGAGCTGCACGAGGACGCGGCGCTGTACGCCGGCAAGGCGGGCGACCGGCTGGTCGACAGGGTGCCCGTCGCGCTCACGCCCGAGCTGCTCGCGCGCGGGCGGGAGCGTTTCGACATCTACTGCTCGCCCTGCCACGACCGGGTGGGGACGGGCATGGGGATGATCGTCCGGCGCGGTTACAAGCAGCCGCCCTCGCTGCACGTCGAGCGCCTGCGGCAGGCACCGGCGGGGCACTTCTTCGACGTGATGACGAACGGCTTCGGGGTGATGCCGGCCTACGCGCACCAGGTGGCGGTGCGCGACCGCTGGGCGATCGTCGCCTACATCCGGGCGCTCCAGCGGAGCCAGCGCGCGACGCTCGCCGACGTGCCGCCCGCGGAGCGGCAGGCGCTCGAGACCGAGGGGCCGCGATGAGGGAGGCCGGCGCGACGCCCCTCGACTTCGAGCGTCTCCGGCGCCGCGCGCTCGTCGTCGGCGTGCTCGCGCTCGCCGCCTGCGCCGCGGGCGGACTCGCGAGGCCGGCCGACTTCTTCCAGGCCTACCTGATCGGCTACCTCTACTGCCTCGGCATCGCCCTCGGGTCGCTCGTGATCCTCATGCTGCACTACCTCACGGGCGGCGCCTGGGGCCTGCTCGTGCGGCGCATCCTCGAGTCCGCGACGCGCACCCTGCCGCTCCTGGCGCTCCTCTTCGTGCCGCTCGCCGTCGGGGTGCGCGAAGTGTACGTCTGGGCCGCGCCCGGGGCGCTCGACGACCCGCTGCTGCGTCACAAGAGCGCCTACCTGAACGTACCCTTCTTCCTCGCGCGTGCCGGGATCTACTTCGTCGCCTGGCTCGGGTTCGCGTACATCTTCAACAAGTGGTCGCGCGAGCGCGACGCCCGGCCCGATCCCAACCCACGGCGCTTCACTCTCCTGGCCGGCCCGGGCCTCGCGCTCTACGGGCTCACGGTCACCTTCGCGTCCATCGACTGGGCGATGTCGCTCGAGCCGCGCTGGTACTCGACCATCTACCCGGCCGGCTTCGGGGTCGGCCAGGTTCTCTCGGCGTTCGCCTTCGCCATCGTGGTCGTGGTCTGCCTCCGCCGGCGGGAGCCGTTCGCCAAGCTGGTCACCCCTGGCAACCTGAACGACCTCGGCAACCTGACGCTCGCCTTCGTCATGCTCTGGGCCTACATGAACTTCTCGCAGTTCCTGCTCATCTGGTCCGCCGACCTCCGCGACGAGGTGCCCTGGTACGTGGCGCGCCGGCAGGGCGGGTGGGCGGCGCTGTCGATCGTGCTGATCGCGCTCCACTTCGCGCTGCCGTTCGTCCTCCTCCTCTCGCGCCGCGTGAAGCGCGACCCGCGGCTCATCGGCGGGCTCGCGGCGGGCATCCTGGTCATGCGGCTGGCGGCCGACCTCTGGCTGCTGGTGCCCGGCTTCCAGCGCGTGGGGCTCGCGCTCCGCTGGCTCGACCTGGTGGCCCCCGTCGGGCTCGGCGGCATCTGGCTCTGGGCCTTCCTGGGACAGCTCCGCGACCGGCCGCTGGTGCCGCTGAACGACCCCGCCGTGGAGGAGGCGATGGCGCATGCCCACTGAGTCGCAGGGCCACGAGCGCACCGACGTCAGCGTGCGCGGGGTCCTGGTGGCCGGCGTCCTGCTCGTGGTCGGCGCGATCCTGGCCCAGCTCGTCGTGGGCGTGCAGTTCTTCGCCCTGCGTGGCGCGCGCGAGCGGGAGACGCCACCCGTGATCGCCGCGGGAGCGCCCGAGGGACCGCCCGAGCCGCGCCTGCAGACCACGCCCGCGGAGGACCTGGCTGAGGTGCGCATGCAGGAGGAGACCACCCTCGACGGCTACGGCTGGGAGGACCGCGCGGCCGGGGTGGTCCACATCCCGATCGCGCGGGCGATGGAGCTGGTCGCCCGGGAGGCGAAGTGAGAGCCGTCGCGCTCGCCGCTCTCGGCCTCGCGCTCGCCACACCGCTCGCCGCCGACGAGACGCGCCCGGCCGCGCTGCGCGACGTGGGCATCGACCAGCGCCTGGGCCAGCCGCTGCCGCTCGACCTCGCCTTCCGCGACGAGAGCGGGCGGACGGTCGCGCTCGGCGACTACTTCGACGGCCGGCCGGTCCTGCTCTCGCTCGTCTACTTCGGCTGCCCGATGCTCTGCGGGCAGAGCCTGAACGGACTCGCGGCGAGCCTGAAGGCGCTCTCCTTCGCGCCGGGACGGGAGTTCACCGTGCTGGCGGTGAGCTTCGACCCCAGGGATACGCCCGCGGTGGCGAACGGCAAGAAGGCCGCCGTGGTGGCGCGCTACGGGCGGCTCGACACCGCCCCGGGCTGGCACTTCCTGACCGGCGAGCCAGCGGCGATCGACGGCCTGACGCGCGCGGTCGGCTTCCGCTACACCCGCGACGCGGCGAGCGGGCAGTTCGCGCACGTCCCGGCGGCCATCGTGGCGACGCCCGGCGGCACCATCTCGCGCTACTTTTACGGCATCGAACCCGCGCCGCGCGACCTGCGCCTCGGGCTGGTGGAGGCGTCGGCGGGCAAGATCGGGACCGCGGTCGATCAGCTCCTCCTCTTCTGCTACCACTACGACCCCGCGACCGGGAAGTACGGCGCGGCGGTGATGGGCGCAGTGCGCGCCGGCGGCGCGCTGACGCTCGTCGCCCTGGGCAGCTTCCTCGTCCTCGCCTGGCGCCGGGAGGTTCGCGGCTCGTGATCGAGGCCCGCTTCTCGCTGCCGCTCTTCCCCGAGCAGGCCTCCACGCTCGCGCCGCGGGTCGACGCGCTGCTCTTCTTCCTGCTCGGCGTGAGCGTGTTCTTCACGGTGGCGATCGCCGGCTGCCTGGTGGTGTTCGCCGTCCGCTACCGCCGGCGTCCCGGCAACGAGGTGGCGGAGCAGGTCCACGGCTCGGACCGGCTCGAGATCGCGTGGTCGGTCATCCCGCTGCTCCTCTGCCTGGTGATGTACGTCTGGGGCGCCCAGCTCTACTTCGCCGCCGCCTCGCCCCCGCCGAACGCGCTCGAGGTCACCAGCGTGGGCAAGCAGTGGATGTGGAAGTTCCAGCATCTCTCCGGCCCGCGCGAGATCAACGAGCTGCACGTGCCCGTGGGGCTGCCGGTGAAGCTCCTCATGACCTCGCAGGACGTGATCCACAGCCTCTACGTGCCCGCCTTCCGCGTGAAGCAGGACGTGCTCCCGGGGCGCTACACGCAGCTCTGGTTCCAGGCGACGCGGCCCGGCACCTACCATCTCTTCTGCGCCGAGTACTGCGGCACGCTCCACTCGGGCATGATCGGGCAGGTGGTCGCCATGGAGCCGGCAGAGTTCCAGCGCTGGCTCGCGGGCGGCGCCGGCGCCTCGCCGGCGGCGAGCGGGGAGAAGCTCTTCTCGGAGCTCGGCTGCGACACCTGCCACCGCGCGGACGCGCAGGCACGCTGCCCCGACCTGGGAGGGCTCCTCGGTCGCAACGTAACCCTGGCCAACGGCCAGACCCTGGTGGCCGACGAGGGCTACGTGCGGGAGTCGATCCTCGATCCGGGCGCCAAGCTCGTCGCCGGCTACGAGAACATCATGCCGACCTACCAGGGCCTGGTGAGCGAGGAAGGCGTGCTCGAGCTGATCGCCTATCTCAAGTCCCTTCCCGAGAGGCACCCATGACCACCGCCGCGGCCGTCGTCGTCGAGCAGCCCCCGCTCCACTACCTGAACGAGAGCTACGGTGTGCGCTCCTGGCTGCTCACCACCGACCACAAGCGGGTCGGGCTCCTCTACCTGCTCTCGCTCACCGGCGCCTTCTTCGTGGGCGGCTTCTTCGCGGTGATGCTCCGTCTCGAGCTGCTCACGCCGGCGGGAGACCTCCTGCAGGCAGAAACCTACAACAAGTTCTTCACCATGCACGGCGTGATCATGGTGTTCTTCTTCCTGATTCCCTCGATTCCGGCCGCGCTGGGCAACTTCATCCTGCCGCTCATGATCGGCGCACGGGACGTCGCCTTTCCACGCCTCAACCTGGCGAGCTGGTACATCTACGTCCTCGGCGCCGCCTTCACCACCTACGCGGTGGTAAGCGGCGGCGTGGACACGGGGTGGACGTTCTACACGCCCTACAGCACCATGTCGTCCACCACGCAGGTCATGCCGACGGCGATCGGCATCTTCATCGTCGGCTTCTCGTCCATCCTGACCGGCCTGAACTTCATCGTCACCATCCACCGCATGCGCGCGCCCGGGCTCACCTGGTTCCGCCTGCCGCTCTTCGTCTGGTCGCTGTACGCGACCAGCCTGATCCAGATCCTCGCCACCCCGGTGCTCGCCATCACGGTCATGCTGCTGGGGGCCGAGCGCCTGCTCCACGTCGGCATCTTCGACCCCGCCATCGGCGGCGACCCGGTGCTCTTCCAGCACCTGTTCTGGTTCTACTCGCACCCCGCCGTCTACATCATGATCCTGCCCGGCATGGGGGTGATCAGCGAGCTGGTCACCTGCTTCTCGCGGAAGACCATCTTCGGCTACAGCTACGTCGCCTTCTCGTCGATCGCGATCGCGGTCTTCGGCTTCCTGGTCTGGGGGCACCACCTCTTCGTCGCCGGCCAGTCGGTGTACGCGGCGATGGTCTTTTCGTTCCTCTCCTACCTGGTCGCCATCCCCTCGGCGGTCAAGGTGTTCAACTGGACGGCGACGCTGCACAAGGGGACGATCGAGTTCCGGACGCCGCTCTTCTACGCGCTCGGCTTCATCGGGTTGTTCACCATCGGCGGGCTCACCGGCCTCTTCCTCGCCGCGCTCGGCATGGACGTGCACGTGACCGACACCTACTTCGTGATCGCCCACTTCCACTACATCATGGTGGGCGGCATGGTGATGGCCTACCTGGGCGGCGTCCACTACTGGTGGCCGAAGATCAGCGGGCGGATGTACCCCGAGAACCTGGGACGGATCGCGGCGTTCATCATCTTCCTCGGCTTCAACCTGACCTTCTTCCCGCAGTTCATCCTCGGCTACCTCGGCATGCCGCGGCGCTACCACTCCTATCCCGAGGAGTTCCAGGTGCTGAACGTGATGTCGACCGCGGGCGCCTCGATCCTCGGCATCGGCTACCTGCTGCCGATGATCTACCTCCTGTGGTCGCTGCGCTACGGCGAGCCGGCGAGCGACAACCCGTGGAACGCGACCGGCCTCGAGTGGCAGACCCCGTCGCCGCCGCCGCGGGACAACTTCGAGCACACGCCGGTCGTCACCACCGCTCCCTACGACTACCCCGGCCGCGAGGTGGTCGTTGACTGAGCACGCGGCCGCGGTCGCACACCAGTTCGACGACGCCGAGCAGCAGCGCGGCGCCGCCGAGCTCGGCATGTGGATCTTCCTCGCCACCGAGGTGATGTTCTTCGGCGGCATGTTCACCGCCTTCACCGCCTACCGCTGGCTCTACCCCGAGGCCTTCACGCACGCGAGCCGGCACCTCGACGCGCTGCTCGGCGGCATCAACACGGTGGTCCTCATCGGCTCGAGCCTCACCATGGTGCTGGCCGTGCACGGCGCGCGCCACGGGCATCGCCGCATGCTGCTCGTCTGCCTGGCGCTCACCTTGCTCCTCGGGTCGGTCTTCCTCGGCGTCAAGGCGATCGAGTGGTCCAGCAAGTGGGAGCACGGCCTGGTCCCCGGGCTCCACTTCACGCTGACGGGCGCCGACGCCGGGCGGCAGGAGCTCTTCTTCTTCCTCTACTTCGCGATGACCGGCGTGCACGCGCTCCACCTGGTGATCGGCATCTGCGTGGTGGGCGTCATCTTCGCCCTCGCCTGGCGCGGCCACTACTCGCCGGAGTACCACAACCCGGTCGAGGTGACCGGCCTCTACTGGCACTTCATCGACATCGTGTGGATCTTCCTCCTCCCCATGCTCTACCTGATCGGACGCCATGGCGCGTAGCGCGGTGCCCCTCTACGTCGCCGTCTTCGTGGCGCTCATCGTGCTGACGGGAGTGACCGTCGCCGTCTCCTACGTCGACCTCGGACCGGCCAGCGTGGTCGTCGCGCTCGCCATCGCGTGCGTGAAGGCGGTCCTCGTGCTCCTCTTCTTCATGCACCTGCGCGAGAGCCCGGGGCTCACCTGGGTGGTCGCGCTGGGCGGCTTCTTCTGGCTCGGCATCCTGATCGCGCTCACCATGAGCGACGTGCTGACGCGCGGCTGGCTGCCGGTCGGCGGCCCGTAGGCGGGTGGCGTAGCTCGACGACCGGGTCTAGAATCGCGCACATGGAATCCATCCAGCTCACGCGCGAGGTCGAGGCCATCCAGATCCCCGGCGGACACCCGGTCACGCTCGAGAAGGGCTGGGACGTGGTCCTCACCCAGTCGCTGGGCGGCGCCTACACGGTGCAGGTGCCGGCCTACGGCGGCCTCTTCCGCATCGCGGGCCGGGACGCCGACGCGCTCGGCCTCGAGCCAGGCGAGGCGCCCGCTGCCGGCGCCGGTGGCGACCTCGAGGAGCAGGTGCTGACGACGCTCAAGACCTGCTTCGACCCGGAGATCCCGGTGAACATCGTCGACCTCGGCCTGGTCTACGACATGCGCATCACGCCCGAGGGCGAGGGCCAGCGGGTCGACGTCAAGATGACGCTCACCGCGCCCGGTTGCGGCATGGGCACGTCGATCGCCGCCGACGCGCGGCTGAAGCTCCTCGACCTCCCCGGCATCACCGACGCCGACGTGCAGATCGTCTGGGACCCGCCGTGGAACCCGCAGATGATCTCGCCGGAGGGGAAGGAGCGGCTGGGGATGGCGTGAACGGGCGGGCACCGGCGGGGGCGCCGCTGCGGCTCCCGCTCCGGCGCCGACGTCCGGCACGTTTCCCTTCGCACAGCGCATTCGGCGCCGTCGAAGGTCGCCGCAGCGGCGTCCCCGCCGGCGCCACGCGGCCGGTCAGAACTTCCGCTTCAGCTCGATGCGCAGGACCTCGCTGCGGCCGGTGATGGGGCCGCGGTACTCCTCGTCGTAGGCGAACGAGGCCATCCAGCCGCGCCGCGGGCGGCGGAAGACCTCGTAGGAGACGATACGGTCGCGGTCGACCACGTCGTTCGGTCGCCTGAGCCCGACGTACTCCTCGAAGTCGTACTCGTACCCGTCCACGACGTGGACCTGCTTCGGGATGAGGCTGAGCAACGGCCGCTTCCCGGGATCGAGCGTCGCCACCTGCCGCGGCACGTTGCTCGCCGCCGAGGCGAACGCGATGGCGGAGACCAGCGGGAGGATCAGGTTCGGCGCGCCGTCGGCGAAGACCGGGGCGGGGTGCAGCGCCAGCGTGACCGTCAGCGCCGCGATGGAGTTACGCGCCGCGGCACGGCGACGCGCGGAGTTCATGGAAAGCAACGCACGTGCCGCGCGCGCCCGCGCGCATCCCGCGCGCCAAGCCGGCGCGGAATGCGGGCCTTCGCCGCCGGGCGCCACCTTGCAGCCGCGTCGCATCGCGCAGCGCCGCGGGTCGGCGGCGCACGCCGGCGCGGCGGGACGGCGCAGGCGACGTGCGCGGTGCGATGACTCGACGAGGTCCTTCGCTCACGGCGAAGCGACCGCCGCCTGCCCGCCGCCGCGGCCACGGCGCCGGCGCCCGCCACGGCGGCGGCGGCGCCGTTTGCCGGGAGCCGGCGCGGCGCTCGCGTCCTCGGGCACGGTTGTATCGACGAGCGGCTCCACCCGATCCATCGGCTCCAGCGTGCCCTCGGCCGTCCCGGGCTCGACCAGCCGGACGGCGCCATTGCGGCTCACCTCGAGCTCCTTGATGCGGCGGAGCCGGGTGATGAGCCGGGGCGATCCCGGCGTGCGCCGGAAGCCGTGCGCCTTGAGGGCGTTGGAGAGCGCGTCGATGCTGACCGTGCGCTCCGGCGCGCCCGCGAGCAGCTCGCGCGCCACGGCGAGGAGCTCGTCGTGCGGGGCCGTGTGCGCTTCGTCGCCGGGCTCGCTGCCGTTCGCCGCCGGCAGGGCCGGTGCGCTCGGATGCGACGGCGCCACGCCCCCACCGTCCCGCCGGCCGCGCCGACCGCCGCGGCGCCGGCGCCGCGGCCGCGGCTCGTGGTCCGTCGCCGCCTCGGGCTGGGGCTCGACGCCCGCGCCGGCGAGGGCGCGGAAGGAGAGCCGCTGGAAGCCCACCCCCAGGCTGGTCGCCACGTCGCCGACCGCGTCGAACGCCTGGTCGTCGGAGATGATCTCGATCGTGTCGCCCGGGCGCGCGGCGGCGAGCCACACGCCCGCCGAGACAGCGATGCGCAGGTCGCTCCAGTCGCGCACGCCGACCGAGGGCGCGCTGTGCATCAGGTGCGCGCCGCCCGCGGCCAGCAGCCGTGCGGTGTCGTGGTTCACCACCCTCCAGTTGCCGACTGCGAAGAGCTCCGTGGCGAGCGTCATGCGATCGATGTGCAGGTAGGAGAGCACCCGCGCGACGTGCTCGGCGCGGCTCGAGTTCTCGACGTCGAAGAAGATCGCGCGCCGGATGGACGGGCGGGGGCGCTCGGGGTCGGGTGGGGGGACGCGGACCGCGAAGCGCGGCTCGGGGTCCGAGGTCACGATCGGGGCCGCGGGCGCGAGCTCGATCGGTGGTGGTGCCGGGGGCTCTTCGAGCGGGAGGTCGGTCGGCGCCGGGGCGGGCGCTCGGCGTCTGCCGCCCCGGCGGCGCCGGGGCGGCTTCGTTCCTGTGGTCACGCGCGCACCATAGCAAACGCGGGGGAGGCGAGCGACCGCCCGTGGACGCAGACGGCAGCTTTTCGACGCTCCCGGGCGCGGACCCCCCGCCAGGCCGCGACATTCCTCATGGCACACCCGATGCTGAGTGGGATCGATGGACACCCTGTCCCGGGGCGGAGAGGTGATGCGTTCCGGCCTGGGCGACCTCCTCACCTTCAATCGCTGGCTCTGCCTCACCCGCCTGCGAGCGGCTGGAGCGGTCTCCCTCTTCACGCTCGGCCTCGCCTGGCTCGGCGTGGGGAGCATCTCCGTTTTCCCCGTTCTCGCGGTGTGCGCCGGCCTCTTCGCGGTCTCGGGCATCGGGCTCTGCTGGCGGCTCGTGGCCGCCGTCCCGCGCACCTTCTTTTACTTGCAGAGCCTCGCCGACCTGGTCGGCATCACGCTCGGCATCGGCATCTCCGTCGACGGGCTCGAGGCCCTCCTCTTCCGCTCGATCTACGCCCTCACCATCGTGCCCGCGAGCCTCATCTCGGTGCCGAGCGGGCTCGC
>Ga0137389_10003309_pt1 | contig 9998 bp, 9 predicted proteins | sample 15con2h14BmetaG_FD_104645 | JGI IMG/M metagenome (GOLD analysis project Ga0137389, IMG submission 104645) | Vadose zone soil microbial communities from Angelo Coast Range Reserve, California, USA - 15con2h1.4B metaG | ecosystem: Environmental > Terrestrial > Soil > Vadose zone > Saprolite...
AGTCACTAGTCAGCACTGAGACCCGGGTCTATGCCACAGACGCCCAGTCGCGGCGTAAAGTTGCTCGCTACTGGCGGGTGATCTACCCCGGAAGCGCGCTGATCCGGCGCATGTGGTTGCGCGCGATCAAGCACCGCGCGGAGAAGCCGACTGCCTGATCCGACCGGGCTTCGCAAGCAACCCTACATTCGAAAACCACGAAAGACACGAAGGAGCATGAAAGGGGGAACTCTGAGGGCTTTCCTTCGTGCTCCTTCGTGTCCTCTGTGTTTTTCGATTTTGTCCCGCCAGAACCGCGCGCCGCGAATTCCCCTTTTCCCCTGTTTCCGCTACCATGATCTGCCTTATCCAAACCAATCGGGGCCCTCATGCCAGACTTCACTCTGCAGGTAAATGGCGGCGAGCGGAAAGTTAACGTTTCGCCGGACACGCCGCTGCTTTGGGTTTTGCGCGACACGCTGCAGCTGACTGGCACGAAATTCGGTTGCGGCGCCGGATTGTGCGGCGCCTGCACGGTGCATGTCGACGGCGCAGCGCGGCGTTCCTGCTCCACCCCGATTTCGCAAGCGGTCGGGAAAAACATCACCACCATCGAAGGCCTGTCAGCCAACGGACTGCATCCGCTGCAGCAAGCCTGGATCGCCGAAGACGTCCCCCAGTGCGGCTATTGCCAGGTGGGCCAGATCATGCAGGCCGCGGCCCTGCTGGCGAAAACGCCGCAGCCTTCCGACGACCAAATCACGGAAGCTATGTCCGGCAACCTCTGCCGCTGCGGAACCTATGACCGCATCCGGCGGGCCATTCATCGAGCCGCGGCACCGGGAGGCGCGCGATGAGCCCGCTCTCCCGCCGCGAATTCCTCGCCGCTGGGGCCGCTGCCGGCGCCGGGTTGGTGATTGGCTTCTATTTGCCGCACGCGTCTTCGGGCACGCAAGCGACCTTTGCCCCCAACGCTTATTTGAAGATCGCGCCCGAAGGAAAAATTACCGTGATGCTCACGCGCTCGGAAATGGGACAAGGCGTGAGTACTTCCCTCCCGATGATTCTGGCCGAGGAACTGGAAGCCGACTGGAAGCAGATCACTGTCGAGCAAGCCGGGGCCAGCACTTTGTACGGAGATCAATCCACCGGCGGCAGCGCCAGCGTGCGCACCACCTGGGATCCTCTGCGCAAGGCGGGCGCCAGTGCGCGCGAAATGTTGATCAGCGCTGCTGCCTTGGAGTGGGGTGTGCCGCGGTCGGCGTGCAAAGCTGAAAACAGCACCGTGGTTCACTCCGCATCGAATCGGCGCTTGCCCTACGGCCAGCTGGCTGCGAAAGCCGCAGTCTTGCCTGTTCCCACCGATCCGCCCCTGAAGAAGGACAAGAAAGACTACAAAATTGTCGGCCGGCGGATTCCACGTCTAGACACCGCAACCAAAGTTACCGGCAGCGCGGGCTATGGAATTGATTTCCGTCTACCCAATATGAAGTACGCAGTGCTGGCGCGTTGCCCCGTGATTGGCGGCAAAGTCGCGAGCTTCGATGACAAGGAATCGAAAAAAATAACCGGCGTCACTTATGTAGGCAAGATCGGCGACTCGGCTGTCGCAGTCGTTGCGGACAGCGTGTGGGGCGCGATGGAAGGACGGCGCACACTCAACATCACTTGGGACGAAGGCCCCAACCGGGATTTGAATTCGGCGGCGATCTTTGACTCGCTCAAGAAGTCCGCTTCGGGCAAGGCCGTGACCTTCTATTCCACCGGCGATGTTGCCAAGACCTCCGGACGCCGTATCGAAGCCGAATACCAGCTTCCGTTCATGGCCCACGCTCCCATGGAACCGGGCAATTCCGTGGCCCATTTTCGCGGATCGAATTGCGAAATCTGGTCGCCCACTCAGGTCCCGCAGGATGTGCGCGATTCCGTGGCCACCGCCGTAGGCCTCGATCCCGACAACGTGAAGGTCAACATCACATACATCGGTGGAGGGTTCGGGCGCCGTCTCGAACACGACTATGCGGTGGAAGCAGCGCTGGTCTCGAAGGCCGTCAGCGGTCCGGTGCAGGTGTTGTGGACTCGCGAGGACGACATGCGCAACTCTACCTATCGTCCCGCCAGCTATCACCGCCTGAGCGCGATGCTCGATGGCGCGGGCTGGCCGATTGCATTCACCCATCGTGTGGTGATGCCTTCGATCAATATTCAGAAAGGACTTCCCGCCGACAACGGAACCGATGCCGAGGTCAAAGACGAAACCTCGTTTACCTACTCCTTTCCCAACGCGGTGATCGATTATGTGATGACCGAAACGCCTGTGCCCCTGGGCTGGATGCGCTCGGTCAACGCCCTGCAGGCGGGATTTGCCAGCGAGTCGTTTCTTGACGAATTGGCGCACGCCGGCGGCAAAGATCCCCTGGACCTGCGGCTCCACCTGCTTTCGAAAGACGAAAACGTCAATGGCTGGCAGACCGCTCGCATCCGGGGTGTGTTGAAGCTCGCGGCCGAGAAGGCGGGCTGGGGGAAGGCGCTGGCGCCGGGACACTACCAGGGCATCGCAAGCTTTGGATGTTTCAACAGCTACATGGCTGAAGTTGTAGAAATCTCCATGGAAAACGATCAGCCGCGCGTTCACCGCGTGGTCGGCGCAATCGATTGCGGCCAGGTGGTGAATCCGAACATCCTGGAACAGCAGATACAGGGCGGCATAATTTTTGCGCTGGCCAACGCGTTGCATGCGCAAATCACAATCGAGCGGGGACGAGTAGTGCAGGGAAATTTTGACGACTACCCGCCCATCCGGATGAACGAGGCGCCCATCGTGGAGGCGTATTTCGTGGAAAGTACGGAAGCGCCTACGGGCGCAGGTGAGCCGCCAGTTCCGCCGCTGGCTCCCGCGCTGTGCAATGCGATTTACGCCGCGACCAAAAAGCGGATTCGCGCACTGCCGATCCTGAGCTGAGTCAAATGGAATCGGTTCAACGGCGAGCACAGCTGCTGCGACGTGGTGTGCAGCTTGAATATCTAACGCTGGCCTGGAATGTCGCGGGAACAGCCCTCCTCATAAGCGCGGCGCTTTGGGCACGTTCCGTAGCACTCGTCGGCTTTGGATTGGACTCCCTCATCGAAATCTTTGCTTCGCTTGTGGTGGTCTGGCAGCTTAAGGGAGCGCCTGCTAACGTGTATGCCGTCCGTGAGCGTGAAGGGCTTCGCATGATCGGCTGGTCGTTCCTGGCCCTCGTTGTCTACGTGCTCTGGCAGGCCTTGTACGTGCTAGCCGAGCAGGTACATCCCGGCACATCGGAACTCGGTTTGGTGTGGCTCGGTGCGACCGTCGCGGTGATGCTCTTGCTGGCATGGGGAAAGCACACGACAGGCCGAGAGCTCGATAGTGCGGTGCTTAACACGGAGGCTCGCGTAACGTTTGTGGACGGTTGCTTGGCTTTGGTCATTCTCGTGGGTGTGGCGCTCAACGCGTTGGTGGGATGGTGGTGGGCTGATCCTATTGCAGCTTTGATTATGGTCCCGCTGATTGCAAAAGAAGGCTGGGATGCTTTGCTGCGCTGCCCAGCCTGAGTGGGGGCCGATGTGAGCTGAGGTAGACTCTGGCGGGTTGCCGATGGTCATCTTGAACAGCGAAATATTGCGGCCGAATGACTCGTACTTGAGATCGTGAAACTCCGGAACTTTCTCCTGCAGCTCGCGCGCCAGTCCGATGTCCCATCCCGCTTGAAATATCCAGACGGTTTGACCAGGTTTCAAATCATAGGCACTCACCATTTCAGTCCAGCGGCGCGCGAACGTGTCCGCAGTCAGGACGTTCGTTTCTGAGTTGGTGGCAATCACGCGCTTGCCGCCGCAGGAAAATGTCCTGAAGCCAGAAGCGGAGAATTCCCCATCGTCAACTTCAGGGCAGAGATAAAACCTGAGCAGGAAGCTGGTCTGGAAATCTACAAAGAGGGTGTCACCCGGCTGAACTTGCTGCCGGATCGCATCCATCGCCTGCGTCATGTTGGCGCGGCGCTGATCTTCACGGAGCATATACGGGCGATGTGGCCGTCCGACGCCCTGGCAGACCGCAATGATGAGAAGAGCCGTGCCCAGGGCATGGGCCAGTCTTTGGCGGGCCACCTTAGCAATCGCGTAGCTGACGCCCGCCACCGCAAAAGGCATGAGGAAGGCCGAATGGCGCGTTCCTCCATACGGATAGAGGTCGAACATCGCGGCCACGCAGTTGATCAGGAAGGGCAGCAGCAGAAAAACTCCCACCTGGCGGGAAGACGGCCTAAGCGGATCCTGCATTCTACGACCCCGAACTCCGTTTCCCTTCAGCAGCAGCGCAACCCCAATCACAAACAGCACGCCCGCGATATCGCCAACCGCAAGCTGTCCGAAGGTGTATTGAAGAACTCCGAAAGTTCTCGCGAATACGAACAAGAGCAGGTTGTCGTGTCCCCGGTGAAAATAGGAGTTGGACAAAAAGACTTGCACGTGCCGCTGCATTGCTGCGCTGTCTTTCAGGTTCGAAATTTGTGTCCGGTAGAGGAAGGCCAGAAGTCCCAGCGCTCCAGCCTGCCCGACGATCCAGATGGCGACAATGCGCCGCGAGGGCCGTGTGCCGATCAGCCGCCACAGCGAATAAAGTCCGACGGCGCCGGCGAAGAAAATCGCCGAGAAGTGAGTGAGCATTGCGAGATACAGGCAGACGAAAAAAAGCAACATCTTGCCCACGGATGTTTCCGCCAGCGCCAGCTCAAGAAAGTACGCCGCTGAGATCAGAAAGCAGAGCAGCAGTGCGTACTGGCGAACCTCGGCCGAAAGCTCGACCAGTGGCGGAAGAAAACAGACCAGGGCGAAGCCGACCCATCCCACGGTCGGGCCCAAAAGACGCGTCAGCCATTTGAAGAACACCCAGCAGAAGATCGTGCCCGCGATCACAGACGGCATTCTTAGAGCGAGCTCTGACGTTCCCAGTTTCCGCCACAGATTCAGCACCAGAATCAGCAGAGGAGGATGCGCCAGGCCCAGGCTCGCCCGGTAGGCCTCCGCCAGCGACGGGGTATTCGCGGCCAGGCAGTGCATGGCCTCGTCCATGTTCAAAAATGTGCCGGAGGCCTTCCAGAGTCGCAGGAGAAATGCCAGCAGCAGCACGCTCGCGGCGACAAATTCCGGAAGAAAAACGGCCCTGGGATTGAGTAGCCCCTTGGTGGGGGCGGGGTTCTGGCTCATGGATGATTCAAGTTCAGCAGGCTGGCAGCCATCATGATACGCGGCTTTAACGTGCGCTTCTGGCTGTGGGCTGCTAGTTCCAGCTAAGAGCCAGAAGCTAGCAGCTCAAGAGCGTGCGATCCTTAACGCTCGTGCTTTTAGGCCAAAGTCAAAGGCGGCGGGCGGGGGCTCCTTCGACTTCGCTCAGGACAGGTCCGCCCCACACAGAGCACCGTCCCTTCCTTGACACCTTTTTCCACGCCCTTTATTCTTGAGTTTACTTCCTGGAGAACCTGCTCTTAAGAGCGTGCTTCCGCGGGTCTTCGCGGTACGAGGTTGGCGGCGCGGGGGGTGCCTGATGTTTATCGAACTGCAAGAACTGGAGCAGCATCCCATTGATTTTGAAGAGGTAGTTCGCCCGGATGCGCTCGATTTAGGCGAAGACCTGCGGCAGGTGGAAGCCCTGCTCGCCGCGGGGCGGGCGCAACTGGTCGAAGAACAGCACGGCAAGCATCAGATAGTAAAGGATATACGCCTCAGCGGGAAACTTTCTACGCGGGTTGAGTTAGCGTGCGCCCGCTGCCTCGAGCCGGTTGTCCAGGACGTTGTCCACCCGTTCGATTTGTTGTACCGCCCCCAGGGCGCGGACGCGGGCCGCGAAGAGCTTTCCGTCACTGCGGCCGAAGCCGAGGTCAGCTATTATCAGGGTGAGGGGCTGCTGCTGGAAGATGTCTTGCAAGAGCAGGTCTTGCTGGCTCTTCCCCTGAAAGTCATCTGTCGCGACGACTGCAAAGGGCTTTGCCCGCACTGCGGCCAGAACCTGAATGTCGAACCGTGCGCCTGCGCCGAGCCGGCGGAGGATCCGCGCTGGTCGGCGCTGAAAGATATTCGCGGCAAGCTGGATCACTGATCTTCAAAACATTAGAACGAAATTAAGTTCCAAAGAAAACCAGAGGAATCATGCCAAATCCGAAACGGCGACACTCCAAGGCGCGCACCAGCTCTCGTCGCGCTCACGACGCACTGAAAAGCCACTCGCTCTCCGAGTGCCCCAACTGTCACGAGCGCAAGATGCCGCACCGCGCCTGCCCCAAGTGCGGTTACTATAAGGGCCGTGAAGTCCTGGACGTCAAAGAAGCCAGCTAGCCTGAACTCTCCATGCCAAGCGTCATAGCCTTGGACGCGATGGGCTCGGACCGGGCGCCGAAGCCTGAAATCGAAGGTGCGATTCAGGCCGCGCGGCACCACGGCGTTCGCACTCTTCTGGTTGGGAACGAACCCGAGTTGCGGGCCGAGCTCGACCGCTATCACTCTGCCTCCGGACTTCCCATCGAGATCATTCATGCCAGCGAAGTCATCACCATGGACGATAAAGCCGTCCAGGCGGTCCGCTCCAAGCGCGATTCCTCGATCCACGTAGGCGTGAGGCTGGTCCGGGAAGGCCGCGCCGCCGGCTTCGTGACTGCGGGCAACACCGGCGCGGCCATGGCCACGGCAAAAATGGTGCTGGGAGGGATCCCGGGAGTGGATCGCCCCGCGCTGGCGGCTGTCTTTCCGACCGCCATCAGCACAGTTGCTATCCTGCTCGACGTGGGTGCGAACGTGGACTGCAAGCCGGAGAATCTGGAACAGTTCGCGGTCATGGGCGAAATCTACTTTCGCAGCATGTTCGGCACCCGGCGCCCGCGGGTAGGATTGCTCTCCATCGGAGAGGAAGAAACCAAAGGCAACGAGTTGACGCGTGAGGCCTTCCAGTTGCTCAAGCAATTGCCGTTGAATTTCATCGGAAACGTGGAAGGCCGCGACATCTACAGCGGCAAAGTGGACGTAATCGTCGCCGACGGCTTCGTGGGAAATGTGGCGTTGAAAACGTCCGAAGGCGTAGCCAACCTGGTGCGCGCCACGCTCAAGGAAACTTTGAAAGCCACCATCACCCGCCAGGTGGGATATCTGCTCTCCCGCAGCGCCTTCCACGATTTCAAAAAGCGCCTGGACCACACCGAATACGGGGGCGCACCGTTACTCGGCGTGAGGGGCGTGTGTTTCATCACCCACGGGTCGTCAAATATGAACGCCATCAAGAATGCCCTGCGGGTGGCCGCCGAATTCGCCGAGCGAAATATCAACGTCAAGATTGCAAAAGAGGTGGCGAGCCTGCGGCCGCCGGTTACAGTAAGCACCTAATGTTTTCGTAGGGGCAGGTGTCCTCACCTGCCCGCCGAGCGCAGCTCGGTAATCCCTGGCGAGCTGTGCTCGCCTGCCCAGACGAGGACGTCTTGGCCTACGTGTTTTCTGGTCGGGACAACTTAAAAATGACCACACCTCAAATCACATTTCTCTTTCCCGGCCAGGGATCGCAGGCCGTGGGCATGGGCAAGGAACTGGCGGAAAAATATCCCGTCGCCGGGCAGACTTTCGACGAAGCCGATGAAGCCCTCGGCTACAAGTTGTCCCAACTCTGCTTTGAGGGTCCGGAAGAAAAACTGCGGATGACGGAAATCACGCAGCCGGCTATCCTGACTGCCTCGGTCGCAGCCTGGCGAGTGTTGGAGGAGAAGGGAGTGAGCCCCAGCTTTGTCGCGGGCCACAGCCTCGGCGAATACTCGGCCCACGTAGCCGCAGGCACGCTGAGCTTTTCCGACGCCGTCCGCACCGTACGCAACCGCGGCAAATATATGCAGGAGGCGGTTCCGGTCGGAGTCGGAGCCATGGCCGCAGTCCTCGGGATGGACCTGGAGAAACTCATCGCGGTCTGCACCGACGCCGCGCAAGGCGAGGTCTGCCAGCCCGCCAACATCAATTCACCGGAACAGATCGTAATCTCCGGACACACTGCGGCGGTCGAGCGTGCCGCCAAGTTGGCCAGCGAGCGTGGCGCCAAGCGGGCGGTGATGCTGTCCGTCAGCGCGCCCTTTCATTGCTCTCTGATGATGCCTGCGCAGAACCGGCTGGCTGCGGATTTGAAGTCTGTGCAATTTCAGAAGCCCAAGGTTCCGGTGGTATGCAACGTCGACGCGGCCTTGCTGGAAGACGCTGATGCCTCGCGGGATGCTCTGGTTCGGCAGGTAACCGGCGCGGTCAAGTGGAACCAATCTATGTGCCTGCTGATCGCCAAAGGAATGCAGATGTTCGTGGAAGTCGGCCCGGGCAAGGTCCTTTGCGGCCTGACGCGGCAGATCGACCGCTCGAAGACATGCCTCAACGTAGGCGATGAGGCGTCGCTGCATAAAACGCTGGAGCAACTGGCGGATCGAACAGCCACCCCCAGAGGCTGAAGCCGCACCCAGTTGCTGGCCTTGCGGCACGACTGAAGTCGTGCCCTCCCAAAACTCATCCCGGATCGGCGTTCCCCACGATCACCACCCCACACCAGCCGCGAAGCGGCGCAAGAATGCAGCCCACGGCGCAAGCCGTGGGTGAAAGGTGGGAAATGACGCAGCCCTGAAAGGGCGAAAGAATAGTTGCGACACGGACTAGGGAAAATCGCACCCTGTCCCAAAAACCACGGCATTTCGCGATCCAGCGCCGAACTCAACGAAACAGCAGCTCGCAGGGCGGCGGGCTCAGGGTCTTATCCGACTTCTCCACCCACAGTTGTGCGTGCTCGGCGCGGTCGTTGACCACCACGTCCACCACCACGCCGCTTCCGCCTCCGCCGCAGGTGCTGGCCCCATACACGTTGTAGCTCTTGATTGCGCCCCACTGTCCGCCCGTGCCCCAATCCTGGGTGAACTGGTTCAGGGGATATCGCGAATATTGTTCGGGATGTTCTTTCCACTTCGGATCGGCAAAATAAATTCCGTAGGCGGTCTCGTAATCTTTGTTCTTCAGCGCGGCAAAGAACTTGTCGACCACGCGCTTCTCCGGATAGTACCAATTCATCCACACCAACGCCGCCAGTATGAGGACAACCAGTAAAGCGCTGGTGATCCTGATCCTGCGACGGCGCGCCGGGCCGGGATCGTATTCTTCAGCATCCAGCAGAGTCATGGTGTCTAAGCATAATAGATTGCCGGACGCAGGTAAAAGTTCCCGATGTCATCCTGAGCGGAGGAGCTGCTTCGCGCGGCGAAGCAGCTGCGGAGTCGAAGACCCTTTGAGTGACGCGTCCGCTCGATGAAGGAGCAGTTGTAGATTCAATGCAGGATTCGCTGCGAAATCCCATGAGGGATCACGTCGTTGCAATGCAGGGGTCCTTCGACTCCAACATCCCGTTCGCAAACGAACGAGATGGCTACGCTCAGGATGACATTTAAAGTGCTCGGCGGTTATAGGGTTCGCTTGAACAAGGGCGTCGCGATGCTCAGCGCAACCACCGCGAACAGGGAGAGATAGATCATGTCGGGCACGATGGCCGACAATCCGGCTTCTTTCAGCAACAATGCTTTGAAGCCATGTACGGCGAAAGTGAACGGGTCCACCTTGGCGATACCGCGCAGCCACCAGGGAAATGCCTGGATGGGATAGACCGCGCCGCTGGGGAAAAACAGGAGCGTATTCAGAATCCCAAAAATTGCGCGCGGCACCAGCGGATCGTCGACCCGCACCACCAGCAGGAACATCATCGTGTTCAAGGCCACGGCGGTCAGCACGATCATTATGAATAAGCCCACCGCGGTGGAAAAGCTGAACAGAGTCCCTACTCCGGCCAGCAGCGACCCTACCACCGTGATGACCACTCCCACCATCACCGCCTTCACCGCGCTCGATGCGTTGAGCCCGAGAACCAGTTCCGTCTTGGTGATGGGAGTTACCAGATAGCCTTCATGAACTCCGCGGGCTTTGTCGTCGATGTAGAGCATGCCCCCGCC
>Ga0137389_10003326_pt1 | contig 9977 bp, 9 predicted proteins | sample 15con2h14BmetaG_FD_104645 | JGI IMG/M metagenome (GOLD analysis project Ga0137389, IMG submission 104645) | Vadose zone soil microbial communities from Angelo Coast Range Reserve, California, USA - 15con2h1.4B metaG | ecosystem: Environmental > Terrestrial > Soil > Vadose zone > Saprolite...
CCACGAAGGCTGGTGGCATTGCTATCCGCAGCGCCCTCGCGAATGGATTAAGGGCCCTGGGACACGCCAGCCTTCCTCATTGATATGACGAAACATGAGCTCACCGGTGCCTTCTGCGGTGTGGCTGAAGTGCTGCGCGGTCGCACCTGATGCACGCGTCTCCTACCTTTTATGATCCGCGTGCCCCCAGCAAATGTCGTCCGAACTGAAGAGCACAACGTTAGTTCATAACGCCGCAAGGAAAAGCAAATCCGTGCACACTTGATCCAGTGCGCGTCCCGCAGACATTCCAACTCCCGGCCACATGGTTCGTAGCTAGGTGGTCGGATTCCGATTAGAACCGAATACCAGCCTTTACAGGTATCGCGTCACGTCCATCCGCTCATGAAGGATGCGAATGATCGCGATGCCGTAATCGGTGATGCGGAAATGAATCATATGCCGCTCGACATTGCGGTGGCGATACCCCTGACGAATGTGGTCACAGGCTGGAGCGGACTTCGGCGCTTCGGCCAACACCTGGAATGCCTCTGTCAACAAGTCGGTGTAACGCTCGGCCTGTTCAAGTCCCCACTCTTCGCGCGTATATTTCCAAATGCCTTCCAGGTCGCGCGCGGCGGCGGGCGCATTACGCTAAAGTCCCCCTGGAATCCGTTTACGCTGTCGGTGCGATGGAATGGAGGACTTCCCACGCCGACGCGGAGGTGGCCGGCAAGTGCTGTTCCAGCGCTTTTATCGCCCGGACGATATGACGCGCGGCGCTTTTGGGGACAGCCGACGCAGCGTCTTCAATCGCACCAGGGTAGCGCTCCACGAGTGCTTCGATCAGCACCGCCGCTTGACGGAGATCCTTTTCCGGTTTACTGCTGGTCTTGTGCCTAAGCTGAGAAACGATGAGCTTGTGGATCGCGTACCGTTCCGGCACCGGTACGCGCACCATGACGCTACCGTAAGAACTGAGCACGGGAATTTCCTGAGACGCCGCCAAGAGGTACGCCAAGTGCGGCAGTCCTTGAGCATGTGCCTTTAGTTCTGGGACAGGCACGGTCGGATAATTGTCATCCGCCGAGGGCACAAGCAAGTCGACTCTAAAATTCGAACCGCCGCGCTCTTTGAACGACGTGCCGCGCTGACGCCGATCGAGCGAGGGTATTTCGAAAAATTCGATGCCGGTTGCGCGCAGCATGTCGAGAAATCCTGGAACGCCCGGCAGTGCCAGGGCCTCCCGGCGAGCGATGTCCACATCTTCAGTGGCAAATGGTGTGGCTCGTACGCCGAGCGCATTCAGCAAAGCACCATAGGCATGCGAACCGACCAACAGCGCTCCGGCTCGAAACAGGCCGCGGTTATGCAAGCTAGCCAGTGTGAAATAAGCTTTTCGATCAATGGTGGCGAAACCGGCGCGAGCGAGCAGCCTCACTCTCGCTATCGTCGCGTTGGCAGTCGCAATCATTTCGCGCATCGTGTTTATGCGGCTCTCGATCTCGGGATTGTCCACTTTTCCGAGGTACATTTCCTGACGTCGGTTCAGGGCATCGGAATAACGATGGACCCAAAAACGGGTGCCGGTTTCATTGGTACGCTCCGTTAGGGTTCCCGGTGTCCCCAGCAGGACTTCTAATTGCTCTGAAGCACTGCGTTCAAGTTCTGAGAAAAGCAGGGTGAGCGCTCTTTCGTGCGGTGTGGTCAAAACAATCATATCCCACAATATTATACTTTGTGGGATACGCGCGCCAGCGTCATATCCCACAAGATTACATTGTGTGGGATACGTGTTCAAACAGTTCGGCGTAATCCCGTAATCCAAAGCGCGAAAAAGACGATTGCGTAAGTGGTTGATTATCGCCGTGTATTTGGTGGTGAGAGAGGGACTCGAGCCTACAACGCGGAATGCAAGTCGTCTAAGGCATTCGAGCCGTCCAGTATTGTCGCCGAGTGTCCGCGAGATGTGCGGTATCGACTGACCGCCGATTGGTCCGTCTGAGAAAACATTGGCGGTGCCGCGTCAGCGAATTCGTCCACCTCGACATCCCAATCCTCGCCGCTATCCAGGTTCGTCGTAAGTAGAGCGGCTTCGATCGAGCGCATTGAAGTGACGATCTGTACCGACGCGGGCACACAATTCATTGTCGTCTGTCAGCTGCAGGGTCGATCGGGCCTATGATCACGACACATACTGCTTGAGGCGAGGCGCGCCCATTGCCGGCGCGCCCCCCAGTTATTACCTAGATACTCATGCAGATCGCCTTGGTTTCAAGATAATTCTTGAGAACCTCACTTCCCATCTCGCGGCCCCAGCCCGACTGCTTATAGCCGCCAAAAGGCAACGCAGCATCGAAGATGTTGTAGCAATTGACCCAGACCGTCCCAGCCCGAAGCTCGTTGGCGATGCGATGGGCACGCTTAATATTGGTGGTCCAAAGACCCGCGGCCAAGCCGTACACCGTGTCGTTTGCGCGACGAATCAGCTCATCGTCAACTTCCTTGAAAGGCATTACAGTCACGACCGGCCCGAAGATCTCTTCCTGATACACGCGCATCTTGTCGCTCGTGCCATCGAGCACCGTGGGCTCGACGAAAAAACCGGTCTCACCATGACGCTTGCCGCCACACACCGTGCGAGCCCCTTCCTCCTTGCCGGAACGCAGGAACCCGTTGACACGATCGAACTGGGTCTTCGATACCAGCGGTCCCATCTCGCTCTGCGGATCGAGGCCCGGCCCCAGGCGGATGGCGCGCGCGGCCTTGCTTACGCCCTCCAGTACGCGATCGTAGCTCTTCTCCTGCACGAACAGACGCGATCCTGCGCAGCAACACTGACCGTGATTGAAGAAGATCGCGCTCGCCGCGCCTGGAATCGCCACATCGAGATCCGCGTCGTCGAGCACGATGTTGGGCGACTTGCCGCCCAGTTCGAGCGTGACCTTTTTCAAGTCATTCGCTGCGGCTTTGACGATCAGCTTGCCGACTTCGGTCGAACCGGTGAAGGCCACCTTGTCCACCTGGTTGTGCGCTGCCAGCGGGGCGCCACACGTCTCGCCAAAACCCGTCACCACGTTGAGCACTCCGGGCGGCAAGCCCGCGTCCAAACACAGCTGCGCGAGCCGCAGTGCCGACAGCGGCGTTTCCTCCGCCGGCTTGAGCACCACCGTGCAGCCGGCCGTCAGCACCGGGCCCAACTTCCAAGCCGCCATCAGCAAGGGAAAATTCCAAGGAATGATCTGCGCCACAACCCCGATGGGCTCCTTGCGCGTATAGGCGTGATATTGCACCTCGGGGGTATACGGCACCGAAATGGAGATCGTGCTGCCTTCGATCTTGGTGGCCCAGCCTGCCATATAGTGGAACAGATCCGCGGCCAGGGGCACGTCAGCGGCGCGCGCCACGCCGATGGGTTTGCCGTTGTTGAGCGATTCCAGCTGCGCCAGCTCCTCGAGATTCTCGAGGATCAAGTCGCCGATTTTCCACAGAATTTTTCCTCGCGCCGAGGGCGACATGCGCGGCCAAGGACCCTTGTCGAACGCCTTGCGGGCCGCGGCCACCGCCAGATCAACATCGGCGCGCTTACAATCGGCCACACGCGCAATCACAGCTTCATTGGAAGGATTGACGACTTCGAAGGTTTCGCCCGACTGGGCGTCCTGCCAGCGGCCGTCGATCAAGGCTTGACGAGCCTGACTCACGAAGCGCTTGACCGGTGTGCTCAGCGACACCATATCGACTGCAGTGTTCATGGACATCTCCTCTGTTGATTGAAATTGCGCAAAGGACTCCAGCTATGCCAGCATGGAACGAGCCAAAAATAGCGCCGCCAGCGTCCGAGCTTCCGAAATCTCCCCAGTGCTCGCGACTTGGTCGAGACGAGCGAGGGGCCAGTAGACCAGCTCCAGAGGTTCGGGCTCGTCGCCTTCGAGAGCGCACGGCGTTAGCTCAGTTGCAAGAATTATCTCCGCTTGATATCCAAATATTCCGGGTGCAAGGGTCAAGGTTTGCAGGGACCTCAGGTGCGCGGCGCTGAATCCCGTCTCCTCCATGAGCTCGCGATTGGCGGCTGCCATAGCGGACTCCCCTGGTTCGATGCGCCCCATCGGCAAGCTGAGTTCAAAGCGATCAAGGCCTACGGCGTATTCCCTCACCAGGAGTACCGTCGCGGGGTCCGGCATCGCAACGACCAGCGCCGTTCCCGCGCGCGGCCCTGCCGCTATGCGTTCGAATTCGCGGCGGCTGCCGTTAGCGAACTTCAGTTGAACGCTCTCAATGTGAAAGAGACGAGACCGTGCAGCCGTGCGCACGCTCAGTATCTGCGGCTTCTGGCGTATCGCACCCGTTGGCACGCATGGATCCCGTACCGCCTTGATATTCATCAAGACTCGCTTTGACGGCGGAGCCGGCAAAATTCACCGGCTCGGTACAGAAGAGGCGCAGCGTTGCCGACCCGTACATCGACGACGTTGGCGAGATAAATAGCATGGGTACCGCAGATCAGGTCCGTGTTCACGCTGCAATCCAGGGCGACAATGGCATCCGCCATTGCCGGGCTACCGGTCGCCATCACGACCCAAGAGATTCCTGCGAAGCGCTCTTGCGCCGCGAGCTTCGCCTGCGAGAAACGTCGGGCTCGATCCTCGTGCTCCTCGGATAGAAAGTTGACAACGAAACGCCGCGATCGGGCAATCAATGAGTGCGCGGAGGCCTCTCGGTTGACACACACCAGAACCTGTGGTGGATCGGCAGTGACTGAGCAGACGGCCGTGGCAGTCAGCCCGTTCGCTTCATTGTCATGCTGCGTCGTCACTATGGTTACCGCCGCGGGAACTCGACGCATCGCGTCCCGATACCGCTCGGCCTCGACTGACTCTCGCCATACTGCTCTTGTCATGCGGACCAACCTTGGTTTTTACGGGTGTAACCGAAGGACCCCAGGAAATCCCCACTCGCACCATTCAGATCAGCATCCATCGGCTGCTGTTCCTTGGAGTGGAACGCTGAGGTCATGACTTTCAACAGGTGGAAAGCCGCCAAAGTGCATGCCCTTTTAAGGTGGCCACACTTCCCTGCGTACAACCACGGCCTTTGTTCGTTTCGCGCTGCAAGTGCCGCACTTCCTGTGGCGGTTCCGCCGATTCCGGCGACCGAGCCCTGCGGCGATATTGCTGCGGGGACTCTCTAGTCCAGCGTTTAAACGCCTGTCGGAAATTCGCCGTATCACTGTATCCAAGGATCTCGGCGATCGCCTCTGTACTCAGGCACGTCTGGGTCAAATATCGCACCGCCAAGTCCCGGCGTGTCTCAGCCACTATCTCCTGATAAGAGGTCTGAGCATCTTCCAATCTTCGTCGTAACGTGCGTGTCGATACGAACAGTCGGCTCGCTACTTGGGAGAGCGTGGGCACGGTGCCGTTGGCACTTAGGACCATTCCACGCACCCTTCGGCGTATCTCGTGACACCTGCGAAGACTGGAGATCAGCTCGTCGCAGGAGCGCAAGCAGCGCTGGTGTGTCGTCGCATCTGCTTGCGGCAACGGTGCGTCGAGTAGAGCGCTATCAAATGAGACGTAACTCGTGTCCGTTCCACACAGCACTGGCGCCCCTAGCAGTATCTCCAATTGTCGGCGCAGCTCGGGCGGGCTCGCGAGCTCGATCCGGCTGACCCGGCCCGACAAATCCCGCAACAACGTGCACAACTTTGCTACTTCCAACTGCGAACACAACTGGAGGAGCCCAGGAGTGAGCGCGAAGCAGTTATTTAGAACCAACCGCGCCTCGCCTCTCGAAACCTCCAGGTTTACCCGCACTTTCAAGCACAAAAGAGCGCCGTACTCGACAACCACCTGTAACGCATGCCGCAGCGAGGCGCTGCTCAGCAGAGCTAACCCGGCAATTCCGTAGCTTGTTGGATGCAGTCCCAACCCCACGCGGACCGCTATAAGGGGATCGCCCGCTATACCTGATGCGGCCCGAAGCATGTTCAGCTGTTGATGCAAAGATACTGGAGTGTCGCGATGCAATGGCAGCGAGCAATTATCAAGCCCGCGCTCGGACAAGCACCTGTCGATCGCTAGCGCTTCCGAGGTCGCCAACAACACGTCTTCCGGTGAAAACCTTGGAACCTCCGCCCAACGGATCATGGACCCCTCCGCTTCGATGCCCAGGCCGGTCTGCCCGGAATCATAGGTCACGTATACCATATTTACTAGGTCATGTGTATCATTTATACTATCTCGGATGACCTGGCGAAATATCTGGGCAATGGTTGACCGTGCCGCCCACATTCGCCGGGAGATACGGTGCAGACGGGGGCCAGCCGATAGGCGACTAGGAGCGATGAGGTGTGCAGAACTTGGATGTCATGAAACGCCAACTAGCAGATATAACCGGCATGACGGTCGATTGCGCCGGGCGGCCGTGGGTTGCGCATTTCGGTGGCGCGCGGACCGGCGCTCCCTTTATCTGGAACCCGCTTAGAAAGACACTCGAACCGTCGATAAACGGAATAGCGACCATTCTACTGGTGCTGACGGTAGGGATATCGGCCGTCGCGCTGCGCCTCGCGCGCTACAGGAGCTGGCTATGTCACACGATCTCTCTGGCCGGACCGTCGTCGTTACAGGTGCAGCCCGGGGCATGGGACGCTCCATTGCCGAGAGTTTTGCTGCGGCGGGAAGTCGAAGGCTGGTCTCCTTGCCGTCATGCGGTCGATGGCGGTTGAGTTGGCCCCGTTTGGAATCAGAGTAAACGCCGTGAGCCCCGGCTATACCCGCACGGAAATGACTACGCAAAGTTTGACAACCGGGCAGGCCCGCAGTCTTTCAACATCCTTTGCCCGAGTTCCATTGCGCCGACTCATTGAGCCGCGTGAGGTTGCGAACGCCTTCGTCTTCCTCGCCTCGGACGCGGCTTCCGGGATCACCGGTACAAATGTGGTCGTCGACGGCGGTCTGACGGCCAATCTATACATTATGGAGACCCTTGAATGGGGCCCGCCGATAGGCGGCGACGTGGCCCGTTGAGGTGTGCAACACTTGGACGTCATGAAACGCCAACTTCCGAGCAGCTACAACCCCGCACAGGCAGCCAAGCTACTGAACCGGAGGGAGACTCCCCGCGATCGGCAGCGGGAGAAACGTATTGAGGAAATCGTAGAAGTCGCGGTCGAGCTATTCGCGAAGGAAGGAGTGGCCGGCTTCTCCATGCGGCGCGTCGCCAGCCTGTCGGACGTGACGCTCAGCACGCTACAGCACTATTTCGGGAAGGGCGAGAATTTACTGAAGATTACGATCAATTCGATCACCGCCCGCTATATCGACAGACTCCGCGCCATCGAACACGACGTGAGGGTGCCAGCTCGGGAACGTTTTCATGTGATCACGGACGAGATCATTAGCTGGTCCACGGATCCGGTCGTCAGCGACTGCTACTTTGAGCTGTACGCCCTTGCCTCGAAGGACAAGGAGGTGGCGAGGCTTATCGAGGAGGTCTACGTCGCCTATCACGGGCTGTTGACCGATTTTGTTGCGAAACTCAATCCCGCCCTGACGCGCGACCGAGCCGCAATGATCGCTCTAATGATCGGCGCTCATATCGACGGCGTCATGATCTTTCGTTATCGCGGGGCGCCGGCCATGCCGGACACCGATGCCAACGTGATCGCCGCCATGAAGGATGCCTGGTTGCGAGAAATCTTCCCCTCAACCTCCGCGGACGGCCGAGATGATCGCACTGGCGTCGCCGTCATCGCCGGCCAACGCGTCCGGATCGCTCATCACCAGTCTGTTGCGCCACTTATCGCGCAAGCACGTCGCAAGCGCCGCGAAACCACTTAGCGTTACGGGGTGCCTGAGCAGGCACTGTCGGGTCCCGTGCCATGCAGGCACGCAAGATCCTTGCGGGCACGCCATCGAATATAGTGGTAGATGGCGTCGACGTCTTGGTCCGAGAAATCCGGATATTTCGGCATCCCCCGCAGCTGCAATATGCCGTTCAGCACGATTTCGCCGAGCGTCTTTCGATCCGCGGCAAGAGGAGAAGCACGCAGATCGGGAGCCTGCCCGCCGCTTAATGCATCGGTGCCGTGACAGTAATTGCAGTTATTATCGAATAAATGCTCGCCGCGCTTTACCTTTTCGTCATCAGGACGGAACTCCGGGACGTCAATCGGAACGACTTTAGCGACTGCATGCACCGGTTCTGAGGCCTTGCCATCCAGCGCGAAGACAAACAGACCCCTCCCTCCATCACGATAAGTCATCCGCAACCCTCCCGGGTCGCTCATGAAGCCCTCGATTGCCGGACCCCCACCCCACCCCACGAGTACAGCGACGTACTGAACGCCGTCAACCGTATAGGAAATTGGTGACGCGGAGATCGGGCGCCCGCAATTGTAGTGCCACAATTTCTCACCGGTGCTTGCGTCAAAGGCGGCAAGATCCCCATTGGCCTGGCCGATGAATACGAGGCCGCCCGCGGCGGTCAGAGTACCTCCTGACCAAAGGCCCGGTTGCTCTGCTTTCCAAACTTCCCTGTTCGTGCGTGGATCCCACGCCTTGAGCCACGCCGCTTGTCTGAAGGTGTCGCCGTCCGCCTTCGACGCTGTTTGATCTCTGCCGATTACGTCCGAGTAGCCGGTCCACATCTCCACTCTATCCGCTTGGTAGGTATTTGGATCTATACCTCGGGCGTCGAAAATTTGCTTTGCATCCATTCCGGGTATGTAGACCAGGCCTGTCTTCGGGTTGAACGACATTGACGGCCAGCTGTGTGCACCATTCTCCCAAGGCCAAACATTTATGACGGGCGAGGACGGCCCGACCGGCCGCATCCCAGGCGCCTCGACCGGCCGGCCGGTCGACAGGTCTATGTGATCCGCCCACGTGACGTGAGCGAATTTTTCCGCTGAAATAAGTTTGCCGGTGGACCGATCGATGACATAAAAGAATCCATTCTTATTTGCCTGCATCAACACTTTTTTGCTCGTTCCACCAATTCTTACATCGGCCAGCACGAGGTCTTCTGTCGCATCGTAATCCCAGTTATCCCCCGGCACTGCCTGATAGTGCCAGACGTACTTCCCCGTGTCGGCATCAAGCGCCACTATTGATGCGACGAAGAGATTATCACCTCCTGCCCGGCCGCGAATTCTCTGATTCCACGGCGAGCCATTCCCCGTGCCGATATAGATGCGATTGAACTCCGGATCGAACGTCATCGCATTCCAAACGTTCCCTCCTCCGGTCGTCTTCCACCACTCCGGGCCCCAGGTGCTGGCTGCCATCTTCATCGCCTCGCTCTCGTATCCGCGGGCGGGGTCTCCGGGCACGGTGAAAGTGCGCCATAGCTCTCTGCCGTCCACTGTGGAGTACGCAGTCACGTAGCCGCGGCTCGCACCAAAATCGCCACCCGCATTTCCAATCAGAACACGATCACCAAAGACCAGCGGTGCTCCCGTGATGTAGAGGTACGGGACCGACGTGTCGAGCGTCTGGATCGACCACAAGGGTTTGCCGGTCTTCGAGGCCAGAGAAATCAGCCGGCCGTCAGCGGTAGCAACGATGATCGTGTCCTTCCAGTAAGCGACGCCGCGACTAGTTCCCCAATTGTAAGTCATCCGCCGTGGAGTCTTGGCAAGCTCTTCGCGAGCTTTTGGGTCGAACGACCACGCGACCTTGCCGGTCCGTGCGTCGACCGCATAAACGATGCTGAACTTCCCGGTGAAATACAAAAGACCATTGACCATCAACGGAGTGGCGACGAGATTGGTCTCATTTGGCAGGTCCAAAGCCCACTCGAGGCCCAGGCGCCGTATCGATCTCTGGTTGATTGCGCTCGGCGGACTGAAACGGTCCTGCGTAGCATCTCCTCCGTAGGATGACCACTCGGTGGTGGTCGGATTCGAAGCTTTGGCTGCCTCCCGTGCGTGAGCAACTTCTGGGAGCAGTCCTCGACTCAGGGCAAGCACCACCAAGAGGTGCCTCAGGTGA
>Ga0137389_10003331_pt1 | contig 9972 bp, 10 predicted proteins | sample 15con2h14BmetaG_FD_104645 | JGI IMG/M metagenome (GOLD analysis project Ga0137389, IMG submission 104645) | Vadose zone soil microbial communities from Angelo Coast Range Reserve, California, USA - 15con2h1.4B metaG | ecosystem: Environmental > Terrestrial > Soil > Vadose zone > Saprolite...
CCGGTGCGCTGGCCGAGCACGCTGCGCAGGCGGAGGAAGATGAATACCGCCAGCGCCAGAAAGATGATGGTGTAGATGTCGAACACGTCTCGTACGCCTCTCGGCAGCGGTGACGGATGGGAACCGCAGAATCAGGGAAGCGTGCAGACAGCTAATCTGCGGGGGCAGAGCTCGGTTCCCGCCTTAATTATGTAGGCACGCGACCGCACTGATCCAGAGGCTTGCGCCGAACCGCCGGCGCATGCGGCACATCGGCCGGACCATAGACGATCCCAACCGTGGCGCCAACAAGGCTCGAACGGGAATTGCACCGATGTCGTTGGTAAAATGGGGCTTTATTCTGCTGCTCGGACTGCCCGCCGCGGAGATCGCCGCCTTCCTCCTGATCGCCGCGCTGATCGGCTGGGTTGCGGCGGCGGTCCTGCTCGTTGCCACCTCGCTCGTCGGCGTCATGCTGCTGCGACGCTCCGGCGGCGAGTTCGCGCGGTTCCGTGCCGCTTTTGCCGCGCACGGCCTGCGGGCGTTGCGCCTCGAGACCCCGGGAGCGGCCGCGCTGGCCGGTGGAATTCTCCTGGTATTTCCCGGATTTATCACCGATATCCTGGGCGCCGGCCTGCTCGTTCCGCCGCTGCGCCGATGGGCCGGGGCGAGGCTCGCCGGGGCGCGGCGCGACCGTCGCCGACGCGACGATCGCGTCATCGACCTGGCGCCCGGCGAATGGCACGACATTCCGAATCGGGGGCCGCGCCGCAAATCGAAGGCTCGATCGAGCCGATCGAGGCACCGGACGTGACATCCTTGTCCCGCCGGGGCGCCTGTGTTAGCCACGCCGCCGACTGCGGCAGACGGGAACGGCGAGAGGTAGTGCGATGGCGACCCCCGGCAATGGCGGCCCTGCACAGAGCCCGGAGGCCGAGCAGAAGCAAGTGCAACTCGGCGTGCTCGCTCAATACATCAAGGACTTCTCGTTCGAGAATCCGAACGCGCCGCGCTCCCTGACGCCGACCCAAACGCAGCCGGCGATCAACATCCAGATCAATGTCGGCGCGCAGCAGCTCGCCGAGACCGACTACGAAATCTCGCTCAAGCTCGAAGGCAAAGCCGATACCGCCGGAACCGTCCTGTTCGCCTTCGACCTCACGTTCGCCGGCGTGTTCCGCGTCCAGAACGTGCCGCCGCAAACGCTGCAGCCGCTGATCATGATCGAATGCCCGCGGCTGTTGTTCCCGTTCGCCCGCGAGATCGTCGCGACCGCGGTGCGCAACGGCGGCTTCCCGCCGCTTCTGCTCGACCCCGTCGATTTCGTCGCGCTCTATCAACAGCGCATGGCGCAGATGCAACCGCCGCAGGCGGCCGCGCCCTCGACCTAGCGCGCGTTCAGTTTCAAGGAAACTGAACGCGCTCCAGTCTTTTTGCGTGGTCGCATTTTCGGACGGAAAACCGGTTCCCACTTTTCCTGAAAATGCTCTATACGGCCGTATTTTCGGACGGGAAGCCGGTCGCCGGCGGGATCAGGGCCGGGACAACTTCTTCCTGCAAATGCTCTGACCGCTCGTTGCGGTCCAAATAATCGCGCCAGATCGGTTTCTCGCCGAGCGTGGCCACGAAAGCGAGATGCGCGGCGCGCTCGTCCGCGCTGAGCCGCGGCGCGAGCGCGGCCGGCCGCGGGCGCGGCGAGAACGCGCCGATCTGCGCGCCGGCGGCGCCGTTGCCGGTCTCGACCAGGATGAGCTGGGCTTGCCGGGCTCCGATCAGCTCGACATAGACCTCGGCCAGGATCTCGGCGTCGAGCAGCGCGCCATGCTTGGTTCGGTGCGAATTATCGATGCCGTAGCGCACACAGAGATGATCGAGGCTGTTGGGGCCGGCCGGATGCTTGCGGCGCGCCAGCAGCAGGGTGTCGACGAGGCGCTCGCGCGCCACCAATGATTTTCCGACGCGCTCGAGCTCGGCGTTGAGGAAGCCGAAATCGAACAAGGCGTTGTGCGCAACCAGCGGCGCGTCGCCGACGAACGCGAGCAGCTCCTCGACGATCTCGGCGAAGAGCGGCTTGTCCCGCAGGAACTCGGTCGAAAGCCCATGCACGGCGAAGGCCTCGGCGGGCATCTCGCGCTCCGGATTGAGATAGCGGTGAAAGCTCTGTCCGCTCCGGATGCGATTGATCAGCTCGATGCAGCCGATCTCGACCAGCCGATGGCCCTGGTAGGGATCGAGCCCGGTCGTCTCGGTATCGAGCACGATTTCGCGCAAGCCACTCTCACGTTCTTCGGTCGTCATTCCCGGGCCCGACCTGGTCAAGGCAGGGCACGACGCAGGAACCTGCGAATCACCGCCGTCGCTTGGGCATTCTAGCAACGGCGGCGAGGATCGCACGCACATCGGCGCGCGCCGCCTCCAGTCCGCGCGAGGTGTCCACCACAAAATCCGCGCGCCGGCGCTTTTCCGCGTCCGGCATCTGCCTGGCGAGGACCGCCGCGAGCTTGTCGGGGGTCATGCCGGGACGCTCGAGCACCCGCGCTTGTTGCACCTCGGGCGGCGCCGACACCACCACGACCGCGTCGACCCGCCGGTCGCCGCCGGTCTCGAACAACAGCGGAATGTCGAGCACGATGACCTTCTCGCTGCGCGCCTCGGCCTCGGCGATGAGGCGCCGTTCCGCCTCCTGCACGAGCGGATGGACGATCGCCTCGAGCCGCTTGAGCGCGGCATCGTCGCCGAGCACCCGCGCGGCGAGCCTGTCGCGCTCGACCTTGCCGCCGGCGGCGACGCCGGGAAACGCCGCCTCGATCGCCGGCACGGCTTCGCCCTCGTACAACCGATGGACCACGGCGTCGGCGTCGTGCGCCGGCACGCCCGCCTCCGCAAAGAGCCGCGCGGTCGTCGATTTCCCCATGCCGAGCGAGCCGGTGAGACCGAGGATGAACATGGCGCCCGCGCTCAGAGGATTCTCAAAAAGCGTGACATCCGCTTCTCCGTCCAAAAAGGTCGCCTCGCGGCGCGCGTCGCCTTACGCCGCGAGCCAGCGCTGCTGGCGGAAATAGTGCAGCAACGCCAGCAGCGGCAGCCCGAGAATCACGAAGTGATCGCCCTCGATGCGCTCGAACAGCTGGATGCCGGCCTTCTCCAGCTGGTAGCCGCCGACGCTCGCCGTCACCGCCGCCCCCGCGGCGTCGAGATAAGCTTCGAGAAAATCGTCGGAGAAGGCGCGCATGGTCAACCGCGCGGCCTCGCGATGCTCGAGCAGGACGGTGCCGCCGCGAAGGAGCGCGACCGCGGTATGCAGCGAATGGGTTTGCCCGCGCAGTGCGCGGAGCTGCTCGCGCGCCGCCGCGCGATCGCCGGGCTTGGAAAACCGCCGCTCGCCCAGCGCCAGGGTCTGATCGGCCCCGAGCACCAGCCGGTCCGGCATCGGGATCGCCACCGCGCGCGCCTTTTCGCGCGCGAGCAGTGCCGCAATGGCGCCGGGATCGGATGTCGGCATTCGTTGCTCGAGCGCCCGTTCGTCGAGGTCGGCAGGCTCGACCTCGACGGCAATGCCGGCCGCCCGCAGCAGCGCATGCCGCACCGCGCTCTTCGAGGCGAGCACGAGCGGCCTCTCGCCGAGCCAGAGGGCCATCGCTCACGCCACCGAATGGCGGCGGCGCTCGGCAAGCAAGCTGAGCACGGCCGCCGCGGTCTCCTCGATCGAGCGTCGGGTCACGTCGATGCTCGGCCAGTTGTGGCGGACGCACAGCTTGCGGGAGAACGCCACTTCCTCGGCCACTGCCTTGCGATCGATATACTGGTCGTCATCGTGATGTGCCTTGAGGCCCAGCAGGCGGTTCTGCCTGATCTGGACGATCCGCTCCGGGCTCGCATAGAGCCCGACCACGAGCGGGCGCCGGAGTTGCTCGACGTGCGGGGAGAGCTGGACACCGGGGACGAGCGGGATATTGCCGGTCTTGACGCCGCGATTGGCGAGATAGATGGACGTCGGCGTCTTCGACGTGCGCGAGACGCCGACCAGCACGACGTCGGCTTCCTCGAGGCCTTCGAGGTGCTGCCCGTCGTCGTGCAGCATGGTGAAGTTGAGCGCATCGATGCGCTTGAAATAATCCGCGTTCAGCGTGTGCTGCGCGCCGACGCGGTGCGAGGTCTCCGTGCCCAGATAGGACCGCAACAGCTGCAGCACTGGGCCCAGGATCGACAGGCACGGCAGGCTCAATTCGCGACAGTGCTTTTCCAACCGTCGCACCAAGTCGTCCTCGAGCAGCGTGTAGAGCACGATGCCCGGCGATTCCTCGATCTCCGCAAGCACGCGGTCGAGCTGCTTCTGGGTCCGCACCAGGGGGTAGACGTGCTCCACCGGCAGGACCTTGGCATATTGGGCGGTCGCCGCACGCGCGACGGTGGTCAGCGTCTCACCGGTCGCGTCCGACACGAGGTGAAGATGAAAATAGCTGCCAACACGGTGGGGCATGACAAACGGCGGGATGACCTGTGAATTCACCGGGAGAAGGCCATGGCCCGGAGGTCAGCGCAAGCCCGCGCGCGGCCGATCGGCTCGGACTTTCCACATCGTGGTCCTGGGGACACGGTCCAGGTCCCCGGTTCGGCGAAGGAAGAACTTGTGCGCCGGCTGGCACCAAGCCATCGGGTACCCCGCCGAAACGCCCGAAAAGATGGGATCTTCCAGGCTGGCCAGCGACTGGGTTTGGTAGCCCACAGGCCCGGCATAACTTGTATTGCCGTGGATGGCGTGGGGACGGCAATGTATGAGTCCAATCAACGGTCAAACAAACACAACAGAAAGCTTTAAGATTCAGATTTGGAAGAAGGGTCCGATCGGGATTACGCGGTGAATAAACCCCTGCTCGACGTGCTCGATCGCCACCAGCACAGCCCTCCTCCGGTGTGGCTGATGCGGCAGGCCGGGCGGTACCTTCCGGAATACCGGGCAGTGCGTGAGAAAGCCGGTGGATTTCTCAAGCTCTGCTTCACGCCCGAGCTGGCCGCAGAGGTGACCCTGCAGCCGGTGCGGCGGTTCGGCTTCGATGCGGCGATTCTGTTTTCGGATATTCTGGTGGTTCCGTATGCGCTCGGGCAACCGGTGTGGTTTACCGAGGGGGAGGGCCCGCGGCTCGAGCCGGTCGCGGATCGCGACGGATTGGGCCGGCTGAAGACGGAGCTCGATCATCAGGCGCTCGCGCCGGTCTACGAGGCGATCGCGATGATCAAGAGCAACCTTCCGCCGGAGGTTGCGCTGCTCGGGTTCTGCGGAGCGCCCTGGACGGTGGCGAGCTACATGGTTGCGGGTTGCGGTACGCCGGAGCAGGAGCCCGCGCGGATGTTCGCCTATGGCGATGCGGAGGGATTTGCGCGGCTGATCGACAAGCTGGTCGAGGCGTCGGCGAGCTATCTCATCCATCAGCTGCGGGCGGGCGTCGACGCGGTGCAGGTCTTCGACACCTGGGCCGGCATTCTGCCGGGGCAAGAGTTTCACCGCTGGTGCATCGAGCCGATGCAGCGGATCGTTGTCAAGGTGCGCAGCGAGATCCCGCAAGCAAAGGTGATCGGGTTTCCGCGCGGGGTCGGTCTCGGGCTGTTGCGCTACGTGGATGAAGTCCCGGTCGACGCCGTCGGTCTCGATTGGACGGCCGACCTGATGCTGGCGCGCGACCGGATCCAACCGCGCATGCCGGTGCAGGGCAATCTCGATCCGCTGGCGCTTCTCGCCGGCGGCGCGGCGCTCGACCGTGCGGTCGACAATATCCTCAAGCTCTGCGCGGCCAAGCCTTTCATCTTCAACCTCGGACACGGCATCCTGCCGCATACGCCGATCGCCCACGTCGAGCGGATGGTGGCGCGGGTTCGCGGGCTGCGGAGCTGACGATGGCGGATCGATCAACGCCATGGCTGCGCGCGGCGGTCGCCGTTGCCTTCACCCTTGCCATGGTTTGCGTGCTGGCGCTGTGGCGCTGGCTTCACGGACCGCCCGAGCTTTATCCCTGGGTGAAGGCGCTGCACGTCATCGCCGTCATCGCCTGGATGGCGGGGATGCTCTATCTGCCGCGGCTGTTCGTCTATCATTGCGAGGCCGAGATCGGCTCGAAGCAGTCCGAGACCTTCAAGCTGATGGAGCGGCGGCTGCTCACGGTGATCATCAATCCGGCCATGGTGGCGAGCTGGGGAGTGGGGCTCTGGCTCGCCTGGGATGGCGGCTGGTACGCCTCGGGTTGGCTGCAAGCCAAAGTAGTGCTGGTGCTGATTCTTTCCGGGCTGCATGGGGTGTTTGTGCGCTGCGTGCGCGAATTCGGCGCCGACCGGAATCGGCATTCGCAGAGATTCTATCGAATTATCAATGAAGTACCGACGGCCATCCTGATCGGCAGCGTGATCCTCGCGGTCGTCAAGCCGTTCTGACCGCGACCGGCCGCGCGGCCGCAACGCCATCCACATGCGGCCGGCGCCTCTTGCGCATGGAACGGTCTTTTCATATCTTGGTTCTATCTCCCCGAACGCAGGCAGATGCATTCGAGTACCGGCCCAAACGCGGGACCGGCAGTTGCATCGGGACTTCAGGCCAGAACGCCTCGCTCGAGACCTGCGATCTCCCCTCCGTACCGATCGGTCGCTTTTTCCGTTCGCCGATCCACTCCATAGGACCACCCCGTATGCGGGAAATGCGACTCCAGGACCTCAAGGCCAAGACGCCGGCCGAGCTCGTCTCGTTTGCCGAGGAGCTCGAGGTCGAAAACGCCAGCACCATGCGCAAGCAGGAGCTGATGTTCGGCATTCTCAAGCAGCTCTCGATGCGCGAGACCGACATCATCGGCGAAGGCGTGGTCGAGGTGCTCTCCGACGGCTTCGGCTTCCTGCGCTCGCCGGAAGCGAACTATCTGCCCGGCCCGGACGACATCTACGTCTCGCCCTCGCAGATCCGGCGCTTCGGGCTGCGCACGGGCGACACCATCGACGGGCACATCCGCAGCCCCAAGGAAGGCGAGCGGTATTTCGCGCTGCTCAAGGTCAACAGCATCAACTTCGAGGATCCGGAGAAGGCCCGCCACAAGGTCAACTTCGACAACCTGACGCCGCTCTATCCGGAGGAGCGGCTCAAGATGGAGCACGATGACGCGACCAAGAAGGACCTCTCCCCGCGCGTCATCGACATCGTTGCGCCGATCGGCAAGGGCCAGCGCGCGCTGATCGTGTCGCCGCCACGCACCGGCAAGACCGTGCTGCTGCAGAACATCGCCCACGCCATCACCGCCAATCACCCCGAATGCTACCTGATCGTGCTGCTCATCGACGAGCGGCCGGAGGAGGTGACCGACATGCAACGCTCGGTGAAGGGCGAGGTCGTCTCCTCGACCTTCGACGAGCCGGCCTCGCGCCACGTGCAGGTCGCCGAGATGGTGATCGAGAAAGCGAAGCGCCTGGTCGAGCACAGCCGCGACGTGGTGATCCTGCTCGATTCGATCACCCGCCTCGGGCGCGCCTACAACACCGTGGTGCCCTCGTCGGGCAAGGTGCTCACCGGCGGCGTCGACGCCAATGCGCTGCAGCGCCCGAAGCGGTTCTTCGGCGCCGCGCGCAATATCGAGGAGGGCGGCTCGCTCACCATTATCGCGACCGCGCTGATCGATACCGGCAGCCGCATGGACGAGGTGATCTTCGAGGAATTCAAGGGCACCGGCAATTCGGAAATCATTCTCGACCGCAAGGTCGCGGACAAGCGCACCTTCCCGGCGATGGACATCACGCGCTCCGGCACCCGCAAGGAGGAGCTCCTGGTGGCGCCCGATCAGCTCAAGAAGATGTACATCCTGCGCCGCATCCTCAACCCGATGGGGACCATGGACGCGATCGACTTCCTCCTGGACAAGCTGCGCAACACCAAGACCAATTCCGAGTTCTTCGAGTCGATGAACGCGTGATCGTCGGGCAAGACGCAAAGCGGACACGCAGCACGAGCCGTCGAGGAGGGGAAAGCCTGCGGGCGGCGACTAGGTTGGTCCCGTGCGGGTCACCGCCCAGGCCGTGATGTCCCAGGCGTTGCGGAGGCCGGCAAGCAGCAGCAGCACGATTGCGATCGCCATGAGCTCGAGGCTGAGTTCGTGGCGCAGCAGCGCCACGATGCCGGCCGCAACGACGAGCAGATGGCCCGCCACCGGCGAGAGCGCATACCAGAATCGATCCTCGAGGTCGATCTTCGCGGTGAAGCCGCCGCGCCCCATCCGCACCCACACGGTCGAGGAATAACCGACCCCGACGGCCCCGATGGCGAGCACGAGCCCGCCGAGCACAGCCCACGTGCGTAACGGCGCCGAGAGCACGACGCAAATGATGAGCACGGCGGCGAAATGCACCACCGTAGGGGAGAAGAAGGCCTGCAGGCCGGCCTTGCTCTGCTCGGTCATGGTGCTCGACGCGATCGACGCGGCGACGAACATCAGTCCGATCAGCGTGGCGGAGGCGGTGCCGATCAGCAGGTAGAAATCGTGCCAGACGTGCAGCAGATCGCCGAGGTCCATCGCGTGCTTTCCCCGTCGGGGCATTTCCGATCAAGCCGGCCACCGGTCTGCGTAGAAAATGTGACGCGTCCCGCTACTGACGCATCGCGGCGATCGCCTCGCCGATCGCCTGCGGCTCGGTGATCGGCAGCGAGCACCGCTCGCCGACGCAGATGAAGGCCGCGCTCCCGGCAGCGGCCTTGATCTTCTCCTGCGCGGGATGCGAGGGCGGCAAGGCCGCGGACGCCCGCAGCACGACGCGGTCGAGGAAGGGGAGCCTGCGGGCCGCGGCGAGGAGCGCTTCGGCGCGCGTGCCCTCCCCGGCCACCACGATCTCCGCCGCGCGCAGCCGCAGATCGAGCGCGTTGAGCAGCGCCAGATGGGCGAACAGGTTTTCGCCGACGCCCGACATCACCCCGTCGAACAGTCGGTCGGCCTGCTCGCGCCAGGCGTGCTGGCCGGTGAAGACCGCGAGCCGGACGAGGTTCTGCGCGGCGAGCGCGTTCGGATTGGGGGTCGCGTCGTCGGTGGTGGCGCTCGGCCGCACCACCAGGCCCTCGGCGTCGTCGGCGGTGAGGAAATAGCCGCCGTTCTCGGGATTGGCGTAATGGCGGTCGAGCGTGCCCTGCCAGGCGAGCGCGCGCTCGAGATAGGCCGCTTCGCCGGTCGCCTCGTAGAGCGCGAGCGCCGCCCGGATCATGGCGGCGTGATCGGAGGCGAGCCCGGGAACGAGCAGCCTCCCCTCGCGCCAGGAATGACCGAGCCGGTCGCCGTGGGCCATCCGGGCGGCAATGCCCATGAAGGCCCGCGCGGCCATCGCGAGCCACCGCGGCTCGCCGAAGGCGACGCCGGCGTGGACGAGGCCCGCGATCATCAAGCCATTCCAGTCCGCCAGCACCTTGTCATCGAGGCCCGGCCGCACCCGCTTTGCGCGCTCGCGCAGCAGCTTCGCGCGCATCGGCGCGAGCCTCGCCTCGTCTTCCATGCTGCGCGGTAAGTGCTTGAGGCGATTGAGGATGTTGTGGCCTTCGAAGTTGCCCTGCGCGGTCACGTCGTAGTGCGCAGCAAAAAATCCGGCATCGTCCTTGCCGAGGACGGCCTCGATCTCGGCGAGCGACCAGACGTAGAACTTGCCCTCCTCCCCTTCCGAGTCGGCGTCGAGCGAGGCGCAGAACGCGCCCTCGGCAGTCGTCATCTCGCGCGCGAGCCACGCCACAGTCTCCTGCGCGCGGGCCCGGAATAGGTCATTGGCCGAGCGTTGATGGGCAAGCGCGAGCAGCTCGATGAGCTGCGCATTGTCATAGAGCATCTTCTCGAAGTGCGGGGTGAGCCAGCGCTCGTCGACGGAATAGCGGGAGAAGCCGCCGCCGAGGTGATCGTAGATGCCGCCCTCGCCCATGCCCGCGTGCGAGAGCTCGCCCGCGCCGAAATAGCGCCGGTCGTTCAGCCGCTGGCCGGCGCGCCAGAGGAGTTCGAG
>Ga0137389_10003333_pt1 | contig 9964 bp, 10 predicted proteins | sample 15con2h14BmetaG_FD_104645 | JGI IMG/M metagenome (GOLD analysis project Ga0137389, IMG submission 104645) | Vadose zone soil microbial communities from Angelo Coast Range Reserve, California, USA - 15con2h1.4B metaG | ecosystem: Environmental > Terrestrial > Soil > Vadose zone > Saprolite...
CAAGATGACCAGGGCGCGTATCGCGAACCTGCCCGATGACGACTGGCGCAAGGGAGGCACCGAATTCCAGGAGCCACGCCTTTCGCGCAACCTGGCATTGGCAAACCTGCTGGCTGAGATCGGCAAGGCACACAAGGTCACAGCAGGAGTTGTTGCTATCGCCTGGACACTGCACAATCCGGCAGTCACTGCCGCGATTGTCGGCTCACGTCATCCCAGCCAGGTGGAAGAGACGATCGCGGCAGCCGAGTTCCGTCTGAGTGAGAGCGAGTACGAGCAGATCATGCAGTTCGTGGCAATGCACCCATAATTGCCGTGGCGTACTGCCAGGCGGACGAATGGTGAGCGCAGCGCTGTCATCCTGAGCGCAGCGAAGGATCTCTGCGTCCGGTAAACCAGATCCTTCGCTGCGCTCAGGATGACAGCCCCAATTTCTTTTGGCGTTCCATTTCGCGGAGTTCGACACGGCGGATCTTGCCTGAAATCGTCTTGGGTAAGCTCTCCACGAACTCGATCTCGCGAGGATACTTGTAGGGAGCTGTGACACGTTTGACATGCTCCTGGAGTTCGCTTGCCAGTGCAGGGGAGGCAGTATAGCCTGGTGCCAGGATAACAAAGGCCTTGACGATCTCACCGCGCATTTCGTCGGGGCTGGCAACTACCGCAGACTCGGCAACGGCGGGGTGTTCTTTCAATGCGCTTTCCACCTCGAAGGGGCCGATACGGTAACCCGCGCTGATAATCACATCATCGGCTCGTCCGACGAACCAGAAGTAGCCATCCTCGTCCTTGTAGGCACGATCCCCGGTGATGTACCAGTCGCCACGTATGGAGGCGTTGGTTGCGTCCGGGTTGCGCCAGTACTCCCTGAACATCCAGGTGGGACGCTGTGGCTTCACTTTGACGGCTATGTCACCTTCTTTGTTAGGGGGAAGTGGATTGCCGTCGTGGTCGATCACCTCGACTTCGAAGCCGGGCGACGGCTTGCCCATTGAGCCGGGCTTTATCTCCAGGGGTGGGAAGTTGGCGCACAGTATTACCGTCTCCGTCTGCCCGTAGCCATCACGAATAGTCATCCCTGTGCTTTGCTGCCACGTTTTTATTACCTCTGGATTGAGTGGCTCTCCCGCGCCGGTGCAGTAGCGCAGCGCCTGCGGCGGATTGGCTTTCAGGTACGCCATTGGTTCATCGAGGACCAGCATGCGATAGGCCGTGGGAGGTGCGCACAGGGTCGTAATAGGATACTTATGCAGCATCTCCAGCGTCTCGATGGCGTTGAACTTACCGCGTGCATCCTGGATAAACATGGCCGAGCCCATCACCCAGGGGCCGAAGAGATTGCTGTATGCTGCTTTGGCCCAGCCCATTTCTGACAGATTCCAGAGTAAATCATCCTCGTGCAGATCGAGCCAGTATTTGCCGGTGATGGTGTGCCCGATGGGGTAACTGGCGTGGGTGTGCAGCACCATCTTGGGATAGCCGACCGTACCGGAGGTGAAATAGACCAGGCATGGGTCATCACTGCGGGTTTTGGGACCGGTAAATGCTGGCGATGCCTCATCAACGACCTGGTGATAGTCTGTCCACCACTCGCGGCCTGCGTAGGGACCCGATTTATCGCGTCCGGCATTGTGCTCATCGACCAGGATGGGGAAACGGATGGTAGGACACTCCTTGCGCACCTGGTCGTACTTAAATGAACCTTCGTTGTCCGTGATGAAGGCCGTTGCCTCAGAAACCTCTGCGCGGTACTGAATGTCTTTAGGCGTCAAGAGGGTTGTGCTGGGGATCGGGATGGCTCCAATCTTCATGAGGCCAAGGACGCTTTCCCACCACTCAGGGATACGCGGCAACATCACTAACACGCGGTCGCCCTTGCGAATGCCCAATTCGGCAAAGGCGTTGGCTGCACAGCTGGAACGTTCGGCAAAGTGCGCGAAGGTGAGGTGTCGCTCCTCGCCGTCTTGTCCTATCCAAAGCATAGCGAGCTTGTTGGGGTCGCTAGCCCATTTGCCGATCACGTCGATGGCGAAGTTGAAATATTCGGGAACATCTAGATGGAAACCACGACGTTCGGCTTCATAATCAGTCATATGCGGGGTTCTCGATACGACCATGTGCAAAACTCCTTCCAAGGTAGGATGCAAAAGATACACAACGGCGTTGTTTGGCTACTACCTGTCTGTATCATATCATGAAAGTGCGATCGGTGCCCGGTACTCGTCCCAAATGCGTTGCAGTGTAGGATCTCCTGGGACGCTGCAGAGATCAGGCAGAAACTCAGGCCGCCGCATGGAAAAGGATTGATTGGTGATATTGATACTTTGATTGCCGCAACAGCCCTAGAGAGAAACTTAACCGTCGTCACTACTGATACGGATTTTCAGCGAGTCCCAGGATGGAAAAGGCACTCGCCGATTACAAAGAGCAGCTTAACCGTCCCTTTGAGCATATCGATCATACTTATCACTGAACACCGATTTTGTCACAGATATAAGCACCCTACCCGCCTAGCATTTTCGGATACTCTAAACCCATTATGGGATAAACCCAAAAAGGGTTATTGTGGTTCGAGACGCATACTCCGAAGTGCTGATCACCTCCTATTTATCCCCTTTCCCACTGTCCGGCACCTCTGCACCCCGCCTTTTCCGTCAGTAGCGAGGCTTTCAGAGATGTAGCTGAAGCTTTCTGCCCTGCCGGAACTTTCGGCTAACAGGGCAGAAAGCCTAGAGCGGTTGCCCTTTACCTACCCAAAGTAGCGGGTCAGGTCAAAAGCTAGCTTGAGGATTTCGCCTGGTTTATTTGCCTGGTTAGGGTCCTCAACGACCGCCCAGACATCGTCGGCGATGACCCAAGCGTGGAATGCGAGTAGGCCCAACGCGAAGACGCCCAGCAGAACGCCTGTTGACGGGTTTTTCATCTGTTGATCCCTTCACCTGAAAGAAAGCCCGCTCGACTCGACAGGCTTGCGGAGGGTACGCCTTCGCCCGTTGTGTAACCCTATTTTCTCATGGGGAGATGGAGAACATGACAGGCTTGGCGGCCTGATGTAAAATGGTGCTATGAAGAAAGAGAAGCAACGCCCTCCAGCACCGGACGAATGGACGGCGGAACAATTGCTGGTGGTGGCCACCAGCGAGAACTACACCGTTTCACTGCGCCAGTTGGAGCGCTGGCGCAAGCAGGACTTGCTCCCACGTCCACGAGTGATCCACCTGGGCCAAGGGCCTGGAACGTGTTCAGTGTACCCGCCGGGAACGGATCAGCAACTCCTCTCTGTTTGTCGACTGTATGGCAAGAAGCGTAATGCCCACCATGTCCGTTGGCACCTGTGGATGGAAGGCTATCCCATTCCACTCCCGGCGATCCGCAAAACGCTGGATGCACTGGTTCTGGCACCCATGCGGAAGCTACAGAAGGCAAGTGGACAAGCAGATGGGTTTGATGCAGCCGAAGCGGTTGTTCAGCAAGCGCTCCCATCATTTGGGAGATCGAGGCGAGGAAGAGCGTTGCGGAAGCGGTTGAACAACAATGAAGCGGATATACAATCGGCGATGACCTTGTTCTTTGCACTGCTGTTTGGGGCAGAGGACCTCTCCTTCCATTCCGACCTGCTAGAGGAGGAAACAGGAGAACTTTCCCCGGCACAGATACTGACTCGTACACTAGGGTTAGAGCGCGCACTAACGGATCGAATCGGAGACGGAGAACCGTGGCTACAGTCGGATGTGGCTGAGACTTTCCAGGATGCGTCCGAGAAGCGATTATTTTCGCTGGAAGAATTGGGTTTGGCGTTAGAACGGGCAAGCCGGGAGGAATTGGAGCAAGCACATGAGCAGAGTGACCTGTTTGCGTGGGGACTCCAGGTAATGGTTCCTAATCTCGAAGCGCAGTTTGGTCCGGGGGCGTTTGGATTGTCGATAGTGCATGAGATAGCCTTCGATGACCCCGCTTGGCGAGCATTCCTGCTCCTTGGGTTCTTATGCTGGCGGAACAAGGGATTGAGTTCGGGGATGGATCAGGTACTTGCTGCGTTCCGCGCTCTTCCTACGCCGCCAGGCAGATGATTTCGATGACCAGGTACATTTCTAACCATACTCCCCTTCCCCACTGTCCAGCACCCTGCCTCTCGCCTGCCTGCCCGTTCATTATCCGTGTTCCTCAAAAAAGTCTTTGACATCAGCATCCAGCGACAAGCACTTTTCCAGTATGGTCAAGCAAGCCTGAAGTAGCCGTTTGTTGCGTGCTTGGTTACTCACAGGCCCATCAGGGTACTTCCCGCCGTGAAACAAGTTATTTCTAACATCCTTCACCAGCCGTAACAAATATTCGGCTTCGCATTCCCTGCTCCGCTGTGAATTTGCCTGCCACCGCACAATTCTTCCAGCCTCGACAAAGATTTGTTTCCCTGGAGGCTCGTGAAGCAAATACGACCTGGCTTCCGTAAATTCTGTATCCGTTATGCTGGCAAGCCGAGCATTAAGTCTCTCTCTTGCGAATCCGCACCAATCTGCCGAAGCATTATTGTGACTGTCGCCCTTGACGAACCCTGCTCGCTTCAGAGCATATTCAAAACGGGAGAAAGTTATGAAGAACTGTAAGACTATTTCGCCGTTGTCCCCGGTAAGCGACCGAATTAGATCGTGGTGCGTACTCATTTCAATAGACTTTCCTCAATAAACAATCCACTCGCCTAGCCTGTTAAACCCACTTTTCCTGTATGAGTTTTGCGATGAGAGAACTACTCCAATCCCCAGCGGCGATTTCCATCTCGCCAGCTCCAGTCGATCTGACAGGCGGGATAGTGACAACTATATCAGTTGTATATAATTCTGGTACGACAAGCCCAGGAAACACATGTATAGCCTTATATTGTGGAGGAGAGCTGCTGTCGCCAGGTATATAGAGACAACGGGGCAAATCGCCAAGAGGGGGCATCATAAACCGTTCCTGGTTGGATAGATGCCCTGGTGGGGTCAGTTGCTGCGGCCCCTCACTTATGACAGGTCGGTTCAATATCATCCCGCCAACATGCATTTCTCTGTTGTCTCCTGTATCTTCTCTATACGCTCGTGGCACAAATGTACAGATGATGTTCTTGCCAACCTTTTTATTTATTTCTGCCGTTTCTTGGATTGCGCATGTGAGGAGCCGACCTATCGTTTCAGGCCGAACCCTGTCCTGCCTCTTTTGAAAGCACCTTCTGATCGCCCTGTTTAACTTCTTCTCTCCGTCTTCTTCGAACGGTTGACCGGCTCTAAAGAGCTTGAATGTGGGTTCATCTACAGGGAGGGGCCAGTTCACATAAGCCCTGAACGTATTGTGTGGTGGGGGTTGCGACTCACCCTCATGGTTCATGAAGTTCGAGATTATAAAATAGGCAGGTCTGCGGACAGTCTTTGTAGCTTCGACCCAATAAATAAACCCAGCTCCTACAAACCCTAATCGTCTTAGACCATCAGGATAACCTGAGAATGGATGTGTTTTCATAAGTCGAGTAGCACATTCGCTTAGATAAACCATTGCATCCCGTAGGCTTGCCAGTTGAGCCAAACGCTCCGCAGCCCAATCTATTGCAAAACTTTGCTTCTCCAATGTTGCTAAACCTGTGTATGCGAACACGGTATGATTTTCGTATATCAAGGCTTTGTTGCGATCATCCTCTTTATGTGTAACTTTCCTTCCACGTTTATAGACCAACCTCCGGTCACTTGCCTGCACAATAAAATCTTTGGTTAGGCATGTCAGTATCATCGTCATGCGCGAAAACCCTTTCCTGCTCCTGCTTGTTAGGTGTCCTTTGGCTCATTCACATATCCTCTCTGCAATCTACATGTGCATACCTGACATATGGAACGATCTTGTCAGGCAGAGTATACCAGAAAGAGCACACCAGTGCATAGATGCCCGGACAGCGCCACATCCCCTCCACCACTCAATGTGGTTGTACCAGACCATCCGCATCAGCAATGAGTAATAAATTTCGGGAAGCTATACAGCCAGGGCAAAAGCATCAGTATTTTTTCTACCTGCCAGATTTAGTCGAGTTTGGTACATTAGGGCATGAGGTAATACCTGTCGCAGTTCTCGTCTTTGATGAGATTAAGAATGTGTATCGAAAGCCATTCACGGAGGAAATGAGTAAGACTATAAAGAGTTATTTCCGTTCATAACGAAATTTAGCCTCAAATCCCCGTTCCCGCCGGACAAACACTATTCTGCGAACCACCCCCTTGAAATCGACCCCACCTCAAAGTAAATAGGCTTGCACAGCATGTTAAAATAAGCCCAACGCTGGATGATACAAGAGGTATATCATGGTTCAAGTTCGTACTGTTTGGCCTCCCCCCTCTATGGCTGATGCAATAATGCCCACTATAGACCTTGCATTTAACAACCATAAACTTCTTTCAGAGAAAATACGTGAACATGCTGATATTTCTCCTGTGCCACGCGCTCTCTTCTCCCACAATGCGTATGTATATGAGCGAATGACAGATGTTAAAACGATAGTAACGAGGCTCCTTGAAAATAGACGACTGCTAAACCAACTTGGCCGTCGCCAGGAGGCACTCAGGCCCAAAGTAAAGATTAGATATGGAAAACTACCATCGAAACGGTTCCAGCTTGTCTGGGGCAAATATGTTGAGGTAAATGGGAAGATGAAGCTAGACATGGAGTCACTCTTCATCTTTGGTAACCTGCTCTTAGATCATTGGGCAATAGTCACAGCTTACTTGGTTGGCAAGACACATCCTGAAGATTTTCATTTTTTCAGATTAGCAGATCAGCTACAAGGTAGAGGAGATAAAGGGTTATTGCAACCTTTGTGGGTTAATCATCACAAAGACATACTCTGGCTCTTATATCAGATCAGGAACTATCGAAATAACTTTATTGAACATATACGAGCCCCTTGGCAACGGGGTACCAGCATGTCTGGCTATAACGATGGTTTCAGTCTTAGCAGTCCCGCTCCTCCGGATTATATAGGTGAAGACGAGATAGAAAAAGAGGTGAAAAAAATTATGCACCTAGCTCCCTATTGGACGAAAAGCTCAGAGTGGTATAGGAAGTACCCGCGTCAACTGTTAGAAGTAACCTTCTTCTATATTGACGAGATCAAAGAAAAACAGCAAAGAGAAGACGTGTGGGATGTGTGGAAGATACTCGGCGGCTGGACGTTTTCCTATGATATGATCGCTTTTCGTCTGATGCGATTTCTTGCAGAGTCGACAGTGACAATGCTTGACGTTATTGCAAAGCATCCTGATAAAATCCATGTGGGAGCAGCCCCAGGAGATAGCAGAATTTAGAGACTTTGAATGATACTTCCCTACCCTCATTATAAAGAGGGTTACTCAACCTCCTTCATTCCGTTTAATTTGGTGACTCAACAATAGGAGAAAAACGAATGGAATTAAACAAATATCAGCTTCTCTATATCCAGACAGTTTACAACTATTTTCGAGAAAACTTGCAATGGCCCACATTTAGACAGGTTCAGGGAAAAATCCTTCCCACTCATCGAGATTTTCGAGTAGTGGATGTTGCGAAGAGCATTGAAGACAACCAGGCTGCACACTTTCATAATAATCTCAACTCTCCCGCAACTATTACTCTCAAAGAAATACATCACCTTCCAGAGGCAAAACAAGACCTAGTAGACTTGGTGAAGGTGATCCGCTACTGCGTCGAGAAGTACATTACTGAGGATAAGGATGGAGTAAGAGTTACAAATGAAGAGATTAGTCAGAATTTGCAATTTGATGAGACTGCCATTCGTAAAAAATTTCAATTATTAGGATTAACTACGGGCATCATTGGTTCAAGTAACTTATCACCTGACTATAAAACATGGTCTTTTGAGGTATCAGATAGTGCAATTGATTTCCAAGACTTGCAATCCATTGATGATTATTTTGAACGGCGTGATGAGATAATAAAATCGTATCAAGCTACCATGTCATCACAATACACAGACCCCATAATTAGCCAGGATTACGATATCCCCGCTTTCGGAGTGAAGAAACGGATAGCTCCCGAAGTGATAAACGCAATCAGCGATCCTAAAATTAAACAAATTTGCCTGGAACTGAACAACACGCCCGCCGAGAATGTCTTGTCCCTAGCACAGAGTCTAGGGGAAGCGTTGAAGTGGACACTCTGGTATCGCGCACAGCAGGTCGGAACTACAATGACGGTTAGTAATATGAGATTGAGCAGATTATTAGAAGACGCCATTACCCATCCGTATTATTCAGGTAACGCCGCAATAAAATTTCTAAAGGACTTCAAATACGGCTTTTTGAAAACAGGCTATGATATGGTTCGACATGACCCCGCTTATATCCCCGATATTGTTGTATTAAATCCAGCTATTGACGCGCTTGAGCATGTTCTTAAAGAGACTTTTCCGATTTAGCCTTGAAAAACTGCTCCATGCCGCAAATGATAACAGCCCGTTGAAAAGTCCTGAAAGGGTGAGCTTGACCCATTGTAAGCCTTCCACTCATGTTCAGATTTTCGTAAGTAAACACGACTTGGCTCAGCTTCTTTAACTTCCTCAACAAACTAATAAATTGTACGACGCGGCAGTGACGGTGATCCGCGCCAGTTGAGGCTAACCCACCTGCGGCAACTATCCTATAGCTGGTAAAATCCCCCTGGTTTCACCTGGTGCTTTTTACGTCCTTATAGCTGATGCTATTCTTTCCTCCAGATGAGCAAAGAACAACACCAGCCGAAGACGGGAAGTGATACCATACCGTTGACGACAGGACCTATTCCGACTACTCTTACTACTACTCCTACTACTCTCACTACTTCCCCTGGTTCGCCGACTGCTTCCTCGTGTGCGGCCAGCACGGCAGGGACTGGAACCGACCTGACTTGCACTTTCCCTGGAGCAGCGCCATGCCATATGAGCGTAGTCAGAAACAATGGTTGTGGTGTGAGTTCTAGTACATATTCGTTCATCGTCCTTGGGACACTGAATGGCACGTTGTACACCTTCATTCTCAGAACTGCCGCCTATACCGGTCCGCGCACCTACACCGCGAACTGGGTGGTCGTGCTTCATGTGGGTGACGCCACTGCGCCTGGGAACGGATGGAGTGCTCGTACAGGGACGGTCACGGTCAATGGCGATGAAATGCGCAATACAGGAGCCAGCCAACAATCCATCCACAACGCCCTCATAGCCTACAACAAAAACTTGCAGGCCACCAGCACATTTAAAGATCCACAGCAATCCTACCTCGACTCGATAACTCCCAACCTTCTCAACCAGGCCCCCGGCACTCTACTCTCCCTCATACCTACCCAACAAACCGAATGGCTCTGGCAACAACGCATCCCCCTCGGCCACCTCACCCTCCTCCAGGGCCAACCCGGTATCGGCACATCTTTACTCGCCACCACCATCGCCGCCCGCGTTACAACCGGACAACCCATGCCCGGCGACACCTCCGCCAAACCAGGCAACGTCATCCTCATCACCCCCCACGACAACCCGGGCAGCACCATCAAACCTCGACTCCAGGCCGCCGGAGGCGACCCATCCCACCCAACACCCCTGTCCCAACTGTCCCAATGGTAAGCTCTTCTTCAAATACTAACGCCATCCCACCAGACCCCCCTGTCCCAACTGTCCCAACTGTCCCAACTGTCCCAAACCTCTCTACTAAGGTAACCGCCCATTTGGCTGAAACCCTGCTTCAGGTGAGATGTCTGCCCCCGTGATTCTGTGGGGTCTCTATCTATTCGGGTGAAAGCCATTCGTACGGGCGTGATGAATCACGCCCCGTTCCCTTGTGGAGCGGCCCGCGGGACGTGATGAATGTACAGTGCCGATTTATCGAGCACGTGCCCGTACGAACGATCCTCCTCCATTTCTACCTTGTTTCACCCCCAAGGACGTAGACCCTACCTTGTACCCCTGTTCGCAAACGCATGAACG
>Ga0137389_10003341_pt1 | contig 9955 bp, 10 predicted proteins | sample 15con2h14BmetaG_FD_104645 | JGI IMG/M metagenome (GOLD analysis project Ga0137389, IMG submission 104645) | Vadose zone soil microbial communities from Angelo Coast Range Reserve, California, USA - 15con2h1.4B metaG | ecosystem: Environmental > Terrestrial > Soil > Vadose zone > Saprolite...
GCCGCCGGCCCCCCATCGCCGACCTCGGCACGGCCCCCCTCAACGCCCAGCCGCGGCCAGCTGCCGCGCCCGCCTCTCCTGCGAGTCGATCAGGTCCTCCGCCAGCTCCTGCCAGCCGCCGGCGCCCGCCCGCGCCACCTCTACGAGCTGGTCGACGAGCGCCGCGAGGCCCGTGGCGTCGTCGTCACCCGTGCGCCCGAGTGCGTTCCGGAGCGCGTGCTTGAGACCCTCCGCGCTCCTTTCTTGCCACTCCGCAACGTCAGCGAGGCTCACCCCCAAGTCCAGGACCTCGCACAGCTCGCGGCTGCCGATCCCGAGATACAGGGCCGCGGCGGCGTGTACGACGTGAGCGCGTGTGGGCACCGCCTGGCCGGCCGCCTCGGTAGCCGATGGGCCGTGGCTCGAGTCGAGTATCCGCTCCATTTGCCGTTCTCCTCTCGCACTCGTGTCCCGGGTCGTCATGCCCCGGTTGATTTTGGAAACTGCTCCCTACCTTCGGTCTTCTCGATGCTCTCCAGTCAGTCCGCGCCCTGCTTGCCGAGGAGCTGGCGCATCTGGGCGTGGAGGTCTTTCATGCTGGCGCGGATCGTCGCCGCGTTTTGCATCTGCTCGGGCGTCAGAACTGTGCGCACCTCGAGCGCGGTGGCCAGCCGCTCGCGCATCAGGGCGGTACGAGCCTGCGCTTCCTGCTGCAGCAGGGCGTCGAGATCCTGCTGCGTGACGGTGCCCGTGCCGAGCAGTTTGTCGGCGAGGGCTTGCTTGGCCGCCCTTTCGTTCGCGACGAGCGGGGCGCGGGTCGTGCGGTGTGCCGTCAGGAGGTCCCTCACCTGCTGCTTCTGGTCCGGGCTCAAGTCGAGCGCGCGAAGCATACGGCCCCCGCCCGGCAACGCGTCGTGGCCGCAGGCGCCGTGTCCGCGCATGCCATGCCCGAACGCGGGCGAGCTGCTGGCGATCGCCAGCGCGAGCGTGCCGGCCGTGAAGATGCTCTTCCGAATCGGCTGCGTCATGGTTCGTCTCCTTGTCGTTGCTCAGCTCTCGCTAACATCGTCATCGTTCCCGCCGTCATCGCCCTCGCCGTCGTCGCCGGAGTCCGAGCCATCGTCCCGGGGGGAGGCTCCAATGCCAGCGAGGCTCGCGCGAAACGTGAGAGCCAGCACCTCCCCGTCGTCGCTCGAAAGGGACGCGGCGGACGCTTGGTCGGACGACGGTGCGTCGGTCGCGACGGCTGGGCGTGGCGCCGGAGCGACGCGGATGATGGTGACCGCCAGCGCGAGCGTGCCGGCGGCGAGGATGCTCTTCGTCATGGGTTCGTCTCCTTCTCCTCGTCTTCATCCCGATTCAGTGCGCGAGTCTCTCAACGTACTAGACGCACGAGCCCGCGCGTCGGTTGACAGGTATTCTCCTCTCCACTGTGACTCGTGGGTGCGCACCCATCGCGCTTCACGAGCATTGCCTCCCCTCTGGTCGGTCGGTGCAATCGGATGCTTCGCGATGCTCCGCGGCTGTTTCCCGTTCGCGAGTGGCTCGGTGAACACGCCGATACTCTCAGCAACACACGCGCCAGCGGCGAGAGACCAGAACCTCGCCGGATACCGCAGACCTTCGCGGCACCGGGACCTCGAACGCGTCCGAGGATCGGACGTCTGACCTGGAAGTGGACAAGACACAGGTCGTGGAGCTGCTTCTCACGGCCTGCTGTCGGCACGCCCCTGCCGCTCCGTCACCGCTTCCGCCGACGGAAGGTCGGCGGCGTTCCAGCCACCACCAAGCGCCTCGATCAGCAGCACGCTGTCGGTGATCCGGCTCCCGAGGATGCCGATCGCGGTTCGCTCGTTGGTCAGGGCGGTCGTCTGCGCCGTGATCACGTTGAGATAGCTGACCGTGCCCGCCTTGTACTGGTTCCTGATCACCGCGACGGACTGCTGCGCCAGCTTTACGGCAGCATCCTGCACTCGGGCTTCCTCCTCGAGGATGCGGAGCGCGGCCAGGTTGTCCTCCACGGCCTGGAAGGGGGCTGCTGTTCTTGTTGATTGTTGGCGCCGGCCCGTGGTCGGTCGATGCGCTGCTGTCGAGGCACGCGCCCGCCTCGCCTCACACTCCGCTGTGACCGCGCAGGCAGCAGGCAGCGCATCGCCACTCGGCCCGGAGCGCCAGACGGCACGGCTGCGCGAACTCGCAGCGGTGCTCTTTCGTCTGGGCCTCACCGCGTTCGGCGGTGCCGCCGCCCACATCGCGATGATGGCCCGGTCACGTGCCCTCAGCCGTCTCAGGTCCTCCACGCCGTCGCGCTCGACTTCCCGGAGTCCACCCACTCTTGGACAGCATGACGACGTACACGACCACGACCACCTCCAGCACCGCGCCGACCGCCGTGCGCGCCCCGGCCGTGGGACTCAGACGTCACCGCGACGTATCAGCCGCCAGCCCCGGCGAACGCCTTCGCCGCACGCTTCTTCATCTCCTTCGGGGTGACGTCTTCCCGGTGCGTCGCGATGCCCCACTTGTTTCCCGACGGGTCTTGCACCCGGCCGAAGCGATCCCCCCAGAACATGTCCTGCGGCGGCATGAGGGCGGTCGCGCCGGCCTTCAGGGCCTTGGCGAAGGTCTTGTCAACGTCGGGCACATACAAGAAGAGCCCGGCGGGTTGCGCGGGGTCGTTCATCACGTCGTTGAGCATGAGGATCGAATCGCCGATCTGGATCTCGGCGTGCATGATCTTGCCGCCTGGCCCAGGCATGCTCATCCGCACTTTGGCCCCGAACGCCTTCTTGCAGAACTCGATCGTTTGCGCCGCACTCTCCTGGGTCAGCGCCGGTGTGACGGACGCATAGCCTTTCGGGATCGGTCGCACTTTCTTCGGCATGTCACCTCCCTGGGACGTGATCGGATTCGAAGTCCGTCGTCGGAATACGTAGCGCCATGACGAGGCCTCCGCAACAGTCATCCACAGCAGGCGCTATCGGCCGCCCTCGCACCGAGGCCATCGGCTGCCGTCCCGCTCTGGTCTTACGACGGACGCCAAACTGTCCTCACAGGACTCAGTCAGTCGCTGGACCGCGGTGCTGGAGGCTGTCCAAGGGCTGCTTGGCGCAGTCGGTGGCTCGCCTGAGAACCACGCCCCGGCTTATACTGACCTCATGAAAACGAAGATCAGCCCCTGCCTGTGGTTCGACCATCAGGCCGAAGACGCCGCCCGGTTTTACACCGGCATTTTCAAAGACTCGAAGATCACCGCCATCTCGCGCTACCCGGAGGTCGGACAGGAAATCCACGGGAAGCCGCCCGGATCGGTGCTGACGGTCGCCTTCGAGCTGAACGGACAGTCCTTCACCGCGCTCAACGGAGGCCCCGTTTTCAAGTTCAACGAAGCCGTCTCGTTCCAGATCGAGTGCGAGACGCAGGAGGAAGTGGATTACTACTGGGAGCGGCTGTCCGAGGGCGGCGCGCCGCAGGCTCAGCAGTGCGGCTGGCTGGCGGACAAGTTCGGCCTCTCCTGGCAGGTGGTTCCCAAGGTCTTGCCCGAAATGCTCACGGATCCCGATACCGCCAAATCCCATCGGGCCTTTCAAGCCATGCTGCAGATGAAGAAGCTCGACATCGAAGGCTTGCAGCGCGCGTTTGCCGGATAACGGCCTGCGCGTCACCCTCGACGGCGAGCCCGCCGTCTGCCGCAACATATGGCAGAAGGAAATCTCCGCGGCAGACTGAAAGTCATCCCGCAGCCGGTGCGGCGGACGCGCTTCTTCACATCTCCCCTTTTCCCAGGTGATGTTAGCGGCCAAGCGCCCCGGTGGACGCCACCCACATCGATGGCCAATCGGCGACAGGGACCGGAGACTCTCCGGTCAGGAGGGGAAAATCTAGGTTCCAGGCGGGCAAGATCGGGCAAACCGCGCGGTGCCGATGAGATCGACCGGCAGCGACAAACTTAACTGCTACGCGGCGTTAGGACGGAAATGGCGGGTGTCCGGAGGGTTCGACCCCCCTCGGCTCCACTCGTAATCTCAGCCAGTTAGGGTCCCCCGAAGTTGGCTCACCCATCGCGTGGCGGTCGTGGTGGGAGTGGCGATCTCCGAACTCATTGATGCGCGCCTCGAAGTCCCTTCCATGCCTTCGTCGCGCGCCTTTCCCCCCGTGAACGACCGAACGGCGAACCGAAGGGCCGTCGCCTCACGCCGGAGCACCGCGAGGAATTCTGTGACCTCCTGGCGAAGCACGACGGCGTGTCGGTCACGTTCGACCTCTCCGCGAGCGGCTGAGGGATTCAGCCGCCTGCCGGAGCAGATGGGCAACCTGCTCGAAGAGCGCTCGACTCCCATGTGCACGGACGGGCACGCGAGGAACTCCGGCTCATCAGCCGCCAGTTCAGGAATCTGAGCGTACCCCAGGCCTGCGGCTCTTCGCGCTCGCGAACAGCTTCCGCGAGGCGCTCCACCACGCGATCTATCTTCTCTTGATGTCACCCCGCTCCGTTTCGGCGCGCGGCGCGGCGTTCCAGTGGCGCTCGACCAGCGACATCAGCGACGGGTAGATGATCGCGTGGCGGGCAGGCCAGATGGCGGCCATGTACAGCCGCGTGAAGAGTCCGCGCGACTTGATGAGGACGGCGAGCTCGGGAGCAGCCCCCACCGCGCAGCTCACGTGCATCAGCGCATGCACGGTGTCGTTCGAGACCTCCCACAGCGCCTCGTCGTCGAAGCGGTATACCGGCCTTACCTTCGCGACAGGCAGCGGCGACGGTTCGTCGGTGGCGAAGCGGTTGCGCGCCCGGTCGGCGGCGTCGAGGCGCTCGGCGACGAGGTGCTCGACGCAGCCGGGAATCGGTCGGCTGTTCGGAGCCGCGTCCCACCCCATCACCCGCCCGATGGCCACCCGCATGCGGCTGAGCGGCGAGCGCTCGACCGCGTGGATTGCCTCCCAGTAGGTCTCGAGGAAGACGTCGAACCCGCGGCGCTCGTCGAGCCGCAGCTCGAACCGCCACACGTCGTGCAGCTCGAAGTCGGCGGCCAGGGTATGAACGCGCCACGGGTGCGCGAAGTGGGCCTGCCTGGTCCTCTTCATGTGCGGCTCCTTTGGGCGCCCTGAATCTCGACGCCGATTGATGTGCTGACCACGCGCAGTTGCTCGTGGGCCTCGCGGGCGCTCGTCGCCCGGGAGCGGTTGCGTTCCTACGGCCTCGACTGGGAGGACGCCCGACCGCCACCGGGCGGCGACCGGGCTAGAGGGAGGCGCCGTCGTTACGGCTGGGCGGCGGGGCTGGTAGGACGCGATCGGGGCGAAATACCCGCTTCGCAGGTGCTGTCTCCCAGGCATCTGGGTTCTCCCTTGACTGTACATTCTGAATTCTCTAAACTATCAGAACGGAGGAGGCAAGCAGACGTGGATCGAGCCAGCGCCAACTTCGTCGACGGCATCGGCGCCGTGGCGGCCACCTCGGGCGTCCTCACCCAGCTCCAAGGGCGCATCTTCGCGCTCCTCTATCTCACCGCGCGGCCGCTCGCGCTCGAGGACATCGCGGCCGAGCTCCAGGCAGAGCAAGAGCAACATCTCGGTCAACATCCCCGGCCTGGTCGAGTGGCACCTCGTGCGACGCATCCCCGTCCCGGGCTCCCGCAAGGATCACGACCAACTCTGGCATGTCATGCAGGAGATCACGGAGCGGCGTTTCCGCCAGACGGTGCGCCAGGTGCTGGCGGCGATCACCGAGAGCGAGCGGGCGCTGGGGGAGGACGGGGGACGCGGTCGGGGTGCGGCGCAGCGCGACGGCCGCGTTCGTATCCGGCCGCCTCGCGGGGCTGCGCCTCTTCTTCACGGCCGAACGACGCGACGATCAGCGCCTTCACGCAGGGCAAACCGCCGACGCGCTGCAGAACGTGATTCCGCTCACCGCGTCGACACCGCGCCAGCGCGGTCGACGCGAGAAAGGAGAACGATCATGGACGCGCACCCGGCGCTCACCGTCGCCGTCTTCTGGCTGGTGTTCGGAGGGCTGCACATCGGTCTCACCACGCGGCGGATCCGCGCCGCGCTCGTCGGCCGCCTCGGCGAGCACGGCTTCACCGCGCTCTTCTCGGTGATCGCGTCCGTATCGTTCGCGGTCGCGATCGCGTACTACGCGGCGCATCGCGCCGAGGGCGCGTTCGGGCTCGCCCTGGGTGCCGTACCGGTGCTGCGCCCGATTCTCATGACCGTCGCCGTGCTCGGCATCGTCTTCATGGGCTCCGGGTCGACGACGTACGTCGGCTCGCCCTACGATCTGCTGGCGCATCGGATTCGCCCGCCGCGCGGGATGGAGCGCGTCACCCGGCACTCGTTCTTCACCGGCCTCACGCTCTTCGCGCTGGCACATGCGCTCCTCGCGACTCGGCTCGCCGGGACGGTGCTCTTCAGCGGTGTGGCGCTCGTCGCGATCGCCGGCGCGTACCATCAGGATCGGAAGCTGCTGCGGCGGATCGGTCGGCCGTACGCCGACTACCTCGCCGCGACGTCAGCGGTGCCGTTCGCCGCGATCGTCGCCGGACGCCAGCGCCTCGTGTGGGCGGAGCTGCCGTTCGCCGCGCTCGGTGCAAGTCTCGTCCTCGCGGCGATGCTGCGTGCCGTCCACGCCTCACTCTTTGCGTACGACGGTGCGTACGTGATCGCCGCCGTCGTCGGCGGCGCATTGATCCTCACGTGGCAGAGCGCCCGGCGGGCGCAGCGACAGGCCGCGCTCGAGGCGGCGTCGGTCGTCCGCTCTGTAGTTGGATAGAAGGGCGAAGGTCCGATAGCGCGCGTTATTCAGGAGAGAGCGGTGATGAAAAAGTCCCTTCGGCTAGCATCGGGCACCGCCGCAGGTAGCCCGAACGAAATGAATCTGCCGCTGCTCTGGCACATCCCCTTCTCGCACTTCAACGAGAAGGTGCGCTGGGCGCTGGACTTCAAGAACATCCCGCACCGGCGCCAGTGCGTTCGCGCCGACTACCTGTTCAAGGCGTGGCGGGCCACTGGGCATGGCACGCTGCCAATCCTTTTCCTGGACGGCGAACCGGTCCGCGACTCGACTGCCATCATCGCGGCGCTGGAGCAGCGCCAGCCCGAACCTGCGCTGTACCCGAAGGATCCCGCGCGACTTCGCCGTGCGCTCGAGTTGGAGGACTATTTCGACGAGGTCCTGGGCCCGAGTCTGCGCGCTGCGATCGTCACGCCGCTGTTCAGCGAAGACCCGGAGCTTGCCTTGCGCGTGCTGACGACGGGTATGCCGGATCGGGCCTACCGCACCTTGCGCCCGCTCGCGCGGATCTTTCCCGCAGTCTATCGTTTTCGCCACAAGATCCAGGCGCAGCGCCTGCACCAGGACCGCGCTACCGTGACGGACGCGCTCGACCGCATCGCGCGCGAGCTGCAGCCCAGCGGCTACCTCGTCGGCGAGGCGTTCTCGGTCGCCGACCTCACGGCCGCGGCGATGCTGTCGCCCCTGCTCCAGCCCGCGGAGATTCAATATCCCCTAGCGGCTTCCCTGCCGGACAGCCTGCGGCAGTACCGGGACGACGTGGCGCGGCACCCGGCGGCACAATGGTCCCTCGGGATGTACCGCCGCCACCGCGGCCGTTCCGCCGCAGTCGCTGTTGCCCGGTCGTGAACGGATCAGTGGAACCTTTCTTGGAGGGAAACCACTGCCCTCCACGTCCACGCGCCACGGGCCATCCTCTGCCTTCGCCACTTAATACGCTCCATCTCGGTTCACAATGCGATCCGCCGCCCACGTCCCCGTTTCGATTGCCGATTCCAACGTTGCCATCCCCATGTAGTCGCCTGCCAGCCACACCCGGCAGTCGCGCGGTCGTGTCCGGCGGTACTCGGCAAGGGCGCGCGCGCGTCCCACGGGCGATTTCGGCATCCCCTCGCGCCAGCGGACCACGCGCACGAACTGTTTGGCCGCAAACGCTCCGGGGAACAGCCGCTCCACGTCGGCCGCCACGGCGCTCACCACCTGCTCGTCCGGCCAGTCCATCATCCGCTCGGCGTTGTCCGGCGTGACAAACAGGTTGAGCATCTCGCTGCCCGTGGGCACCCGCTTGGGATCCTTGGCGGATTCGATCGTGACCGACACGATTTGCTGGCGCTCGTGGCGCGGGATCATCATCGCCCACACATTCCTGAGGCCCGGATGGTCCGACCAGTTACGCTTCGTCGCGAGTCCGACCTTGATCACCGCTCCATAGGGCGTCGCCATGAGCTCGCGTTCGAGCCGGTCGCCACCGCGATACACTGTGGATGCTGCCGAACCCGTGGTCGCGAGCACGACCGCGTCGGCGTGCACCGACTCTCCGGACACTCGCACCCGGACGCCGTCGGGGCTGGTCTCGATCACCTCGACGGGCGCTCCGAGCTTCACGTCGACACGCGCCGCCATCGCACGCGGCAGCGAGTCGTTACCGCGTGCCAGCGTCATGTCGTGACTCCGACCGTTGGCGGTCGTCGCCAGCACGGCCAGTGCGCACGCGCGCGACGTCTCTTCGATCCGCTGCATCATGCCGCCCGCGAGTACCGGCTCGAGCAGGTAATCCGTGCCGCGGCCCAGGCGCGGCGCGCTCCATCGCGCCGCATCCACATCGTCGTACGCCGCCCACGCCGCGTAGTTGTCGATCGGGGGCCATCGCAGGCTGGTGGTGTGCCAGGTGAATCGGGCGAGATCCGACAGCGTCAGCAGTCCACTCGTCAATGCTTGAATGGCAAACAGTAGCCCGGACCGCATCCGCCGCGGCTGCCCATCCTTGAACACCGTGATCCACGGACTGGCCGATCGGAGCTCGCTTTCGAGGCCCATTTCCTTGATGAGGCCCAATGCGTTGCGATACGTGGTCACGTAGAATTGCGTTCCCCGCTCGTAGACGTAACCCTCCCACGTCTCCGAGCTCGTCCGCCCGCCGACCCGATCGTTCGCCTCGAATACCGTGACCTCGGCGCCCGCGCGACGCAGGCGCAGCGCGGCACTGAGTCCCGCGAAGCCCGCTCCGACCACCACGATGCGCTTGCTGGCCATTTCCCCCGCTCACTCGGCTTGATGCTTCTTTTGGTCTGCACATATCCGCGTGCAAGATTACCGTCAACGAGGAGTTCATCCCCTCGCCAATCACGTGGGCGCCAATCCATGAGCCCTACCCCAGGATTGCGGATGGCTTGACACCGCAACGCCCGACGTCGGCCGTTACGTCACCTTCCCAGCCTTGTCGGGACTACGGGCTCAACGCGAAACGCTCGCCCACCAGGTTCTCCGAGACCACCCACAGACGCTCGGCGCTCTGTGGGTCGAGAGCATACGACTTGACGCCGTCGAGGGCGTCGGGAGCGTCGTTCACCGCGGCGACTTGACAGTCCTCGAGATAGAGACCGCCGCGCCCCTCGAGTTCCGGCGCGGTAGCGGCGAACACTGAGGTCGCGGCCCCGGCCTCGACGGACTTGAACTTCATCCCGCGGGTGCGAGCTTGGAGGAATTGCATGTCCTCCGGCTGCAGGTGTCGGCTGAGCTCGGTCATGATGCCGCCCGGATGCAGGGCATTGGCGTGCACCCCTCGAGCCCCGAGACGTCGCTCGAGGCCGACCGCGAAGAGAACGTTGGCCGTCTTCGCCTGGCCGTAGGCGAGCCACTTGTCGTACGGTCGGCGTTCGAACTGGATGTCATCGAAGACGACCGGAGACATGTGATGGCCGCGCGAGCTGACCGAAACCACGCGGCTCGGCGCACCCTGACACAGAGCCGGGGCGAGCAGACAGGTCGTCACGAAGTGGCCGACGTGGTTCGAGCCGAACTGCAGCTCGAAGCCGTCGGCCGTCTTCGCCGGTGGGCATGCCATGACGCCGGCATTGTTGACGAGGATGTGGAGAGTCGGGTGGCGCGCCAGGAAGCGTCGCGCGAAGGCGCGAATATGCTTCAGCGAGCCGAGCTCCAGCTCCTCGACCTCGACGTGCTGGTTCC
>Ga0137389_10003343_pt1 | contig 9954 bp, 9 predicted proteins | sample 15con2h14BmetaG_FD_104645 | JGI IMG/M metagenome (GOLD analysis project Ga0137389, IMG submission 104645) | Vadose zone soil microbial communities from Angelo Coast Range Reserve, California, USA - 15con2h1.4B metaG | ecosystem: Environmental > Terrestrial > Soil > Vadose zone > Saprolite...
CACGGTCGGATAGGCGGCGAGAAGGAACATGGCGGTGATCGTGATGACGCCGATTATGGGCTCCACCAGGACCGCGGCCGCACCGCTGAAGGCGACCCACGCCGCCGCGACGATGACCTCCTTGTTGAGATAGATGCCGATCACGGTGACGGCACCGATGAACGGCAGGCCGAGCGCGATGAGCAGGCGGAGGCCAGACGGCATGCCCGAGCGCACGCGCGTGGCGATGGCGGGAGCGGCGTTCATGGGGCGGCGAGGAGATGCTCAGAGCATCTCGTCGATGAAGGCCGGGATGTAATTCCGTCGTCGATTGAGGACCGAGCCGACGAGCTTGACGCCCACCCGCTCGAGACTGCGGCGGGCACACTCGGCCTCGGCCACGCGCGTCCGGTCGGCCTCGATCACGAGCAGCGCCGCGTCCAGGCGCGGCCCCAGGATGGAGGTGTCGCCGTAGACGTTGGCGGGCGGCAGGTCGAAGACCACGAAGTCGAAGTGCTTGCGCAGCTGATCGAGAGCAGGCCCGACACCGCCCGAGTCGAAGAGCGCCGGCGCGCCCGCGTCCGTGTGGCCGCACCCGATGGCAAACAGGTTCGGCACCTCGGTGGCGAGCGCGATCTCGCCGATCGGCCGCTGGCTCTGGATGAGCTCGGCGAAGCCGCCGTTGCGCGCGATCTTGAACACCGAATCGAAGCTCGGCGAGCGCAGGTTGGCCTCGACCACGGCGACGCGGCCACCGCGCCGGCGCACCAGGATGGAGGCGAAGACCGCCGCCGTCGTGGTCGCGCCCTCGCCGTGACGCGAGGCGGTCACGCCGATCAGGCGCGGCGTGGAGGTGGCCTCGGCAGCCCCGGGCAGGAGGAGGTTGGTGCCCAGGCGATGGTAGGCCTCCTCCGTCTCCGGGCCGAGGTCGAAGCTGACCCCGACCCGGGCATGGCCGTTCGTCTTCCGGCTGCCGAAGAAGCGCCGCCAGCCGCGCTTGCCGCTCCCGTTCCCGCCGTTGCGGCCGTTGCCGCCGTTGCCGCCGTCGTTCTTGCCGCTGGTGCGTCCCAGGCGCTCGGCCTCGAGCTTCTTGAGGGCGTCGTAGATTCGGCTCATGCGTTCGCCTCCCGCTGCCTACGCGCGCGCGATCCCGGCGGTCGACTCGAGGTCCGGGATCACGGCGAACACCGGGAGCTCCAGATAGCTTTCGACCTCTTCCTCGAAGCGCAGCCGGCGGTTCAGGTATTCGACCGCGACCGCGACACCGATCGCAAGCGCGAGCCCGCCGGCAAGGCCCAGGAGGAGCGGCAGGAGCAGCCCGTTGAGGGGCTGGAGCGGTGGCACCGCATAGTCGACGACGCTCACGCTCACCATGCTCTGGAACGTCATCGCCTCCTGGATGCGCGCCTCCTCCTGCTTCTTACGGAAGAGATCGAAGGCGTACGCCTTCTCGTCGGCATCCGCCTTGAGGTTGAAGACCGTGAAGCGCCGGTCGCGCAGCGCGTGCCATCGCGTGAGCGTGTCGTGCAGGCGCTTGTGCAGCCCCGGTTCGCGGGCGCGCAGATCGGCGAGCAGCGTCTCGAGCGTGAAGGAGTTCTTCTGAAGCTCCTGGCGCAGCTCGCTGTGGCGCTGCGTCTCGTCCGTGAGCAGACGCTCCTGCTCGCCCTTCATGCGCGCCTTCAGCTTCCCGATCTCATCGTCTTTGTCGAGGACGTGGCGGTCGGTCGGGAGATACGCCTGCAACAGCCCGATGCGGTCCGACTCGAGCTGCGCGAGTCGCGTGCGGAACGCGTCGAGCGTCGGGTTCGCGTGGTAGTCCTTGCTGTATTGAATCTGCTCCGGGAGGTTGTCGAGCTGTCCGTGTACCGACTTGAGCTTCTGCTCGACCCCCCGCATCTTCAGGCGAAACGCGGCGTACGTCTTTCTCTGATCGAGCACGTCCTTGTCGAGGAGGAGGATCTCCTGGTCCACGTCGACGATGCGTTGCTTTTTCTGGTATTTGCGCAGCTTGCGCTGCGCCCGCTTCAGCTCCTTGTACACGACGGGCAGGTGCCTGCAGTAGAACGCGGCGAAGCCTTCGCTGCGGTACACGCGGTGGTGGTGATCGACGAACGCGTCGGTGATCGCGTTCACCATGCGGGTCGCGCGCTCCGGGCTGCGGCCGATGTAGCTGAGTTGGAGTATGTTCGATCCGGGCGAAGGGGTCACCGTGAGCGCCAGCTGCATGCCGGCGAGCATCTCCGCGAGGCTCGTGCCCGGGTCCGGCTGCACGCCGACCCGTTGCACCGCGTCCTTGATTACCTCGTTGCTCTTGATGATGTCCGACTCGGTCTTGATCACCTCGGGCGTCAGCGGCAGGTAGTAGCTCTTCGAGAGCGTCTCGGCGGGGGCCAGCTGGGCCTGCTCGCCGAGCTTCACCAGCACCTTGGTGCTGGCCTGCCAGGTGGTCGGGCGTAGCACCGCAGTCACCGCCGAGGCCAGGAATATGAGCAGGAAGACACCGATGACCAGTCGGCTGTGCTTGAAGACGGCGTAGAACACGCTGCGCACGGCGAGCGTGGTCACCCCCCCGCTCGCCTGTTGGGGCAGCAGGGTGGTCGCGTCGGGCAGCGTCTGCAGGGTCGCCATGGGACCTCAGCTCACAGCTGGTTCATGCTCGCACCCACCCCCACCTTCGGAAGGGCCGGGATGAGGCCGCGGACGTACTGGTCGACGACGAGATCCATGTCCGCAATCCACGTGCGAGGTACGAAGACCACGTCGTTCGGGCGCAGGCGAACGCGTTCCGGCACGCCGTCGTCGACGACCTGCGCCATGTCGAGACGCGCCGCACTGAACTGTCCATCGGGGGAGGGTGTCATCAGGAGCACGCTCTCGCGCTTGGCGGACGGCTTGAACCCCCCTCGCTCCAGCACCGCCTGGAGCGGCGTCATGCCGTTGCGCAGAAGAACGTATCCCGGTGCGAGCACCTCACCGCCGATGTACACCCGCTGCTCGCCGAGCTTGGTGACGATCACCGTCACCTCGGGATTGCGAAGATGGGACGAGGAGCGCTCGACGATCACTCGCTCGAGTTCGACGGGGGTGAGACCGACGGCGTCGATCTGGCCGGTCGAGACGAGCGAGATGCGGCCGTCGGGGCGCACCGGCACCTGCTCGTTCATGTCGGGCTGGTAGAGGAACCGCACGTGCAGCTCGTCGCCGAACTGGATGCGGTAGTTGGGGCCGGGCTCGGGCGGGGGGGGCGGCTGGAGCGCAGCGGTCGCCGCTCCGTTGTTGCTCGCAGGTACGCGATGCGCGCAGGCGGTGAATGCGAGCACGAGCGCGATCCCGCCGAGCGCGCGCCCGAGCAGCTGCAGTGTCGTCATCTTGGGATGCATTTCCACGCTCGTAGCTCCGCCGATGCCCGCTCGCGCGGGGAGTTTCCGCCGATCCGTCATCTCGTCCGGTTCATCACCGGCTCGACGCCGCGCCCGCTGGCGCGTCGTCGTCAAACGCGATCCACCAGTCCGACGGGCAGCTCGACCGTCGCGCCCTGTCGGAGAAAGTCGAGAAGAATCTGCACCCGCCCCTGCCCCGAGCACGGCCGCTGCACCACCGCGATCAGACCGGCGAGCGGGCCGCTTCGGATCTGCACCCGGTCACCCATCTTGAAGGGCGCAAGCGGCCGAATGACGCCCCCCTCGCCCGCGCTCGCCGCGATGAAGCGGATCACGCTCTCCTGCACGGGAGTCGGCGTCAGGCCGAAGGCCACGAAGCAGCGCACGCCCGGCGCCCAGACCACCCGGTAGTACTGCTCGATGAGCACGATGTGGACGAAGAGATAGCTCGGGAAGAGAGGGGCTACCTCGTCATGTCCCCACTCGAGGATACGGGGCATGAAGACCGCAACCCCGCGCCGCTCGAGTTGCTGCACCGCGTAGTCTTCCTTCCTCGCCTTGGCGCGCACCACGTACCACTGGCGCTCCTGGGCGCGTGGATCGGTGAGCGGCGAGAGGACGGGCATACCGAGCCACACCGGGTTGCAATTTCAGTGCCACGGGAGGGCCCAATCTGCGGCAGAGGTTACTGATTTTCCAGGGATTTTGCGCAACAATCGTCCCCCGGAAATTCACCCTTCTCTCGCACCCATGCAGCCCTCGTGCAGACGCGCTCCCGCCTCCCCGGGGGCCACCCGACGAGGTACGTCCGGCCGGGTTGCGCCGTGCACCGAAGTCGCATCGTGCAGCCGCACGCGATCGGTGCCCGCCAGTCTCGCCGCGGCGCATGGTGTCGGGCGGAGGCGCGCGATCGTCACGAGACGGCGCTGGCCGCAGGGACACCCGCCAGCCGCATTCCGTGCGCCCGCCACCCGCGGCGGTCGGTGTCCTCCACCGACACCGCCCCGAGCCCCGCCTCGTCGAACCAGCCGAGCAGCTCCTCGCGGTCGTGGAAGTGGGTGATCGGGGTGGAGAGCCGGTCGTGGACCGCGGCCACCCGGGCGCTCCAGCCGTGGTCCGCGTAGGCCGCCAGCGGCAGGCGCTCGACGGTGTGCCCGAGGCCGAGCCACCGGAGCCCCCCGAGCGGCGCCCAGTAGAGCGCCGAGAGCAGCGCCGCCACGGCCCGGGAGGCCCGCACCCGCGTCGGTCCAGACATCGAGCGCAGCACGCGGTGGAGCGGCCGCATGTGCGAGAGGCGATAGGTGAAGGCCATGCCCCGGTAGCCGTACACCCACACCACGACCAGTCCGCCGTCCGGGCGAACGAAGGGCACGATCGCGCGGAAGCCCGCGCGTGGGTCCGGCATGTGGTGCAGGACGCCGAAGGACCACACCACGTCGAAGCGCTCCGCCCGCAGCGGTTGCTCGAGCACGTTCGCCTGCACGACGTGGCAGCGGGGATGGACCCGGTTGTTGGCGCGTGCCACGTCGACGCCGCCCGACAGATCGACCCCCACGGTCTCCGCCCCGGCCTCGCTGGCGACGTAGAGGTGCCGGCCGAAGCCGCACCCGACGTCGAGCACGAGCTTGCCATCGAGCGCGTCGAGGGTCAGCGCTCCGTCCAGGTTGCGCGCGAGATGCGCCCGCCACTGGCGCGCGAACTCCGGTCCCGGCGGACGGAGGTCCAGCCGCTGGCGGGTGAAGCTCTCGAGCGTGTCGGCGAGCGGATCGCCCCCCGCCGGCACGGACGGCGCAAGCCCCGGATGGCGCGCGAAGAACTCGGGATAGCGCCGCGCGATCTGCGCCAGGAGCGCCGGGCCGATCAGCCGCGGCACGCCGCCGATGATCGGGAAGCGCGCCCCGCACGCGCCGCAGGTGAGCGCCCCTTCCTCGATCTCGGTCGCGTAGCCGGGATCCGCGGGCGCGCCGGGCGCGGCCACCTCGGTGAAGGGCTCGACGCCGAAAGCGCCGTGGCACCGCGGGCAGCACAGGAGATCCAGGAGCCGCCGCTTCATGCCTCGCTCCGGGCGCCGCCGCGCCGGGCGCTCAGGTGCCGCTCGCCAGCGCTTCCGGCCCGTCGACCTTGCCGCGCAGCCGGTACTCCTCGCGGCGCAGGCCGTGCAGCTTCATCTTGCGGTGCAGTGTCGCCGCGTCGACCAGCGCATGCTTGGCGGAGAGATTGATGCCACCGCGGTACTTGCGCAGCACGCGGGCCAGGTAGTCCTTCTCCGCCCGGCGCAGGTACTCCTTGAGCGGCACCTCGTAGTCGTAGTTCGCGTGCCGGCCGTTGCCGTTGGCCGTCTCCTTGCCGACCCCGCTGTGCCCCGGGAGGTCGACCTCGCGGATGACGGCGCCGCTGGTGCGCAGGATGGCGCGCTCGATCACGTTGCCCAGCTCGCGCACGTTGCCCGGCCAGGCGTAGCTCATGAGCTGCGAGAGTGCCTTGTTGGAGACGCGGTTGATGCCCTTCTCGCGCGCCATCTCACTGTTGCGCAGGAACTCGCCGACCAGGAGCGGGATGTCCTCGATGCGCTCGCGCAGCGGCGGGATGCGCATCGGCACCACGTTGATGCGGTAGTAGAAGTCCTCGCGCATGCGGCCCTCGGCCACCGCCTGCGCCAGATCCATGTTGGTGGCGGTGATGATCCGCATGTTGACCTTGATGCGGCGGTTGGACCCGAGCTTCTCGACCTCGCGCTCCTCGAGCACGCGCAGGAGCTTCAGCTGCATGTTGAGCGAGATGCTCTCGATCTCGTCCAGGAAGAGCGTGCCGGCGGTGGAGAGCTCGATCTTCCCCACCCGATCGTGGACCGCGCCGGTGAAGGCGCCGCGCTCGTAGCCGAAGAGCTCGCTCTCGAGCAGCGTGTCCGGGAAGGCGGCGCAGTTGATGGCCACGAAGCGCCCGCCCTTGCGCTTGCCCTGGAAATGGATGGCGCGCGCCGCGAGCTCCTTGCCGGTGCCCGACTCGCCGTAGATGAGGACCGTCGCGTCGTTCTGCGACAGCACGCCGATGGTCTCGAAGATCTCGTGCATGACGCGGTTGCGGCTCACCATGTTGGCGAACGAGTAGCGGTCCGAGAGCTGGCTGCGGAGGTAGCTGATCTCGTCGAGGAGGCGGCGCTTCTCGAGGATCTTCTCGGTGGCGAGGAGGATCTCCTCCTTCTGGAAGGGCTTGGTGATGTAGTCGCTCGCGCCCTGCTTGATCGCCTCGACCGCGCCCTTGATGCTGGCGTAGCCGGTGATCATGATCACGTCGAGGTCGGGCCACCGGTCGCGGATCTCGCGCGTGAGGCCGATCCCGTCCGTGCCCGGGATCTTCAGGTCCACCACCGCGAGCGAGAACTCGTGCTCCTGCAGCAGGCGCAGCGCCTCGGGCGCGTTCGGCGCGCTCGAGACCGCGTACTGCTGCGAGGTGTAGAGCTCCTCCAGCTGGCGGCAGATGAAGGGGTCGTCGTCCACGATGAGGATGCGCGTCTCCATTGCCTGCCCTCGGTTCACGGGCACAGCGGAAGGAAGATCACCAGGCTCTTCTCTTCCGCGCCCTCGTTGCATTCCAGGAGCTCACCGCCGTGCAGCGCCACGACCTTCTCCGCCACCGCCCACTCGACGCCGGCCTCGGCCGTGCGGAAGAGCGGGGACGCCTCGTTCGGCCGGCGGAGGTGGAAACCGACCTCCAACCCGGCCGCGTCGCGGCGCGCGCTGCGCTCGATGCCGATCGTGATGCTCGACTCGGGTCCCAGCTGCTTCACCAGGTGGCGCACCGCCACCTCGAAGGCGTGCGAGAGGTGCCCGGGGTCGACCAGCACCTCGCGGTCATCGCCGCGCCAGGCGTCGTGCTCGGACACGTGCACCGGCGTGCCGTTCAGCTGCGCGTGCACCTGGAAGAGCAACCCCTCGAACAGCTCGCTCACCGCCATGCGCGTGAAGGAGAGCTGCGTGGGGTGGAAGTAGTTGAGCGAGACGCGGAGGAACTCCTCGAGGTTGCGGATGGTGCGCTCGAGCATCTGCGCGGCCGTCGAGTCGGCCGACTTCCGCGCCGGCTTTTCCTTCAGGTAGTCGGACCAGTAGTAGAGCTTGTGAAAGAAGTTGCCGAGCTCGTGCGCGATCTCGGCGAGCACCTTCTCCTGCATCAGCGCGGGCGCGGCGGGCTCGGAGCGGAGCGCCGGCGGCCGCGCCGCCAGCGGGCCGAGCTTCTGCGGGCCCTCCGGGCCGGGGAGTTTGCTCGCTGACATGACTTGGCGGAGCGACGCGCGAGGCGAGCCGGCGGAGAACCGGCGCGACATACCCTTCATCTCGCGCGGCATGCCGCTCCGACCTTGCACATTCTAGGAGGGGTCGCCGCAGCGTTGCAAGCACGAATCTCGCAAGCGCGCGACCGCACGGCGGGTGCCTGAGCGTCCGCCCCGCTCACCCGAGCGCCCCTGCGCCCGGTGGTCTCGCCTCGAAGGCGAGCTTCAAGTTGTGGACTTTGCGAAGCTCGTAGTCCATCTTGAGCAGCGCCTCGATCACCGTCTTGATTTCGAGCGTCATGCGATCGAGCTCCTCGAAGGACACCCGCTCGAGCTCCCGCCGCACCTGCTCGTAGAGGTTGAGGAGGCTGCTCATCCCGCCCGCGGCCATGAAACGCCGGTCCATCTCCTCGTAGGATGCGAGGACCCGCTCCAGCCGGTCGCGGACGCCGTCGCTCGGTGTGGCGATCTCCTGCACAGCTCCCCCCGTGGCTGGACCGGGGAGTGCAATTCGGGTGCCACGGAACCTCCTGATTCTTCTGGAATATCAACGGGCATCAGGGCGCTCCTGCACGCTCCGGACTGGCAGGTCTGCATGATCTCACGCGCGCGCGCGCGGGCGCCGCGTCGCTGCAATGAGCCCGCCGGGGTGGCGGCCGGCGCCGCCGTGGCTCGCGCGCGGACGCGCGCCTTGCCTGGTCGCTCCCCGGACGCGTGGGACGCCCTCGAGCGCGTTCGCACCCTGCGACGCCGCGCGCGCGACGCGAGAGCACACTACGCCGCGGTTTCTTGACACCCGCACGGCGGGTGCCGTAACGTGCGCGCCGCTTTTCCCCCCGGTGCTCGGCAACAGCAAGAAGTAGGCAGCGCGGCGCCGGTCCAGGCGACCGGCAGGAGGTGGCCATGAGACGGGAACCGCTCTTCCTCACCTGCGTGTTGGCGTTGGTCAGCGGCTGCGCGACCCTGATTCACGGGCCGTACCAGGAGGTCAGCGTGGAGTCGAATCCTCCGGGCGCGACCGCCACGATCGTGCCGACGCTCTCCGAGCGCGGCACGAACTACCTCGATCCGACCAAGCAGTACACGGTCACCACGCCGGCCACCGTCCGCCTGCGCCGCGACAACACGTATCGCGTCGACGTGCAGAAGTCCGGCTACAAGCTGACCTCCACCAAGGTGGTGAGCAGCTACGACTGGCTGAACGCGCCCGTGGTGTGCGGCCCGTGCGAGCTGATCGGGGACCTGCCCACCTACGATCTGAAGGGCAAGCCGCTGCCCGTCCGCTTCGTCGAGAGCGTCTTCTACGAGTACCCGCGCGGCTTCATGGCGGCCTGCGGCAAGGGGCTCCGCCTGTTCAGCCCCGAGGCGTTGCTGGGCAATTCCTTCAAGCTGCGCGAGCAGAAGGCCGGTTTCTTCAGCGACTGGCACGGCTTCGGCACGCCGCGGGTGGCGCCCACGCTCGAGCCGAGCAGCTAAGCGCGCCCCGGTCTTACATACATAGCCCGCCGACGCACACGCCGATGCCGTTGCACGGCGTGAGGTCGGGCAGGGCGACGTTCTGGCAGCCGACCAGCATGTCGCAGGTGTCGGTCGTGCAGGGGTTGGAGTCGTTGCAGTCGAGCGGCGTCCCCGCCGTGCACGTCCCGCCCTGGCACGTCTCCCCGCCGTTGCACACGTTGCCGTCCGCGCACGAGGTGCCGTTCGCCACCCCTGCGTGCTGACAGCCAGCCACCGGGTCGCAGGTGTCCGTGGTGCAGGCGTTGCCGTCGTCGCAGTTGAGCGGCGTGCCCGCAATGCACACGCCCGTCTGACAGGTCTCCGCCCCGTTGCACACCGTGCCGTCCGCGCACGAGGTGCCGTTGGAGACCGCGGCGTGCTGGCAGCCGGTGAGCGGCAGGCACGAGTCCACGGTGCACGGGTTCGCGTCGTTGCAATCGAGCGGGGTACCCGCCGCGCAGCTCCCAGCCTGGCAGGTCTCCAGGCCGTTGCACGCATTGCTGTCCGTGCACGAGGTGCCGTTCGCCACCGCCGTGTGCTGGCAGCCGGTGAGTGGATTGCACGCGTCGACGGTGCACGGGTTCGCGTCGTCGCAGTTGAGCGCCGTGCCCGCGGTGCAGGTCCCGCCCTGGCAGGTCTCCGCCCCGTTGCACACCGTCGCGTCCGCGCACGAGGTCCCGTTCGCCACCGGCGGGTTGTCGCATGCGCCGCCGCTGCACACGTCCGCCGTGCACGGATTGGCGTCCGCACAGTCCGTGTCCACCGTGCAGGTGCGGCAGCCGGGGATCGGGGTGTGCGTACAGCCGAGCGTCGCGTCGCAGGCGTCGGTGG
>Ga0137389_10003344_pt1 | contig 9952 bp, 7 predicted proteins | sample 15con2h14BmetaG_FD_104645 | JGI IMG/M metagenome (GOLD analysis project Ga0137389, IMG submission 104645) | Vadose zone soil microbial communities from Angelo Coast Range Reserve, California, USA - 15con2h1.4B metaG | ecosystem: Environmental > Terrestrial > Soil > Vadose zone > Saprolite...
CGCGGACACCCACGGAAACCGCAGGTCCCGTCCTGCGTAGTTAATAAGCATTCGGAGCTTCTGATCCGTCGGTACGACCGTCGGGCCAACCTGCACTCCGTTCCCAAGCAAGAGCGCCATGTGCTCTCTGGTCTGGCCGAGATAGAGCCGCGCGAATTCCAGGGCAAAAGAGGGATAGTAGGCATCCCCGTGGCGCAGGGCGAGCACCTCACGACGGGTGACGCCATCGTGGTCGGGCAATCGATAGACATGTCCGAGGCCCCTGGCCTGTTGTGCAAACGTGTCGAGCGGAGGAAGCAAGGCTGTTGCCTCATAGGGGTGAGACTCTTCGGCAGACTTCGTCTGCTTGACGAGCATGAACTCACTCCGCAGCAGGTATTCCGGAACCGCATGGGTTGTGTCGGACACTGAGACGGCCGTCGGACTCTCCGGCACGAAAAATGGCATGGCCAGCACGATCGCGCCTGCTCGCGCCAAGCTCTGTGTAAACTGCTGGTCCGTGTCTAATGCGTGGAGACGTGCTTCCACCAGTCCGAGCGCTTTGTTGGGCAGCGGTTCCTTCTGTCGTGCTGCGGCCAGCCATGTCTTGATATCACGGACGGTGTCGGACTCTTCCGGCTCAGCGTAGATGATATCGAGGCCGATCACAGCCGGTTCGCCTGCGTGAATTTGATCGACGAGAAGCGCTTGTTTATTGCGAGGCCAGGGCCATCGTCCAATCTCTTTAAGACTCTTCTCGTCAACCAACACGAGCATGACTTCCTGCCCCGGACTTCGTTCGCCCCGCAGCCGGAACTGAAAATCCAACGCGGTGTTGTCGAGTCGCACGACGACGTTGGGGGCTAGCCACGTCAAAAATGCCAACCCGATCGTGACGGCCACGCCCAAGCCGATTCCGAGTGGAAACCCGAATCCTGAGTTGTTGTCTACTGAGAATTTCACGAGACGTTATTCACCGTTCAAGGCTTGTGAGCGGCCTCCCCGCTTACTGGGTACCATTGTGCCTGGTTGCATCGGAGGGACAAGACAATTTGCACAGTACGCAGTGTCCTCTCTCTGTGGATGCGGCCGGAGCACACACAAGGCAGGAAGTTGTGGAACGAGAGTATGACGAGGTACTGAATATCCGTCGACAGATGGGTGGTGAGCACCGACCTAAACAACTGCGGCCCTTGGCCGACTGAGCCAAGGGCCGCAGAAACCATTTCGATCATTGCAAAACGTTACTTTAGCAAACTCAAAGCACCGTTAATGACTGCAGGAGGAGTCGTGGTTATCGTCGTAATAAGAGGGACCACAGGGGCCACAACAGCCGAGATCACAGGAGCTACCGGCGCCACAACAGTTGAGATCACGGGGGCCAAAGGAGCCACAGTCGTAGTTCCCACAGAAACAGATCCTACTGTTAGAGCTCCGGTTGTGAGTGTACCCGTGGCCACAGTCGCCGTTCCTCCAATGTTGCCACTAAGAGACTCGATGGACAGGCCGGTCAAGGTTGTCAGCGCCTTCGCCAAGTGCGCATCAAGGTTCATGGCTTTGAGGGTTTGTGCCGGCAGTTCAACGAGAAGCGCTTCGCGTAGGGTCGTGCGCTCAACCGCCGCCAATGCCCGAGTGAGTCCAGCCGGAGAAGATGCCAGAGTCAGCTCGGCCTTCTCGAGCGGGTGAATAACATTCGGACCTTGATCGTGAATCAGCACGGGTGTTGAGGCAGTCTTCTCGGCGCTCTTCACCGTTGCTTCCGACTGGTCATTGTCTTTCAGGCCAAGGTGATGCGGCAGGGGAACCGACGGAACCTGACCTTCGTGGGCGATCGAGAAGTAGCCGGGATCAACGGCAACCGTCATTCCGCCCGACGTAAAATCAACGCGTCCCTTCTCACCAATGTTGATAATACCCGACTGTCCATTTTCGACCCATACGGTGAAATAGGTTCCTCGTGCCGCGGCGACAGCCGAGGGTGTATGGACCTCGAATTTTGATCCGTTCGCCTTGAACACCTTGCTCACCAGGGCCCGCACCTGGCCTTGCATGAGCTTCACGATCGCCCTCCGGACATTCACATCCGGGTTGTAGATATACTCGTCGATCTCTACCCGGCTGTTTTCTCCTACCGTGAGCATGCTGTCATCTTGAAATAAGGCTCTTGCGCGCGATTCGTCTTGGGTCTGAATCACATCTTTGAATAACACCTCGTCATGGAGCTTGACCGGAAGGATTCGCGCCTCACCGGGATGCGTGACACTGGCTTGGCGCAAGACTGCCGTGTAGAACCCGATTCCGTCCTTGCCTCCTTCCGCCCCCATAGCAAAGGACGATCCGAAGGCCAAGGGGATTGCGATGAGGCTTAAAAGTAGTCGTTGAGCGGTCATTATCCCCCTCCCTATTGACAAGAAAGAATAGTCGTCTAGGAACTCTCTCCGCCCCTGGTATGGGCACGAACCATACCGAGGCAGGCATTCCTTGAGCGAGATCAGCCCTCTTTCAAGCCCTTGATAAGATAGAGCCCTGCTTCCGAGCACCTCCCCAAAAGTGCTAACCTTTTCGTAGTGTTATCAATATGTTGAGTGACGTATTTCGTCACTCAGTGTGACAATTTGCGTAATGGAGGATGCGGTGGGGAAGGTCTTAGAAACGGCTGCTGAGGGTGAGCGAGAAAATACTGCGGGCGTAGTTGAACACAGGGAGGTTGGACTGGTCCCTCGTGTAGTTGTATTCCGCTGCAATCGAGAGCCAATCGGTGAGGGGCCGGCCGATCGTGGCGGTGAAAAACATGATGTTGTCGCGACGCTTTGTTGTGCCGCCGACAGAAAATGAATTCGGGTTGTCGTAATCCATGTGGTAGTAGTCAAATGCAAAGTTTGGCCTCAGCGTCCAGAATTCCGGCACACCCAAGCCAACTGATAGGCGATGCGCTTTGTAATCCCAGTCGGCATTTGACTGCATGCCCGGCGTTGCCACCGGAGGATTTCCGCCACCGGTGCGATCGGTGTCGAACGTATAGCCCAGCCGTACGTGTCCTGTTCCATTGGCGAAGTAGGCGTACTGCGTGACGCCCGCCAACCAGTTTTTCCCGTCCCTGAAGGAATTTCCGGCAAAGCGATCATCCTGGAAGTCCTTGTTCTGATACCGGAGCTGGATCTGAGTGAACAGACTGTTGCTCTCGGCAATCGTGACGATCGGTTGCACGGCATGGGAGAGCAGAAACGGATCCTGACCGACACGCACATAGTCGAAGGCATATTGGAGCCGGGCCGTCACCATGCCGATCTGACGTTGAACAAACACCGAGGGCGCATGGTCTTGGATATCGAACGCTGTCAGTTTCTGATGAAAACTCTGATAAAAACCGTATGCGACCCCTGCCGTCCACCCAGAAGTTTGAATCGGTCGATATTCGCCGCGCGCGTAAGACGTTGTGCGGAAGTCGTCCTTCTGTGAGATACCCGTCGCTCCGCCTGGAGGTTGGATTCCGATGGGAAGCAACACGACATTGGTATCGTACTGGCCGCTGATGCTCAGACTCAGATCCCACTGTTTGAGGCCTTTAGGCGCAGCGGTTCGTTGCTGGAGCATCGCCAGGGCCAATCGAGCCAGTTCGGATTCCGGTTCGCCAGAGGCAATCGCAGCTTCGAATTCTTTTTGAGCCTGATCAAGCAATCCACGCTCATAGTACGATATCCCCGTGTAGTATCGAACGGTCGGCGTGAGATCTGGGCTGAGCGCCATGGCCCGAGAAAACAAGGCAGACGACTGATTGAACGATTTCAATTCATGCGAGACGACTCCCTGATAGAAATAGACGAGCGGATTCTTCGGATCGAGTATCTGGGCCTGCTCAAGCGATACCAGCGCCTCGTGATACTTCCCGAGGTAACTTTGCGAAATGGCCAGCCCCAACCAAGCTTGTGCACGAGCCGGCTGGCTGATTGTCAAGTCGCGAAAGAGGACTTCTGCTTCATGATACTTTTGCAGGCGCAACAGCGTCTGTCCCAGGTATTCGGTCGCCTCCGGGTCGTTCGGCACGGCCTGTCGTGCCTGCTCAAAGAGATCGGCGGCTTGTGCATAGTGTCCCCGACTAAACTCCACGATCCCTTTCGTAATGTTGAAATCATAGGTCTCATTCGGCACCTGTGCCCACGCAACGTGATCGAGCACGAGCCCGATGGCGCAGATACACAGTGCGCAGTACCAACTGGTGAATCCGTGTCGCTGGCGCATGGTGGTTGTCTTCGATATAGGCAATGGACGAACGCTTTCGAAAGCCGTACGCACCAGGCAGCCTACCAGAGCAAACGCATCAGTCAACGAATTGCAGGAATTTTCGCAACGCTTATGATCTCCCCGTGCGCTGCAGCTGGACTAGACCGCCTTGGATACTGAGAAATACTATTGGGCTCCATTTTGCGGCGCGCGGCGTCTCACCTGTGACTTATCCGCATTCCCCCACTTCCCCCGTTGACACCTGCCTCTCCGAAACGTAGCCTGTCTCTGGTTCCCTTTCATGCCTCACAAACAGGTCGTCATCATCGGGGGAGGTTTCGGAGGCCTGGCTGCCGCGCAATTGCTGCGTGATGCCGACGTGCTACTCATCGACCGCACCAATCATCACCTTTTTCAACCGTTGCTCTACCAGGTGGCCACTGCCGCTCTGTCTCCAGGCGATATTGCCTGGCCGTTACGCACTATTTTTCGGCGGCACCCGCATGTTCGCGTGCTAATGGATGAAGTCCTGTCCATCGATCGTGCGGCGCGCCTCGTGCGGTTGCGGGTCAGCGCGCCGATTGCGTTCGACGTCCTCATCGTAGCACCTGGATCGCGGCACTCTTATTTCGGGCACGACGCGTGGGAGCAGTCCGCGCCCGGGCTCAAGACCCTAGCCGACGCGGTCTACCTTCGCGACAAGATGCTGCTGGCATTCGAGGAGGCCGAACGACGACAAATCGCCACCGGCACACGGGAGCGCCTCACCTTCGTGATCGTGGGGGGAGGTCCCACCGGCGTAGAGTTGGCCGGCGCGCTGGCGGAGATCGGACGGAAGGCGATGGGGCCTGATTTTCCGAACTTGCGTCTCGATGATCTCGCCATTCTGCTCGTGGAAGGCGGCTCTTGCATTCTGCCTGGGTTCAGCCCCGACCTGTCAGCGAAAGCGGCTACCGCGCTCGAACGCATGGGCGTCACGATCAAGCTCAACAGCCCGGTGAGTGAGATCCGCGCCGATGGCGTGATGATTGGAAGCGAGTTCGTTCGATCCACGAGTATCATTTGGGCTGCAGGTAACAAGGCGTCGCCGCTTCTGACCTCGCTCGCAGTTCCCCAGGACGGGTCCGGTCGCATCAACGTCCAACGGGATCTGACGATTCCAGGCGACTCCTGGATCTTTGTTATCGGCGATGCCGCGCATTGTGCCGGTCCGGGCGGGAACCCTTTGCCGGGATTAGCTCCCGTCGCCGTGCAGCAGGGCCGCTATGTCGCGATGCTCATTCGTGAGGAGACCGCTCCGGACCAGCGCCGGCCATTTGTCTACGCGGATCAAGGCATGCTGGCTACCATCGGACGCGCACAAGCCGTGGCGCAGATCGGCCGATTGCGCCTGTCCGGACTGGCCGCCTGGTTGCTTTGGTGCGCGATTCATATTTTCTTACTGATCGAGTTCCGCAGTCGCGTGCGAGTGATGTCGGAATGGATGTGGTACTACCTCACATTCAAGCCGGGCGCGAGGATCATCTATACACTGCAGCGCCAATCCGGCGAAGAAGTGAGAACGTCACCGTCACGCTCCGCGGGATCTGACTCGAAGGAATGAGTCGGTCCCGCATGATAGAGGGCCAGGTCTTGCAATCCACCATCACGCGGCGAAGAAATGCCTTAGCCCGCCTTTTCGCGGCGCGTGGCGTTCCGTCTCTTCCGTTTAATCCCTCACGCCTTACGTTTCACGCTTCACGGCTCTTAGATTGCACCACATAGGGCAATCTTGATAAAGAGTAGTGGTATCCGCTGTCTTAGCCCGCATTATTCATAACGGTTCGTCGCGAAATCGCTGAGCCGCGTCGCGAGCCGGCCGAAGGCCCGTCGTAGCAGCGGATCGACGATTGCAGCAGAAGTGTTCATGAATAATGCGGGGTAGGGACTCGTTCTTTATCGCCGTACCAGACGGACTCGCGCCCATGGTTGACATCGTCGCACGATTGACTCGAATCCGGCTTGTCCCTTACCTAATCGCCGGCCCCCTGCTTGTCCTGACCCTCATGAGCCTCGTCCCGGTCTCACTCAGTGAGGCACAAGGAAGCAAGACGGAGGTGTTCCCCGTGCAAAAAGCTGCACCGGCGGCGGTCTTTATCGAGACGGCCGGAAGTGAAGTGGAGTTACGGCATCAATTGCGGGCCAAAAACGGGGTGTCTGAACTCAGTTCCTCCACCTCGGTAATCCGTTTTTCTGTCGCGCCAACGGGGAGCTTTGGGTTTATTACTCCAAATCTCCTGGGATTGGCCTTGATCACGCAGAGTCCGGATCTCCCGTTGGAACAGACGCCGCCCACCACCAATGCCTACGAGATCCATAAGCTCGCCGACGGCAGTGGGATGCTGGTGGGATTCGTGGAGGCCAACCTCAAGCCTCAGCTGACGCCGAGTCAGCGACCGAAGAATGTCCGGCTCGGGCTCTATTCCAATCCTTCTAGCAAGGCTCCACACATCGTCGCGGTGCCCTTGGTCAAACTGATTGTCGATCGGATGCCGATCCGACTCGATCCTAAAGAACCAGGCAGTGCGGTCCTGCTCGATATGGATTTGCAGAGCACCGCCAACCGTACATCGTCTCAAACCGGGCCCTAGCCCGCATGATTCATGACGGTTCGTCGCGAAATCGCTGAGCCGCGTCGCGCTGTGCGTGACCCCTTGAACCTCCGTTCAGGGATTTTCCGCCTCACGTTCTTGCTTTCGAGTATCGATCTCCCTGCACACTTCAACGGCCCGCTCTGAACCGATTCTCGACCCTTGATTCTGTTTCAAACGGGGGCGATGCTACATGGTATCCCGGAGGTGTGGTATGACACCGGGGTATTCGTTTGCATCACTGTTCACGCTTCTGTGCCTCTCCCCCTCTCGTTCCTTTCCTACTCCCTCATCGGTCCCTTGCCTGCAAGTGCGTTGTTGTCTTGCCCCTCTCACCAAGGAGGTTGCATCATGAAGACCTCTCTCGTGCTACTCACCGTTTTCATCGTCGTGCTGTTGTCGATTTCTCTGGTCCTGGCCAATCCGGCCCTGTTGCCGAAACATCCAGGGTATCCCATAGGCAAGGCCGTCGATCCCGTCAGCGGGCAATCGCTCGCGAACGATCCGGGTCAGACCAATGCGACGGGGGAGAACTCGTTGGCCCAGGCGGCGGCCTTTGACGACGTCCACGTGAGACAGAGTCTGTCGAGCAATCAAAGTGACCAGCGGTTGTTGGAGAAACCTGGTGCAGGGTTGCTGCCAAAAGTTCAGGGACCCAACATCAAGATCGATCCGCCTGTGAAAGAAGGGATGAAGGTGAATGCTTCGCCGCAGTAAGCAAGAGTGACGAAGCGATGACTCGCTGGCCGGACCCTGGTTTTTCTGCCATCCAGGGGCCGGCCATGAAACCATGAATGGAGTTCCGGTTTAACAGGCCGCGGAAAAACCATTTTGGCACGCCCGAACTTCGATGGTCTGCACGTTTGGGAGAACGGGACCAGACCCCGCAGAATAGCCGAGCGAGACTAGCGGGATGGGCAAGACGGAGGAGGGCTCGAGGTCCGAAGTTCGAGGTTTTCGAAACTTCGAACCCCGAACTTCGAACTTCGGATCGCGCCTTTCTCGCCTGTCTCGCGCGTCATGCGCCACGGTTTGTGGTGCTGGCGGACTTTTTCAGCATCAGGCTTGAGGGATGGGCCATTGATCTCTCATCGTATTCCTCTTACTCTATAGCCTTTTTCACGGGTGCGATAGTCATTGCATGTCAGCAAGCGACCGTAGTCGCATCTGTCAAGTCTGGTTGAAGGAGGCAAAAATGATAGTCGACGATCTGGCGAGAAGAGGTCTGCCTCGTCTTGTTCTTGCCATCGCGGCGAGCGCCTTGGTGGGGGCAGGAGTGGGAATCGGTGGCATGGCGCCAGCCTCGGCCTATGAAGTGTGGCTGACGGATCAATCCGATACGGCGAAAGAAAGCGGCGGCTTTCTCTATATCTATGACGGTGCGACGCTCGCGGCGAATCCTGCCGCTGCGAAACCGGCCGTTACCATCGATCTTTCCGGAGAGATCAACACCTTTTGCGAAGAGGCCACCAAGAAGCCGGTCCGGCGTCCGCATATGCTGTTTTTCAACAAGAACCAGGATCACGCGATCCTCTCCTTCCTGAGCGGACACGTGCTTTTTATGAATGCCAAGACGCGTAAACCGGAGGCCTGCTTGTCGATGGGGAAGAATGTCCATGCGGCCTGGCCGACGGCTGATCAGAAGATGGCGATTGCGGCGAATATCGCCGAGAAGAAGTTTATCCGCATCTGGACCGACTATGCTGCGCATACGTTCAGCTTCGATTCCGAGAAGGATGTGGTGAACCTCGCCGCGCTGGAGGGTGGGGACCGTCCGGATACGTCGCCGATTTGCCCGATCACGGAGTCATCCAGTCGCTATGCCTTTGTCACGCTGCGTGGAGGAGGGCTGTTGGTGTTCGATGTCACTACCACGCCGATGAACGTCGTGGCCACGCTCAACAATAATCAGATTCATCCCGCCGGGTGTGGCGGTATTCAGGTCGACGAGACGATGTATATCAATTCCGGTGGCGGCTGGCCGGTGGCGCCTCTCTCCTATGATGTGTACGCCCTCGATCTGTCCAACCTTCCGAAATCGGTCTCAGCCAAATTGGTGTCTCAACGGGATGACAGATTTGCCGATTCCCACGGGATGGCCGGGGTTGGACGCTATGTTTGGAGTGCGGACCGGGCCGGGAACAACGTCGAAATCATCGATACGCTCTCGAACCTGAGCGTGGGCTCGGTCGAACTGGTGACGGATGCGAACAAGGATCCAGCTCCTGATCTCATGGACAACGCGCCGGACGGTCAGTATGTTTTCCTCGGGCTGCGCGGCCCCAACCCGCTCACCGGGAATGACAAGATGGTGAACAATGCCAAAGGGACGATCCCCGGCGTCGGCGTCATTCACGTGGATGGCGAAGGGAAGGTCGGTCACTATAAGGGGCAGGCGGTTATCACGAATATGAAAGACGGAAAAGAAACGGCGGATACCCATGGGATCGCCGTTCGGAAGTAGTGTCGCGATTGGAATACATCGTGTGGCCGCGGCGTTGTCTGCCCGGCCTGCTGCGAGAGTGGATGAGATGCGGTTGTTGAGGAGAACGTCACCAATACTACGATGTGGCGCCAACCGCTCAGGTTCTGTAAGCGCCCGTTGTCCTGCTTCTGCGTGACGGCTCGCGTCGTGCCTCTCATAGGCACGCTGCAGTCTGTTCATCTTGGAGAATACAGCATGCCCTTGACCGCCTATAACAATGTGCCGGTTCCTTCGTTCATGTATGGCACTGCTTGGAAAAAAGAGGCCACGACGCAACTGGTGCAGTTAGCGGTGGCGGCGGGCTTCGCAGCCATCGATACGGCCAACCAACTGATCCATTACCAGGAAGCTCTGGTGGGGGAGGCCCTGCTGGCCCTTGCGCGGCAAGGGTTTACTCGAGACCGCCTCTTTCTTCAAACCAAGTTTACGCCGACGAATGGCCAGGACCATCGCACCCCCTACGATGCCTCGGCTACTCTCACCACCCAAGTGAGACAGTCCTTCGACAGCTCGTTGGCCCACCTGCACACCGAGTATCTGGACTCCTATGTGTTGCACGGGCCCTATCAGCGGCAGGGATTGGGAGACGCGGACTGGGAGGTGTGGGCCGCCATCGAAGGGCTCTATCAGTCAGGGA
>Ga0137389_10003346_pt1 | contig 9949 bp, 9 predicted proteins | sample 15con2h14BmetaG_FD_104645 | JGI IMG/M metagenome (GOLD analysis project Ga0137389, IMG submission 104645) | Vadose zone soil microbial communities from Angelo Coast Range Reserve, California, USA - 15con2h1.4B metaG | ecosystem: Environmental > Terrestrial > Soil > Vadose zone > Saprolite...
CGCTCTATGAGCAGCTTGTACCAGATCTTCCTGGCGGGCATGAATCAGCCTGATCATCCTCTCGGCGCCCTGCTCTTCCTGGGACCGACAGGCTCAGGCAAAACGCATACGGTAGAAGCAGCAGCCGAAATATTACTGGGCGAGCGGGACGTCGTCCTGAAGATTGATTGCGCTGAATTTCAGCATAGCCACGAAATCGCAAAGCTGGTCGGGTCACCTCCAGGGTACATGGGCCACCGAGAAACTCACCCCCTGTTGTCGCAGGAAAATCTGGATCGTTATCAAACAGAAGCTACCAAGCTTTCATTCGTACTCTTCGACGAAATCGAGAAAGCTTCCGATGCGTTGTGGCAACTTCTGCTGGGCATCCTCGACAAGGCGACATTAACTCTGGGCGACAACCAGCACGTGGATTTTTCGCGTACGGTGATCGTAATGACAGCTAACCTTGGAGCACGGGAGATATCAGAACTGATTACAGGCGGAATCGGGTTTGCTCCCGCTCATGTTTCGTCTAATACGGGCGCAACCGAAGTAGAGCAGAAAATCTATCACACGGCCCTCGAAGCGGCCCGGCGAAAGTTCTCGCCGGAGTTTATGAACCGCATAGATAAGGTGGTGGTTTACCGCCCCTTGAAAGAGCGTCACCTGCAACAGATCGTCGATCTCGAATTACGGGCCGTGCAGGATCGCATCATGCATTCCGTGGGAGCGAAGTTTGTTTTGCAGTGCTCCGACGCCGCTAAGGAGATGCTTCTCAGAGAAGGCCTCGATTTCAGGTATGGCGCCCGTCACATCAAGCGGTCCATTGAGCGCTTCCTCGTTTATCCACTGTCCGGCCTAATCGCGACTGGACAGATGCAATCAGGTGACGTGGTTCATGTGGATGTGAATCGTGATACAGGAAAGCTCGCATTTATGAAATACGCTGGTGGCTCACTAGTCGACGGCACCCTACAGCGAGCGTCAAGAGTGAAGACGAAAGACATTCGCTCACGTGGAGTTACATTATCGTTTTCTCGGATGAAGGACGCGCGTAACGAACAGAAAAGTCCAGCAGCCTGAAGGTGATTCTATTGCGGAGATCTACGCTTTGATCTGAATGGGGAGACAACAATATGAGTCGAAGATTGATGCTTTTCGTTTTCGTCCTTTGCTGCTCAGGAATTTTGACGCGTGTAGACGCTCAGCAGATCAGTGAGACTTATCGCAAGGTAAATCCATCAGTGGTTATTGTTCGCGTACAACAGAAAACGCCATCTTCTGATCCGCAGAAAGGCCTGGTCGGTTTGCCGAGCTTTGGCTCCGGTGTTTTGATTTCAGCGGAAGGTAAGATCCTGACCGCCGCACATGTGGTCCAGGCCGCTGATCAGATTTGCGTTGAATTCTTTAACGGGCAAATTATTCCTGCTCATGTGATCGCAACATCGACTTCAGCCGATGTCGCACTGGTGCAACTGGAACGAGTACCAACAAATGCCGTGGTTTCAGCTATCGGCGATTCCAATAAGGTCGATGTGGGTGACCAGATTTTCATTATTGGGTCACCGTACGGACTCAGTCATTCACTCACGGTGGGTCATGTAAGCGCTCGTTACGCGCCCAACAGCCTCGTGACTCTCCCCGGAGCCGCAGAACTATTACAAACAGACGCCGCAATTAACAGCGGAAATTCCGGCAGCCCGATGTTCAGCATGAAGGGCGAAGTGATTGGCGTCGTCATCAATATTCTAAGCCGCTCCGGTGGTTCAGAAGGATTAGGATTCGCCGTGACGTCAAAAGCAGCACGTCAGGTTCTGCTGGAGCAGAAATCCTTCTGGTTCGGTCTCGATGGAATCCTAATCGAGGGTGATGTCGCTAAAGCGCTGAATCTGCCTCAACCGGCAGGTATTGCAGTGCAACACGTCTCCGAAGGCTCACCGGCATGGCGTCAAGGTGTGCGAGCAGGAAGTTTGCGCACATCAGTCGACGGTGAGGATCTGCTTCTTGGAGGCGACGTTCTTCTGGAAATAAATGGGATACCCGTGACCGGTGCTGAAGGTGCCGTCGATCAAATTTATGCCAGTCTGAGCAAGCTCAAAGCCGGCGAAAAACTCAGAAGCAAAGTACTTCGCGCCGGACAAGTAATCGAATTAACAACGATCATACTGGCTCAATAATTAGCTGGTCCAACCTACTTCTCCTTTCACTCTTTAACGTTTCTACAAGAATGAGCGTGCTTTTCTAATTTTCCGCTCGGAAACTGCAGTAGCGGGAATATTTGGACAGCCCAATCGGTATGCATAGTTGAAGGCAAGGAAAGGCAACTGAAGTTTAGTAGGAGAAACCGAAATTTCTGTGAGGCAAAATCAGAGGAACGCTTCGAGTATTTGGAAGGTTGCAAGCTGAAAGGAATATCATGAAGCAGATTATCATCCGCATGTTTGTTGCTCTTACGATGTGTGGCGTGACGAGTTTGATCCGATTTACCAGCTTCATGGTTATTTCCAGCGCGCCACGAGTACACGCCGAGTCGATATGGATCCTGAGAATAATCCTGGCGTCCATCCTTTCTCCGCTCTTGTACGGTTTTCTTAGCAAGCGCACAGCAACCTGGGCTATCCGACGAAAGCTGCAAAGCCAGACGTCGGTAAATTCCCTCAATCTCATAAACCAGCGTCATTGACGTCGCACTCGGCTTCTAAGTTAAGGCCGCGGGAATATTTCCGAAGCCCAGGCGGTATCGCTATTAACGGATATTCCGCAGAGTCAGTCACTTCCAGTTCAGGAGAATACGAATGAAGAAAATTGATAGGCGCGGCTTTATAAAACTTGCCGGTTTGGGCGGTGGAATCGTCTTCGCTTCAAGTCTGAGCCGGGGCTTCGGACTTAACGCCCTCGGCTCGGTCGTGGATTATGCAAATGCAAAAGTTGAAAACGACTTTTACTTCGTCCAACTCTCGGATACCCACTGGGGCTTTGCTGGCCCAAAGGTAAATCCGGATGCCGAAGGCACGTTAAAGAAAGCGGTGCAGGCTGTGAACAGCCTTGCAGAACAGCCGGACTTCATAGTCTTTACCGGCGATCTCACGCACACCACCGATGACGTGCAGGTCCGCAAGGACAGAATGTCACAGTTCAAAGACATTGTCGGCGAACTGAAAGTCCCAACGGTGCACTTCATGGCGGGCGAGCATGACGCTTCGCTCGATCGTGGCGAAGCGTATCAGGAGGCATTCGGCAAACTGAATTACACCTTCGACCACAAGAGCGTGCATTTCATTGTGCTCGATAACGTCTCGGATCCGGGAGCCATCGTAGGCGAATCACAACTCAACTGGCTCAAAGCCGACTTGAAGCAACAGAAGGCGGATGCGCGCATTGTTGTGCTGACACACAGACCGCTGTTCGATCTGTATCCCGACTGGGACTGGGCCACCAAGGACGGCGCCGCGGTAATCGATGCGTTAATGCCGCAGAAGAATGTGACCGTGTTCTACGGGCACATTCATCAGGAGAACCACCACATGACGGGCCACATAGCTCATCACTCGGCAAAGTCGCTAATGTTTCCGTTGCCTGCGCCCGGTTCGGTACCAAAGAAGGCGCCCATACCCTGGGACGCGACCACACCCTATAAAGGTCTGGGGCTAAGGAGTATCGAAGCGGAGCCAAAACAAGCGAAGTATGAAATCAAGGAACTCAATGTTACTGGAGGATGAACTGATGCGTCGTAAAAAAAGATTCTTAATAACCGGCGTCCTGCTGGCGAGTGCGCTCCTATCTGGGTTGGGTATCTACATCAAGGCAAGCGCGCTGCCGGCGGAGACAGTAATTCACATCACGGCAAAGAACTTCGAGTTCAGCCCCGACTCAATCACCTTGAAAAAAGGTGAGCCAGTCGTGTTCGAGATCTCTTCCGGAGATCGCAAACATGGATTCAACCTCCGGGCCTTTGGCGTGCGCAGTGACGTGTTGCCGGGCAAGGTCAGCCGTGTTCGATTCACGCCTGACAAGACAGGCAAGTTCACCTTTTCCTGCGACGTATTCTGCGGCGAGGGCCATGAGGAGATGACGGGAACTGTGGTTGTAACTGAATGACTCGGTAACTGATCTGTTAGGAGAGAGACGTGAGAAAAGTTCTGTTAGGTGCGGTTTTGACGTTAGCGTTGCTGTCACTGTCAGCTCTGGCGGTGACAAGGCTCGGCCTGATGCCGGTCAGCGCTGATGGGATGCATTCACGCCTTGAAGCTCAGATCATGCCCATGGTGCTGCACGCTGCTATTGTCCGTCATGCGTCTGGAGAAACGAATCCAATGCCGCTCAACGAAGACAACCTGAAGGCCGGAGTAGATACTTACAAAACGATGTGCGCCAGGTGTCATAGCACACCTGATGGCAATGCGAGTGTTTACGGACAATCGTTCTATCCTCCCGCGCCACAACTCCCGAAAGGAATGTCACAGTACACAGATTCGCAACTCTTCTGGTTAATAAAGCATGGCATAAGGAATACCGGGATGCCTGCCTGGGGTGGCATGCTGTCGGACGAGGAGATTTGGCAGCTCGTAAGTCTGCTTAAGAACTCACAGGATCTCCCTCCGACGGTCGAAGCCGAGTGGAGTGCACCCAAGACAAAGTCGGCTCGATAGAAAATATTTTTTTCATCATGGATGAAGTTAATCCTGACGAGGATTTATGTTTGTGGGCATTGCTTCGGCAAGATTACTAATGCGCGCAGCAACCCAGCTTTTCAGGGGGTAGGTCGAACTGTATCCGACAATAGATATCCAAAGGAGCGACGCCCATTGACCACGTCTTCCCGTCAACTTCGACAACGACAGAATGAATAAGGTCTTAATACTTTGGTCGTAGTAAAGGGAGTGAGAGAGATGAAAATAAAAATCGCAAGTCTAAGTTCGCTGGTGACGCTGGCTTCATTTATCCTGGCGACGCTCGTTCCGCCAGTTGCCAGGGCGCAACAACCGCCTCCGCCATGTCATCCTAATCCGATTGCGGCTCAGGATACAGCGACCGTTCGCAATCGCGGCGACATCGTCCATTTACCGGACCCGCTAAAAAATCTGCTCGGAACGCTGGCCGGACGACCTCACAGCGTTCTGCCTGTGCAAGCCTATTCAGAAGCCGATCAACCCAGTCAACTCTTCCAATATTACTTGCTGGACACACACGGCTTTGAACCAAACGTCTTTACCAGCCAAATCCCTGGCGTCAATGATACTGCCATGCTTACCGCCACCGGCGGAAACTGCGGCCTTCCGACTATTGGCAGTGTTCGTTTAGTCGTGGAGCCAAAGCCAGGCTTACCGACGAATCCAAATGACGTGCGGACCTTCATCGATGTATTCACTGACATCTCGGGTCTCTTCGTTATTAACAATGAGAGCGGCTGGTATGAAGGATGGATGATCCACGATCTAAAAGTACCTGAGATCGCCCGCCCACGGCGCGACGGCCATGCGCAATTCGGGACGATTACCGCGGGGGACGCCGAAGAGTTGGCCGAGATGGGAACGCACAATAACGTACCCGGCCATTTCTTCACCGTTAATGGTAAAGCGGTGCAACTCCCCAGTGAAAGCGATCATTTCCCAGACAAACAGACCAACGTGGTTCCAATCCAACTCAGCATGGGCGCTTACAACGCAATGCAACAGATGGATGCCCACAACTACTGGGAATTTAATTACACGACCAATTGGATTCATCCGCTTTACGAGCTTCCTTTCACCGGAGGGTTTCCGGATAATTTTGGCGAGCCCCCGGATGCCTTTCAGGATGGCGAGATTGGGGCGCTCCAATCCATTGTCCCTGGTTCTGGGCCGGCGGGTGTCAAGAATAGTCCAGTCACTCACGGTGACAATCCCAATTTGCCGCGCGATCCTGACAAGTTCGATGCCGACATCGACTCGCAACGAGAGTTCCGCCAGCGTTTTATTCCCAGCGGTTTGGCTAATGAGATATTCCTCGATGTTTACGAGAGACGCGCATCGTTCGAGCCGCATGTCACCAACTTAACGCGACGACTATACGATGCGTATGCCGCAGAAGTCGCCAGAGTGGACCAGAATGGCGATGGTGTGATCTCAGCGAGTGAAGGAGACGTTGATTCGGCCTCAGATGGTTTTACGACGAATGATCGATTGTTTCTTCCGGCAACGTCATACAACCGCTTTGCGGTTACGCGGGAGATCAACGATGGCTTGCTAGCGCCGCGTTTTGCGCCCAGTCAACGCGCTTGGTTGTTGACAGGGTTTTTGGCCTCCGTTAGCCCTGCGGTGCCCGCCTCAGAGGGGCGCGATTCTGATGATCGTTAAGACGAGCTAATTTGTAGGGGCGTCCCTTCGTGGGCGCCCCTCCTTGAGTGTCAGAATTCTATTAGTGCATTCTCTGTGTTCTCCGTGCCTTCGTGGTGATAAAAGCGCCGAAAATCATTTCACCACGAAGACACGGAAAACACGGAGAAGCCTGTGAGACGTGAACTTAGCGCCCTACCGAAGTTCTTAGCAACCAAACGGAATGGCGACCTGATCTGCTGCCTGATGTTGCGTTTTCAGGAGCTCATCGACCAGAAATAAATCAGTCAGCAGTGCACGGAGGTGAATTGACGCGTTCAAATTGTCGACCATCTGTGAGCTGATCGCAGGCTGAATGAGGACGAGTTCAATGGCTGCGAGTGAGTCGCGAGCGTCGCGGTTGAGCACGTCGAAGAAGGCTTGGTATTTTTCAGCGTGGTCAAGGCCCTCCTTCCGCACCGCGGTTGAATAACTCTCTGCGAGACCATTCAAGGCAATGACCGTTCGCTTCAAGAACTCGCGAACTTGTCCACCCGAACCATTGCCTTGGTCACTCGGGAGTCCCTGTGCCGCGTAGGCCAGCATGAACTCATAGCACTCTTCGATTGTGTTACAGCGCTCTTCAATTTCCATTTCTTCCACCTGCGACTACAGTTTTGGTGATGAACTAGTGTCAACGACCCAGCGGTGGGGGTCGTGCTCTTCCAGGTAAAACTCACGACTCATCGAGCCAACGATCATGGACTTTGTGATCGCGAGCTTCTCTGGTCGTACCGCCATGTAGATGTGTACTAATATCAATCCGATCAGACCCACCCCCGCCAGTCCGTGCAACACGTACATCAATCCCCAAGTCATGTCACTGAAGAGATACGGATTGCGCGGAAACAAGATCGTGCGCACGCGAAACAGCATGAACACTCCCGTGCCGATTACCGAGAGACCCGCCGCTACGATGGCCAGGTGATAGAGCTTATTCTCCAGAGGGTACTTCGCAAACTTTCGCGGTGGAGGAACAGTTCGGCCGACGAAACGCAGAGTTCTCCTGAATGCATCCTGCAGATCAATTTTATCCGGCCATATTGACCAGAAGTCCAGAACGAATGAAGCATGGAACACATGGAAGATCACGGAAGCCGTCAACACAGCGCCTGCGATCCAATGGTAGGTTATCCAATCAAACTGGATCCCCACCTTGGGCAGAAACGCTGTGAACAAAAGCGTGAGCATCGAGGCCGCCATGATCCAGTGAAATAGTCGGGCGCCAAGTGAGTGTCTGGGGATTTGCTTCGGTAGGCCAGGCGCAATGTCGGCCGGATCGTCGTTAGCAAATTGCCTGGCTTTGGCGAAGTAACGCACGTAAGTCGCATGGACCATCAAGAATAGCAATCCTCCGATCGCCGCGACCCAGATCAGAAACCACGCTATATGGATGGGAACGTTTTGTCCCCACGGGTCGGTAGCCCATTGGATTATGCGGTCCATACTGCCTCCTCTACTCCGCCGATAGCACGCTTGACCAGGTTTCGCAGCAGCGGGATCTTGTAGCCGTTGAACTGCAACGGCACGGCCCCGCGCACAGCCAGCTTGCCGGCCAGCAGACCGGTTTCGGCATTGGGCGCCTTGCCGCGCACTGCATCCTCGACGGCTTTCAATCGCAGTGGACGAGCGGCGGCGCCGTTAACGGCGATTCGAATTTGCTCAATGGTTCCGCCAGATACGACCATTGCCGAAGCGACATTCAACAGCGGGAAGTCCCACACGTTCCGATCACGAACCTTCTCAAAATAGAATTTAGCGTTGGCCCAGGACGAAGGAATGCGAATCGCCGTCAGCAGATCGCCAGGCTGCAGGATATGTAATCGAGTAATATCGATCTCAGGTCCGATAAAATAGTCCTCGGCATCAACAATCCGCTCCCCTTTCGGTGTGCGCATGACAAACTTAGCATCGAGTGCAATCAAGGCTGGCGCCGTGTCGGAAGGATTCACCGCGACGCAACGGTCGGCATGGAGAATAGCGTGTTCCCGGTTGCGCCCATCCGGATCATCGGCATAGCAGATGTTCCCGCCCGCGCGATAGCAGGGCCAGCCTGCGCGGTAATACCAGCAGCGGGCGTCCTGCGAAACGTTGCCGCCGATTGTGCCCTGATTTCTAATTTGCGGAGACGCTACTAACTCCGCAGCCTGGGCCAACAAACCGAACTTTTGTTTGACGGTTTCGTTGGCGACAAGCTCGGTGAGCGTGGTCATCGCTCCGATCTCGATTCCGTCGGCGATAGTACGAACTCCCTTGAGTTCATCGATGCCGCTCAAATCAACTACGATCTTCGGCCGCTTGATCCGATCTTTAAGCCAGTCGAAGCTATCCATTCCGCCGGCCAATACCCAGGCGTCACTGCCGTGTTGTTCGAGAACCTTCTGCGCCTCGACCGCGGAACTCGGCTGAACCAATTCAAATGCAGGCATGACGTCTCGTATTACAGCCATTGCTTTTTCCTCTCAAAACCTCGAGACATCAAATGTGGGCCGTTAGCGGATGTTGCATCGGCCGGCCTGCTTCCAACGACGTCAGAATCGTGTCGAGATTCACAGGCGCACGTTGGAAGATTTCGTCCCCCAGCGCGTCCGACAGCGCGTTCAAAATCGAAGCGCACCCGCCACCCACCGGCGGTTCGCCGATGCCGCGAGCGCCCACTGGCGTTTCTGGATCAGGGATGTCCAACGCGCCCCATTGCATGTTCACCGGTACATCCAAAATCGTAGGTGGCTTATTCTGATAGAAACGCTTTGAAACCATCTCGCCGTAGTGATGATCGAATACCCACTTCTGACCGATCGCATGCCCTATCCCGAGAATCGATCGGCCCAGTACCTGGCCACCCAGCGCGGCGGGATGAATCACCGTTCCTACATCCGCGTAAGCGAGGAAATCTACGATGTGGTACGCGCCGGTCTCGACATCCACTTCCACCTCGGCAAAGCTGGCGACATAGGAAAACGTCGCACCGTCGCGCCCGTAGTTGTCGCGTGCGGCGACGACCAGACCCTGGCCCGCGAGCGCCGCGACTGACGCCTTCGTAAAATTATTGACGTCTTGAGGTGCTTCATGTCCGTCGTATATGCCGCCGAGCTCGATCGCCCGTTGAGCGGCCTGCGCCAGAGTTAGTCCCCGTCCTCCACCCTTACGCGAGACTCGTTCGTTTGCGACTTCATAGTCTTCTGGTTTGCCACTAAGACTCGTTGCAGCAATCTCCTGTAGCCGCTTCCTGGCTTCCATCGCCACGGCATGGGCCGCACGCGTCATCGCGTGCGTCGTTTGACTTCCACCGGAGACACAAGTGAATGGGAAGTTCTTCGAGGTATCGCCCCATATCACGTCGCACTTTTCCCAGGGCACACCAAGGATCTCTGCGCCCACTCGATGCACATCAATTACGGACTCCGTTCCCAGGTTGCCGATTCCTGACTGAAACTGAATCCGACCGGCTGGTGTAATAACCAGGAGCCCGTCGAAACCGATAGTGCCGCCCACGTAGCAGCTAAGCGACACGCCAATCCCACGCGCCTTGCTGCCAATCCGTTTCGGTGTCCGCTGCGCTCTCTCTGTCCATTTGAACTGCTCCGCGCCACGGTCAAGGGCCTCCTTGAGAA